>Ga0172368_10000497_pt1 | contig 55750 bp, 41 predicted proteins | sample Lak11m_FD_114540 | JGI IMG/M metagenome (GOLD analysis project Ga0172368, IMG submission 114540) | Freshwater microbial communities from Kabuno Bay, South-Kivu, Congo - kab_022012_11m | ecosystem: Environmental > Aquatic > Freshwater > Lake | place: Democratic Republic of the Congo: South-Kivu... | reverse complement strand
GCGCCCGTGCTCGAGTGGGAATTCAACCCCGCTATAGCGGATTGCGGGTACAGGGTACCGCTAGTCCCCCGTCTAGCACGATCACGGACCTATTATCGCAGAATACGCGCCGCTTGTCGAGGTAACCCCGCGCCTCACCGCGACAAACATCCCGCCTGTGCTCATTCCCGCCACCACAGACGTTTTCACTCGCATTGCCGGGGAAGTCTTGACGGCAGGGAGCAATATTCCCTATACTATTCCCGTCCATGCCGACTGGCGCAATTGGCAGCGCACCTGACTCTGGATCAGGGGGTTCCAGGTTCGAATCCTGGGTCGGCAGCCATATTAAAGAGGAAATCACGCTCGGAATTAGCTTCTGGGCGTGATTTTTTTATTCCAGGTGCACAATAGGTGCACATGAGAATTTTAGTGGCAGTGCACTCCGATATTGGGAGTTACACGAGTATCATAACCAACTTGGGCTTCGCCCATAACCCAAGCTGTAAATGCTGCTTAGCCTCACAACTTGTTACTTATTGAAGTTTCAACCCCCTAAGGTACAATCGTTATACAGCTACCCATAGGCAAAACACCGCTTCAATGCTATAGTTAGTATAGTTACACTACTGGTCGAAACAGCCTTTCATAAAACAGCAAAGGAGAAACAACTATGTCAGACGAAGATGGCGAAATCTGTAATGTTTGCCACGAGGAAGATTGCCCGTGTGGTCTTTGCCATGGTGATCCTAAACAGTACCTTGGTCCACATCATGGCGGAATCCCAAATGATGAGACTGGCGAAATTACTTGCGATGCATGTGGTGCTATATCTTAATCCCTCTGAACTTCATCGCTGGGGATTATAAGAGATCACGCTCGGAAGTGGATTTCCGAGCGTGATCCTTTGCTGCGGTGCAGGAGACTGTCTACGGTGCACTACTGTAAGCTATCACAGCGCACTCCTTCACCTGGTCAGGCGTGTTACGGCGTTTTCCAGCGGGGTAAAAGCAATTATATGGACCACGCAATCTTTTATGATGAGACACAAGACAGCTATCCATGTATCTTTGAGGGGGCGGTTGAGGATAACCCTGAAGATAACCTGCTTCCCTTACCAATCAACCGCTATGTTCTCCGATGCAACTTGGATGTGACCGACAGGAGCAAGCCAAAGTTCGGCAAAACTGCCGTGGCCTTCCTGTTGAATCCGACAAAGGAAGCGAGGGAAGATCGACTAGATAGCACCCTAAGGAAACTCATCGCCCGGTGCAAAGAACTTGGCTATAGGACGGTCTTCATTATAAATCTCTTCGGGCATCGGGATAAAAAACCAGCAAAGATGAAACAGTCCACCGATCCTATCGGTCCTGATAACGATGCGTGGATTGACGCGACCCTAGCTCACTGCGACGAGATTATCGTGTGCTGGGGGTACCATGGAGTGTTTATGGGGCGTGATCGTCAGGCTGTGGAAAAGCTGCGGGTGTTAGGTAAGCCAGCGTTTTCATTCGGATTAACACCAAAGTCCAAACAGCCTCGCCACCCGAGTCGCCTTCCCAACGATGCCGAACTAGAGGAGTTTATCATCCCTGAACCATGAACAAACGTAGCCATAGCGCCTGCTATCTATAACGAAGCAATAGTGAGTATCAGCGCGATGAGGTCATAGGACACACAACACTTGAGCTGGGTATCTGGTTGAATCCGGATGATCGCACGTGCGTCTCGGACGCCTTGCAGGAGCATGGCTTTATCCGCGATTGGGAGCAGCCTCGAGTCAGACGGTCCGGCGAGGTGTTTACCGTGCTGGTCTCGTCCGATGTCATCATGATTGCCGGCGAGAAGATGGTGATCACCTCTTTGCTGGATATTACCGAGCGCAAGCTGGCCGAGGAGGCGCTGCGCGTCTCCAATGAGAAATTCACCAAAGCGTTCGCTGCAAGCCCGGTGGGTATCGCCTTGTCCCGTGGGCGGGACGGATTGATCATGGAAGTTAATGACACCTGGCTGTCGATGTTTGGATACACGCGCGAGGAAGTCATCGAGAAAACCTCCCTAGACCTACAATTCTGGCCGTCACCTGAGGATCGGGCGCACGCAGCCGCTGAATTATCTGAGAAAGGTTTCTACCACAATCGTGAGCAGAAGATGCTTACCCGGTCAGGCAAATCAGTTGTCATGCTGGGGTCGGCAGATATAATACTGATTGCAGGTGAAGAGATGATTCTCGCGACCTGGCTTGACATTACCGACCGCAAGCGCGTGGAGCAAGATCGGGAAAATCTGCTGGTTGAAGTGCAGCGGCGGGCAGCTGAACTCGACGCTATCTTCAGTTCCGTTATTAACGGCCTGGTGGTGAACGCGCCGGACGGTCGCGTATTATCGGCGAACCCCGCCGCCCAGCGCATCCTCCAGATGCCACCTGCGCAGTGGAATCTGCCCATGGAACCCGCTGGCAGATGCGGCGGATCTACACCCCTGATGGGCAAGAGATGCCGATAGGATCGTTCCCGGCTGCGCGCGCACTACAGGGAGAAGAAGTGGTTTCCCAGGAACTGCGTGTGGTGTTCCCGAACCACGAGGAACGCTGGGTAATCATGGGCGCCGCACCGATCCGCCTGGCGACGGGTGAAATCTTCGGCGCGGTCACCGTGTTTACAGATATTACCTTCCTCCACGAGGCGCGCGACCGAGAGCGACGATATCTGTACACGCTGGCTCACAACTTGCGCGTGCCCGCATCGTTAATCAAAAATAATCTTGACTGGTTGCTGGAGCTGTTACCATCCAGTGAGGTGATAGCCCCACACCAGAACATCCTTGATGCCTTGCGGCGCGCGCTGAATCGGATGAGCACAATGGTGGATTACTTTACTATCGTCTCGCGGTTGGAAGCAGGCGAAGTCACATTGCACAGCAGGCCGGTCACGTTGGCATCGTTCATGCAGGTTTTTCTGCAGCATGCGGGCGCACTGATAGAGCAGGAGCGCTTGCATATCGACCTCCCAGCCGACCTTCCCCAGGTACAGGCCGATCCTCATTATCTGGAACCTGTCCTGTTGAGCCTGCTTGATAACGCGCAAAAATTCTCCGAGCCGCGAACGCCCATCCAGATTGCCTCTCGCCGGCAGGATCACGAGGTAGTTATCTCGGTGACCGACCAGGGGATCGGCATCGCCCCCGAGGACCAAGCCCATATCTTCGAACGCTTCTACCGCGTCGGGAAAGCTCGTACCGCAGAAGGCACCGGCCTGGGACTGGATCTTGTCAAGCGTCTGGTCGAAGCACGCGGTGGACGCATCTGGGTGGAGAGTAAGGTGGGGAAAGGCAGTACGTTCTCATTGACACTGCCTATCGCTGGGTCGCAGCTCACCAGTTAACACCCAGAGTTCGTTGTCATCGAAGCATCTTTCTTTAACCGAACGTTGAGATACCATGTGGACAACCACTGGCTTATTCAGGTTCTCGCCCATCGGGGGACCTATTAGTAATGAACTGGCGAGAGGTAAGATGAGACGCTGATCAGTGATTTTGAGCGATAATCCTGGGAGTGGTGGGTATTAGTCTCTCACGAGTGAAAGATCGACAATACCAGATTCATGAATCGAAAATATAGTGTGGTAAGCGTTGAATCCACACCCTTTTGGTTCCGGCTCTGCCGGTTGAAGTTTGAGCATGCGTTCTTTAATCTCCTAGCCCCCGCGTTAATTACTACCCACGACCCATGCCTATGTCTATCATCCAATGTGAGTGACTAACTCCTTCACGCGGCGATTGTTGCCTGGAGTTCACCTGACGGCAGAAGGAGATAGTTGCGGAGTTCGTTCAAACACGGCAGCCATCTTTCGGCCCCGATTCGCTTAAATCGGGGCCGTTTCATTTTTGGTGAAGCCCGGAGCTTGCACAGAAGCACGATGTGAGAGCCGTCACGGAATTACCAGCTTTGCTAAGCCGTGTTATCACCTCCGAGCCACTAGTCGCTCCGGCACCGCTGTCTTTCGATGGTATCCGATGTTTACGGTTTATGCCGCCCGGCGTTTCCGTTCCGGCGGGCTCCATTTCCAGTTCGTCACCTCGGGCATATCCTCGTCGTGCTCGCGAATATAGGCGGAGTGGCAGGTCAGATGCCGTTTCAGCCGATCGACGACATCGCCGCCCAGGGCATGCATGCGCCCGGCACGCTCGATGGCGCCGATGGCGAGGTGGAAGCGATCCATGTTGTTCAACACCAGCATGTCGAAGGGCGTGGTGGTGCGTCCTTCTTCGTTATAACCGTAGACGTGGAACCGCTCCGGGTTGGGCCGATGATGCAGCAGCTCATGCACCAGCCGCGGATAGCCGTGGAAGGCAAAGATGACCGGCCGGGTCGTGGTGAACATGGCGGCGAAGCTTGTGTCATCCAGCCCGTGCGGGTGGTCGTTGGCGGACATCAGCGTGAACAGGTCCACCACGTTGACCACCCGCACGCGGAGATCCGGCAGGTCCTGCTGCAGTAGCCAGGCGGCGGCGACGATTTCCATAGTCGGCACGTCGCCGGCGGCGGCCAGGATGACGTCCGGATCGCCCTCGTCATTGCCGGCCCACTCCCACACCGAGATACCACGGTCGCAATGCGCCCGCGCGGCCGACATATTCAACCACTGCGGCTCCAACTGCTTCGACGCCACCACCAGGTTGACGTAACCGCGCGTCTGCAGGCAGTGATCCATGATGGCGAGCAGGCAATTCGCGTCGGGCGGCAGATAGACGCGGGCGACGGATTTTTTCTTGTCCACCACGTTATCGATGAAACTCGGCACCTGGTGGCTGAACCCGTTGTGATCCTGCCGCCAGACGTGCGAGGTGAGCAGGTAGTTGAGCGAGGACAGCGGCTCCCGCCAGGCGATATCTTCGCCGGATTCCAGCCACTTGGCGAACTGGTTCATCATCGAATCCACGATGGGGATGAAGCCCTCGTAGCTGGCGAAAATGCCGTGCCGTCCCGTCAGCAGGTACCCCTCCAGCCAGCCTTCGCAGGTATGCTCGCTGAGGATCTCCATCACGCGCCCGTCGCGGGCCAGGTACTGGTCGGTGGCGACCAGCGGCCAGATCCATGCGCGCTGTGTCGCCTCGAAGATATGCTCCATGCGGTTGGAGGTGGTCTCGTCAGGACAGAAAAAGCGGAAATTCTTCTGCCCCGCGTTCATGCGGAAGATGTCGCGCAGGTAGGCCGCCAATTGCCGGGTCGCCTCCGCCTGCACCTCGGTGGGCGCCGTCACCTCAACGGCGTACTCGGCGGGGTCCGGCAGCTTCAGGGGCACCAGCAATTGTCCGCCGTTCGCGTGCGGGTTCATGCCCATGCGGCGCTCGTCCCGCGGGCAGATGGCGACCGTTGCCGGCCGCGGCTTACCTGTGTCGTCGAACAGTTCCTGCGGCCGGTAGCTGCGCAACCAGTGTTCGAGGATATGCAGGTGCTCGGGATTCTCGCGCACCTCCATCACCGGGATTTGATGCGCGTGGTAGGTGTCCTCCACCGGCTGGCCATCCACCTCTTTCGGGCAGGTCCAGCCTTTGGGCGTCTGCAGGACGATCATCGGCCACGCCGGGCGCTCCGGCATGTTGCCGGCGCGGGATGCCTGTTGGATGCGGCCGATCTCGGCGTATGCCCAATCCAGCGCCTGCCACATGTCCGGGTGCACCTGCATGGGATCGTCGCCGGCGACGAAACGCACCTGGTAGCCGTAGCCGGTGAAGAGATCGGTCAATTCGCTGTCGCTCATGCGCCCGAAGATCGTCGGCCCGGAGAGCTTGTACCCGTTGAGGTGCAGGATGGGCAGCACGGCGCCCGAGGTGGCCGGGTCGAGGAACTTGTTGGAGTGCCAGGCGGTGGCCATCGGGCCGGTCTCCGCTTCACCGTCGCCGACGATGCAGGCCACGAGCAGGTTGGGGTTGTCAAAGGCGGCGCCGTAGGCGTGCGTCAAGCTGTAGCCCAGCTCGCCGCCTTCCTGGATCATCCCCGGTGTTTGCGGCGCGGTGTGGCTGGGCGCGCCGCCGGGCCAGGAGAACTGGCGCTCCAGGTGGCGCATGCCGTCCAGGTCCTGGGTAAGGTCGGGGTAAAACTCGCCGAGGGTGCCTTCCAGGTAGAGATTCGCCAGCACCGCCGGCGCGCCATGCCCCGGGCCGACCACCAGCAGCACCGAGGCATCCGTGTCCTGAATCAGCCGGTCCAGGTGGGCGTAAACCAGGTTGATGCCCGGCTGCGTGCCCCAGTGGCCCAGCAGGCGCGGCTTGATATCGTCGGGTTGCAACGGGCGCTGCAGCAGCGGGTTGTCCTGCAGATACAATTGCGCGGCGCCCAGGTAATTCGCCGCGCACCAGTATTGGTCCATCCGCTCAAGTCGGTCGGGTGCCATCTCGGCCATGTTGCCCTCCTTATGTATCTTTCGAAAAACCGGCAAGCTAAGTTTGTAGTAAGCCACGCAGCCCCAACGCGGTACTCCGCAAGCAACGCGGAGTACCGCGTTGGGGCTGCGTGGCTTACTACAAACGGGCTTACCTGTTCTTCGAGGTAGCTTTTCTAAACATTTACTTATGCTGCCATCTCGCCGCCCTTTTCCTCAGTAAGGAGCTGTTTGGTATGCCTGGCCATCATCACTTCCTCGTCAGTTTTCATCACCCGGACAGTCACCGGGCTCTCCGGCGGGGAAATGACGGGGGCATTAGCCGCGTTCTTCTCCGGGTCCACTGTAATGCCCAGGAAGGCCAGGCCGTCGCAGATCCGCTGCCGGATTGCCGGGGCATGCTCGCCGATGCCGCCGGTGAAGACCAGCGTGTCCAGACCGCCCAGCACCGCCGCCAGCGCTCCCAGGTATTTCTTCGCCTGATAACAGAACAGCGCGACCGCCTCCGCGGCTTGCGGATTTTCCGATGCACATGCGAGCAGTTCCTGCATATCCGAGGTCAATCCCGAGATTCCCAGCAAGCCGGAGTGTCGATTGAGCAGCCGGTTGACGTCGCCGGGGTCCATTTTCAGCTCCTGCTGCAGAAACAGCTCCACCCCGGGGTCAAGGTCCCCAGGCCGCGTGCTCATGACCAGTCCGCCGGCCGGGGTCAGCCCCATCGTCGTGTCCAGGCTCCGTCCCCTGCTGACCGCCGCCATGCTAGCCCCATTGCCCAGGTGGGCGAGGATGAGCCGGCCGTCGGCGGCATTGCCGGCGAGCTTGCGCAGTTCCATCACGATGTATTCATACGACAGCCCGTGGAACCCGTAGCGCACCAGGCCTTTCGCGCAGAGATCGTTGGGCAGGGCGTACCGCTGGGCGATCGCGGGCATGTCGCGATGAAAGGCGGTATCGAAGCAGGCCACCTGCGTCACCTCGGGGTATTCCCGGCCGGCCGCGTCGATGGCCTTCAGCTCGTGGGGCAGGTGATCGGGAGCCAGCGGGACCAACTCCTCCATCTCTCGCCGCAGTGCCGGGGTGACGATCTGCGGTCGCCGATGTGACATTCCGCCCTGGACAATGCGGTGCGCGATGGCGTCAATTTCGTGGGCCGACACCGTTCGCTTCAGCCAGGCGAACAGGAACTCCAGCGCCGCGGCATGATCCGGCAGCTCACAGGAGGCATCGACCAGGTCGGCGCCGCCGGCATCCTTTACCTGGAAGCGTCCGGAGGGTTGACCGATCCCTGACAGGCTGCCGGTGAAGCACGGCGTTTCGTCCGGACCCATCGCGTAACGGGCGATCTTCACGCTCGATGAACCGCTGTTGATGGTCAATATCCGTATTGTGCGCGCAGCGACCATACGACTCGCGTCTCCTCCCGCATTTCGCTGAAAATCCTCCACAGTATAGCGCAGCCTGCCGGGCCTGGTGCGTAGAAAGCATGACGGGAGCAATGCGACGGCACAGATGATCGATTTTTGGCATAATTTCCAATAATCGATATGGCCCAATCCATCAAGCGGCGCCGCTATTCAGGACACTGATCGGTATGATATGCTGATGCGGTTTCGCCTTAAGCCACCTTGTGAATGGAGCAACTATGGCCTATTCGTTACCGGAGGAAGAACGCCGCTACCTGCGTCAACTCGCACGGAGGCAAGCGGAGATTGCCGCGCTGCCGGAGATGGCGCAGCGGCGGAAGATGTGGATGGATCTGAATGACGGTGTGCCCGGTACGCGGCCGCCGTTCGTCATTGAAACGTTCACCTGGGACCGCGATTTTATGCCGGCGTCGATTCTGCGCTGCCGAAGCGATTACGGGCGTGGACTGGAGCAGACCTTCCTGCGCTTCATCCGGGAATATGAGCTGCTGGGGGACGACCATGTTTGCCCCGACACGCTGGACATGGGCTGGCATGTCTGGTTCGATCCGTTCGGCATCGACATCACGGTCGACCGGGTGGCGGATGGTGAAGGCATCAACCTGGGCTACCATTTCAATCACCCGATCACCGATCTCTGCGACGGGTTTGCGATGATCAAACCGGAGACCTTCGGCGTGGACAAAGAGGAGACGCTGGCGGAGAAGGCGTTCCTGGAGGAGACCTTCGGCGACATCCTGCCGGTGGAAATCCGCTCGTCGGTCTACGCCAACAACTGCCTGACACAGCAGTTGATGTGGCTGATGAGCATGGAGACCTTCTTCACCGCCATGTATGATTGCCCGGAGACGCTGCATGCATTGATGGCGCAATTGACCGACAACGGCGTGCGGCTGGCACGTTGGGCGGAGGCGGAGGGGCTGCTGGTCTTGAACAACGGCCACCAGCACTGCTGCGGTTCACATTACAATTACACCACTAAGCTCCCCAAAGGGGACGGCCTCGTGGGCCTGGGCGACATGTGGGCGGATATGGATAGCCAGGAGACGGTGGGCGTCTCCCCCGAGCTCTTCCATGAATTCTGCTTCCCGTATTACCGCACGCTGGCCGAGATGTATGGCCTCGTTTACTGGGGCTGCTGCGAGCCCGCCGACCCGATCTGGGAAACCTCGTTGAGCCAATTGCCGAACCTGAAGGCGGTGTCCATCTCGCGCTGGGCGAACCAGCACTTCATGGCAGAGGCGCTGGACGGCACCGGCATCATCTACTCGCGCAAGCCCAATCCCAACCTGTTAGGGGTGGACCGGGTGCTGGACGAAGCGGCATGGGCGGCGGAGATCCGCGAAACGCTGGAAGTCACTGCCGACAAAAACGTCCCGCTGGAATTCCTGGTGCGCGACGTCTACACCATGCATGGCAACCTAAGCAAACCTCGCCGGGCGGTGGAGATCGCCCGGCGGGAGATCGACCGGTTTTACCCGGCGGGGTGACGTTGTGAATTGATAGCTTCTTGCTCTTGCTCTTTCCTCTTGCTCTTGCTCTAAGAAGCCTCACGGATTCGACACCCGTGAGGCTTCTCAGAGCAAGAGCAAGAGGAAAGAGCAAGAGCAAGAAGAAGCTGCGCTAACCGTAACCTGACACATATCGGTGCCGGGGGTGGGGGAGCGTAGCCCCGTAAACGTTATCTTCTCCCACCGAGCAGCTCCGCGCCGGTGAGGATGGCCACACCGAGCGCGCCTTGTTCCGGCAGCTTCTTCAGGCTTTTCGCCATCTGCTCGATCGAGGTATTCATCTGCTGCAGCGTGGTGGTCAGCGTGCCCAACTGCTGCAGCGCCGGACCGATAGATTGCAGCGACTTCGCCAGCTCCGGCAGGTTTGACGTCAGCGGCCCCAGCGATGCCAGCGTGGTGGTAATCGTATTGTTCAACGTATCCAGGTCCTTCTGCATCGCCGGCAAGGCCGCCAGCTCCGTGTTCATCTGATTCAATGTCGCCAGCATGGTATTCAGGCTGGTCTTCATATCTTGCAGCGCCGCCAACTGGGTCGTCATGTTTTGCAAGGACACTTGCATCGCCACCAGGTTGGTATTCAGTTGCGGCAGTGCCGCCAGCTCCGTATTCATCTGATTCAATGTCAGCAGCATGGTATTCAGGCTGTTCTTCATATCCTGCAGCGCCCCGAGTTGGGCGGTCATCAGCTTCAACTCGCCTTCGAGGGTATCGAGTCCGCCGCTGACCTTGGCCAGACCGGCATTGGTCTGTGCCAGCTGGTTCGCCAGGCCGCCCAGCGCGGCCAACTGCATCTGCATCTTGCCGAGGGAGACGCGCATGGCGGTGAGCTGCGAGGCCATGTTCCCCAAGCCCCGGTTGGTGGTATCCAGTTTGGCGGTGGTCAGGTTGAGAAAGCGGTTCGTTCCCGCCAGGCTGGCGTTGGTGACGTTCAGCTTCTTGTTGGTGCTGATGGACTGCGCCAGCGCTTGATTGCCCACGTTGGCCAGGACGGGCATGTAAGAGATATCTTTCTCCATTACCGCCAGCCGCTTGTTGGTCTCCTCCAGCAGGCTCAGTCGGGAGTTGAGCTTGCCGATATCCTGGGTCATGGTATTCAGCTGGTTTAAGCGGGAAGCCATGATGGTGAGCAGCACTAGCGCGTATATGCCTCCCAGCAGCGCCAGCACAATCGCGGCGGTGGTAAATTTATTCATCATATCTCTCCTTCTTCACAGACGCCGGCTGGCTTACCAGCGATGGCGGGATTCGAACAACCGGTTCTGATAACCTCGAGTAAGAAACTCGGCGATCGTCGCGTAATACGCCTGCAGCACGCCCGGGCTGCGCCGCCAGAGGTCCCCGCGGAAGACAAAAAATGGGTTCAGATACAGTTTGAGCCCTTCCGACGCAATGAGCCGGACCAGCCGGTCGTGCTCCAGGCGCCGGGTGCGCACGTTGCAGATGAAGCCGTTGTACTTGTCGAATCCATCGGCATTGATCACCAGCTCCTCGGCCAGCAGGTCCTCGCGCGCATCGGTGCCGGGGTAGGGGGTCAGGCACCACATGATGGCATGGTCGATGGGCAGCGCGCGCGCCGTGCGGAAGACGCTGCGGATGCTGGCGGCATCGTCATCCGGATTACCGAGGATGAAGCCGCCGGCGACATACAGGCCGTGACGTTTCAGGTTCTCCACCACCGCCTGCGTGGTCTGCCAGGAATTGCTCTTCTTCAGGAAGCGCCAGTGCTCGGGATTCACGCTCTCGATGCCGAGAAACACGCCGCTGAACCCGGCGCGGCGCATCTCCGGCACCATCTCCGGGTCGCGCGCGAACCCCGCCACATCCGCCTGGCTGACAAACTCCATGTCCTGCAGGCCGGCAGCGACGATGGCGCGACACAGCTCGCGGAAGCGCGCCGGACGCAGGTTGATGTTGTCGTCGGTGAAGAAGACGCCGCGGGCGCCGGCGTCGCGGGCGGCGCGGATGTCGTCGATCACCCGCTCGGTGCGGTATTCACGGTGCGTCTCGCCGTACATTTTGCGGATGCAGCAGAACCGGCAGCCGCGCGGGCAGCCGCGCGATGTCTCCACCACGTCGAACGGCCGGCCGAAGTAATGAAATCCCGTCGCCAGCCGGGATTGCCGGTCCGGCTGTTTGAGCCGCTCCAGGTCGACCGGCGGCGTCAAGGAGTTATGCACGAAGCCGTTACTCGTACGATAGGACAGTCCGGGAATGACTACCGTGTCGGCATCGTGCCCGCTCTTCAACGCCTGCACCAGCAGATTCAGTGGCACTTCACCTTCACCGCGCACGAGGAAATCGATGCCCGCGGCCTGCGAATCAACGGCGATCTGCTCATACGCCAGCGTCGCATGGTAACCGCCCAGCACGATCTTTACGTCCGGTTTGACCGACCGCGCCAGCCGTGCGACTTCGCAGGCGCTGGCATACTGGAAGGTCATGGCGCTCAAGCCGACCAGGTCGGGCTGGAACCGCTCGACCTGCTCCCGTACCGCCTTGCCGACCGCCCGTGAATGCAGCACCAGGTCAAGGGTGGCCACCTCCGCGCCTTCCAGGTTGGCCGCCAGTGAGACGATGGCCAGGTTCGGGATGCGCATGAACCGGTCGAAGGCGCTGGCCACGTCCGGCATGGCCATCAACAGCACGCGGTAGGGGCGGTTATGATCCGGCATGGCCCACCCCCCACATCGCCCCGGATTTCATTTCATCGAGGATGCCCCCGGCCAGCGCCAGGCATCGCTCGCGATACGCGGGATCGATCTTCACCACGTCGTCGGCCACCGAGCGGCAGTAGCCGCAGCGGGCGCAATCCCGGTTCCCGCAATCTCGCTCCATCACGCCTTCCAGGAAGCCGTCCAGTGCCCGGTTATCGATCGACACCGGGCTGCCGATCTCCGCTTGATACGCCATGCCGGAAGCCCGCGCGAACTCGCGCCAGCGCAGCAACCGCGCGGGATTCGCCTTCCACGGGCGGAAGAATGTGCGATAATCCCACAGTACGCCGCGGCGCGGTTGCGAGTCGGAGCGCTGCTTCGCATAGCCGTAGGGTTGGATGATCTCAATGAGATTGCCGTCGAACCGCTGCTCGTGGTAGGCGCGGGTGCGCTCGACCAGCACCTCGGTTGGGGCATCACGCTCGAGGATTTTGAAGACGGAGTACCCGAGCGCCTGGTAATGCGGCAGGTCCTCCGGCCGGATCCATGGGGACATCAGGAATTGCGCCGGGTCGGCCAGCCGGGCGGTCGTGCACGTCAGCAGGCAGTAATCGATCATGAACCGCTCGCCCTTCGTCTGCGAGGCGTGCGAGAGGATCTCATTATGGTAGTAGGCGATCGGGCAGTCCCGCAGGCAGGTGGCGTTCGCCAGTAATTGCAGGTCGCACTTGACCGCCTCGCGGATCGCCCGCAGCCGGGGGAAGTCGCGGTTCACCTTAATCGGCACCAGCGTGATACAATCCGCCCCCAGGTCCTCCCAGAACCGCGCCCGTCCCGGCGAGTCCACCTGCGCGTAGACGCCGACCTTTACCTTCAAATTTGGATACCGCGCCTTCACGATTTCCAGCAGCATCGGCACCGAGACGGTGACCCACTCGATGCCCAGCTCCGAGACCCAGTCCAGCAGGCGGCGCAGATTCCGGTGAAAGTCGGCGCTGAACTCGGCGTTGCCCAGGCAGGCAGGATTGATCAGGTAATCGAAGGCCAAGCCGTGCTTCCGTGCCTTGTGGACGTGCGTTCCCAGCTTGCCGCGCGTCACCGGCGCCAGCATGTAGCTCGCGCGCCCGCCGCCAACGATGTCATGCGGCAGCTTGCCGAACACCTCGATTGCCTGGTACGGTCGTATCGCCTCCGGCAGGTGATCGTCGAAATTAGTCGCCACGCTGAAGCGGCAGTCGGTCATGCGGAATCTACTCCTTTATAAACCAATGCCATCCGGTAAAATGTGTGCCGGTACAGCTTCCAACTCCGCAACTCGGCCTGCTGCGCCATGCCGGTCAGCTCCGCAGGCGAATAGGCCCGGCAGACCGACACCAGCCCATCGTGAATGGTTACCGGGTTGAAGCGCATCAGGTGGGCGAAGAACCAGAATTCCAGGTAAGCCAGCGATGAGCGCACCAGATCCGCCACGATCACCGACCCGCGGCTCACGTCCCGCAGTTTTCGCAGCAAGGCGGTCACCTGCTCCGGGGGCAGGTGGTGGATGAAGGTCGAGGCGATCACCAGATCGAAGGAGCCGCGCGGGAACGGCAGCTCCATCGCATTGCCCTGTATGAAGCTGATTTCGGGATACCCCTCCGACATCCGGCGCGCCCATTCGATCACCTTTTCGCTCAGGTCCAATGCCGTCACCTCGATCCGCTTTCCCAGCCGGCGCGCCCGGTCCACCAGGCGGCGCGACAGGTCCGCCCCGCCGCACGCTATGTCCAGCACCCGCACCGGATCGGATGCGCAGGCCTTCAGCAGCGGAAAGGCATGCGCCAGCGTCGCCCGCCCGCCGCCGATCAGCCGGTTGATCACCGCCTGCTCGATCAGCGTGTCGCGCGTGTCCTCCACCGACAGCGCCGGATCGTCGACCCATTCCTCTGCATCCACTCGCTGCTTACACGATAATCTCAAGGTCTACCTTTTCGCTCACGTCGCGTCCCTGCAGAGGGACGCCCGGCTGTAAAGCCCCGCAGCCCCGATTTCAATCGGCGCGAATCAAGTCACGCCTCCTCCCATTTCCGCAGCACCACACAGGCATTGATGCCGCCGAAGCCGAAGCTGTTCGAGAGGATCGTCCGCACCGGATGTGCTCGCCCGACGTGTGGAAGGTAATCGAGATCGCACTCCGGGTCCGGCGTCTCCAGGTTCACCGTCGGCACCAGAAACTGGCGGTCGAGCATCAGCGCGCACGCCGCGGCTTCAATGGCGCCGGAGGCGCCCAGCGCATGGCCGTGATGCCCCTTGATGCTGCTGATGGGAATGGTGTAGGCGCGCTGCCCGAAGATGCGCTTGATAGCCAATGTCTCCGTGCGGTCGTTCAGCGGGGTGGAGCTGCCGTGGGCATTGATATAATCGATCTCCTCCGGCGGCATGCCGGCATCCTGCAAGGCCAGCGCCATCGCGCGGGACGCCTGCGCGCCGTCCGGCAGCGGGGCGGTCATGTGGTACCCGTCATTCGTCAGCGCATACCCGGCAATCTCGCCGTAAATGCGCGCGTTACGGGCCAGTGCATGGCCGAGTTCCTCGACCACCAGCATCGCCGCTCCCTCGCCCATCACGAAGCCGTCGCGCCCGACATCGAAGGGGCGGGAGGCGCGTTGCGGCTCTTCGTTGCGGCCGGACATGGCGCGCAGAATGGTGAACGCCCCGTAACATAACGGCGCGAGTGGCGCCTCCGCACCGCCGGCCAGCACCACGTCCGCCTGGTTGTTGCGAATCCACTCCAGCGCCTGGCCGAGGGCGATAGCGCCGGACGCGCAACTATTTGCATTGGCGGAGGCGGGACCGGACAGGCCGAAGGCGATGGCGATGTTGCAACTGCCGGCGCCGCCGAAGACCAGCAGCGCCAGCATGGGGTCGACCGCGCGCAGCCCGCGCTCATGCATGACGCCCACCTGGGTCTCCGCATGCCCGACGCCGCCCAGCGCCGTGCCGATGCTGACGCCGATACGCTCCCGCGCCTCACGCTCCGGCGCCAGGCCCGCATCTTCAACCGCCAGGCGCGCGGCGCTGACGGCAAATTGCGAATACCGGTCCATGCGTTTCAACTGCTGGCGATCGATGAAATCCGCCGGCGTGAAATCCCGCACTTCTCCGGCCATTTGCGAGCGGAGCGCGGACGGGTCGAACAGCGTGATCCGGTCGATCGACGAGTGCCCGGCGGTTAATCCCCGCCAGAACGCTTCGGTTCCGATCCCGCTCGGTGCTACCGGTCCAACACCGGTAATGACGGCTCGGCGCATGCTTGTTCCTCCAGCAATCGCTTCATGACCCGCAGCGTGCGGGTGGCGATATAATGCACAAAAAAATGTCCTACAATCATTTTGCCGATCCACCAGCGCACGACCGGCGTCTCCAGCGTCAGATCGTGGATCAGCGTGACGCGGGTCCCGCTCTCCGCCGGGTCGATCTCCCAGACGACACGCATCCCGCGGGTGGCGCCGCCGGTGTGCCGGTAATGGATGCGGCGTTGCATTTCTTCACAGCGCTGTATCGCTTCCCAACGCACCGGAATCCACCCGCGCTTCGCCGCCATCTCCACCCGCACGCCCTCTGCCTCCGTGCCCAGCAGCTTCACCCACCGATAATGCGGCAGGATAGCCGGCCAGCGCTCGATCTGTTGTGCCGCACGATATACCGCGTCCGGGTCAGCGGCAATTTCAATGGTATCGACGGTGCGCATAATCTCCCCTATCGTTAACTCACACCCTGTTGCCTTATGCGGGAGCCACCTCTCCCCCAGCCCCTCCCCTAAGAAGGGAGGGGAGCAGGCTTTCCTGCTTTAGGAAATTGGGTGGATTACCCAATGACCTGGTAATGTTTCGAATAAATATCAGATCCGTTTTCGAAAATCCCGATCGCTACTCCCCTCCCTTCTTAGGGGAGGGGCTGGGGGAGAGGTGGCTCCCGCATAAGGCAACCGGGTGTAAATTTACCTCCTCTGTTAGACGTGCAGCCAGCGCCGCAGCCGGTTCATGCCGCGCAGATGCCGCCAGTATGGCGGCTTCATCCCCAGCGCCGCCATCACCCGCTGGGCGGTCGGCAGCAGCCAGTGCGTACTGTCGTGCAGCGTGACGAAGCGCAGTGCCGGGAAACCGCTCTCCTCCAACAGCCGGCGCGACTTCACCGCATCGATCCGCGGCGACAGATAAAAATAGGGCTGCAGCAGCTCTTCCTCCACTGCCAGCTCCCCGCTCGCGATCAACGCCTGCTGCAGCGCAGTGCCGGGGAGCACGCGCACGCCGAAGGTGACGTAGACCATGTCACCGGCGGGCAATCTCGCAATGAAGCGGGCGGTCTCCCGCACGGTGTCCTCATCCTCTCCCGGTGCGCCGATCAGGAAGATCCATAGTTTTTGCGCCCGCAGACCATGAAGCACCTGAACGGCCTGGTGCAGGTCGCCGGTGGTAAAGCCCTTTTGCATCCCCGCCAGCATGGCATCGGAGCCGCTTTCCGCCGTGATGGCAACGGTGGTGAAACCGGCGGCATTCATCGCCTGCACCAGTTCCGGGACGCAAGCCGTGGGGTTCAGCTCCATGGTAGTGAGCGCGACGCCGGGCTGCCGGCGGCTGATCGCGTCGCAGCAGGCCACGGCGTGTGCCGCGGGCAGCCCGAAGACGCTGTCCACGAACTCGATGTGGCGCAATCCCGATGCTGCCCCGCGCGCCACCTCCTCGGCCACCTGCTCCGGGTCGCGCAACCGCCAGCGCCGGCCTTCCAGGTACGGGTAGCGGCAGTAGCTGCACCCGAAGCGGCACCCCCGTTTCGTCTGCACCGGGTAGGCCGCGTCATATGCCCGGTAATGCCGCAGGGTGAGCCAGCGGGAATAATCGACCGGCGGCAAGGTGTCCAACCTTTCGATGGGTGATGCCGGTTCGGCAGCCGCTCCACCGCGTGACACGCCGGGAATGGTGGCAGGATCGTCGCCGTGCTCCAAGGCGCGCAGCAGATTGATGAACGCGTGCTCACCTTCACCCACCACGGCGTAATCCCCGTCCAGGTATCGCATCATCGATGCCGGCGCCAGGCTCACGGCCGGTCCGCCGAGTACCAGCACCGCATCGGAATGCCGCCGGCACATGGCGGCGATGGCGCGCATCTCCGGCAGGTCGCTGTGCCGGGTGACCGCATCGCAGGAATCCAGGTTGCGCAGTGACAACCCGATTACTTCGGGGCGTATGCGCCGCACGGCGGATTTCACCGGCAATGCCGGTAGGCGGGAGAAGGTCAGGTCGAGGAAGTGCGTTTCGTGACCTGCGGCTTCGACCGCCGACGCGACGCAGCAGGCGCCGATGGGAATCAGCGTCTGCGGTGTGCGCTCACGGTTGCCATTGATGATGAGCACCCTCACGTGTTATTCAAAATCCTCTATTCCTCGCTAATACGCGTAGATTTCGTGTTTGATTGCGGCGCAGCCGCCCTGCGATTCCTATTGTGAGCGTGACGAGGTTGGAACTGAGGGTTGGTTCTCAGACAAACCCCTGGTGGTGTGGAACGTGCATGTCTGTCTGATTGGCCATGAAAAGATGACACTGCTGCTATGATGAGGCAAGGATGGCGCATGACTCGACAAGGAAGATCCTGATCCTCGGCGCCGGTTTTGGCGGGCTCTACCTGGTCCGTCGACTGGCGCGGGGGCTCGCACGCGCCCGCCTAAGGGCGGAGATCACACTGGTTGACCGGAACAACTACTCGCTTTTCATTCCGCTGCTGCACCAGGCGATGATCGAGCGCGTGGAGATGCATCACATCTTGCATCCCATCCGCCAGACGCTGCGCCGCCTGCCGGTGACTTTTCGCGAGACGGAAGTGGAGGGGATCGATCTTGATGCGCGGCAGGTCCACACCCGGGCGGGAACGCTGTCCTACGACTACCTGATGCTGGCGCTGGGCAGCGTGGCGAATTATTTCGGCAACGAGCACTTTGCGGATTACAGCCTGCCGATGAAGACGCCCGATGACGCCTACCGCCTGCGCAGCCATGTCATTGACGCGTTTCGGCAGGCCGCCGCAACCACAGATATTGATCGGCGCCGCCAACTGCTCACGTTCGTCATCGTGGGGGCCGGCTATACCGGGCAGGAAGTCGCCACCGAACTGCATGACCTGATCCACGCCTCGCTGCTGCGCGATTATCCGGAAGTCCGTCCGGACGAAGTGCGGCTGATCGTGGTGGACGGCCATCCCGGCCTGCCGGTGCCGCCGGACAAGGGGCTGGCCCGCCACGCCCTGCATGTGTTGCACAGCAAAGGCATCGAGTTGCGCTTCAACACGCGGGCGAAGGACGCCGGGCCGGGGTGGGTTCAGTTGGGTGACGAGCGGATTCCAACCGGCAGCCTGATATGGACCAGCGGGGTGCAAGCCAATCCGGTGGCCGCTGCGCTACCGGGGGAGAAGGGCAGCATGGGCCGCCTGCCGGTACTCCCCACGCTGCAGCTTCCCGATTATCCGGAGGTGTTCGTCATCGGCGACAACGCCTACTTCAAAGCCGGCGAGCATGCCTTGCTGCCGACCGCACAGGTAGCCGGCCAGGAGGGAACGGCGACCGCAGACAACCTGCTGCGCCTGTTGCACGGCGATGCGCCCAGGCCGTTTCAGTACCACCAGAAAGTGGAGATCGAGACGCTCGGCTCCTATGACGCCGTAACAGAGGTCGGCAGGTTCCACTTCCACGGCTTCCTCGGCTGGCTGATCCTGAACACCATCTACCTGTTTATCCAGAACTGCTGGCGCGAGCGCTTCCGCATTGCCGCCGACTGGACGCTCAACGTGCTCTTTCCACCCGATACGTATCGTGTCAAGTCGGAATCATATCCCGATGAATAGGAACAGCACTAACGAGCATTCCAGGCCGGGAAAGGAAACACCACCGGCTCTGCGGCAATGCTGTCCGGCCAGATAGTGGTGTAACGGCCGTTGAGCATCTGGACGATAATGCCGTCTCCCAGGGTATTCTGGCCGGAAGCGTCAAAACGGATGCCGCGCCAGGGCATGATGAGCTCACTTGCCGTCAGATCCGTGTCGCGGAGCGCATCACGAATTCCGGCAGGCTCGGTGGTCCCCGCGCGGTTGATGGCATCCGCCAGCGTGATGAGCCCGGTGAAGGCACGGGCCGAGTTGCCGTTCATATCCGTGCCGTAACGCGCGCGATACAACGTATTGATCTGTGCTGCCAGCGCATTCGTCCCGGTGAGATCGAGCGACCAGACCTCGCGCGAGGTGACATAAGCGGCGTCAGTTCCCACAGCCTGCAGGTACTCCTGTGTGATGAAGCCGGCATCATCGGCCCACACCAGAGGCGGGGTGAAATCTTGGCGTTTGAATTCCTGCATGAAACGGATCGCATCGGTCGCATAGATCGCAAACAGCACGACGTCCGGTTGGGCATCGCGGACCTGCTTCACCTCACCCGATACATCCCCCGCGTTGCCGGTCGACAGCACATCCGCCACCACCTGCAAACCGTATTGCGGAGCGAGATTGCCGGCAAGCTCCGAGACACCGGTGCCGAAATCCGTCCCTTCGTGGATTAGCGCGACTTTCTGCAACCCGGCGCCGCGCGAGGCATTCAACTCAGTAATGAACCGGAAGGCATCCTGAACGAAGGTCGCATCGGTCGGTGTAATGCGGAAAAACCATTGCAAGCCGCGTTGCGTCAGCGCCGGGCTGGTCGAATCGGGATTGAGGAATGGGATGCCGGCCTGTTCCGCGACCTCCGAAGCAACGCGCGTTTCCTCGCTCTGGTAGGCGCCGATAACGGCGATCACCTTTTTTTCTTCTATCAGGCGCTCGGTCTCATTGCGTGCCTTATTCGGCAGCCCCTGGTGATCGGCAAAAAGCACCTGGACAGGAGCCCCACCGAAGGCGGGAAGCCCCGTGCTGTCTGCCAGCGGCAGATTCAACTGGGGATGCGGGTGATTGATCACCTCCATACCCAGTTCGATGCCTTGCCTGATCTCTCGTCCGGCGACGGTCTGTTGTCCGGAGAATGGATACACCGCGCCGACGCGTATCGGCGTCGTGGAGGTGGAATCACTCTCGTCGTCGCATCCGGCAAAGAGGAAAGCGAGCATCGAGAACAAGATAAGCCATATGCACGTTTTCATGCTCTGAGCATAAAACAGGGGCTAAAAAGTAGCGTGTCTTTCCGGCACTTTTTCAGAGTCAGCGGACGAAATATGCACATCCAGTGGCGGTTACCGCCCTCGCCGTGGCGCGCACGATGCGCGGACGACCAGGCGGGCGGGGATGATCACCGAGCGCGGCGCGGCTGCATGGTGGATCACCAGGTCGACGGCCTGCTTGCCGATGGCTTCCGGGTCCTGCTCGATGGAGGTGAGCGGGGGCACGGTGAGGTCGGCAACGTCCATGTTGGCGCAGCCGAGTACGCTGACATCCTGCGGCACGCGCAGGCCGCGGTAGGCGAGATGCTGGATCAGGCGGGCGGCCATGCGGTCTTCCCAGCAGATGATCGCGGTGGGCGGCAGCGTGCGGCGGAAGAGGGCGCGGTAGATCGCGTCTATGTCGAACTGGGTGGGGTCAGCCGCATAGGCGTCGAGGAGATAGTATGCCGGCAAGCCGCGGCGCTGCAAAGCATGGCTCATCGCCCGCGCCCTGTCACCCGGCACGCTGCCCAGATAGGCAATCTCCCGGTGGCCCATGTCGAAGAGATACCCGACCGCCGTCTCCGCCAGTTGCCCTTCGTCCGTGCGGATTTCATCCACCGGTTCCTCGAAGGGCGTGCTGTCCAGGCTCACCGGCCATGCCTCGCGGCGCATCATCTCGCGCACGGTCTCTCGTGGAATGGTGGCCGGGTGCTCGCTGGCGATGAGGATGCCGTCGACCCGCTGCCCGAGCAGGGCGTGAATCGCTTTGCAGGTATCCAGCAGGCGGGAGTGGGTCTCCAGGATAAGTACGTGATACCCCGTCGCGAAGGCGCCCGCCAGCACCCCGCGCAGCAGCCGGGCATAAAAGGTACAGGTGACGCTGGGCAGGATACAGCCGAGGGTATGCGTCTTCCCGCTGGCCAGGCTCCTCGTCGTTCGGATGTTCCGATAGCCGTGCTCCTCCGCCAGCACCTGGATACGCTCCCGTGTCGCAGCGCTGATCCGCGGATTGTCGCGCAAGGCAAGGGAGACGGTGCCGACGGTCACGCCGGCCAGCTTTGCCAGTTGGCGCATGGAAATGGTGTTTAGCATGTTTAGCAAAGTATAACCTGACGAGCGTATTGCGGCAAATGTACCGTGAGATTAAGATCAGTGTATCAGTATTTTCACTCGGGGGCGGCTCGGAGACGCGGGCCCTCTCCCCCCAGCCCCCTCTCCCAATGCTGGGCGAGGGGGAGCAGGCTTACTTGAAAGTGGATACGGTGTCGTTTTTTATCCTCGGTACTCCCCCTCGCCCAGCATTGGGAGAGGGGGCTGGGGGGAGAGGGCCCGCGTCTCCGAGCCGCCCCCGAGCGAGTATTCTGTCGGATAGAGTCTGAGTAAAGCCCGGAGGCATCCCATGCGACGTTTAGCCAGTGTGCTCCGCTTGCGCGAAGGCGCGGACGCGGAATACGAGCGATACCATGCCGAGGTGTGGCCGGAAGTACTGGGAATCATCCGGCAAGGTGGCATTCAGAATTATAGCATCTACCGCTATGGGCGCTGGCTGTTTTCGTATTTCGAAGCGGCGGATGACTTCTCACCGGAAGCCTTCGGAACGTTATATATGGCCAATGAGACGTGCCGCCGCTGGGAGGCGCTGATGCAGACGCTGCAGGAGCCGTTGCCGGAATCCGGCGAGGGCGGCTGGTGGGTGGGGATGAAAGAGGTGTTCCATGTCGATTGAGGTGCAGGCGCCGGCGAAACCGCGCGTGGGCGTGGTGGGGCTGGCCTATCCGGGCTACCAACTGGGCGAGGAGATGTGCCCGGCGAAATACCGGGAGATGCTCGATCTGTTGGGCAAGGAGCACCTGGAGATTATCACGCCGGACGTGCTGGTCTACGATGAAGCCTCCGCGCGCCAAGCGGGCGAGCAGCTGCAGGCGCAAGGGGTCGATTGCATCCTCGCCGTGCTGACGACCTTCGTGCCCGATTACTTCGTTGTCGAGCTGCTCAACGGCTGTGACGCGCCCATCTTCCTGTGGGCAGTGGAGCGCGAGATCGGCTGCATCTCGCTGGTATGCGGGCCGCTGGTGACGGCAACGCTGTATAACTTGAATAAGCGGTATGCGTTGTATGGGGCGGATGTCCCGGATGAGGACACCCTCGGCAAGCTGTATACCTTCGCCCGCGCGGCGATGATGAAGCGGTTGCTGCGCGACATGCGGGTGGGCTTCTGCGGCGGCAAGTGCCCGATTATGTTCAGCCTGTCCGTCGACGAATACGCCATCACGCAGAAGCTGGGGCCGGCGGTCGTCAACCTGCCCATCGAGGAGCTGTACCGCACGGCGGAAATGATTCCGGAGGCGGAGGTCGCCGCCTATTGGCAGGAGACGAAGGGCTGCGTGGGCGAAGCCTGCGTGCGCGAGGAGGACGGGCTGCAGTCGTCGCGCTACACGCTGGCGGCCTTCAAACTGGCGGAGGAGCACCGGCTGGACGCGCTGTCGTTGAACTGCTTCCCCAATTTAAAGTCACAGGTCTGCCTGGCGGTGGCGCGGTTGAACGACGCCGGCATCGCCGCCGCCTGCGAAGGTGATTTGAATTCCACCATCCTTATGTCCGTGCTGCAGCGCGTCTCCGGGCGGCCGGCCTTCAACGGAGATTTCCTGCGGCTGTATCCGGAGGATAACAGCATCCTCTTCTCGCATTGCGGGGCGGGCGCCTTCTCGCTGGCGCCATGTGCGAGCCAGGTGTGCCTGCAGGCGTCGATCGAGACGCTGGACGGTCTGGCGGTGAAATACCCCACCGAAATGCCGGGGCCGATCACGCTGGTGAACATGATGATGCATCAGGGCAGCCTGCGCCTGGCGGCGATGGCCGGCGAGGGCATTGAGACTGACCTTTCCTACGAAGGCACTCCGCTGCGCGTGCGCTTCAACGACGATATTCAGGACATCCTGCAAGGCGTCTCCCGCTGCGGCGCCGGCCACCACTGGAACGGCGGGGCAGGGGATTACATGGCGGAACTTACGCTGCTGTGCGAGTGGCTGGGGTTGCCGTTTACCGCATTGACGGTGTCGTAGGGGCGAGTGGCACTCGCCCCGTGAGAGTGCTGGGTGCGAATTTCGGCATATTTAGAGACCTGTTCCCGTGACGGGGCGAGTGCCACTCGCCCCTACGATCAGCCCAGGAGAAGAAATGACGCAATTTTCCGAACAACTCACCGCCCGCCTGCCGCGTCCGCGCATCGGCTTGCTGCCAACGGGGCATGAGATTTACTGGGGCCAGTTCCCGGGTCTGCAAAAGTGCTGTCAGGCGATGCTGGCGACGTTTTGCGAGCGGCTAGGTCAGATTGGCGAGGTGATCGCACCCGAACTAGTCGACACGCCGGAGAAGGCGGCAGCGGCCGGAACCTTCTTCCTGCGTGAGGGGATCGACCTGCTCATTATCTTCCCGCTGGGTTACACCACCGGCATGGTGGTGGCGCCGGCGGTGAAGGATTTGCAGATGCCCATCCGCATCCTCAACGCGCATGTGGACAGCTCTTACGATTACACGACCGCCGACACTGCCGAATACCTGTACCACGAGGGGCCGTGCTGCGTGCCGGAGTATGCCGCCACGCTGGTGACGCTGGGCAAGCCGTTCCTGGTGCGCAGCGGGCACTTCAAGCAGCAGCGGTTGTGGAACGAGCTGGAGGCCGACTGTCGTGGCGCCGCCGCCGCACGGGCCTTCCGCGCGCTGAACTGCGGGGTCATCGGCAACACCTACACGCACATGACCGACATGCCCACCGACGAGCACCGCGTGTTGCGCGCCACCGGCAAGCTGCTGCAGCGCCCGGAGGTGGAGGAGATCGAGGAGGCGTTCAAGCGCGTCACCGACGGGCAACTGGAGGACATGTACCGCCAGTTCCGCGAAATGTATGACGTGGACGAGACGGTGACCAACGAGCACCTGAAAGACTCCGCGCAGATTGCGGTGGCCTATGATGAGATCATCCGCAAGCATGATATCAGCGCCTTCGGGTATTACTGGTGGGGCGAAAAGGAAGAGATCACCATGCTGCGCTCGCAGTCGGCGCTGGCGGTCTCCCGGCTGGCGGCGCTGGGTCGGCCGGGCGTCACCGAGGGTGACGTGAAGACGGCGATGGCGATGAAGCTGCTCGACCTGCTGGGCGGCGGCGGCATGTTCGTCGAGTATTTCGCCATCGACTACGACGAAGAATTCCTGCTGATGGGGCATGACGGCCCGAGCAACGTGAACGTGGCGGAAGGCCGGCCGCGGCTGCAGCATCTGGACGTGCACCACGGCAAGACCGGGCACGGGCTGGGCATCGACTTCCAGATGAAGCTGGGACCAGTGACACTGGTCAACCTGTCGCAATTCAACGCCGGCGACACCTTCAAAATCATCTACACGGTGGGCGAGGTGGTGCCGGGCGATATCCTTAGCATCGGCAACCCGAACTGCCGGGTGACGGTGAAGCGGCCCATCCCCGAGTTCTTCAACGACTGGTGCCAGCAAGGACCCTGCCACCACATCGCGCTGGGCGTGGGCGACCACGGGCTGGCGGTGGAGGCATTCGCGGAGGCGATGGGCTTCCGCTGTGTGAGGGTGTGATGCAACTCTTCGATTGTAATTGCTCTTACGGGATCAGCGGGCGTCCGCCCCTGCGCTATGCGAAAGATACGGCGGAGTTGCTGGCGGAGATGGACTGGTGCGGCATCGAGCGCGCGCTAGTCTATCACGCCGGCATGCGCTTCAACGATGCCATCGCCTACAATGCACGGCTGGTGGATGAAGTGGCCGGAGACGATCGCCTGGCGGGAAGCTGGACCATCCTGCCGTCGCAGACCGGCGAGTTCCCCCGGCCGGATATGCTGCTGCCGAAGATGCAGGCGCACGGCATCCGCGCCCTCCGCGCCTTCCCGGATGAGCACCGCTACCAGTTGGACCGGCGCACCTTTGGGGAGCTGTTCGACGCTTTGATCGAGCATCGCATCCCGCTCTTCGTCAAGCAGAATATCGTCGCCATCGGCAATCTGCTGGCGGAGTGCCCCGGCTTGATCGTGGTGGCGATGAATGTCGGCCCGCACAGCCTGGAGCGCTACCTGCGCCCGCTGCTCGACGCCTTCCCTACGCTCTACGTGGAGACGTCGCATTACATGGTGGACGGCTTGATCGAGGGCTTTGTCGAGCGCTACGGGGCGGAGCGGCTGCTCTTCGGCTCTGGCTTCCCGGATGTCTGCAGCGGCGCCGCCCTGTTGCGGTTGGCGCAGGCGGAGATCGATGACACGGCGCGGTCGGCGATTGCCGGCGGCAACCTGCAGCGCCTGCTGGCGGAGGTGCGGTGATGAATCCTTCTCCCATCGTACAAGAATTTCTCTCAACCGGCCGCTCAGCGAGCTGCCCCATCATCGACATGCACGGGCACTTCGGCCCGGCCAGCGCCACCTACCTGCCAATGGGCTCGGTAGAGCGCATGCTCCACTCCCTGCAGCGATCAGGCGTGCAGCAGATCGTCTGCACGGCGCACGATGCGCTCTTCGGCGATACGGACGGCGGTAATGCCTTCATGCAGGCGGCCATCGACGCGCATCCCGAGCAGTTGCTCGGCTACTGGGCGGTAAATCCCAATCTGCCGGTGCAAGCCGCGCGCGCGGCTGAAGACCTGGCGAAGGCGCGCGGGTTCGTCGGCTTCAAGTGCCTGCCCGATTACCACACGCACCCTATCACCGGCGACGGCTACCGTTCGGCGCTGGAATATGCCGACGCGCGCGGCCTGCTGGTGCTGGTGCATACCTGGGGCGGCAGTCCCTTCGACAGCCCGCAGCAGGTGGCGGAAGTGGCGGCAAAATATCCCGGCGCGAGCTTCCTGATGGGACACTCCGGGTACGGCGACTGGGGGGGTTCCACGGCGATTGCCCGCGACCTGCCCAACGTCTACCTGGAGCTGACCGCCGTCTACGTCGCCCACGACTTCGGCAACCAGCCGGGTGGCAGCGGCACGCCCCTCCCGCTGCTCTCCTGCCTGCACGTCAACGGCATTATCGAATACATGGTGGAGCGGTCGGGCTCGGAGAAGATCCTCTTCGGCACCGACCTGCCCTGGTACAGCCCGCACTACGCGGCGGGGGCCATTCTCTTCGCACACATCAGCGACGATGCCCGCCACGATATCCTGCATCGCAACGCCGAGCGTCTGCTCGCCGGAAAGGTATAAGCTCATGCAGCAAATTGACCGCACCGTCCCCGCCCCCTGGACGCCGCTGCAGGCGAAGAAGGACGGCGAAGAAGTCGTTCTCGACGTGATCGGACGCACGTACCGCCTCGGTACCCACGCCGGACTGCCGACCGGCATCACCACGGCGGGGGAAGAGATCCTCGCCGGGCCGGTGCGCCTGGTCGGGCGGCTGAATGGGGAGCCGATCGCGTGGCAGCAACCGTTCCTCGCCCTCTTGCAGCAGGATGACGAGCGCGCGGTGTTGGCCGGTGCGGCGGAGACCACTGGCGTGATCATCAGCACCTCGGTGAAGGCGGAATATGACGGCCTGCTGCGTTTCGACATTGCGATCACGCCCTACCTGGGCTTCCATAAAGGTGCAGAACTGGCCTCCGGGTTGGAGCAATTGTGGGTGGAGTTCCCGCTGAAGCCCGAGTTCGTCAAGCTCTTCACCTATTGGCCGCTGATCGACGGCACCGAGGTGAAGACGTATGAACCGGTCAACAGTAGCGCGTTGCCGGCGGAAGGCCTGGCGTTCCCCTTCAAGCCGTTCATCTGGCTGGGCTGGGAAGAGGGCGGCTTGAGCTGGTTCGCCGAGTCGGATCAGGGCTGGCAGCCGGCCGACCCGCAGCGGGCCATTGAGGTGGTCCCGGTGGACGGGCAGGTGGTACTGCGCCTGCGCCTGTTGGACAGCCTGCCGCAGGCCTGGGCGGAGCAGTTGGACGGCTGGTATCACCCGAACCCGCCGGTCACTATCACCTTTGGTTTGCAGGCCACTCCCGTCAAGCCGGTGGATGAGGACATCACTGCCCGCCGCATCGTGCACCTGAGCTATTACGAACCGCTGGAAACGATCAGCATCGAAGCGCATCCGCGCCCGGACGGCAAGCCGGGTAGTCTGCTCGACCGCGTGGCTGAATCCGGCGCCAACGTGATGGTCATTCACGAGGTGTGGAACGCCATCCAGAACTACTGGATCACCGACCGGCCTGAAGAGATCAAGGCCACCGTCGCCGCCGCCCACGCGCGCGGCATGAAAGCCACTCCGTATTTCGGCTACGAAGTCTCCACGCTGGCGCCCGAGTGGGCGGAGATGTCGGACAGCATCCTGGTGAAGCATCCCGACGGCCGTTATGAAGGCGGCTGGCAGCGGCAGCCCCCGCAGCGCGATTACATGGTCTGCTACGGCAGCGCCTGGGCGGAGAAGTGGCTGAACGGCATCGCCTGGATGATGGACGAATATGGCTTCGACGGCGTCTACCTGGACGGCACCATCATGCCCTGGGGCTGCTGCAACGCGGCGCACGGCTGCGGTTACCGGAAGCCGGACGGCACGCCGGCCCCGACCTATCCGATCTTCGCCGTGCGCGAGATGATGCGGCGGCTATACGAGATCGTCTCCGCGCGCGACGGCATCATCACCGCTCACCAGAGCAGCTGCTGCCTGACCCCCACGCTGCAGTTCGCCCACTCCTACTGGGATGGCGAGCATATCGGCGGCGCCTTCAAGCATGATGCGCAAGGCCGCTTCCCGCTGGAGACCTTCCAGGCCGAGTTCATGGGCCGCAACTTCGGCATTCCGGCGGAATTCCTCAGCGGCTCGCCGGATGCGCTGGCCTATACCCTCCTGCACAACGTGCTGGTTCGTCCCGGCGTGGGTGAGATGCTCGACACCGTCTCCTCGATCTGGCAGGCGTTCCAGCGTTTCGGCACCAGTACGGCCACCTGGCATCCCTACTGGCGCAATACGCTGGCGCAGTCCGAAACCTCCGGGGTATATGTGAGCGCCTACGCGCGGGACGGTCGGCTGCTGCTTGTGGTATCGAACCTAGGCCTCGAATCGGTGGAAGCGGTCGTCAAAGTGAACGGGGAGTATGCGAGCGCGCGGAATGCGATCAGCGGGGAAGCGTATAGCTTCGAGGAAAACGCGCTGCATCTCTCCTGTGCATCGATGAGCTGGACGCTGGCGGAGCTGACGTAAATCATGCCGGATGGAACAATAACAACATTGTACCTTTCCCCTGACGGCGACGACCGCTGGTCGGGCCGGCTGCCGTCGCCAAATGCCGACCGCTCGGACGGGCCGCTGGCGACGCTGGCGCGGGCGCGAGAACTGGCGCGGAGCGGTTGCCGGGTGCTGCTTCGCGGCGGACGGTATACGCTGCAGGAACCGGTCGCCTTCACGGCGGAGGATTCCGGCGCCATCTACTCCGCATACCCTGGAGAGCTGCCGGTGTTGAGCGGCGGGGTGCTAGTCGAAGGATGGCAGCGCACGACCGTCAATGGGCGCGAGGCCTGGGTTGCCGATACGCCGGCATGGCCCTTTCACCAACTCTGGGTGGATGGCGGGCGGCGGGGGCGATCGCGGCTGCCGCAAAGTGGATTCTACCGCATTCCTGTTTCTGCTGACGCCGATTGGTATGGGGGCACGAATACCTTCTCCGTGCGGCCGGGGGATGTGAAGTCGACCTGGCGGAACCTGCAGGACGTGGAGCTAGTGCTGCTCACCTCCTGGGTGGAGTCGCGCCTGCCGCTGGTGTCCGTCGACGACGAGACGGGCGAAGTGCACACGAAGTGGCGCAGCGCCATTGCCCCCTCCGAAGGCTCGCGCTACTATATCGAAAACGTCTTCGAGGCCTTCACCCAGCCGGGCACCTGGTATTGCGACCGCGCGGAGGGCAAGCTCTACTACCTACCGTATCCGGGCGAAAACCCGGCGACGACGGAGGTGATCGTGCCCCGGCTCGCCACGCTGGTCCGGCTGGACGGCACCGAGCGCATGCAGTTCGAAGGCCTGACCTTCATGCACACCGAGTGGCGGCGCTCCGACGACACGCCCATCATGCGGTATGAGTTCAAGGACCTTATTTACATGCCCAGCGTGGTCGATGACAAGGCGAGCGATCACCTGGCGGCGGTGAGCGTGCCCGGGGCAATAATCGGCCTCAACGCGCGGGAATGCCGGTTTTCCAACTGCACGGTGGAGCACACCGGCGGCTACGGCATCGAGCTGGGGTATGGCTGCCGGGAAAACGAAATCGCCGCCTGCGCCTTCCGCGACCTGGGCGCCGGCGGGGTGAAGCTGGGTACGCAAGACGTCGCCGATGCGCCGGTCACCTTCGGCAACCGGGTGGTGGATTGTGAGATTGGCTCCGGTGGCCACCTGTTCCACGGCGCCGTCGGCGTGTGGGTGGGGCAGTCGCCGCACAACCTGGTGGCGCACAACCACATCCACGACCTGTATTACACCGGCATCTCCGTTGGCTGGGCGATGGGTTACGCGGAAAACGCCGCCCACCACAACCTGATTGAGGGGAACCATATCCACCACCTGGGCAAGGCGGTGCTCTCCGATTTCGGCGGCATCTACCTGCTCGGAGAGGCGCCCGGCACGCGGGTGTGCGGCAACGTGGTGCATGACCTGGCTTCCGGCGAGTACGGCGCCTGCGGACTCTACTATGATGAAGGCACCTGCCACGTGGTCGGCGAAAATAACCTGCTCTACAACATCGATGGCGACGCCTTCTTCATGCACTATGGGCATGATAACGTGCTGCGCAACAATATCCTCTCCGGCTGCGCGAAAGGCGCACTCGGTTCGTCGGTGGACGTGCTCGACCGCTCGCGCATCGGCGAGCACTGCGCGGTGACCATCGAGCGGAACATCATCTTTCTGCGGGAAGGGGAGGTCTACCGTTCGAGCTGGCCGCCGGCGCGCTTTGAGATCCACCATACCCTGGTGTGGGACGCCAACCGGCGGCCGCTCTTCTGCGGCGGCTTGCCCTGGGCGGAATGGCGGCGGCAGGGGATGGACGAAGGCTCGGTCATCGCCGATCCGCTGTTCGCCGATCCGGACCGCGGTGACTTCACCCTCGATCCGGCATCTCCGGCATTTGCGGTTGGATTTGTACCATTTGAGCTCTCCGCCGGACCACGGGTGCCGGTGGGGGCCAATCCCGAAGGGATGACAGTTAATAGCCGGGGGTGAAGCGAAGCGGAACCCCCGGAACGAGTATGAGAAAAGCTCGAACCCCAAAGGGGTGGCAGTAATGCGTTCTGCCGCCCTTACAGGGCTGGCTATGTCAGTCCCGAGATTAAGAGAGGAATACGCTGATGACATCACCGAAAGAATGGCTGGCCGACGGCATGATGAATCTGCTGGTCGATTATTACCCGGAAGTCCAGTTCAATCCCTACGGGTCGGGGGCGACGCGCGAGAACGTGCTGCCGGCGTTGCGCGATCTGGAGCTGGGGTACCTGTGCATTTACGCCAAGGGGCACAGCGGGTACACCACCTGGCCGAGCGCGTTGCGCACGCAGCACAACATGCTGGCGCAGGACATGCCGAAGTTCTTCCGCGAAGTGACGCGCGAGACGGGCACCCGGCTGGTGCTCTACTACAGCGGCATGCTGGACGGCATTGCGGGCCTGCGCAATCCGGACTGGCGCATGCACAACATCGAGGGTAACGAGATCCGCATGTTCGACGATTTCAAAATCCTCATGTCCTACTCCAACTGCCCGCACAGCGGCTACTTCGACGAGTGGGTGGCGGTACAGCTGCGCGAGTTGATCGAGAATTACGATCCGGACGGCTTCTGGGTGGACGGCGACTGGGGCGGCCCCTGCTACTGCCCGCGCTGCCAGGCGAAGTTCCGCGAGGAATCAGGATGGGATGGCGCATGGTCCGACATGATCAAGCGCCCGGAATTCAATGCCGCGTACCTGAAGTTCTGGAACGGCGTCACCCATCGCTGGCGCACGCGCTTTAACGACTTCGTGAAGTCGCTGAAGCCGGACTGCGCCTACAGCGCCGGCAACGTCTGCGCGCGGCGGGAGTTCTTGGCGCCGTTCGATTGGCGCTCGGGCGATTTCTTCTCCCCCGGCTTCTACAACCTGCACCAGATGACGCAGATGATGCGCTGGTATACCACGCTGGGCGTGCCGTATGATGCCTACGTCTGCGACACCAGCTTCACCCACGCGCGCAAGCACGTACGCAGCCGCTCGAAATCGCTGGACCGCATGCTGCAGGAATCGGCGGCCATCGCGGCCACCGGCGCCTCGGTCGGGTACTGGACCTACCCGCTGGCCAACGGCGCCTGGGTGCCCTCGCGCATGAAGAAGGCGAAGGTGGTGCGGGAGTTCCTGCGCGAACGGGAGGATGTCTTCCTGCACAGCGAGAGCGCGCAGTGGACGGCCATCCTCGCCAGCGATCCATCGCTGCCCGCGACGTGTCACGAGGCGCTCACCGGCGCCAATAAGGCGATGATCGGCCTGCATCGCTCACCCGACGTGATGGACGAGACCGGCGTACGCGAGGACATGCCGTACGACCTGGTGGTCCTCCCCGATCAGGAGCGGATGGATGATGAAACGGCGAAGAAACTGCTGGCGTGGGTGGAACAGGGCGGCAAACTGCTCACCTGCGGCGCCAGCATCAACGTGCCGATGTTGCGGCAGGCGCTGGGTGTGACCGGCGTCAAGCGCGCAGCCATCTTTGACGGACACGTCATCCTGAAGACGCACGACGAGCCGACCGGCGTGGACGCCCCATGGGACCGGCTGGAAGGCGGCGAGGAGCTGTATCCGCTCTACCTGACCTGGGACCAGTTCAATCCCGAAAACCGCGATATGCCGAACAACTGGCCGATGTATGGGCAGGTGGACGAAGAGAATCCGGAACCGGCCGGCTTCCCGGCGGCGGTGACGAAAACGGTGGGCAAAGGGCGGATCGTGCACATCTGCACCGATATCTTTACCCGCTACCTGTACCTGGGCGACCCGCAGATGCTGCGCTGGCTGCGCGAGGTGGTGGATGACCTGCAGCCCGATGCCTTCTTCCGCACGGATGCGCCTTCGTGGATGGATGTCTCGCTGCGCAAAAAGGGCGATGCCCTGCTCGTGCATTTCGTCAACCATACCCCGGGGCGCGACGTGGCGAAGCTCGGGACGGATGACACCTGGGTGGACGAGATCCCGGCGATCGGTCCGATCACCAGCAAGCTCCGCCTGGCATCAAAACCGGCGGCCGTCACCCTGGAGCCCGGCAGCGAAGCCATCGACTGGTCCTGGCAAAACGGCGTGCTGGAAGTGGTGGTGCCGAAGGTGCGGATACATGGCTGTATTAAAATAGTGACCAGGTAATATGCGCCCGGCCTATTGACCGCTCCGGGACTGTCCCGAGCCCGCGGGACCAGTACCACCGGCCATCCTCAATACCCGCTTGTAGAACCACGGGACTGTCCCCCCTCGTGTGATAGGTTAGCCTATTGACACAGGGGGACAGTGGGACTGTTGAAAAGGTGTGTCTACCAGCGGCCGGTTTGGGTGAGGATCGGGTTGGCAGGCTGGCAGGTTAGCGAGAGCCATGGGAAAAATGGGAGTGAATGGGAAAAATGTGTTGGTGCGTAAAAGGATTCAGACCATTCAGCCCCCATCCTCACATTTTTCCCATCCCATTTCTCCTATTCACTCCCATTTTTCCCATCACCCTCGCCCATTGACCAGCCTACCATGCCGATCCTCTCATAGGTGAATCGCCCTGCCACCGCTCACCAACTTTGGGGAAAAATCAGCGAAAAAACGCTAAAACAGGTTTAAAACCGCTGATTTTTGGGTATAGAGTGAGCACTTCCGCAAAAACCTACCCGTTGTCCATATCCCGAACTTCCCCCAAAATACGCACAAAATGTCGCCACAGCCGGGGATCTGCGGGGATCTGCGCTACAGCGGAAGCCGCTTCGCCGTCCGGTCCCCGTTCTGGTGCAGCGTCATGCCGGTAATCTTCCCCTTGTCGTCTTTCGTGAAGATAATCCGCGTATCGATGCCCTTCAGGAAGAAGGCAGCCGGCGCCGTGGGGAACAGCTCGACCTTCCGTTGCCCGTTTGCCCGGGCGAAGAGATGGTCGCCCTGGCGGGTGACGGTGATGCGGTAATCCGGTACAAGCTCATAGGTGCCGGCATACGCATCCAACAGCATAGGATCGACCGCAACAACCTTCGCGGCTGGCCGCTGATATTTTTCCCCGAAGCAGATGGCGGCCATATCGCGGCTCAAGTTTTCGATCTCCACCAGGCCGATATCATAATTGAGCAGCAGGATGATCGTCACCCGCTCGTGAGGGAAATACCCGAGGTAGCCGACGTAGCCGTTGATGCGACCGATGTGCGAGATGACGGGACGCTTGAACAGTTGGCCGATGCTCTGCCCGTATCCGTACCCGCCGGCCACCTCCGTGGTCATGGCCTGCAGCGAGGCAGGGGAGAGCACCTTGCCGCCGAAGAGTGCCTGCTCCCAGCGAAACAGATCCTTCGTCGTCGAGTAGAGCGCCCCCGCGGCATGGGCGACATTGGTATCGGCATTGCCGGCGTTCAGGACGGTGATGCCTTTGCAGACATACGGCGCGGCGCGTCCTTTGATCAACTGCCGTCCGTCGTCATATCCGGTGCTGGTCATCCCCAGCGGAGTGAAGATGTTCTGCTGTAAAAACTCCCCGTAGCTCTGTCCGGAAACCTTCTCAACGAGATACCCGAGCAGGATATACCCCGCGTTGCTGTAGGCCCAGTTTGCGCCGGGCGCAAACTGCAGCGGGATGTCCTTGCCGTGTGCGGCCATGGCGTCGAGAGTCGGCGGAACGATCCGCTGCGCCGGGTCGGTGATGATGGTCTGGTCAGTGATGCCGCTGGTATGCGACAGCAGGTGACGGATGGTGACGCCTTTCCAGGCCTCGGGGCAGTCGGTCAGGTATTTGCCGATGGGGTCCTGTACGCTCAATTGCCCGCGCTCCTGCAGCAGCAGAATGGCGGCGGCAGTGAATTGCTTGGTGATCGAGCCGACGCGGAACTTCGTCCACGGTGTGTTGGCGGTCTTCCACTCGCGATTGGCCTGCCTGTACCCCTGGCTCAGCAGCACGGTGCCGTCGCGCGCCACCAGCGCCGCGCCACTGAATCCTCCCTGCCGGGACAGCGCGCGCAGGTAGGCATCCACCGCGGGACCGGGGTTGGCCGCCAGGCAGCAGGCAGCGAGCAGCAGAAGCAATGCGCACGGTAGGAGAGAGTGGAAAATGCTTTTCACGTGCAACTCCTATTTGCCGATGGTGTGCTGTATTTATTCAAGCACCCGGCGGTTGATTCCTGCACAAACGGCAGGAATCGGTCGCAGCGGATCGTATTAAGGCAGTGAGGTTAATTTCATGCAGTACCGTATGTTGGGCAATACCGGGATCGAGGTGTCGGAGGTTGGCATGGGCACCGAGCACCTGGCCGGCCCGCGGGAGGCGGTCGTCTCCGTGGTGGGCGAGGCTATCGATGCCGGGGTGAATTATTTTGATATCCTTCTCGGCGCGCCGGACTACCGGGACAATTATCGCGCAGCGTTCCAGGGCAAGCGCGACGCCGTGGTGATTGCCGGTCATCTGGGGAATGCCTTTGTGGATGGGCAAAGCATCACGACCCACGATCCGGCGCTGTGCGAGACGGCGTTTCATGACCTGCTCACGCGCCTGCGGGTCGATGCAGTGGACGTACTGATGATCCAGTTCGTCGATGAGCCGGACGACTACGCGAAGGTTACCGCGCCGGGCGGCATCATGGAGATGGCGCACCGTTTCAAGGTGCAGGGAAAGGCGCGCGCCATTGGCATGAGCTCTCACATGACGCCGGTCGCGCTCGCTGCCGTGCAGTCGGGTTTGATCGACGTGCTCATGTTCAGCGTCAACCCGGCCTTCGATCGCCTGCCGGGCTACCTGCCGCGATTTGACACGATGTGGACGGTGGCCAGCCAGCCGGATGTGGAGATCTCGCAGGAGCGTAAGGCGCTGCACCATGCCTGCCGGTCGTGCGGTGTGGGGATGGTGGCGATGAAGCCCTACGGCGCCGGATTCCTGCTCAACACCGTGCAGCCGCACCCGCTCACCCCCGTGCACTGCCTGCAATATGCGCTCGACCAGCCCGGCGTAGCCGTCGCCATCCCGGGGATGAAGAATGCGGAGGAGCTGCGCGCCGCCCTTCACCTGCTGCAGGCTTCACCCGAGGAGAAGGATTACAGCGCCGTCCTCGCCGCTTCGCAGTGGAACATCGGTGGCGTCTGCATGTATTGCAACCACTGCCTGCCCTGCCCGGCCGGCATCGATGTGGCGGAAACGCTGCAACTGCTCGACGCTGCCCGGCAGGGGATCACCCCGACGCTGCGGGAGGCCTACCGGCAGCTTGCCGCGGACGCCTCCGCCTGCATCGCCTGCGGAGATTGCATGGCGCGCTGCCCCTTCCAGGTGGATGTGGCAACAAAAATGCGCGAAGAGGCGCCAATGTTCAGCCGGTAAACGCTGTATCTGCAGATTGAAATGAAATAATGTCTTTTCAATCCTTTCTGCGGATCAGCTATGATTTGAGCGAACGGTAGTATAATGGTTGGTAGAAACCCGATCTCTTCACTCTTATCCTTGGGGGTATGTATGCGAGCTCTCTTCCTGCTGTTCATCGCCTGTTGCCTGTCCGCCTGCACCTTTGCTGATGTCGTGCTGGTGAACCAGGGCCGGGCCAATGCCGTGATCTACCTGGGCGCCAATCCGTCGGCGCATGCGAAAGCCGCGGCCGCTGATTTACAGACCTACCTGGAAAAAATCTCGGGCGCCAAACTCGAAATCGCCAACACGGCCCCGGTGGGGGATGCCCCGTGCATTCTCGTGGGCCAGGATGCCGCCGCGGCGCGTGCCGCGAAGATGGGCGTGAAGATTCCAACCGGACTCGGCAGTGACATGAATGACGAGGGGTATGTTGTCGGGGTGCAGGACAATGCCCTGGTGCTGGCCGGCAACGAGACGGAGCCCTATCAAGGCTCGGAATATGCGGTCGCCGACTTCCTGGAGAGCCTGGGCTGCCGCTGGTATTTCCCGGGCGCGTTCGGCGAGGTGGTGCCGAAGCTGGCCACCATCACCGTCAAGCCCGGCGTGCGCGTGGTTCGGCCTGACTTCCGCGTTCGCGATGTCTGGTACAGCGGGCACCTGGCAGCCACGGCGGAGAACCAGAATGATTTTGCCGCCTGGAAAGTCCACAACCGGCTCTGCCGCGCGGGCTTCTGGACGCAGGATCAGATTTATCTGCAGAATCCCACCGACAATTCGGCGCAGAAGCTGCTGCCGAAAGATAAATATTTCGCCGCCCATCCGGAATATTACTCGTTGAACGAGGATGGCACCCACAACCCCGAATTTCCCGCGATCATGAATCCCGAGGCGGTAACGGCCTGCGCCGACACGGTGATCCAATACTTTAAAGATCATCCGGAGGCGCACTCTTTCGCCTTTTCGCCGCCGGACGCGGCGGTGCTGGATTTCTCCCCGGCCTTCCGGAAGGCAATGAACCTGAACGGCTTCGGTGGTGAAGGGAACGGCGACATCAGCGACCCGTGGTTCACCTTCGTGGTCAAGCTGGCCGACCAGGTCGGCAAGGTGTATCCGGATAAATACATCATCACCATGGCGTATTACAACCGCTGCCGGCCACCGCAAGGAGTCTACGGCAAGCGGAAGAACCTGCTGGTGCAGTATGCGTTCATCCAGCAGTGCTCCAATCATACCTTCGAAACCCCGAATTGCCCGACCCGCAGCACCTTCGCCGCCATGCTGACCGGCTGGTCGCAGATCGCCAACGGGCTGGTGGCCTACGATTACGATCCGCATGACTGGAGACACAGCCAGAAGCCGTTCTGGCGCTCGCAGGGCATCGCCACGGACATGCGCTTCGCGAAAAAGCTCGGTGGTTGGGGCTACAGCGACGAAGGGATGATGGCTTGGCTGGCGACCGGACTGAATTACTATGTCCGCGCGCACCTGGCCTGGCAGCTCAACCGGGATGTGACCGGGCTGGAGAGCGATTTCTTCACGAAATTCTTCGGACCTGCCGCTGCGCCGATGACGGGATATTATACCGGCATCGAGAAGGCGCTGGCTGATACGCCGCTGCATATCTCCCAACCGTATACCAGCGAAAATTATACCTACGACGATCTCTTCTCCGTGTTGAACGCGACAGTGATGCTCGCCGCGCGGCAGCAACTCGACGCTGCCGCCGCTCTCGCGACAACCGAGCCGTATAAAACGCGCGTCGCGGCTTTCCGCGGCCAGTTCGACCGGATGGATTCGGCGCGCAAGGCGCTGGAGGATGCTTCCGCCGGGAAATTCCCCAACGCCGTCCGCGATGCGCAGGGCATGCTCGACGCGGTGAAAACCGTCAATAATCCCATGCTGCTGCAGGACGCCGGGCCCTGGGGCGGAGAATGCAGCGGGCAGGCCATGCTCGATTACATGAAGTTACTGGCCGCCCGGACCGACGGTACCAACGGTAAACTGCTGGCGGTGTTGCCACGCACTGCGGACTTTAAAACTGATCCGGGCAAGCAGGGCGTGACCCACTTGTGGTACCAGCCGGATAACGTCACAGGCTGGAAACCCATTTCCACCTGCTCCTCCTGGTACAACCAGGGCGTGATTACCCCGGAGGGCGAGCGCTATAACGGAATTGCCTGGTACCGGAGTAAGGTTACGCTGGCGACGAATCCTGCCGGCAAGGTAACCGTGCTGCTGCCCGCGGTGAAGGCGCAGAACGTCTGGATGTGGGTGAACGGCCATTACGCGGGCTACGCGACCCGTCCCGAAAAGGAGACCACCTGGGGTGGAACCGGCCTGCAGATACCGGCCGCCGGCCTGTTCAAGGCGGGGGAGAACCTGGTTGTTTTCCGCGTGAACGGTGCGGGCGGGCTGGCGCTGCCGCCGGTGGTGATACAATAGGCAAAACGCTTATATCGTCAGGCTGTTTGCGATAAGTACCGTGACGCCCTGCTCTTCCAGCGCGTCACGGTCTGCCGCCGCCAGCCCGTCATCGGTGATCACGTAGTGCACCTCGCCAGGCAGTGCGTAACAGGAAAGGGAGCGCTGATTGAACTTGGCGCTCTCCGCCACCACCGCCACGCGGCCGGCTGCCTGCATCATCGCGCGCACGTTGCTGGTCAGGTACAGGTCGGACATGTAAAAGCCGCCGCTGCTGCTCGCCCCCACGCAGCCGACGAAGAGGATGTCGGCGTGTAATTGCGCCAGGCAGGCCTCGGTCAGCGGGCCGTGGACGCGCACGTTGTCCTCTGACAGGTAGCCGCCCAGCAGCAGCACCCGCATGCCGGCGCCCTGTCCCGCGGCGGCCAGCGAATTGGTGACCAGCGTGATGTCGGCATTATTGGGCAGGTGGCGCACGACTTCCAGCGTGGTAGTGCCCGCATCCACCAGTACGGTCTGCCCGGGCTGTGCCAGCGAGGCGGCCAGGCGGCCGATGGCCTGCTTGGCGGGTGAAGCCTGTTCCGGCGTGCCCGCGGCGCGGACGGCCAGCGCGCCTCCGCAGGTCCGCACCACCACCCCCTGCGCTTCCAGCTTCTCCAGGTCGCGCCGGATGGTCATGGTGGAGACGGCAAAGCGGGAGGCCAGCTCATGAATCGTCACCTGCGGCTCGCGCTGCAGGCGCTCTTGAATATCCAGCAAGCGTTGATTGTGAATTCCCAACGTGATATCCTGTCTAGATGTGACAAATTAACAATATCAGATGGGCGGGCTCTCGTCAAGCAGGGGTGATGAATGCCTCGAAAATTTTCTCAGTAAGAGCGCTTACCCATTGACAACGGCCTGCTCTGCTGGTAGCTTATCACATGGTAATCAGTCCAGACGATGTGAATATTTAACATTATCTGAGGTCTGCTATGCGCTCCGGAATTATATGCGCGGGCGTGTCCTGCGTGGACCTGTTCCTGTATGGCACCGAGCCGCTCGCCACACGCGAGAGCCTGTCCATGGTGCGTGAGACGAAATACCGTCCCGGCGGCGCCACCTCCAACACCGGCCACGCGCTGGCCGGCATGGGCGTGCCGGCGGCGTATTTCACGGTGATCGGCGACGACGCCAACGGTGAAATCTTGCTCAACCTCTGGCAGGCTGACGGGGTGGATACACAGTATGTCGTCCGCACGCAGGAAGCGGGCACCGCGTTGAGCACCGTGCCCGTCTACGGCGACGGCAAGCGCGGCGTCTATTTCTACCCCGGCACGAACGACATCATGGGCACCGGCAACCTGCTCGGTCCCGGACGGCGCAACCTGGAGGTGCTGCGGACGAGCCAGGCCTTCCACCTTGGCTACCCCCCGCTGTTGCGCGGCCTGCAGGGACAGGCGCTGGCGGATTTCCTGGCACTCGTTCGTGAGACCGGCGTGCTTATCTCGCTGGACACCACGCCCATAGCCGATGACACCACCCTGCGCGCCATGCTCGCCCCCGCCTTGCCGCTGGCCCATCTCTTCGCCCCCAACATTGAGGAAGCGGCGCAGGTGACCGGGCGCTTCACCGCGCTGGCGGAGCGCGCCCGGCAGGCCGGCGTCGACATTGAGACCATCGTGACGCCGGACGAGCTGCGGCAGATCGGTGAAGACCTGCTGCGCATGGGCGTGCCCATCGTCATCATGACGCTGGGTCCCAACGGCGCCTACCTGTGCACCGGGGACGCGGTGTTTCTCCGCACGGTGCCCTTTGCTCCCGCCGACCTTTCCGGCTGGGCGGATCTCCGCGCGTTCATCCCCGGCTACCGCGTGGACGGCCCGCTGAACAGCGCCGGGGCAGGCGACACCTTCACCGCTGCCGTGCTCACCGGCATCTGCAATGGCGCGGCCTCGCTGGCCGAAGCCGTCGCCATCGCCCACTGCGCGGCGGCGCTGCACGTCGACCTGTCGCAGGGGCTGCGCCCATACACGGAAATCGCCGCCCTGCACCGAACCATGCCGGTTGTCACGCCGGCGAACCCTTACCTGATCCCTGCATGAAAGGTTGCTGAACATGCCGTTGATCCCCATGCGCGAGTTATTGCAGGACGCCCTGCGGCGCCGTTATGCCGTCGGGTATTTCGAATCCTGGGACCAGTATTCCCTGGAAGCGGTGCTGGAGGCGGCGGAAGAGTCGCGTTCGCCGGTGATCGTCGGCTTCGGCGGCGTGATGATGCAGCAGGACTGGTTCAGCCACGGCGGCCTGCACGGGTTGGCGGCGATGGGCCGCGCGCTGGCGGAGGAGGCGACAATGCCGGTGGCGTTCCTGCTCAATGAGGTAATGACCATGGCGCACATCGAGCAGGGGCTGGCGTCGGGGTTCAACGCGGTGATGCTGGACACCAGTCACCTGCCGCTGGAGGAGAATATCGCACAGACGCGCCGGGTGGTGGCCGCCGCCCGCGCTGCCGGCGCCGATGTCGAAGGAGAGCTGGACGCGCTGCCGGATGCCTCCGGCGCCATCGGCGACCCGCACGCCTCCGGGCTGACCGATCCCGAGCAGGCCGCGCGCTACGTGGAGGAAACGGGCATCAATGCGCTCTCCGTCGCCATCGGCAATGTGCATATCATGACCGACGGCGAAGCGGCGATCAACCTGGATCACCTGGCGCGGCTGCACCAACGGTTGAACGTGCCTTTCGTCGTCCACGGCGGCACCAGCTTCCCGGCATCAGCCATCCCGCAGGCGATCGAGCTGGGCGTGGCGAAGATGAACATCGGCACCGTGCTCAAGCAGCGCTACCTGGAAGGCGCCCGCGAAGCGCTGGCCAACCTGCCCGCGAATCCGGATATTCAGGCGCTGGTCGGCTCCCGTAAAACCGCCGACTTCCTGCAGCGCGGCAAAGCACGCATGAAGGAAGAAGTGCTGCTGCGCATGGCGCAATACGGCTGCATCGGCAAGGGGTAGTCCCTGCGAGCCTCCCGTAGGGGCGAAGGGCCTTCGCCCCGTGAGAATGCCGGGTGCGAATTTCGACATTATACGTAAACGGCTCCCGTGACGGGGCGATTGCCAATCGCCCCTACGATAGGCAAGGCAGGCGCGGGACGCCTGCGATCCCAGGGAGGAAACATGCGATTCGAACTCAATATCGACTATTCGCCCGATAAGATGGAGGCGAACCGGAAGCGCATGGAAGCGCGCGGGCAGTTCACCTATGCCGATCGCGTGCCGGTCGGCTTCTGCCTGGTGGCGCGCTATTTCACGCCGCTGTTCGGCATGCGCTACTGCGACTTCTTCACCGATGCCGACACGCAGTTCTACTGGCAGCTCCAGTTCGCCAAGTATCGCATCGAAAATATTCCGGAAGATACCTTCTGCACCGGTCCGTCGGTATACGTGCACCCGTACTTCGACAACGTGATCGAGGCCGATGCCATGGGGGCGGAGATCGTCTGGCCGGAGAACGAGACGCTGCAGTCACAGCCCACTATCCATACCGTCGAGCAGATGGAGCGCTTCGAAATCCCCCCGCCGACCTCCGGCCTGTGGGGACGTATGATCGAGTGGTGGCATCGCATGCAGGAGCTGGCGGCGGAAACCAGGCTCACCTTTAACGGACAGGAAGCGCAAGTCAACGTGGGCCAGCTCGGTATCAGCGGCATCGGCCCGCACATGACGGCCGTCGACCTGGTGGGCACCGATTTCTACTGGTGGCAGGTGGAATACCCGGAGGCGTGTCACCGCTTCCTGGACAAGATCACCACGGCGATGATCCAGGCGGATCAATATTTCCGCACCATCGACTCCCGCCCGCGCGGCGGTTGCGGTCTGGCCGAAGATACGACCACGATCATGTCCGCCGACAGCTTCCGCGAATTTGCCCTGCCGTATGACCGGCGCCTATATGAGACACTGGGTACGGCGAACGGCTACCGCGGCATGCACATGTGCGGCGACAGCGCGCATCTACACGGGGTGCTGGTCGATGAGCTGAAAATCACCAACCTGGAGATCTTCGGATATGTCGTCCCGCCGCAGGTCGCCGCCAGAAACCTGGGTGGCAGAGTGGCGTTGTGGGGCAATATCAACCCGATGCTCATGCTCAAAGGCAGCAAGGGTGAGGTGAAAGCCGAAGCGATGGCCGCACTCAAGGCCATGGCCCCCTGCGGCGGCTTCATGCTCGGCGACGGGGCGAATGTCTGTCCGGGCACGCCGGTCGAGAACCTGGCGGCGCTGACCGAGGCGGCGGAGGAATACGGCCTGCCTGCGATATCAGAAAAGGTGCGATGATTATTTATCTTGCTCTTGCTCTGAAAATGCCGGTAGGGGCGATTGGCAATCGCCCACGAATTTTGTGCTCGTTCTCGTGAGCAAGTGCTAAACGCGGGGGCGATTGCCAATCGCCCCTACCGGCATTTCAGAGCAAGAGCAAGAGATTAGAGCAAGAGCAAGGTAACTGTTTGGAGAATACCAGCATGGAAACCATGACCTCACGTCAGCGCATGCTCACTGCGATGCGCAACCAACAGCCGGATCGCGTGCCGGTGGCGCCGGACATGTCGAACATGATCCCCTGCCGCCTGACGGGCAAGCCGTTCTGGGACATTTACCTGTACCAGGACCCGCCGCTCTGGCAGGCGTATATGAACGCGGTGAAATATTTTGGCATCGACGGCTGGGTCTACAGCCTGGATGGTTTCTGGCTGCCGGAGGAGAACCCCGCGCCGCCGGACCCCGACGTGCTGAACGAGAATGTGATCGTCGAACGCACCGAGGAGCGTATCGTCACCCGCGCCTACTCCCAGCGGAAGGGGCAGGGGAAGGAGTGGTCGGATTCGGTCTCCGTCTACCCGCGCTACGATCCGCCCACCTACCTGCTGGCGGAGAAGGTCGGCATGCAAGCACCGCCGGAGAAGTGGGAGCCGATTGAAGGCGTGAAGCCGCAGAAACAAGGCTTTGATCTGCTCAAGCAGGGGCTGGACTATTTCGAGGAACGCGGCGTCATCGGCGTCTATGCCGGCCCGCCGCAGCTAGGCAACCCGGAGCAGGGACACGGCTACTCGGTTTACGATTATTACGATCGCTATGACGAGGTGAAGGCGTGGAGCGAGTCGCAACGACAGTTGACGGTCAACTACCTCAAGCGCGTGCTCTCCGGACCGGTGCGGCCGGACTTCATCCTCACCGGCGGCTCCGGCATGCTGGTGTTCAACACGCCGGACATCATCCGCGACCTGTCGCTGCCGGCGCTGCAGGACATCACGCGCATCTGCAAAGAAGCGGGCATCCCCTCGCAGATCCACTGCTGCGGCCCCGAGCGCGAGCTGGTGGAGATGAGCGCGCTGGAGACCGACCTGTCCTCCATCAATCCGCTGGAGATCCCGCCGATGGGCAACTGCGACCTGGCGGAGCTGAAAACATCTTTCGGGAAGAAGCTCAGCCTGATGGGCAACCTGCACACCACCGACGTGATGCTGCGCGGCACGGTGAAGGAGGTGCGGCTGGAAAGCCTGAAAGCCATTCGCGCGGCCGGCGAGGGCGGCGGCTTCATCCTCTCCACCGGCGACCAGTGCGGCCGCGACACGCCGGACGAGAATATCTTCGAGATGGTCAATGTGGCGAAGGAATTCGGCAATTACCCGCTGGACATGGGCGCGATTGAGCGCGAGATCAGCAATCTCGAAAAGGTCGTAATATGAACTGGACGTCACTGAATCTGAATGGCGCCTGGGAAGTGCATCCGGAAAGCCTGGCCTGCCGCGATGCGGACGGTTACGCTGCCGTGATCGCCGAGACGGAGGGCTGGCTGCCGGCGCAGGTGCCGGGGGAAATCCATCTCGACCTGATGCGTGCCGGCTTGATGCCGGATCCGGCGGTGGGGGCCAATACGCCGCAGTGCCGCTGGCCGGAGACAAAATCCTGGTGGTACCGCACACATTTCGATGTTGCGTCCGAACTGCTGCAGCACGAGCGCCTGCAACTGATCTTTGACGGCCTTGATCTCTTCGCGCAGGTCTTCCTGAACGGCCGCCTGGCCGGCGAAGCCGCTGATGCGTTTGTCCCGATCATTCTGGACGTCAAATCACTCCTGCACGCCGGCCCAAACGAGCTGGTCGTCCGCCTGACCGCCGGCAGCGAGCTGGCGAAAGATGAGACCCAGTCCGGCCAGGAGCAGCCGGAATGTGCATCCGCTGCTGCCAACGGCGAGATTCCCAATCCGGCCCGTGAAGACGACCTGTACGGGCACCGGTTGTGGCCGGGGAAGAAATGGCTGCGGAAAGCGCAATTCACCTACGGCTGGGACTGGGTCGATGCCTTGCCGAATATCGGCATCTGGCGCGGCGTGCGCCTGAAAGCCCGCAGCCTGGCCGTCATCGAAGATATCCGGCTCGATACCGTGCTGCACGGCGAGCAGGTGTCGCTCGAGCTGGAAGCCGTCGTCGAAAATCTGCACCCGTGGAGCGAGCGCCGCTGCCTGTTGACCCTGGATATCCAACCGCCGGATGGCGGGCCGGCGATCAGCCGGCAGTATGATCTCGATGTCCCGCCCGGCCGCATGCCGGTGCGCGACTGCATCGACATCCCCGACCCGCAGCTCTGGTGGCCGAACGGCATGGGCGCGCAGCCGCTGTATCAAGTCTCTGCCCGCATTACCGATGCCAACGGCGCCGAATGCGACACCCGCAGCTTCCGCATCGGTCTACGTATGATCGAGATCGACCGCTCGCGCCTGCGGGAAGGTAGCCGTTTCTGTATCCGCGTCAACGGCCAGGACGTCTTCTGTCGCGGCGGCAACATTGGCCCGCACGATATCATTCCCGCGCGCATCACCGATGCCAAGTATGAAGCGCTGGTGGCGGAAGCCAAAAACGCCAACATGAATATGCTCCGCATCAACGGCTGCACGGTCTACGAGAGCCCGGCCTTCTACGACGCTTGCGACCGCATGGGCATCCTGGTTTGGCACGACTTCATGCTGACCTGCACCACGTATCCGGAAAATGACGCGGCATTCACGGCATTGGTATGTGAAGAAACCGAAGTTATCGTCAAACTGCTGCGCCACCACGCCTCCATTGCGCTCTGGTGCGGCAACAACGAATGCACCTGGGGATTCCGCGACTGGTGGAACGGCGATAAGAGCAAGCCGCTCGACCTGGGTGGGCAGCTCTTCTACAACCAGCGCTTCCCCGATCTCTGCCGCCGCCTGGACCCGCACCGCCCCTACTGGCCCAGCAGTCCCTGCGGCGGCGAAGACCCGAACGGCGAGCTCGAAGGTGACTGCCACTGGTGGTTCCCGTTCTTTATGAACCCGGATATGGACCGCCGCATTCGCCACCAGGTCGTCGACGAATGCCGCAGCCGCTTCGTCAGCGAATACGGCGTGATCGGTCCCTGCCACCTCGACTCCATGCGGGAATACCTGGCGCCGGAGGAGATGCACCCCGGCAGCCTGGCCTGGCGCGTGCATACCAACGCCTTCGAGAAGGACACCGTGCCCGCCGCCATTCGCCTGCACTATATCGACCCCGAGGGATTGTCAGTCCCGGACTATATCCGCTACGGCCAACTCTTCCAGGCCATTCTGCACGGGCATGCCATGGAAGCGCTGCGCTTCCGCAAGCACGACCCGCAGAATGACTGCCAGGGGGCACTCATCTGGTCGTATTCCGATTGCTGGGGCGAAACCGGCTGGTCCATCCTCGACTATTACCTGCGGCGCAAGGCCAGCTATTACTGGTTCCGCCGGGCCTGCGCGCCGGTGAAGGTCATCGTGCGCCAACGCGGAGAAACGCTGGTGACACGTGTGATTAATGACACGCTGTCGGCATTGAATGTCACGGTAGACACCGGCTGGCGGCGACTGGACGGCACGGTGAACGAGATTGAGTCACATCCGGTTCACCTCCTCCCCAACAGCATGGTCGAGGTGACTTCCGCTGCATTATCGGTCGAAGAGCGCGACCCGTGTGAATGGCTGTATGCCGCGGTGTTGCGCGATGCGGACGGTGTGCCCTGCGATCAGTCCGTGTGGACGCTTGCTCCACACCGCGAATTGACACTGTCCGAACCGTTGATCGCCGTACAGGCGTTGGGCGACGGCTGGCTCGAGGTGTCCAGCCCGGTCTACGCCCACGCCGTGCATGTAGAGGACCACGGCCGTGAGCTGCTCTCCGACAACTGGTTCGACCTGCTGCCCGGCGTGCCGGTGCGGGTGCGGCAGGCTGCCGGGACGTCGGTAGAGATGGACTTCACAGCGGTATTCGGGAAACCGGCCGGCTCCGCTGTCGCGAGGTGAATGAATGAAGCGCACCTACGATTTATCGCAATTGTCGTGGACCGTCGAAGGCTACACGCCCAACCTGTGGCTCTTCGAGTGGCGGCATGGCGTCGGGTTCGGGTCGAATGCGCGCTGCATCGACGTGCCGCCGGTGCCGGCGCAGGTGCCCGGTTCGGTGCAAGGCGCGCTGCGGGAAGCGGGCGTGCTGCCGGACTGGAACATCGGCGTCAACGCGCGGCAGTGCGAGTGGGTGGAGAACCGGCACTGGATGTTTCGGGCGCGCATTCCAGATGCCTGGTTGGATAGTTCCGCCCAATTCCGCCTGGAGTGCCAGGGGCTGGATTACGCGGGCTGGGTCTTTGTGAATGGCAAGGAAGTGGGAGCTTTCAAGGGTACGCACGTCTCGCATACCTTCGACCTGACCGCCCATCTCAAACCGGCAGATAACGAGCTGGAGATCGTCTTCGACCTGCCGCCCCGCTGGCTCGGGCAATTCGGCTACACCTCGCAAATGACGGAGTGGAAGACGCGCTTCAACTACACCTGGGACTGGTGCCCGAGACTGCTGCAGGTCGGCATCTGGGACAGCATCGCACTGGTTGCCGTCAAGGAAAGCGAGATCCGCTCGTTCCACTGCGAGACGGATGTCGACCTAGCGCACGGCACCGGCATGCTGGAGTGTTCCGGCGAAGTGGAGGGGGATAATTGCCGCTTGCGAGTGAAGCTGGAACGTAACAAAACACTGTTACGGCAAGGCGAGTTCACTCCCGCCGAATTTGCGCAAGGCATTGTTTGGTCCGATTTGCCGGTCGAGCTCTGGTGGCCGAACCTGGAAGGTGAACAGCCGCTGTATGATGTGACCTGCGTGCTGGTGGACGCCGAAGGGCAGCAGCAGGATCGCCAGACTCGCCGCATCGGCTTCAAGCACGTGGAGTGGCTGCCATGCGAAGGCGCGCCGCCGGAAGCCGACCCGTGGCTTTGCGTGGTGAATGGCCGGCCGGTCTTCCTGCAGGGGGTGAATTTCGCACCGCTCTGCGCCAATTTCGCCGATCTGACGCGCGAAGACTACGCGAAGCGACTGCACCAGTACCGTGACTTGGGCTTGAATCTGTTCCGCATCAACGCCTGCCAGTTCCTCGAGCGTGAGTGGTTTTACGAGTTGTGCGATGAGCTGGGGCTGATGGTCTGGCAGGAATTCCCGCTCACCTCCTCCGGGCTGGAGAACTGGCCGCCGGAAGACGAAGAAAGCATCGCCGCGGTGGCGCAGATTGCCGCCTCCTTCATCAAGCGGCGCCGGCATCACGTGTCGCTGCTGCTGTGGAGCGGCGGCAACGAGCAGATGGGCGACCTGGACGGCCGCAAGACCGGCATGGGCAAGCCCTGCGATCTCACCCATCCCATGCTCAAGCGGCTGCGGGAGGTGGTGCAAGAGTGTGATCCTCGCCGCCGGTATATCCCTACTTCACCCTGCGGCCCGCGGGCCAGTGCGAGTGCCGCGGACTTCGGCAAAGGCCTGCACTGGGCAGTGCACGGCGGGGCGGCGATCATGCCGTTGGCGGATGCTGAAGCATACTGGGCACAAGACGATGCGCTGTTTCGCGCGGAGGTGTATTGTCCGGGCGCCAGTTCGGTCGCCATCATTGAGAAGTATGCCGGTGATTTCCTCACTTTCCCCGCCACGGTGGACAACCCCTACTGGACCCGGCTCACCACCTGGTGGATCGACTGGCCGCGGCTGGTTGCCATCCACGGCAGGGAACCGGCCGATCTGGCAGAATACGTCGAATGGAGCCAGGCGAACCAGGCGCTGATGATCGGCCGCGAGATGCAGGCGTGCAAGGCGCGCTTCCCGCGCTGCGGCGGGGTGCTGATGTGGTCCGGGCATGATACCTTCCCGCTCACCATCAATACGTCGCTCATCGACTTCGACGGCAACCTGAAACCCGCGGCGCTGGCAGTGGCCGAAGTCTGGCGCATTACGATACCTATGAAAGAGACAACATGACATCTCGAGAACGCGTATTGACCGCTTTGAACTATCAACAGCCGGACCGGATCCCCAAAGATCTCGGCGGCATGCTCTCGACCGGCGTCAGCGCCTTCGCGTATCCCAAGCTGATAGCCGCCCTCGGCCTCCCGCCGCGCCTGCCGCGCATGATCGACACCGGGCAGATGCTGGCGTTGCCGGACCTGGACGTGCTCGATGCGCTGGGTTGCGACGTGGTGACCATCTGCAACGGTCTGACCAATGCTTATGATGAACCCGAACGCTGGCACGATTACGACTTCAACGGCCGCCTGCCGGCTCAAGTCACGAATCCCGAAAACTTCCAGGTCGAACCGGACGGCACCATCCTGCAGGGCACTGTTCGCATGATCCCCTCCGCCTTCACCTTTGACCAGTGGCACGGCGGGCAGCCCCTGGTGCTGGATGGCGAGCTGCCGATGGTCGACCTGAAGCAGATGAAGAAGGATCTGGATGCCAGCCAGATTACCGATGAACAGATTCGCTCGCTGCGGGACGTCTGCCGTCGCGTGCGCGAGTCCACCGACCGGGCCGTCTTCTTTAACGAGGGCAGCCTCCTCGCGCCGATCTCTATTCACGGCTACGGCGGGCTGGCGGTCTTCCCCATCCTCTGCCTGACGGAGCCGGAATACGTGCACGAGTTGCATGAGATGGCCACCGAGTGGGCGCTGAAGAATATCCGCGCTCTGCTGCCGGAAGTCCGCGACTACGTCGACGTAATCTGGAGCGGCAGCGATGACTGGGGCACCCAGCAAAACCTGATGGCCTCGCCGCAGGTCTACCGTGAGCTGTTCCTGCCGTATAAACGCCGGGCAAACGACCTGTGCCACGCCCTGGCGCCGAACGTGAAGACCTTCATCCATTCCTGCGGCGCAATCTACGATCTCATCGACCTGCTGGTGGAGAGCGGCTTTGACATCATGAATCCGGTGCAGTGGTCGGCGGGCGGGCACTCCTACCGGGAGTGGAAGGACAAGGCGCGCGGCCGCATTGCACTGTGGGGTGGGGGCGTGAATTCGCAAACCACGCTGCCCCATGGCACACCGGCGGATGTGCAGGCGGAGGCGCGGGAAGTCGCCGCCTACCTGGCGCAGGACGGCGGTTTCGTCTTCTGCAACATCCACAATCTGCTGGCGGAGGTGCCGCCGGAGAAGATCATTGCGCTGTACCGGGCGGTGTAACCCACTGGTAAAGAGCCGGCTTCAGCCGGCGTCTAAACATAGCCCGGCCTTTGAAGGCCGGGGCTGGGAGACGTGAATTGAACGACACCTTTTACTTCATCGCCCACACCCACTGGGAAGGCGCGGTGTTCGAGCCGCGGGAGAAATACCTGGAGCTGGGCCTGCCCAACATCCTGCGCGCGCTGGCGCTGCTGAAGGCGTACCCGGAATACCGCTTCACCCTTGACCAGGCGTGCTACGTCAAGCCGTTTCTCGAACGTTATCCCGAAGAAGAAGCGACTTTTCGGCAGTTCGTCGACGAAGGCCGGCTGGCCATCGCCGGCGGCACCGATGTGATGTTGGACGTGAATATGCCGGGCGGGGAATCTTTCGTGCGCCAGGTGCTGTATGGCAAGGGGTATTTCCACAAAAAGCTGGGCGTGGATGTCACCGCCGGCTGGCAGCTCGACACCTTCGGCCACCATGCGCAGATGCCGCAGTTGCTGAAGCTGGCGGGGTTCACGTCGTTCTGGTTCTTCCGCGGCGTGCCGAATTGGGAGACGCCGTCGGAGTTCGCCTGGGAAGGCCTGGACGGCTCGCGCATCCCGGCGTTCTGGCTGCCGCACGCTTATGCGAACGTGTATGGCTCGCCGAAGACGCTGCCCGAGTTCACCGAGTTCATGACGAAGGCGTATGAGGCGCTGGCGCCGTTCAGCCGCGGCGCGGGCCGGGTGGGGCTGGCCGGGATCGACGTCGGCGAGCCGGAGCCGCATCTGCCTCGGATGGTGGAAGCATTCAATAAGCAGCCCGGGCGGCCGTTCACTCTGCAAATTGCCGTCCCCGCGGATTACGAGGCGGCGGTGGCGCAGCGCGGAGACCTACCGGTCGTTGGCAGCGAGCTCAACCCCATCTTTCAGGGGATTTACAGCAGCCGCATCGAGCTCAAACAGCGCACGCGGGAGCTGGAGACGCTGCTCACCGATGCCGAGAAGCTGGGGGCCATCCTGCGGACGCTGGGCACGGAGACCGACGACGCCCTCCTCTGGGACGCCTGGGAGCCCATGCTCTTCAACCAGGCGCACGACCTGATGTCCGGCGTGATGACCGACCATGTTTACGAGGATACGCTCCGTGGCTATGACTTCTCAAAGCGCATCGCCGGCGAGCAAGTGGAAACCCGGCTGCGTGATCTCACCGCGCACATCGACACGCAGGGTGACGGCGTCCCGCTGGTGGTCTTCAACACGCTGGGCTGGCCGCGCACCGACGTCGTCGCCGCCACCGTCAGCTTCACCGACCCCGGCATCCACGGGGTGGTGGTGATCGGACCGGAAGGCGAGATCCCCAGCCAGCTCACCGATGAAATCCGCCAGGAGGATGGCAGCCTGCTGCAGGCGACGGTTACCTTCGTCGTGCGCGACGTGCCGGCGCTGGGTTATGCTGTGTATCACGTCAACGCGGTACTGGTGACGGCGGCCGTCCCCGAGCCGCAGCCCCTGCCGGTGCTGGAAAACGAGTTCTACCGCCTGGAGGTCGATCAACTCACCGGCGCCATCACGCAAATCATCGTGAAAGAGGGCGGCTGGAATGCCCTCGCCGGTCCCGCCAATGTAGTGGCCATGGAGAAGGATGAAGGCGACTTCTGGGAGCTGTACCGCCCGCTGGACGCCGGCAGCCGCATCGCCATGACGGAACGGCACGAGCCGCCGCAACAGGGCGCTACCCTCAGTACCGAGTGCACAACCGAGCCGGGCACGGTCACTACTGGGCCGGTCTTCTCCGAGTTCACCGTCCGCCACCCCTTCAGCGCGCAAGGCGAGTTTGCCACCACTATCCGCCTGTACCAGGGCGTGCGGCGCATCGAGATCCGCACGGCGATTCTCAACCAGGACGAAGCGGTGCGTTACCGCGCGCTCTTCCCCACCTCGATCGAGCGGGGGAAGAACGTGCAGGAGATTCCCTTCGGCGCCATCGAGCGGCCGGACGGCATCGAGTTTCCCGCCCAGAATTGGGTGGATATTAGCAATGACGAGGTGGGCGTGGCGCTGCTCAACCGCGGCCTGCCCGGCAACAATATTGCCGGCGGTACCATCATGCTCTCCCTGCTGCGCAGCACGCGCATCGTTGCTTATGGCTTCGGCGGCGGCTACGCGCCGGGCATGACCTCCGACACCGGGCTGGAGCTGGGCAAGGAGCTGACCTTCGACTATGCGCTGCTCCCGCACGCCGGCGACTGGCGGCAGGCCGGGGTGTACCGCGACGGCCAGGCCTTCAACTCCCCCCTCCTCGTCTGCCCTGCCGCGCCGCACCCCGGCACGCTGCCGAAGCGCTGGGGCTGGCTGACGATCTCGCCCGATAACGTCATCCTCTCCGCGCTGAAGACCGGAAAGGACGGCAAGCTGGTGCTGCGGTTGTATGAAGCGGCAGGCACGGCGACCGACGCCATCGTTTCCTTTACCGAGAAAGTCACGGCGGCGGAAACGCTGAACCTGATGGAGGATGCGATCGGCCCGCTCGACCTGGTTGACGGCCAGCTCCGCATTACGCTGCATCCGTTTGAAATCAAGACCATCGGGTTGCAATGTCATAGTAGTTAGCTCCGGCTAAGGCTACCGCTCGGTGGCGGCGCGGAGGCGCGGGCCCTCTCCCCCCGACCCCCTCTCCCAATCCTGGGCGAGGGGGAGAAGGCTTGTCGGTAATACGATACCGTATCATTCTTATGCTTCGGCGCTCCCCCTCGCCCAGAATTGGGAGAGGGGGTCGGGGGGAGAGGGCCCGCGCCTCCGCACCGCCACCGAGCGATAATTTGCGTCAGGCCCTGTGGCATGGTATGCTAAACGCAGGTGAAGCAGACCATGCCTTCGGTCCTGTAGCATGCATCGGATCGGCTCCGGGGCGCTTGTTCCTCACCTTCCACGCCATTTGAGGTAGCCATGTCATCAGCAAAACCATATGCCCTGTCCGTCAAAGGTGTCGTGCTGGATCCCCAGGGGCGCTGCCTGCTGCTCCGGCGCTCGCTGATCTGCAAGGCCAACGCCGGCAAGTGGGAATTCCCGGGCGGCAAACTCGATCCCAACGAGCGGGTGGACGAAGCATTGCTGCGGGAAGTGGCGGAAGAGACCGGACTGGCGGTGACCGTGCGGCGCGTGGCCGGCGCTGCCGAGTCTGAAATGGCGGAACGGAATATTGCGTATCTTATATTGGAAGTGCTGGCCGTGACGGACGAAGTGCAGTTGAGCGAAGAGCATGACCAATTCATATGGGTGCCCCCGGATCAACTCGCCGACATTGAACTCGCTTCGCAGTTCCGCTCCTTTGCGCTTGCTTATGCACGGAATTTACCGCAATCCGAATATTAATCAGCCGGCAAGCGCCGCTCTATCAATGGCCTATCAGCCAGAACTTATCGATATCAGCACAGTGACCCTCCCGCACCAGGCCATCGCTTACGAATAACCATGAAGGAGTTCATGTGCATCTCACCATCACCGATACATTACTGCACGACATCATTGCCGAGGTCGGCCCGCTGGTGGAAGGCATCACCGGCTGGGAGCTGGGGCTGGAAGCGCTGGGCTGCCGGATCATCCCCAAGCAGCAGGCGTTCGAGGAGGTGCTACTCGGCCGCCTGCAGGGGATGGGCCTTGCGCCGGAGGCGTTGGGGCAGTCCGGTCTCGCCACACGGCTGCTGGAATTCCTCATCGAGGGGAACGTGCAGGCGGCCTACGACCCGGGACGCGGCGAGTTGCTGGTGATTCGCGAGAACGTGGATGACAGCAATCCGGATGGCCTGCGCGTGATCGTCGCCCATGAGCTGGTGCACCGCGGGCAGCACCTGCACCATGTGGAGCTGTTTACGCGAGTGGATGAGATGATGGGAAATTTCCTGACCCGAGTGCTCGAACGGGGCATCGGCATTCGCGACACCATGCGCGTGGTGAATGAGATTCAACCGCTGATGACCCTGTTGGAGAGCCACGCGTTTTACGTCCAGGAAAGCCTGCGCGCCTCGCGTTTCCCGGCGGCGCGCATCGAGTCGCATTTTTCGCTGCCCACGCTGCTCTTCCGCCTGTTCGGCGCGCGCAAGCTCGCGCAATATACCGATGGCTTCTCCGCCGTCGCGGCCGCGTCGGAGCGAGGAGAGGTAGATACTCTGTATACCGAGATTGCCGGAGCGCAGCCGTCTCGGCCGCACGAATAACCACTCGCGGCCGGGACGGCCGCGCTCCGGCAAAGGGATTACTGGTTGCCGCCGCCGTTGCGGTTGCCGCCGCCGCCACCACCGTTGTTGCGGTTGTTGTTGCCGCCGCCACCGAATCCACCGCCAAAGTTGAACTGCAGCGGTTGCAGCTCCTTCGGCAGCGGTCCGCGGGCGAGGATCTTCATGTTGGCGACATCGATGGAGAGGATCTCTGTCCCGCGCATGAGATACAGCGTGTTGCCCAGCAGCAGGTAACCCGGCGCGCCTTCCTGGCGGAACTGCCCGGTGGGCGCCGGCGCGTTGGGTGAATTGAGAGTCAGCGCGTCGGATTTCAGCGTGTCCTGATCGATGCGGGCCAGGCCGTCGCCGATCACAATCAGCAGCGCATTGTCCTTCACCAACAGAATGGGCGCCGCCATCCGCTTCTGCACTTCGGTGCTGTAGGCTTGCCGCGCATCACGGTCGCCGGCCGCCGGCGCCGCCGGCAGCGGGCCGAACAGCTCCAGCGTCATCACGGATTTCAACGTGGCCGGATCGAATTTCCCCAGCACGCCGTTGCGCAGCACAAACAACCCCTTAGGCGTGGTGACCATCAGCGTATTGCCGGTGACCTGCATGCCGCCGCCCCCCGGCCCTTGGGCCAGCAGCGCGCCGGCGGCCAGCAGCAGGATCAACACTGCCGAAAATAGATGCTTCATCTCTCGATACCCCTTTCAAAAGGATCGTCATCACCGGACCGAGTGTCGTCCCGGCGCACAGGTGCTCATTTGCCCGCTTTCGCCGCCAGCATGTCGAACACTTCCTTGTTGCGCTCCGTCATGCGCTGCGCCATCGGATTGTCGCTGTCGGCGTAGAATGGGTTCATCGTTTCCATTTGTTTGGCGAACTGGGCAGGATCGCCGCCGCCCGGACCCCGCTGCGGACCGCCCGCGCCGCCCGGTCCTCGTGGCGGGGTGTCCCCTCCACCCGGCGCGCCGGCGTTGCCACCCTGGCCTGCCCAGGGTCCGCGCGGCCCGCCCTGGTTCGGCCCGGCGTTGTCGCCACCGGGTCCGCCGTTGCCGCCCGGCCCAGCGTTACCGCCCGGTCCTCCGAAACCGCCTGGCCCTCCGTTGCCGCCCGGTCCGCGACGCTGACGCGCTTGCTCCAGCGCGGCAATCTGCGCTTTCGTCAACTGGGCCTGCAGCTGCGCCAGCACTTTCGTTGCCTGGTCGGAGGAGAGTGTCTTTTGCGTGCGCAGCGGGCTCATGATGGCCAGGATCGACTTCGCCTGTGCCGCGGTCAGCGGCGCATTCAACTCGTCCAGCCGTCCCAGGCCGCGGAACAGGCGCGCCAGCTCCATCTTCGCGCGCATCTTCTCGAAGGCCGCGTTGCGCGGCCGCCCGGAAGACGGCGGTGTATTCGCCGGCCTGGCAGTATTGGGCTGCGGCCGACCCGGCTTCACGGCCGGCGTCGGCGTGCCCGCTGCCTTCGGCGGGGTCGACGGGGTGACCGACAGTTTCTGTCCCGTCGTTGTGGAAGGTGCCGTCGTCTCCGGCATGGTCGGTGACGGCGTCACCTCCGGCAACACGGCGGCTTGCCGCGCTGGCGACGTGCTGATTGCGCGAGGTTTCATCAGCGAGCTGGCATACATCCCGCCGGCAAAGCCGACGAGCAGCAAGCCCAGGGCAGACAGGACAAGGACGAGCGTACGTGGCATACCAATCTCCTCCGTCGACCGTCCGGCGTCCGCCGAACGGGAAGCCCATTTGTTGCATCATACCGGCAACATCTGAAAAAGTTATGAAAAAGATCGGCAGTCTGGCAGATTATCATAGCGTTCAGCGGGCTGTCGATTTCGCTCTTGCTGTGGGGGGCGTTGCAGCAGGAGCTCCGTTTTTATTTTCGTGCGCATCTCATCCTCTCGCTGGGGGGGGGAAGGATGCGGATAGAACGGACTCTTTGCCCACCGATCCCGCCCGCCGCCCGCAGTCCGCAACGTAGGC
>Ga0172368_10000496_pt1 | contig 55785 bp, 64 predicted proteins | sample Lak11m_FD_114540 | JGI IMG/M metagenome (GOLD analysis project Ga0172368, IMG submission 114540) | Freshwater microbial communities from Kabuno Bay, South-Kivu, Congo - kab_022012_11m | ecosystem: Environmental > Aquatic > Freshwater > Lake | place: Democratic Republic of the Congo: South-Kivu... | reverse complement strand
AAATCCTGTGTGGTGGAAAGAAAATGGCGATAAGCTTGAAATATTAATTGAAACAAATTCCGGCTATGTAGATTTTAATTCTCTAAAAAAATTCCCTGACTATGTATACCTGACACAAGATCTGATCGAGTTGAAAAGCAACAAATATAGGCACAAAAGAGCAAGTTATAACTACTTTTCAAAAAATTATAAGTTTCAATATGCGCCTTATAAAAAAAATATGAAAAATGACTGCCTGAAACTGTTTTCAAAATGGGCCCGCTCCAGAAAACAAAAATTCCAGGATCCTTACTACCATAAGCTTTTGGAAGACAGTTTCTCTGCTCATAAACTGGCGATAGAAAATTTTAAACCGCTTGGATTAACAGGCAGGGTTATAAAAATAAGAAAAAAGATATGTGCTTATACATTTGGATTTGAGATTACAAAAGATATGTCCTGCGTACTTTTGGAAGTTTGCGATTTGAGATTTAAAGGCATTTCAGAATTTATTTTCAGGGAATTTTCAAAAGAAATGAGCCGATATAAATACATCAACGCCATGGACGACTCAGGCCTTGAAAACCTCCGCATCTCCAAACTCTCCTACCACCCCATCCCCCAATAATCTTGACAATCTGACAATGTCAGTTTTGTCAAGATTATTGCTTTTCCCAGCAGATGCAATCGAAGTCACAATTGCCACATTTATCTTTATCGCGTTCAGAAAGTTTTTCAAAACTGAGCTTTTGAATATTATTCCAGGTATTCTTTATAATACCGGCTATCTCATCCACCATATCTTCTCTGAGCTCCACCTTAAACTCTGTCGGCTCACCTTCTTCTATCCCGTATTTCCTTAAATCTTTTTTAGCCGGCTCTACGAATACAAGTATTCCATGGCTTACGGTCATAGATTTATCCTGCCTGGTTTTGTCTCTTTCATATAAAAGCTTATAGCACACCAGCTGCCTTAAATAACCATCGCATTCTTCGCTTTCAAGGCTCTTTGCTTCAAAAATACCTTTAGCGTGTTTATTTGGCTGGCCTGTCTTGTAATCAACGACCCTTGCAAGATTATTTTTTTCATCTTCTAATTCCAGCTTATCGTATTTGCCAGTGAAAATAATACCGTTTATGTTTACAGGCATTCTGTTTTCGAGTCCTATAGGCTTTACGGGCTTTTTGGAAATCTTGCCATAATATTTTTTCAGACCTTCAAATTGCTCCCTGCATCTTAATTCTATAGCTTTTTCAGGCCCCTGGAATTTCAATGCTTCTAAAAATCTTTCCTTAAAAAATTGGAACTCTGGAAATTTATTCGCCCTCATATACTCCCTGTATAAATTCTCCAGCCCTGAATGCACTGCGTTGCCAAACATAAGGCTTTGTTTCTTTGCGGAAGGAAGCATCATAACATTGTCATAAAGGAATTTCCGCCTGCATCTGAGATAATTATCCAGGCTTGTAGGGTTCAACGCCATATCTTTAACCATGTCTTTCAAAACCTCTTCCGTGCCGATAAACGGCTCCATAAGATTTGTTTTTTCAAGAAAACTTACCAAGATGTCTTTCTCCTTCAAATCAGCTGCTTTAGATTTTATCCCAAGCCTATGCAAAAATATGCTGGAAACAGCGTTTTCGTCAGGGCTCGCGGTAAAGATAACATTACTCCTGGCCCTTGATACAGCCACGTAAAAAAGCCTTGTCTCATCGTGAGCCCTCAACTCCTTTATTCTTTCCTTATTGCCGAGTCCTTCGATAGTTTTCATCAGATCCGGAGGAAGCGGAATAGTGTCAGGCCTTGATTTTATAGGCCAGCTTTTATCCTGTAAACAGAATGGGATTATAACGCTGTGAAACTCCTGGCCTTTGGAACCATGCGCCGTAAAAATCCTTACCCCGTTCTGAGTCATTGTCACAAGCTCCCCTTGAAGCGCCATACCATGCTCATTCCTCATCCTTATCTCTTCTACGAAATCCTTTAATGTTATGCCTGGTTTTGACAAATCCGAGCTCTTTATCATATTTATAAAAGATGAAAGCGCCCTTAATTCCCTAATTTTCACAACGTCTTCCTTATCATATTTCTCCAGGATATACTTATAAATCCCGGCATCTTCGACATATTCCATCAGAATTGTATGCGTTGGTTTAAATTGTGAATTCTCTATAAGTTTTTTTATTACAGCTTTTGCGTTTTTCAGGCTTTCTGATAAATCTTCCGAATTTAAAAGCTCCGGCAATATCTTCGCATCTTCTTTATTTCTTTTCTTCTTATTTACTTTGGCTATTATGCCCAGTATATCCATCAGCGGAATTTTAAAATAATCCGCCGCCAGTATCTTGTATAAAACCCTGTCCCTGTCTTCATAATTCTCCGGCTCCAGGCTTGCAAGTTCCAGCACATCCAGCATCTGCCTGACCCGCGGTTCAGGCCTTATGTCCTCTTTGCCATCCGTTGCATACGGAATACCCGCCTGTAAAAATTTATCTATCACCTTTAATATCAAATCTCTTCTTCTGACTAAGATTGCTATATTATTGTAAGGATTTTTTCTCTCTTCCGCGCTAAGGTCTTTTGAAGATTCAATCTCACCTTTAAACTCTTTTACTTTCTTCACAATAAAACCCAGCTCTTCCGCTTCCCGGGTAAATTCATAATAATCTATTGATTTTTTTTTGAAATCCACCATATTTACGAGCTCTTTATCTCCTGTCCTTTCTCCATCAGGCACTTCTTTTATTAAAGACCGGGTGAGATCTATTATTTCTTTTGTTGAGCGGTAATTATTCTTCAAAGATATGATTTCTAAATTTTTGAATTTCTTTTTCAGCTCCCTGAAATTGCCTACGCCGGCGCCCTGGAACCTGTATATCGACTGGTCATCGTCTCCAACGCAGCAAACATCTGGATTGCCCGCGCCTAGTATGGAAAACAGCAGCTTAAGCTGCCCGCCGTTTGTATCCTGGAATTCATCCACCATGAAAAATTGATATTGATCCTGATATTTTTTCTTTAAAATAGGCTCGTTGTTTAAAGCGCGGACAGCCATCATGATCATATCGTCATAATCATACCTGCCCCGTTCGTCAAAAACTTCTTTGTTTCCGCTTGATTTAAGTTTTTCATACTGGTCATAAATAATAGCCAACGCCTTCATTCTTGGAATATGTTTTTCTTCTACATACGCACCATCAGGTTTTATTGTCTTTACATATTCCAGAAACTCTTCAGGGCTTACGCCTTCCCTTTTAAGATCGCTTATCTTTTTCTGTATCTCTTTCCCGTAACTATACGGCGCATTAAAAGGCCTTATCTCAGAGACGCCTTGAGCGTGATCCAGGATATACTCTATTGCCCTTACCTGCTCTATATCTTCGATCTGTATCCTCTCCTGAATATAGTCAGCAGCTTCTTCGGAATCCAAAAGAATTGAGTTTGCAAAACTATGGAATGTTGCAACATATACATCATAACCTTTAAATCCGATGATCTTCGCAAGGCGATCCTTCATTGTACTGGCTGCAGCATTTGTATAGGTAAGTATTAAAATATTCTCCGGCAAAGCTTTTTTCTGGCGTATTATGTTTGCCGCCCGGACAGAAAGTATCTGCGTCTTGCCGGTCCCCGGCCCTGCCAGGACCAGCACCGGCCCCTTAATAGTATCTACCGCTTTTCTCTGTTCTGCATTCAACTCTCCATAAAATTTTTCAAATTCTTTCATAACTTTCTCTTTCCGTTTGTCAACTTCTCGCCCTCCTGCCCAAGAAGTTGACAAAAGTAACATTGTCAGAATGTCAAGATCTTGGAAAGGGATGGGGTTATCTGCCTATGGAAAATGCGTCGCCTAGATATTTGCCTATGCCGTGATAAGTGCAGGCTTCAGGATCATATAATATCGGCTTTATTTTTTCTATATCAGGTAAATTATTTTCCCCGATCACGCTTTCATCGGATTTCACATCCAGTATCTCTCCTATAAACTGAGTATGCAGGCCGATCTCAATTGCATTGATAACCCTGCATTCTAAAATAAGAGAAAATTCTTCGATATAAGGTGCGTCCACTAATTCGCTTTTTACCGGAGTCAGTCCTGTTTTTGCGAATTTATCTTCACTTTTTCCTGATACAATCCCGAAATAATCAGCAACTTTCACATGTTTTTCAGACGGGATATTAACCGTAAAAGCTTTTTTATCCATGATATTCCAGTAAGAATAAGTGGCTTTTCTTAAAGATATCCCTACGCAGGGAGGTTTTGAACAGGCAACCCCTCCCCAGGCAACTGCAGCTGCGTTCGGTTTTCCGTTTTTATCATACGTCCCTATAATCCAAGTAGGCGTGGTAAAAACAAGCGCCTTGGCTCCTAATGATTTTTTCATATAAAACCTCCCAATTTTTATGAAGCAAAAAATAATCCCACCTCGCGCCAAAGCAAATCTTTTGCTGTATCACTTTTACTTGCTGGTGGTTAAGAACAAGGAATCTTTTATTTATGTATACAGGATATTATAGCACTCTTTCCCAAAGGCGTCTATCAGACTATTTTATAGGTAGGGTGCAACCTGACATTTTGGGTATTACAGCTATTTGACATATCCTATGTTATTGAGTATACTTTTTCTATATGAACCCGGCCCTTCCTCCTGGCTGGGTGGAATACATATTGGAAAGGAAGAGCTGGGTGAAAACCAGGGAAACGTGGAAGTCGAAACTTGGGATCATAATGGCTGTTGCAGGAAGCGCTATAGGGCTGGGAAATTTTCTGCGTTTTCCTGTACAAGCTGCACAAAATGGCGGCGGAGCGTTTATGATTCCGTATTTCATATCCCTTATTCTTCTGGGCATACCTTTGATGTGGGTGGAATGGACCATAGGACGTTTCGGCGGAGGTTTCGGTCACGGCACAGCGCCCGGCATATTCCACAACATGTGGGCAAAAAACAGGTTCATAAAGTATTTCGGCATAATAGGGATTTTCGGGCCTCTTATAATATTTATCTACTATACCTATATAGAATCCTGGACGCTCGCATACGCATTTTTCTCAGCAGCTGAAAAATACGGCCAGGCCACTACTCAAAGCAGCATGCTATCGTTTTTAAAAGGCCTTCAAGGCATAGAAAAGAACAATTTCTTTTCCAGCATCCAGTGCGCTTATATATTTTTCCTTGTCACATTCTGCCTTAATATGTTTGTCATATACAAAGGTATTTCCGGCGGGATTGAAAGATTATGCAAAATCGCCCTTCCAAGTCTTTTTATCTTCGGGATAATACTGGCTATAAGGGCCTTGACATTTGGAACGCCTGATCCGGCAAACCCGGATTGGAACATAATAAACGGCCTTGGGTTTTTATGGAATCCTGATTTCAGCGCTTTAAAAAGCGCCAAGGTCTGGCTTGCTGCAGCAGGCCAGATATTTTTTACATTAAGCGTAGGTATAGGCGTTATACTTACATACGCGAGTTATCTCAAGAAAACTGACGATATAGTGCTTTCAGGGCTTACTTCAGTAAGCGCAAATGAATTCGCGGAAGTAATACTTGGTTCTTCTATCGTCATACCCGCTGCATTCGCATTTTTTGGCCCGAATGAAATCCAGAATATCGCAAAAGGCGGAGCATTTAACCTGGGCTTTGTCACAATGCCTTTAATATTCGGCAAGATATCCATGGGCGCTATTTTCGGATGCATATGGTTTTTACTCCTGTTTCTTGCCGGAATCACATCTTCCATATCGTTAGCACAGCCAAGCATAACGTTTTTGGAAGATGAATTTGGCATCTCAAAGAAAAAGGCTGTTATTATTTTCGGCATAGCGTCTTTTATCTTATGCCAACCTGCAATATTCTTTTTAAAAAATGGCGTGGTAAACGAACTGGATTTTTGGGGAGGCACTTTCTGCCTGGTGTTATTTGCAGCCATTGAGATTATACTTTTTGGATGGATATTTGGAATTGAAAAGGCTTGGGAAGAAATACATCACGGCGCAGAAATGCATGTGCCTAAAATATATAAATTTATAATAAAATATATAACGCCTTTATTCCTGTTTTTTATACTGGGGTTCTGGTTTTATCAGGAAGGCATCCCCGCCATACTAATGAAAAGCGTTAAACCCGGCGATAAGCCTTATATATTAGGTATAAGACTTATACTTCTGGGAATATTCATCGCTCTGGCAATACTTGTAAAAATTGCCTGGCGAAAAAGAAAAACTGTGGCTAAAAAATGACTTTTTTCGGCTGGTTATTTCTAATTATATCCTGGGGAATTATTACAGCTCTCACTATCTTATGCTTCAGCAAGGTCCTGTCCAAAAAATAACCGCCGAGTTATTCTATAATTATCGCTTCAACAGGGCATTCGTCTTTAGCCTGTTTTACACTGCTTTCACTCGCTGGCGGAACCACCTTCACCTTGCTAACCGCCTTGTCATCTTTCATCTCAAAAATATCAGCGCAGGTATTAACGCACAACCCACAGCCAACGCATAAATCCTCATCAATTCTTACTTTCATATTATCCTCTCAAATTTTGCGAAACAAAATTCGATCCCGAGCCGCCCCTATACTCCCGTATATACGGTGAGGGACCTTTAGTTAAATTATCCAATTATAATATACATTGACTTATCTATTGTCAATAAAATTTATTCCGATGAACCAAATCTCGCGATAAATTCCGCAAACATCAGATCCTGTATATAAAAACCACCGCCTTCCGTCCTTTTCACAAGTCCTTTTTCCTCCAGGCGGTAAAGAAAATTCTTTATATTCGCTATCGGGAATTTTTTTGCACGCTTTCCGACTATCATCATTGTAGTAAAATCCTTTATCGTTATCGGCTTTTTCTCCTCTGCGAGTATTTTTAACAGATCTTTCTCCCTGTCGCTGGCCTTTGACAAAAGATATCTAAAATAATCCCTGCCTAACTCTTTAAGTGTATTATTCAATGCGCTGTCCCATACATCTATCTTCACTTTTCCTTCTATCTGGCTATCATAAAGATGGCTCGCTAAAAGCTGTATTTCATATGGATGGCCGGACGTATATTCAAATATATTCTTTCTTATCCCCTCTTCAAATTCCACGCCTGTGCCTTTTAGAGTCATATCTATCGTAGCCATAACTTCTCTTTCTTTTAAATTTTCCACAAACAACCTTTTTCTGAAAAATCTTCCTACGGGATCATGTTTATCTATAAAAGACGCCCAGCCCGCAGGCGTAGATGAAAGTATAAAGAGAAACCTGGTTTTTTTAATAATATCCTCATTGCTTAAAACAGCTCTTAAGATATCTATGGTATTGGACACCTCCATAAGGTTTTGAATATCATCCAGCAACACAACTGCCAATTCCGCATCCAGCGCCTTCCATAATTCAAGCAAAAATTTTGTAAGCTGGACCTGCGCGTTTGATAAAGATTTTCTTTTGGAAAATAACTCCAGGATATCTTTCTGAACGCTTTCAGCTTTCGGAAAACCCATAAGCATCTCTTCGGCTATTAAATGGATAGCGTCCAAGGCTTTATTTTTTTCGGTAAATTTTGAAATCCCGCAAAAAGCCGACGGAAACCCTTTTTCCTGGCTCAGGCGCCTGAACTGTTTTAGAAGCGACGTCTTGCCTGCGCCCCAGGCTCCTAGAACTACGAGATGGCTTGGCCTCGCATTTGCTGCATCATCCAGGTTTAATTTAAAGGTTTCTAATTCCTGGCTTCTGCCGCCAAATATCTTGGGCTCCCACCCTGATTGAGGCGTAAAAGGGTTTGAAGATATCATATTTTTCCTTTAAAAGCTGATGGGCAAAGTTTATTTATTTTGCATCCTTCGCAAAAAGGCCTTCCTGCTTTGCAAATCTTCCTTCCATGCAAAATCAGAAGATGCGAAAATATACCCCAATCTTTTCTCGGGACTATTTTCATCAGATCTTCTTCTATCTTATCAGGCCCTGCGTTTTTCGTCAGGCCCATAAGCTGCGACAGCCTCCTTACATGCGTATCTACTACTATTCCAACCACTATTCCGAATCCGGAAGACAGGATTAGATTCGCTGTTTTTCTGCCTACACCAGGAAGGCTTGTCAATTTTTCCATAGTGTCTGGCACCCTGCCTTTAAATTCATTTAAAATTTTCTTAGCCGAGCCTATGATGCTTTTTGCCTTATTTCTGTAAAAACCCGTTGAACGTATGTCCCTTTCAAATTCCTCCGGGCTGGCTTCTGCAAAATCCGGTATAGTCCTGTATTTCTTAAACAATAAAGGCGTTACCTGATTTACCCTTACATCCGTACACTGCGCAGAAAGGATAGTTGCAACCAGGAGCTGCCATGTATTTTTAAATCTAAGAGCTATCTTCGCTTCAGGATATTCTTTTTTTAAAATCTTTATTACTTCTTTAATATTTATCATTTACCAAAAAACATATATAGAGAAATGCATAAAAGCATAACAGCGAATACTTTTTTAAGTATCGGGCTGGGAACTGCCTGAACAAGCGTAGCGCCTACAAAACCTCCTATAATAAATCCAAAAGCTATAAATAAAGCTGCCTTTATATTAACATTTCCTGATTTATAATATTTTATTACAGCCAGGATCCCCACTGGTAAAAGAAGCGCCGCAAGCGCAGTGCCCTGGGCAAGATGCTGGGAAAATTTAAAAACATAAACAAGCGCGGGAATTAATATTATTGCTCCGCCTATCCCAAAAAATCCAGAGGACATTCCTGAGATAAGCCCTATTAATATGCTTAAGATATTGTCCATATTGAAGCCTGCTATTTACTTTGCCCTGCTTATATGTTAAATTATACTTATGATTATAAAGACAGATGCTGATATTATCAAGGGTTATTTCGAAGACTATTCAGGCCTTCTGGGCGGTTATGCCGACAGGGTCATATTGCCTGAAAATGAAAAAGAAGCCAGAGATGTCCTCCTGGAAGCAAGTGCTAAAAATATCCCTGTAACAATATCCGGAGGCGGCACAGGAGTTACGGGCGCAAGGATACCTTTTGGCGGATGGGTAATCGCTACAGAAAGATTAAATAAAATCATAGATATAAACGAAGATTCTTTTACCGCAACGCTAGCGCCTGGCGTAAGGCTAACTGATCTTGAAAATGAACTCTTGAAAAAAGGCCTTACTTATCTTCCTGATCCTACGGAACCGAATGCGTTTCTCGGAGGGACTATATCCACAAACGCCTCGGGAGCGAAAGGGTTTAAATACGGCCCTACGCGTAATTATATAAAAAGGCTGAAGGTCCTTCTCTCTACGGGACATATTATCAATATAAAACGCGGAGATTATTTTATAAAAAGAGGTTCGATTTTCCAGCTCAAATTAAAAGACAAAGAAATAAGCATAAAAATTCCGGATTATTCAATGCCTGATATAAAAACTGCCGCGGGCTATTACATAAAAGATAATATGGACCTTTTAGATTTATTCATAGGCCACGAAGGAACTCTCTGTTTCATACTCGAAGCTGATATAGCGCTGGGAAAAAGGCCGGAAGAGGTAATGAGCTTTTTCAGCTTCTTTTCTTCTGAAGATGATGCGATAAGTTTTGTAAAAGATGCAAAGACTTGTAAGGCAATGTCCCTGGAATACATGGACGGAAATTCTCTTTCACTCTTAAGAATAAAATACCCCAACATACCAGAATGCGCAAAAGGCCTTATATACTTTGAACAGGATTATAAAAAAGAATTTGAGTCAGAGATTATAGACTCATGGACTAAGCTGCTCGAAAAACACAACGCCCTGATGGAAGATTCGTACTTTGCGGATTCCGACAAAGAAAGAGCGAAGCTAAAAGAACTAAGGCATGCCCTTCCGGACGCTGTAAATGAGATTGTAAAAAAGAATAAGATGCCGAAGGTCGGAACTGACATAGCAGTACCCGGTAAACACCTTAAAGAAATGCTGGAATTCTACAAAGAAAAACTTGTTTCCTCCGGAATAGACTATGTGGTATTCGGACACATTGGCGAAAACCATATGCATGTAAATATGCTTCCCGGGACAGAAGAAGAATTTAAAAAAAGCCGGCTTGTCTATATGGAATTTGTAAAAAAAGCTGTGGGATTAGGCGGGACTGTTTCGGCGGAACACGGCATAGGAAAATTAAAACACCCGTTTCTTGAAATAATGTATGGAAAGAACAATCTAAAGCAGATGGCCCTTCTCAAAAAATCGCTGGATCCATCCTGCATATTAGGGCTTGATAACATATTCCCGAAAGAGCTGTTAAAATGAAAATCATTATAGCTGTCCCGGATTTCACGCGCGAAGCGCATTTGAAAAAAGTATTGCCGCTCATTCTGGATAAACTTAATAAAAAAGGCATGAGCGATAAAGATATGGAAATAGTTATAGGGACCGGACTCCACAGAAAACCAACCCATCAAGAATTGGAAGATAATCTCGGTAATATCGCAGACAGGGTCAAGATATCATCGCACGACTATAAAAATGTATTTTATTCAGGCAGGTCAAAAAGCGGAATACCTGTATACCTGGATAAAAAATTAAAAAATGTTGGCTATATAGCAACCATAGGAGTAGTGGAACCGCATCTTTATGCAGGCTATAGCGGAGGCGTAAAGGTCATATCAATAGGGCTTGCCGGAGAAAAAACAATAAACTCCACCCATCATCCAAGATTTCTTGACCATCCGGGAACAAGGATATGTTCTTTAAAAAATAATCCTTTCCAAAATTTTATACAGGAGGCCTCTTCCCGTTTGCCCATAAAGTATTCCGTAAATATAATAAACGATAAGAACGGAAATATATTAAAAATATTCGAAGGCAGCCCAAAAAAATGTTTTAGAGATGCTATCCGGTATTCGCAGAAAATATTTGAAAAAAATATAGGCAGATTTATTGACGTGGTTATGTGCGATATACCTGTTGAAAAAGGCGTAAATATATACCAGGCATCGCGCATATTTAATTATGTGGCGGACACCAGGCTGCCTGTAATAAAAAAAGATTCCCTGATACTTGTAAAAGCGAACCTCCAGGAAGGTTTTGGAAAAGGGTTGGGCGAGAAGCGTTTTATGAAAAAGATACTTGAAATGAAAGACCCTGAAAAAACTATATCCGAAATCAGAAAAAGCGGATGTCTTGCGGGAGAACACCGCGCCTATATGGTCGCAAAAGCCCTTAGAAAAGCAAGATTAGGTTTTATATCAGAAAAAGCATCTATCTACAAAAATAAAGGCCTTCCGTTTTTATTCTTCGAAGGCCTTGGCGAAGCTAAAAGATACATAGAAACAAATTTTAAAAAACCAAAGATACATTACCTCAAAAACGCTTTCACAACCATTCTAACCAAAACGAAATAACCTATGCGGTTAAAGGTTCGATGGCCTAAAAATCCCTGCTTATCCCCAGAGAAATTTCTTCCCCGTCAACAAAATCTCCCTCTATATTTAACCTTGTATCTTTCGCAACCAGATAATCCATACCTATCACAGCTCCCCACATCTCTTCAGACTTAATGCGTTTTCTGTCATGCTCATTTACCCATTTTATAAAATCAACAGTCCCATACCTTGCGCCAAGATAGGGTGTAAAATTTCCTATATCCTTTGAAATCAATACCGATCCCTGCCAGTCATCTATTATGACCCTATGTTTATCGCTCACAGGGGAAGTAGTGCGCGGATGTACGCTTATATGTTGAAAACCAGCTACAGTCTTTATGCCAAGGCCTTTATTTTCATATCCTTTTATCCTGAAACCGTACCCCCCTGCAAAATTAGTGTTGTAGCTTAAATTTCCCGGATCAGGATTGTGCCAGGCCACATCCCCTGCTCCTATTTTTCCGTCAAAACAAATCCAGTCAAATACACCGAAAGAGCTTGTTAAAAAATACCTATTGCCGCTGGTAGAACCCTGGTTATCTTTCAGGTTTCTATTTATAAGAAAATTTCCCTGTAACCCCAGTATCCACTGCTTTTCCTCAGGCATATGCGTCCCATAGCAAGGCGCAGCATAAGAATTCTCCGGGCGGCAAACCACAGCTAAAACTACACTGAGAAATAAAGCCCGTTTAAATGCGACATATCTTGTTTTCAAAATAATTTCCTGCCTTTCTCTGCCAGTTCTTTCAGGTCAGGCCATAATTTTTTACCCTTCAGTATCACTACTATTAAATTATGCCTTTTATCGTAACTAATATAGCCCAAAAAACACTGTTTTGCCCTTATGGTATAACCTGTTTTCCCAAGCATCAGATAAGATGTGCCCTTCCATAAGCTCTTATTGTGATTTCTTAATTTTATACGCCTGAGGCTGGTCAACTCCGTTATCTCCGTTTCCCTTATCTGAAGTATATCCAGAAGCCTTTTGTCTTTTACCGCTTCACGCATTATCAATGCCAGATCATACGCCGTAGAATATTGCCCTTTTGCCGGCAACCCATTAGAAGTTTTGAAATTTGTATTGCGGCACCCGATTTTTTTAGCCATGTCATTCATCATCTTTACAAAATCCTTTTCCGTGCCAGCCACGCTTTCAGCCAAAGCTACGCTGGCATCATTGCCGGAATTCAAGAGCGCCGCCTTGAGCATATCCTCCGTCGAATAAACCTCTCCTTTTTTAATATTCACTTTGCTTGGAGGCATGCATGTTGCGCAAGTTGATACATTTACATTTTTGTTAAGCTTTGATTTCTTCAAAACTACAAGTGCTGTCATTATCTTTGTAGTAGAAGCAGGCGCAAGCTTGACATGAGGATTTTTGGAATAGATGACCTTTTTATTCCAGGTATTCATAAGCACTGCAGAATATGCAGTAATATGAATAACTTCTTTTGCAAAAAGATTTACGCTTAAAAATATAATAAATATAAAAACCAGGCTTTTTCTGAACATTTAATCTTGATGTATCTCTCGGATTTCTTTGCCAATATCTCCCAGAGACGCCTGCGCACGTTCGAGCTCATCAGCAAGCCTAGCGGTTATCATTAAATGCTTATAGGAAAGCAAACTGAATGCCAGGTTCAAGAGCGCTAATAAAAATAAATATACGTTTATCTTAGGGTTAAGTAGAAAATATATAAGAAAAAATATGCCCAAGACAATAAGCAGCCTGTTTAATCTATAAACTGTTTCTATAAATATTTTCTCTCCGGTCAAGCTTGCCATACATAACCTCCTTTATAATATGCGCTGCATGCTAAAATTCAACAAGGCGTAAATTTATTTGTTATAGGCATGCGCCTGTCTTTTCCAAATGCCATAGGCGTGATCTTTACGCCTGGAGGGGCCTGACGGCGCTTGTATTCGCTGGAGTCTATCATATTTAACACTTTTTTAACAACACCCCTGGATCCCATCTTTTTCACTATGTCTTCAAACCCTTTATTTTTCTCAACATAAAGATCTATGACCTTGTCTAAAAAATCGTAAGGCGGCAGTGTGTCCTGATCTTTCTGATTCGGCTTCAATTCAGCTGTGGGAGGTCTTTTAAAAACGCTTCTCGGTATAATATCTCTCCCTTCCCTTTTATTAACATATTCTGCCAGCTCATAGACAAGCCTCTTGGGGACATCTTTTATTACGCTGAACCCGCCTGCCATATCTCCGTAAAGAGTGCAGTATCCGGCGCTTGTTTCGCTTTTATTGCCTGTATTAAGGACCAGGTATCCAAATTTATTAGAAAACGCCATGAGTACATTGCCTCGAATCCTGGCTTGGATATTTTCCTCCGCTATATTGGGTTTTACGCCTTTGAAATACAGGTTTAACGTATCTAAATAAGAACTAAAGATATTATCTATCGGTATTTTACGGAATTTTATGCCCAGGTTTCCGGCTATTATTTCCGCATCTTTTTGCGTCCTGGCTGAAGAATACCTGGACGGCATGCCAAGCGTAAGGACATTCCCTCTGCCAAGAGCATCTTTGGCAATACACGCAACTAAGGCAGAATCTATACCCCCGCTTAAGCCTAGAGTAACTTTACTGAAATTATTCTTAAGCACATAATCTTTTACGCCCAATACAAGAGCGGAATATATCTCTTCCTCTCTGGAGATTTCCGGTTTTATTTTTACCGCCTCTTTTCCGGAGCATAGATCGAATATTAACAAATCTTCTTCGAAAGCCTTTGCTTCCATAATAATCAATCCGTCTTTTCCAAATAAAGCGCTTCTTCCGTCGAACACCAGCTCGTCCTGGCCGCCGATAAGATTACAATAAACTATAGGGATCTTGAATCTTTTTGCCTTTCGCCCGATTACTCTCCTGCGCTCTTTAATCTTATCAATATGATACGGCGAAGCTGATATATTTACTAAAAAATCCGCTTTCTCAAAAATCTCCCCTGGCTTATGTCCTATGCTCTCTGCCCATATATCTTCACATATATTCACTGCGAAATGCAGATCTTCTATCTTTATCAGCCTATTATCAACGCCCGGGGAAAAGTATCTTTTCTCATCGAAAACACCATAATTAGGCAAATGCGCTTTATGGTACACATAGATTATTTTTTTATTGCTTATAACCGCAGCGCTATTATAAATATTTCCTTTTTTCTCATCTACAAATCCTACTATAGCGACTATATTGCCTGTTTCCAGGGATATTTTCTTTAGGTATTTTATATTCTCCTTTATGAAATGCGGCTTAAAAAGAAGATCTTCGGGTGGATAGCCTGTTATGCTGAGCTCTGGAAATACGATTAAATCAATATCCCTGGAAATCGCATCTTTTATAAAGGACAATACCCTGCCGGAATTGCCCTTAAGGTCTCCCACTACAGTATTTATCTGGCCTACAGCTATTTTGATACTTTTCATATATTATATATTATATTAACATAACTTAAAGAAATAGGCAATTATGCATAAAAAAATAACAAATTGTAAAATTACTGTGCTCAAGACCAGGTCTTGAGCACAGTAATGCTGAGATCAAGACCTGGTCTTGGGATCCTTGGGATCTATCTCAGCAAAAATACGCCCAGTATCACAAAACCTATGCCCAGCCCCTTGAGAATAGTAAAACTCTCCCCGAAAAACAGAAGGCCTAATAAAAAAGAAACTAACGGATAGGTAGCTGCAATAGGTACCATTTTGGAGATTTCCCCTTGCTTAAGCGCATTATAGAAAAATATCTGGCCAAGTATACTTGCAAGAATACCTCCTGCAAACAAAAACAGCATGCTCTTTGGATCAGCTTTCAGCGCTGATTTAAATGTATTAATATTGCACAGGCTCATAATAACAGCACCTAAATAATACCTGATGAACGCACTATTACCCCTGATAGCGGTTCTATATTCTTAAGCCCGATCTTTTCTATCACAGGCGCTATCCCCCACACTAACGATGCCAGTATTGCAAAATAAAACGGTTTCATGTTATCCTCCTAATTTTTGCGAAGCAAAAATTGATCTCGAGCGGCCCTATGTTGACTCTATGCCGCGAGGGAACAAATTTTGCGAAATAAGCTTTGATCCAGGGCCTCGCCAGAGTTCTCCTGACAGACAAGGAACCTTTTAGTCATAACCAGAATAATAAGATACCACACCCCTCCCCCAAACGCAACATCTTGACAATGTGACAATGTTAGTTTTGTCAAGATTATGGTATAATGCACATATGTTTAAAGCAGGTAAAGTAGCAATAATCGGAAGGCCGAATGTCGGGAAGTCTACGCTTTTGAACGCTCTTATTAAAGAGAAGGTCTGTATTGTCTCTGAAAAGCCTGAAACTACCAGGGATAATATCCAAGGTATAATATCAGGCAAAGACTACCAGGTCGTATTTGTGGATACCCCCGGCATACACAGGCCTAAGAATCTTCTTGGTAAATTAATGGTGCGCAAAGCTCAGGCATCACTCACGGAAACAGACTTGAATATTATGCTGATTGATGCTCATAGCGGAATAACCCAGGAAGACATGCTTATATTTGAACTATTGCCTGCTAAATTAAATTTTCTTATCATAAATAAAATAGACAATATCGACAGGCGCAGGATTCTCCCTATTATCGAAAAAGCCAAAAAATTTAACTTCAAAGAAATAATACCCATATCAGCACTTAAACAAAACGGCACAGACATAGTATTTAATAAAATCCTGGAATACCTGCCGGAAGGTTTCCCGTTTTTTCCTGAAGACCAGCTAAGCGATAAAAACGAAAATTTTATTATCCAGGAGCTGATCCGGGAAAAGACTCTGGAAACCACTTACCAGGAAGTCCCGCATTCCATAGCAGTAAGGGTCGAGGAGATGAAAGAAAAAAAAGACAGGGATGGCAATGACATCGTCTACATAAGGGCTAACATCTATTGCGAAAAAATGAGCCAGAAAGGCATTATTATAGGCAAGGACGGCCAAATGCTTAAAAAAATAGGCGAGATCTCTCGAAAAGATATAGAGAACTTCTTGAAAAAAAAGGTTTTTTTGGACCTATGGGTTAAGGTATATGAAAACTGGAGAAAAGATCCGTTTGCCCTGAAGAATCTGGGTTATTGATGGGAGTGATGATCCAGGTGCAGATGAGGATGGACATGTACTTTATCTTCATGCCTGTGGCTATGGATATGTATGAGATTATTATCCTGAAGCAGCTGAGTATTATTTAAAATTTCATCCGGCCTGCCGGATTTTATTATTTTCTTCCCCTGGCTAAATACATAAACAACATCTGATATCTCTTCTACAATATGCAGGTCATGAGTGGCAGTAATTATTGTCTTGCCTGATGCATTTGCTTTTATAAGAAGATCTATAATATGCCTGCTGGTTAACGGATCAAGGCCTGCCGTAGGTTCATCCAATATCAGCACCTCGGGATCTATTATTAACACGGAAGCAATGCTTACTTTACGTTTTTCTCCTATACTTAACTGATGCGGAGACCTGTCCATCAGGTTTCTTATATTCAAGATTTCCGCGATTCCATTCAGGCGTTTTCCGGTTTCTTCTTTTGAAAGGCCCAGCTGTAATGGCCCGAACATAATATCTTCCTGCACAGTAGGACAAAATAATTGGACATCCGGATTCTGAAAAACAAATCCGACTTTCTTCCTGAACCCCCTAGAGTAAATCTCATCACTAAAAACACTCTCTTTTAGTTCCGCGCCGAAAGCTTTAATAACGCCTTTGTCAGGAAAAACAAGGCCGTCCAGCATGTGCAGCAATGTGGATTTGCCTGAGCCGTTTGCTCCTATGACAGTTATCTTCTCTCCTTGTTTAATATTAATATCTACACCGCACAAAGCAGGATATTTTCCGAGATATGAAAACCAGGCATTTTTTAATTCAAATACTGGTTCGCTCACTGTTCTCCTCTGTAACCCCTGGAAAGCATGGCCTTATAGACATCTTCATTAAGCTGATAAGACCGGGTCCATAAATACGCTATATTCCAGGTCACGATATGCTGTCCTTTTTTATAGTGCATCCTTACGCCTACTCTGCTTTTTATAGCTAGATATGCATATTCCACTACCTCGACAAATAAAAAAATATATCTGTAGCACATGCCGAGCGCCATTACAAATACCTGCGGAATTTTAAAAATACGCAGAGTCTTGAGCAATTCAAAATGTCTTGTTGTAATACTTAAAAGCACCGCAAATGAAACAGAGGTTACAACGCGCATGACAAATAATGCTACGCCGGATAAACCCTGATGAGTAATAGTTAGTTCAAATCCGGCTATTTTAAAGATAACCAATGCCTCTCCTGGAGTTACAATGCTGAATAATGCCGGAATAGCAATAAAAAATGCAAACAAAGGTATAAACACCCAGGTCCTCTTCAAGAAAAACCACATGTTTATTTTCGATAAAAAGGCAAGCGTTAAACATGAAATGTAAATATAAAATAAAATAAAAATATATTTTACAAAAAGTATCCCTATTATAAGAAACAAAAATAAAGCTGTCTTTACCCTTGGGTTAATAGACTGTAGAAATCCTTTTTTTAAAGCGTATTCGTCGCTGAAAACAGACTCTTTTAAAAAATATAGAACGCCCATGATAGAGCGCTCTATAAAGTTATTATTCTTTACCACTGTCTATTCGCCTTTCTTTGTTAAAATCTTCCCTATAATTAATACTACAGCCACGGTTATCGCTATCCCGATTACAGCTGATATTATATAGGCAAAACTCAGGTGTGGCAAACTTTTTTCCTCCCATCCTTTAAACGCGTAATCCGGAATCAGAGCGTTCCACAGGCTTGATAACTTTCCCAGGCCATGAGGAATATAGCCGGCTAATTTTTGCATCTCATCAATTCCCCACTCGCCCCATGCTGCTCCTGCTTTAAAATGTTCCGGTAATATAAGCCCGAGGGGAGAAAGTACGATCAACGCCACCATTACTATCCAAAACTTCGTTGTAATCTTCATGGTTATTCCTCCTTTTCTTCAAGAAGCTCTGGCGCTGTTTTTAGTAAATATTTTATGACAAGGGCTGTCATAATAGCTTCTACCCAGCCGAATATTAAAAGATGTTCTCCTGCCATTGCCGGTACAGCTATATTTAATCCATAAGGACAGTAAAGCGCCTGGCCATTTGCTGTGTGATGCAGCAACGGCTGTAATCCGAATTCGATTCCGGTAAATAATGCCGCTATATTTAAAGCTATATAACCTGCTATGCCCGCAGCAATAACTCTCCTATTTGAATATAGAGAAGCATTGTAACTAATCGCCTTATAAACATAATAACCAGCGAAAGGAAGCACAAATGCCATGTTAAAACAGTTGGCCCCGATCGATGTAATGCCTCCGTCTCCAAACAAAAGCGCCTGGATTACAAGCGCCACGGTAATTGCAATGCAAGCAGCCCAAGGCCCTAAAAGAATAGCGACCAGCACCCCTCCAACTGCATGGCCTGTAGTACCTCCCGGAATAGGCATATTAAACATCATTATTACAAAACTAAACGCCGCGCCTATTGCCAGAAACGGCACCTGTTTTGTTTTGAGAGTTTTTTTAACTATTTTTGACGCGACCGTCCATATAGGAAGCATTATCGCGTAAAAAACACCACATGTCGCAGGCCCTAAGTAACCATCTGGTATGTGCATACATTCTCCTTTCTAAAATGAATAAACACAAGTTAAAACTATTGCATCATTTGCGTCTATATTTGTGCCTGTTATTACCCTTTGATATGTTAAAAGCGCCTGGATCTTATTATTTGACCATCCTATACCAGGCACAACCATAAAATACTTAATATCAGAAGTTGAAATCTTTGCGCCGTCTTCTCTTTTATCGCCTTGTAAAAACCCATTTGCTTCAAACATGATATTTAGACCTCTGGATAAAAAATACTCCAATCCAAAATCATAATTAAGGTAATCGGCATAATGTGTGTTGATTCCATCTACGCGCACTTTCTGCGGAAGGCTGTATATGGCATCAGCATGAAATATAAACGGTTTTATTTTCCTGGTAAGGATAAAGCCAAACCCCTGATCCCACGAGCCTCCCCCTGAAGTAGCGCCCATTAAATCCGTGCCCAGTTTATCTGCATCAGCATGCTCATATTTTCCTGTAGGGGCCTTGACTTGAAATAGCGCGGTTATATACGGAGCTCGATCTGTTTCTTCGGCCAAACAATATCTCATAAAAAGATAGCTGTCTCCAAACCCGCTAGAATGAGCTTTTCCGTCCCCATTCTTTATATAATTTTCTTGATAAACTATCTGACCGTTTACTTCCAGCTCATCTGTAATGCCATATTGAACGAACAGCTGCTCCTGATACTGATATTTCCTGTTTCCATTGTCCAGAGGATTGTAATGGCCTTTTTCATTGAATGTGCCTCTTGTGCGGTTATAAAATAAAAATGGCTGCGCTACAAATTTGCCTTTACCGCATAATGGCGCTGTCCACGTGCTGGCAGGCCCTGCGGAAACAGGGTTCCACTCATCTTCGGCATAGCCAGCTAAAATGCTTAAAAATAATAAGCCCAAGGCAGTAGAAATAAACAACGAGTTTCGTAACATTTTCCCCTCCTTCGTGCTATCTTTTTTATTTTCGTGCTACCATGGCATAAAAAAAATGAAGCCCGCCCGGGCCAAAGCCCGGGATTTCTCGGGCGGAATATTGAGTCCTGATTTATCGGGGCAAATGTATAACACTAAAATTCCTTGCCCAGCGTTGTTATGCTCAGCGCACCGTGTTTTACGCCTTTAACAGCGCGTAATTTGTCTGAAAGAGCTTTGATTATATCCGACTTTCCTCTGACAATAACTACTTCCAGGCAATTATGGTGGTCCAGATGGGCATGCTGGCTCGCGACTATCATATCATGATATCCATGCTGTATGTCCACAATCACGTCCATAAGCTCTCTTTTATGATGATCATATACAATAGATATAGCGCCCGCAACCTCTCCATTTTTCTCCCATTCCTCTTTAACAAAACTGTCGCGTATCAAATCTCTTATCGCCTCTGACCGATTAGAATATTTTTTGCGGGCAATAAGCCTGTCAAAGTCTTCTAACAATTTTTTTTCAAGCGACACCCCGAATCTCATAAGCCCTGCCATTTCTTCCTCCGTGTTACTATTTTTAAAATCATAACACCATCCCAAACAAATGTCAACATAATCTTGACATTGTAACAATGTCACTTTTGTCAAGATCTTGGTTCATCGTTCTGTTTTGTCCGTTTGATAGCTTTATTGAATAGGCCCGAAACCAGCAAGTAAATCAGAAAGCTGTTCCTCTTTTGTAAAATTTTCTGTTTTCCAAGAATCCTCTATTTTTTTCTTATGGTTTCCCCACAAGGTATAGAAATTCTCAAAGCCATACACCGGCCCTTGGCGGTTAATCCAAAAAGGATTAGCTAAATATTGATAGATCCCGTCTGGAAATACGCTATTCCCTACGGCTTTATACGTCCAGTATGTCCAGTGGAATCCGAATTCTTTAAAACACTCAAGCATATCTTTCACCCAGGTTAATTCCCCGTAACGCTCCTGGCACCTGGAATTTACTCCGAATTCTCCTATAAAAATAGGCACATTCCATTTCCTGGAATAATTATAATAAGGCTCCAGCTTACTCTTTACCATATTTATATCCCAGTATTCCCCTGATATATTGCCCGGATACCTGAGTCCTCTGTGAAAATTAAAAACAAACTCCTGCGGATGATAAAAATGAACACTGTAAAATAAATTATCCGCAAAAGGCCCGCCTATGTGCTCCAGGACCTGAGCCAAGATATTCCCTTCCAGAAATATTATATGATTTTTATCTATCTTTCTTATGCGCTTTACCGCTTTTGTATAAAAATCACGCAAGAGTTTTCCGGCATCCGGCGTTTTTATAACCGGCTCATTCAAAATATCATAACCAGCTACTATAGATTCATTCTTAAACTCATCTGCCAGTATTTCCCATATGTAAAAAAATTTTTCCTGATTTTTATCATCTTTCCAAAGCTCTATTTCCCCTTCGCTATCTGCATGTCCGTATTTATTCTGGCATCCAGGTGCAGCATGCATATCCAATATGCAGTAAATATTATATTTTTCGCATAGTCTTATCGTATTTTTAAAGATTTCTAATCCATTTTTTTCTTCCAGTAGCCTGTAATTGAAAGGAATCCTGATGCAGTTAAATCCGAGGGATGATATATTTTTAAAATCTGATTCTTTTATAAAACTATTCCTGTAGAGACTTGTAAAATTTTCTAATTCTTCCTGGCCATAGTGCTTTTTGAACTCAGCCTTAAAAGTTTTCTCTGCAATATTCCTCCCATGGAGAAGATATCCTTCCATCATTAGCCAGCCGCCGAGATTTACGCCATGGAGAAAAACTTTTCCGCCTTCAGAATTTATAACATTCGCATCTTTTACGCTTAGCATTGAAAAAATGGGCAGTTTAGGCTCATGCCCGGGAGCTAATACTGCAGCCTTCTTTGCAGTGAGCCACAGGCCTCAACATATAATGAACCGTGACATTCATGATAGCCTCCCAAATCCGCCCAGGCGGATTTGATCCTGAAGCGGCGTTAAACAATCCAACAGATAGAAGGATTAGACCCGCCGCTGTAGGACCTTGATGTTCGCGAAGCAAAGTTTAATCCCATGCCGCCATTATACTCCAGTATACGCGGCAAAGGACCTTATTTGAATATAAACCCGGTTTCCCTGGACCATAACAAAAGATCCAGTTCATCCATTGGTATATTTATCTTTTTACAGAAATCCCTCAGTTTATTTTCTATCCCGAGATATTCTTTTTTAGTAAGCGATTTTGGTATTTCTTTTATCACTCCATAAGCTTTTAAGTTCTTCAGTATATGCACATCTAATATTGCCAGGTCTTTACCGAAACCTATATTCCTTAAAAAATGACTGGCCTCTTTATAGCCTATTCCTTTTATGTTTTCGACAAACCACTCCCTGGTTTTAAAAACGTCTCTTCCATCTATATAATCCTTTATAGAGAATCGGCTGTCCTTTTTGAATAAGGCCCTGGCATTTACTATAAACTCCGCCTTCTTATTCAGAAACCTTGCTGCCTTCAGATACGGGCTTATGGCTTTCGAACGTCCGTTAAAAAGCAGGCCTGTTTTTTTCAGTTTATTTATTGCTTTATCGCACTCTACCGCCTCTGCCTGAGGAGTCAATAAACAAAAACAGAGTTCTGAAAAAACATGCTTATCGCCTTTTTTGTAATTACCCTCAAAATCTTTAAGCCTGCTTTTTATATCTTTTTTTCTTTTATTGTAATGCTCCAAAAGGCTTTTCATATATCATTGTCCTGCACAATTTGCCAACATCTTGACAAAACTAACATTGTCAGAGTGTCAACATCTTGGGTTAGGTCAGGTTAAGCGCTTTGGTTATGGCGGATTTGTCGAAACCCACTATTATCTGGCCGTCTATATCCAGAACCGGCACGCCCATCTGGCCTGAAAGATTCATCATCTCCTTACCAGCCTGGCGGTTTATACCTACATCGATATTTTCAAACTGGATATTATTCTTTTTTAAAAACTCCTTCACCATTGCGCAATAAGAACAATTGGATGTGGAATACACTTTAACATTAGACATAGCATTTCCTCCTGAATAACGAGAGTTTTTTAAGATGCATCTGTTCCTCTTTCATCAAATTGTTTATGATATTATGTTCTGATTCCGGAACAAAATTCTTCATCTCGTAATAAAATAATATGGAATCTCTTTCAAAACTCAACCCGAGCTCTACTGCACGCCTTCCATCTTTAACAGTATCTGCGATCTCTTTTCCTTTTTTCTTTTTTGTAAAAATATATTCTTCCGATAAAGCTTTTATATAACTGAAATATTCGTCTGTATATGCCTCACTGGGTTCATATTTTTTAACAGCTGAAAGCATGCCTTCAAATACCTTTATATGCTTTTCCTCCTGGTTTGCCAAGTATTTGAAAATATTCTTTGTATCTTTACCCTTTAAAAATTCCGATACCTTATTGTAAAAATCCCTGCCGTTCTTCTCTATCTGAACAGCCATCTCTACTATCTCGCTTCCAGAAAATATATTACTCATTGTCTTATCTTTTTTTTGCTGCGTTTAAACAACTTGACACTTTGATATTGTCAGAATGTCAAGTTGTCAGCTTTGCGCCTAACTCAAATGCCTTTTTTAAACAGCCGGGGTGATTTAAAATACCGGCCTTTTCATCCACGCCGGAACAAAAGAGCTCTCCTTCATAATCTGCATTTATGGTTGCAAATAAATTCCTGGCGATGGATTTTGCGTTTTCAAAAAAATCATCCCTGTTTGATCCTTCAACGGAAATAAATACACCCTTTTTCTTTTTATAGCCAGTATTTTTATTAAGCATATACTTCAAACGCCAAACACACTGAAATCTATCAATCATCATTTTCGTCTGAGCGCTTAAACTACCAAAGAAAACAGGCGAAGCTAAAACCAAGACATCTGCATCTTTAATCTTCCTATACAATTCATGCATGTCATCATGAATTACGCACTCGCCATAATCTATCATGCCTTCGCATTCCTGACAGGGAGAAAATTCTAATTTATTAAGGATGATCTTTTCTGTTTCACCACCTTTACTTTCAGCACCTTCCAAGACTTTATCCAAAAGGATATCAGTATTACCGCCTATCCTTGGGCTTCCATTTATGCCTAATATTTTCATAAACCATTTCCAGCCGCGTAGGTCGCATAGACGACCTACGCAGTTTTTTAATTAACCTTAAATTAATAATTTTCCGCGAACAGTTCGTAATATGCCTGAGGATGAGCGCATGCAGGACACTTCTCAGGCGCTTCCACACCCTCATAGACACGGCCACAATTACGGCATTTCCATTTAATGGCTTTTCCTTTCTTAAACACAGCTTTTTCTTTGACATTTTTCAAAAGCTTACGGTATCTTTTTTCGTGCTCTACTTCAACCATTGCTATCTCTTTAAATTGATCTGCAATCTCCGCAAGGCCTTCTTTACGCGCAACATCTTCAAAACCCTTATAAAGCTTGGTCCATTCAAATTGTTCTCCGTCCGCAGCAGCTTTAAGATTTCCTGCAGTATCTCCTATTATCCCTGCCGGATAAGCCGCCGTTATCTCAACATCCCCGCCTTCCAATAATCTGAAAAACCTCTTCGCATGCTCTTTTTCATTGTCAGCCGTCTCCAAAAATATCGCTGATATCTGCTCGTATCCCTCTTTTTTTGCAACGCCTGCAAAGTAGGTATAGCGATTCCTCGCCTGAGATTCTCCGGCGAACGCCGCTAATAAATTTTTTTCAGTCTGACTGCCTTTTAGACCCATATTACCTCCTATTTTATCCAACCATCCTAACCGCGTAGGCCGCCCAGGCGACCTACGCGGTTTTTACTGGTTCCGCTGCCTTATAATATCGTTTATCTTTTCTCTTAACAATATTAATTCTGCCTCATCAGGTACCCATTGCACCTTTAGCCCTCTGAGCGGCAATTCAAATTTAGAAGCCTCAAGAATATTTTCTATATCACTTATGCTCTGGCCTCCCCATCCATAAGACCCGAATGCAACGCCAATTCTATTTTCAGGAGCAAGGCCTTTCATGTAAGTGAGAAACGCTGATATCGTAGGCAACATACCATTATTCAAAGTCGGAGAACCAACACATATATATTTTACATCAAGCACCGAAGTCATTACATCCGATATATGGTTTGCCTGTAGATTCTTTATCTCGCAAGGAATATCTTTTTCTTCAAAAACATTTTTTATTGCATAAGCCATCTTTTCTGTGCTATGCCACATTGTGTCATACACAATAACCGCTTTTTTCTCGCATACATTATTCGCCCATTTCTTGTAAAGCGCTATTATATCTTTTATATGGCTCCTCCAGATAAGGCCATGGCTTGGAGCAACCATATCTATATCCAGGCCAGAAATAGATTCCAGCGCCTTATTAACCTGGGCCCCGTAAGGTAAAACTATATTCGCATAATATTTTGCCGCTTCATTCTTAATCCTATCCCATCCGAATTCATCATCAAACCGCTCGCAGGATGCGATATGCTGGCCAAATGCGTCATTAGGTAAAAGCAGTTTTTCTTCAGGTACATAAGTCGCCATTGAATCAGGCCAGTGCACCATTTGCATTAATATAAAATTCAAATTCCTCTTGCCTATATTAATAGAATCGCCTGTATTTACAACTTTGAAATTAAAATCTTTCTTAAAATGTTTTTTCAGGCCTTTGGAACCGTTGGGAGAACACACTATAACAGCACTTTTTGCAATATCCGCCATATCCAGAATGCTTCCCGAATGGTCCATCTCAGTATGGTTTGAAATAATATAATCTATTTTAGCAGGGTCTATTATGCCTTTTATCCTTTCAAGCATTTCATTAAACATATAATGTTTTACTGTATCGACAAGCACTATTTTTTTATCTACTATAAGATATGCATTATATGTAGACCCAAGCTGCGTAGAATACCCATGAAAATTTCTCAGGTCCCAGTCAATAGCGCCTACCCAGTATATGCCTTTTTTAATCTCTAAAGGTTTCATATTCTTACCTCTTCAACCGCATCCCGATTGCAATCGGGACGCGGTTTATTTTTTCGATTTATCCTTCTTTTATGAATTCGCTCTTTGCTGCCCCGCACACAGGACATACCCATGAATCCGGAATATCTTCAAACCTGGTACCTGGCTGTACGCCTCCGTCAGGATCTCCTATCTCAGGGTCATATACATAATTACATACAGTGCAGATATATTTCTGCGCGGTTTGCTTTTTCTGACTAGCTACCTCTGATTTTACAAACGTAGGCGCTGTTTCAGGAGTTGTGCCCCGTTTTACTTGATGGTAATAATCGTAAGTCATGGGTTTCCCTGTATTTAATATTTTTGAATCGGTCATCTCGCCCAGAAAAAGCGTATGAGTAAAGCAATCAAACTGATTTATAATCTTAGCTTCTATATAGCAAAGCGTATTTTCAGTAACTACAGGACAACCTGAAACAAGCTTTATAAATTTTGTGCCCTTAAATTTATCTTCCGTCCTGCCCGATTTGAATCCAAATTTGCCTATAACGCTTAAAGGCGTTTCCTGCTCCAATATTGAAGCGCTAAATCTTTTGCTTACATTTATATATTCATGCGTAAGATTTTTTTTGTTAATACTTACAGCTACTGTTATCGGTTCATTTGTTATTTGAAAAAGGGTGTTTGCTATTTGACCATTCAGCAAATTTCCCTTATTTGAACTTATCACATACATCCCATATCCTATATTATGCAGAACATTTGGATCCATTAGAACCACCTCAACCGCGTCCCGATTGCCGAACAGGTATTGTTCCCATCTGGCGATCGGAACGCGGTCTGTTTCAAGTCTTCAATACTTTTTCAAGATCGTCTTTAGGATTAGTAATCAATCTCAAATCAAACTTTTCTTGAAGCACGCCGAACACATTCTTTGATAAAAATGCGGGCGCAGTAGGGCCCATATACATACCTTTAATATTAAGATACAATAAACTCAGAAGAATCGCAACTGCTTTCTGCTCAAACCAGGATAAAACCAGCGTTAATGGCAAACCATTAACATCTGTTTTAAACGCTCCTGCCAAAGCCTCTGCAATCTTTATTGCAGAATAGGCGTTATTGCACTGGCCCACGTCTATCAGCCTGGGGATGCCATCTATGTTTCCGAAATCAAGTTTATTAAACCGATATTTTCCGCAAGCAACTGTAAGTATCACACAATCTTTAGGCACCATCTCCGCAAACTCAGTGTAGTAATTCCTGCCTGGTTTTGCGCCATCGCACCCGCCTATCAAAAAGAAATGCTTTATCTTTCCAGATTTAACAGCTCCTATAATCTTATCCGCCAGGCCCAGGACTGCTGTATGGTGGAAACCCGTCATTATTTTCTTTGAACTCGACTCGTGCAGAGAAGGCAAAGACTTCGCCTTTTTTATCAATTCGCTGAAATCTTTTCTATCTGCTATGCGCATTGATCCTGGAACGCCTGTTACGCCTATTGTAAATAACCTGTCCAGATAAGTATTTTCCGGAGGTATAAGGACGCAGTTTGTAGTAGCTAATATAGCGCCTGGAAATGCCTTGAATTCTTTTTTCTGCTCTTGCCACGCTCCTCCATAATTGCCCACAAGATGTTTAAACTTCCTGAGTTCAGGATATCCGTGAGCTGGAAGCATTTCGCTATGCGTATACACATTAACGCCTGTTCCTTCTGTTTGTTTCAACAATTCATAAAGATCTAAAAGGTCGTGGCCTGTCACAAGTATGCCAGGGCCTTTTTTTGTGCCTGTCTCAACCTCTGCAGGCTCTGGATTTCCGAATCGCCGGGTATGGGCTTTGTCTAATAGTTCCATTACCTTTATATTAATATAGCCGCATTTTAAAACCATTTCTATATACTGATTAAGGTCAAAACTTACATTTGTAACTGTTTTAAATAATGCTTCATGCATAAATGCATCTACTTCCGTGTCCACAGCGCCTAATTCCCTTGCGTGATATGCATACGCTGCTACGCCTTTTAAACCATATAATAATGTATCCTGAAGACTTTGTATATCCTCATTCTTGCCGCACACCCCAACCTTTGTACACCCTGTTCCGCCTACTGCCTGTTCGCATTGATAACAAAACATTTTGACCTCCTTTTAACCGCCCCCCCTCCCAATAAAGTTGACAAAGTGACAATGTAAATTTTGTCAACTTTATCGGGACGCGGTTAATTCCGGTTCACTATTTGCTATGTTTTTTATATTTTTCAAACTTCTCCGCACCTATACACTCTTTTGCCATCTTGCACCAATCCAGGCAAGAACCCGGTAAACATCTGGCTGCTTTTTTTTTACAATAAGGGCATACTGTTTCTGCTTCATCAGACCAGATTTCTATTTCCTTGCCGCATGCACATTTTATATTCTCAGGAAAAGGCTCTTTGACCCTTTTAGAACCAGGACAACCGTCAAAAAAACTCATTTTACATCTCCTCCTATCCCTATAGTAATTTCCTTTAAAGGTATCCTCTTGCCTGATAATTTCATTGCTTCGTTGATTATATGATTTAACCCAAAACAGCATGGCACTTCCATATGCGCCACTGTTATGCTTTTCAGATCGTTATTCTTAAAAATTTCCGAAAGCTTTTTTATGTATAAATCTCCTTCGTCAAGTTTCGGACAACCTATGATAAGAGGCTTGCCTTTCAATAAATCCTGATGGAAATCAGGATATGAAAAGGCTACGCAATCTGCAGCTATTAATAAATCAGAATTTTTTAAATATGGCGCATCCACAGGCACGAGTTTCAACTGCACCGGCCAGTTAATGAGTTCGGATTCTATTTTAGTCGTTCGTCGCTCGTTATTCGCCTCGCGACTTCGCTCGGGATTTCCTATGGCCGTCATTCGTTTATCAATGCTTCTAACAGCTGCTCCGGGACATCCGCACGGCAACTTCTTAGCTTCTTTCTTTTTAATCTCTTCCAGATGTTTTTTAGTAGCTTCTTCATCAAATGCCTTTACATCTCTTTCTTCAATAGTGATAGCATCTTCAGGGCAATGGCCAAGACAAGCCCCTAAACCGTCACAGTAAATATCTTTTACAAGCCTGGCTTTCCCATTTATTATCTGAAGCGCTCCTTCCGCGCAATTCGGCACACACAACCCGCATCCTGTGCATTTTTCTTCATCTATATTTACAATCTTCCGTTTTGCCATTTATCCCGCCTATTTAGATAATTCTTCTATGGTTATCCCGCTCAGTTCTTTTATAACATTTAAACCGATGGCCTTTATCTTTTTCCTTACATTGCAAGTTTTTCTACCAGGACATATCTTCCCTTTAAGAAAACAGTTTGTTAAATCTATTTTCCCCTGGAAAACCATAATTACATCGGCCAGGCTTATTTTTTCAGGAGATCCTAAAAAAGAAAATCCTCCTTTTTTTCCTTTATACGACGATAATACTTTCTCTTCTGCCAGCTTCTGCAATATCCTCCTCAAAAATACCCTAGGAAGTTTTTCTCCGGCTACTATGTCTTCCACGGTCACTATTTTTTTATTATCCTGCCTTAACGCCCTGGACATGAATATCAGGGCTCTCAACGCATAATCCGTATCTCTGGTTATAAACCTCATATACCTGCCTTTTCAATTGATACTATTTTAGTATCATTTAGAAGATTTGTCAAGAAAAAACTTTTCTCCCAGCTTTCTGGCAATTTCCTGCGAAGATTTTATCTTTTCTTTCTGCACATCCATGCCAAGAGCATCCATAGGCTGGGCATTTATAAAGGTGATATCAGTTATGCCGGCGAGCCCGAATACAGCTTTGATATACGGTTCCTGAAAATCATAAGCATGGCTCGGGCTTTCAGGAGAATAATCTCCACCGCGGCTTGTGATAACCGCCATCTTTTTATTCTTTACAAGCCCTTCAGGGCCGGCTTCAGTATACCTGAAAAGATATTTAGGCTGAAGTATTACGTCTATATAATGTTTTAAATAATAAGGGATGCTGAAATTCCACATAGGAGCGCTTATAGCATAGCCATCTGCTGAAAGAAATCTTTCTATATGTTTTATAATGTCTTCCCATGCCGGCCTTAGATCATCCGTCAGGTCCTTGCCTCCCAGCAATACATATTTTCCATTCACTGCCTGAACTGTAAGAGCCGGGAGTTTTACTTTTGTGATATCCAATGTATCCACCTTGCAATCAGGGTCATTCTTCTCTAACCCTTCAAAAAAAGCATCCGTAACCTTGAGCGTCCTTGATTCTTCTTCTCTGGGCGTGGCAATAATATGCAAAAGTTTCATACGAGCCTCCTGTATTAAAATACGCCAGCAATTTTTGCCCTGCACTCAGGACATCTGGAATCTACTATTTTATTTTGAACTACGTCAAAACCTATTCTTTTGATTAGAAGTTTTTTACAACTATGGCAATAAGTGTCATTGCCTTCCGATACGTTTCCCAGATATATATAACGTAAACCTGCCTGAATTCCTACAGCCTTAGCCTTGTTCAGAGTTTCTGCAGGTGTAGGAAAAGCATCTATGTATTCATAATCAGGATGAAACCTGGATATATGCCATGGGATCTCTTTATCGACGCTTGCGATAAATTCTGCCGTTCCTTTAAGGTCTTTCTCCGAATCATTCTGCCCTGGTATTATGAGCGTTGTAATCTCAACCCATATCCCAAGCCTTTTCATCGTCCTTATGGATTCTAATACCGGTTCTAAATGAGCCCGGCAGAATTTTTGATAAAACTCTTCACTAAACCCTTTCAGGTCAATGTTTGCGCTGTCCAGATACGGCTTAATTGTTTCGATGGCCTCAATGCTCATATAGCCATTTGTCACAAAATTATTGCATAACCCTTCTTTTCTGGCAAGAACCGCTGTATCGTACGCATATTCAAAAAATATAGTCGGCTCTGTATAAGTATACGATATGCTTCTGCAACCTGCCAACTTTGCATCTTTTATAATATCAGACGGCCTTGTTTCGCTTCCTGAAATCTTATTATCTTTTTTGGAAAGCTGCGATATTTCCCAGTTCTGGCAAAATGAACATTTAAAATTACAGCCAATAGTAGCTATGGAATAGGAGGTTGAACCGGGCAGAAAATGATAAAGCGGTTTTTTCTCTATAGGGTCGGCGTGCGAAGCGATTATATCTCCGTATACAAGAGTATATAACTTACCATCCACATTCTGCCTGACGCCGCAAATCCCGAATTTACCGGGAATAATTTTACAGCGATGCGAACATAGGCGGCAATACGTTTTGCCATCCCCGGATCTTTCGTAAAGCATCGCCTCTTTCATCATTCAGACACTTTGATTTCTCTTGTCAGGCTGCCGCTCAAGCTGCAATGTCCTTCCACCGATAATGCGTCTCCGGATTTTGCATCAGGTATCATATAGCTGACTGTCTGGCTCACATTATTATCCTGCCGGCTTATAGAGTGGCTTATTATCTCTTTTCCATTAAGGCTTATGTCGATCTTATTAATAAAATGTTTTTTGACATCGCTCACATTATGCATGATAACTGCCTTTAAAATCTTAGTTCCGGAATCATAGGTTATTTTTATATCTGAAGGAGGATGAGCATATGCTACAGAACAGATAAAAAAACTTAAGATTAAGAATACGGTCATTTTTTTCATTTTCCACCTCCCAAATTTTGTGAAACAAAGTTTGATCCCGGGCGGCCCTATTTATGCTATGTGCCGCGAGGGGCTTTTGTTCAATAACGGCGTCAATAAATTAAAACACAGCAAAGCCACTATTTCAGCTTCTTTAATGCCCAGTAGATATAAAACAAAAATCAAAGCGCCTACACCTGAGCCGAATATTATCTTGCCATAATATGTCATAGGCGTTGTCATCGGCTCTATAAGCATTATAAAGATAAAAAAATAATTCAGATATCCGAATATATCCGTTATGTTCACTTTATTAAGAACGGCTTGGCCCCCAAATAAAATAAAAGAAACTATAAAATAACTTGCGATAAGCTCCAGTTTCTTAATTTTAAAAGAAAAATAAACGCCAAAAGGTATGATAAGATACCATATAAAAGCGCCTTTCCATTCCGTAGTTGCGCCTAATAGAAATGTTGCTGTTAAAACCCCGAATCCTGCCGGATTAAATATATGCCTTGCTTTAAGCCTGATCAGGTGCTTAGGTACGATAGCTGATATAGAAGCAAGCGCTACTATCCACCATGCCTGGCTGCTTGATAATACATAACCTATTATCAAGCCTGAAATAACCGAGCTTTCAGTTATAATAATTTTTCTCGTTTTCAGGTATACAATAAAAGAATCTGTGCCTACCGCAGCAATAAGGCTGATACCAAGGCTCGATAGAAATATCGCATCTTTGCCGAGAAAAGACGCATATAACGCAAATAATATCAGAAAAATACCGAGCTGAACTTTTATTGATTTCACTGTAAAGTTACCTAATTAATTTAGCCCCTGAAAAATAAACCGGGGCTAAATCGGTTAAGGAATTAGAGTCAATTCAGGCGCGCTAAATATCTAAATGCCCCCAATGTTGCTTTAGCACCATCACCTGCTGCTATTATAATCTGCTTTTCCGGCACGCTTGTTACATCACCTGCCGCAAAGACCCCAGGGACATTTGTCTCGTTTGCGCAATTAACTTTTATCTCCTCTTTTTCATTTTTATCAAGGCCTTTCGCAAACCAGGAATTCGGCACCATGCCTATCTCTATAAATACGCCTTTCACATCTAAAGCATCTCTTCTGCCCTGCGTGTCTATATTTATGCCTTTAACAAATTTATCGCCCGTTATCGATTCAACTCTTGTATTATGTAAAATCTTAACCTTTGGGTTATTTTTTACCTTTTCCTGCATAATAGAGTCGCCTGAAAATTTATCCGTTATATTAATAAGATAAACTTTATTAGCGATATTCATCATCTGTATAGCTGCATCCAATGCTGAATTTCCACCGCCCACCACTGCTACATCTTTTTCAGCAAAAAGCGGACCATCGCATGTAACGCAGTATGCAACGCCTTTATTCTTATATTCCTTCTCTCCCGGGACGCCTATCTCTTTCGCTTTTTTGCCAGCAGCTATTATTGCTGTCTTTGCCTTATAGGTTTCTTTAGTGGTTTTAATATAAACTAAATTACCTTTTTTCTCCAATTCTATAACTTCTTCTTCTTCCTTCACCTGAATTCCGTATTTCTCCATATGTTCCTGGAATTTTATCATTAGATCCGGCCCGGTTATAAACTGATAACCTGGATAATTTTCCACATCAGAACTCCATATTGCCTGGCCTCCGATATCTTTAGTAAGCACCAGGAAATCCATTTTTTTGCGTGCGGCATATACGCTGGCGGTTATACCTGCCGGGCCTGCACCTATAATGATAAGGTCCAGAATCACAGCTTTACCTTTCTTTTTATATGAGACGGTATAAGATCTACAACCTTACTGATATCTACTGCGATCAAATATGCAGGCCCTGGCAAAAGCGCCTCAGGATGCGCTGCATGGCCTTTTTCGCCCTGCATATTTTTTAATAACCGGTGTGAAATTCTAGAATTGATCTTGTCTTCCCATAATTTCAGAATGCGCTTTGCAACCTTGCCTTTCGGCACAATCCTTGCCCTGCCCTTAAGGCAATATCCTTTGAATTTATGCTCATCAACCGCAGTTATACTTATACGAGAATCTCTTTTCAGATTTTCATAAGTCCCTGCCATATAAAGATCCAGCAGATAAACCTTGCCGTTCTTATTTATATCCACTATACCTTTACAGGAGTTATGAGGGCATCCTTTTTCATCGATGGTGGATATTATTGTAAAACGCTGGTTATGGAAAAATTGCACTATATCAGGCGTAATCATTCAGCAACTCCTTTATCTTTGCGTCTATGTCTGTCTTCTTATTGCTAAGCGCGGATTCAAATACAGGTTTTTCTTTCTTATAAAATATGCCGAGCGGTATCCTGGAATCAGAATCATAATCCCATTCTTTTATTTTTTTCAAGGCCTCCTCGTAGTTTCCGGCATCATAATCTTTTAATTCATAAACCCTGCTGTTATAGTAACCATACATATCGAAGAATGTCACACATACCTGCAAGACATCCACCAGGCTGAAGCCTTTATGGCTAAACGCTTCTTTTAATATTTTTTTGAGGAGTTCTATGCCATGAGAATATCCTCTTGCAATAAAACTTGCGTGGCTGGCCATCATTAGTTCAAGCGGATTCAGGGGCTGCTCTCTTGTGCCCGAAGGAGTAGACCGGCCCCTGAAACCTAAAGGCGAAGTAGGCGTATACTGTCCTGTAGTAAGGCCGTAAACGCGGTTATTATGAATTATTATATTTATATCGATATTTCTTTTTGCCGCGAATATTAAATGTTCCAGCCCTTCTCCGTAAGTATCGCCATCTCCTGCAAAACCTATCACCTTGAGTTCAGGATTTGCGAGTTTTATCGCCTCGCACACAGGCACGACCCTCCCGTGCAGGGAATAAAAACTGTTTACATTCAAATAATCGGCAATTTTGCCGTGACAGCCTATGCCAGCGACTATCACTATCTTTTCTTTTGGAAATCCTTCCTCTATCAATGCGCCAAGTACTGCCTTTATGGAATTTAATATAGCAAAATTCCCGCATCCAAGACACCATGTGTTCTTCGCATATGCAGATAAGTTAACATTTTCCATTTTACTAACCCCTGCTGACTTTACAAATAATGTCGGTCATGAATTGTAAAGTCAGCTATAGTTTTTGCTCCAGTTCGTTAAGAGTAAACGGCCTGCCGTCATATTTCAGCACCCTCTGGTCTACTTTTATATCATAACGTTTCAGAAAATCTGCCAGCTGGCCTGTAGCGTTATTCTCCACGCATATTATTTTCTTAACCCCTCTGAGCGTTTCTTTAAACTGCTTCAAAGGAAATGGCGAAAATACAATCGGCTGCACAACCCTTAAACCAAGTTTCGTCCCAACCTCTACGCAAGGGCCTTTATTGGAGCCCCAGAATAAAAGGGCGGTAGAAGCGTCTTTCTTGCCATAAAGTTTTACGGTTTCATATTGCTCGAGTTCTTTCAGAAGATATTTCTCTTTGCGGAGCCTTTTATCCTGCATCATTACAGTTAAATCTTTATCTTCCGTAGTTATACCGGATTCATCGTGCTCATAACTATTGACTTTTACAATAATGTTTTTGCCTGGAGGAAAGCCCATAGGCGAAACGCCGTTTTCCGTATTCTGGTACCTCTTATAGTCGCCTTTCTGGTCCCATAAAAAAGGTTCCGGCGGATTTATTATTTCTGCAGAATCTACATCGAAACTATAAGTTCCTTCGTTTAAGGTCTTATCGCACAGAATAATTGCAGGTATCTGATATCTCCACGCAAAATTCATAGACATAGCCGACCAGTAATAAGCTTCTTCTGCGTCTCCGGGCGCCGCTATAAAACGCGTAAATTCTCCTTGTCCCGCACTTAGAGCAAAATTCAACTCTGTTTGTCCGGTATAAGTAGGAAGGCCTGTGCTCGGACCTGGCCTCTGGCCTAACACAACCACTATAGGCAATTCCGCCATTCCGCTAAAGCTCAAACCTTCTGTCATCAAGCAAAATCCGCCTCCTGACGTCCCCACAGCCACTCTATCGCCCGTATATGAAAAACCGGATGCCATAAGCATAACCGCTATTTCGTTTTCAGGATGGATTACCCTTAAGGAAAAATCTTCCGCAATTTTTGCTAGAAAATGCAGTACCCCGGAGCTAGGCGTCATGGGATATGAAATATACGTCTTAAGCCCTCCTTTTATAAGCCCAAGCCCTATTGCTTCGCTTCCCGTAACCAGCGGCAGGAGTTTTTGTTTTAATTTTTCCACTTTAGCAAATTCTTTCATTTCGCCGAACCCGCGAAACGCCACATTCAGATTTAGATCTATTTCCCTGAATATGTCTTTTCTAAAAACTTTTTCCAGCACATCCATTCCTATGCCTAAGGCCTTGCACATCGCACCTATAATGCAGGAATTGCGCATCAATTCAAGCGCCTTGGCCTCTTTTATTATAATACCTATAGGAATTCCAAAGCCTTCATCTGATTTGACTGACGTTAAATCATAAATAATAAGAGATTTGGAGTTTAATCTTGTCTTGTGGAAATCAATGCTATCCTGATTTAAGGCAAGGAGTATGTCTATCTTATCCGAATGAGCAGCTATTTTATCATGTGTACATCTTATAATAGAAAAAGTATGGCCACCTCTTATTACAGAAGGATAATCCCGGTAAATGTAAATACGGTAACCCAGTTGGCTGAAGATATGGCCGATAATAAGGCTTGATTTATCAATGCCGTCTCCAGCCTTTCCTGCAATAAGGACTGAAAAGTTATCCATAAACTCAGCTATTCTACTGTTATGTCTTTAGAGCTTTGCCACAGGCCGTGTATATTGCAATAAGAGGAAGCCAGGATAGCGCCTGAGGTCTCTGTTTTAAATTTTAAATTTACTTCAGGGGCTGTATAAACAGTGCTTGTGTCCGGGCCCTGGCCTGATTCCCCATGCGAGGTAAACTCAAATTTCCCTATCTGATATGGAAACTTCCCTCCTAAGGGAAGAAAGTAAATTTCTATCCAGCGTATATGATGGGCTGTGACATTAGGATGGGCGATCTCTTTCCCAACGACTACTTTAACAGAAACCGCTTCTCCCTTTTTTATCTTTTCAACTGCCTCAATAACAGGCACGTGTTTTTCTTTTTTCCAATCAGCGGACTGCAATAAATTTTTCAATTCTGCCATAACTCCTCCACCAATTTGTGAAGCAAATTTGACCCCGAGCCGCCAGCTATTAAAGATTATGCGGCGAGGGATATCTGCTTTTTGTTTTTAACTATAATTCTTCAAATTGATCTTTCCCGACCCCGCACTCAGGACATGTCCAATCATCCGGCAAATTCTCAAACGCAACATTGTTATTATCCACAGGATCATACACATAACCACAAACAATACACCTGTATTTTTTCATCATGCGCCTCCCAAATTTTGTGAAACAAAATTTGATCCCGAGCCTGCCATCGTTCCCGCAGTCAGCAAGGGGTTAATTATTTTCTGCGATTCTTTTCAACGCCGACAACGCTTGGTCGTAATCAGGCGAAGAGGTTAGTTCCGGCACAATCTGAATATACTTAATAATATCATTTTTATCAATTATAAATATAGCCCTGGCCAAAAGCCTGAGCTCTTTTATCAAAACCCCGAATTTCTGGCCAAAATCAGCGTACCTGTGATCTGAAAACGTTTTCACTATCTTTATCTCATTTGCCTGGCAGAACCTTTTTTGCGCAAAAGGCAGGTCCATTGAGATAAACATAATCACAAGATCTTTTGAAAGCCTTGACGCCTCGTCATTAAACCGTTTTATTTCAAGATCGCATACAGGCGTGTCCAGCGAAGGCACCGAGGCAATCAATTTTATTTTATTTTTAAAACTAGAAAACAAAACCTCTCCGAGGTCGGTATTCAGGACATTGAAATCCACAGCTTTCTGGCCGGTTTTTGTCTCTTCTCCTATAAGCGTTACCGGGTTTCCTTTTACTTTTACCGTATTTTTGTTTTCCATATTTTCTCCTCTTTTAATAAACTTGACACAAGTAACATTGTTACAATGTCAAGATTATTTCCCGACAGCATAAAGCATAAACTTGACAAAACTGACATTGTTAGATTGTCAAGTTGTTCGGGATATTAATGCTTTCATTTCCGGGCTTTCGCCTTTGCCTACCTTTATAAGGTATGCTGCAATGCTCAGGTTCGCCCTTATCTTAAAAAACGCGACCTGCTCCGTGAAATCTGCAGGTATATTATCAGACTCTTTTACATAAGTGTCAATAAAATCTGCTTCTTTGCAATATCTCAAAATCTCTGGATATGCATAAAACTGGCTCTCGAGCTGGGATAAAAAATATCCCACATCAAACGAACGGGGAAACAAGATCGCATTCCCAAAGTCTATTACGGAAACAAAAAGGGTTGTTATATCCTGCTGCCTGTCCTGGCCTATTATAATATTCTTTGGATGATAGTCTCCGTGATTCAATATAAATGAATCTTTGCGCTTTGAACAGATCTCTTCTTCTTTATTCCTCATCAAATTTATAACGGGTTCTATCTGCCTAAGATACGGGCTTTTAGTCCTGACAAATGAGTTCAAATATGAATTAAATCTTTTGCGCTCTTTCTTTATAACGCTTTCGAAATCGCCCTCTTTTATAGCTTTATTGTGAAACCTCGCAAGCCATCCGGCTGCCAGCTTAAAATAGTTCATCCCGATAGATTTATCGACATGCGTCAGCAAATCAAAAAGATTTTTCCCGCGCTGGCCAACTTCAATAATAAGCCTTTCCTTATCATTTATCTCTATTATCCCCGGCACCCTGAAATGGCTTTCTGCAAATCCGTTTTTATATAAAAAAGCTGTTACATTTGAAGAAGACTTTGCAGCATCCCATTTTTTATCGTCACTTATATTTTTTAATATAATCCTGTTTCTGGATTCATCTTCGCCTTTTGTGCCGATTGTAACCTCTGTTACTATAATATTCGTACCTGAGCGCGGGATTTCTTTAAAAAACGGCCTGCAGCGCGATTTTTTAATCTCCGTCACAAGATCCTGCATTGTAAGGACCGAATGGTCGAATTGCACAGGATACAACCCTGCCATGCTTTCCGCATGAGCATCGCTTCCGCTTACAGCTGTAAACTTATATTCATGCCAGGCCTTTAGTCCCAGATAGTTTTCCTTAAGAGTCTGGTTCATGCTGAATATCTCTATTGCGTCCAGCATAGGGTTCAATAATTTCTGCTCTCCGGGGATGTTTCCATTTCTAAAGGGATGGGCCCACACTAAACCAGCGCCCGGGAAAAGCGCTCTTAAATCCCTTACGCTTATCTCTTCCTCAATTGTCCTGTCTGAGCCGAACACAAGGACATGTCCAATATCCGTTTCCACTTCCTGGCCTGCCATTATCAAAAAATTTTCATCCAGCTCCGCCTCAACCCGCAGCGCCTTTATCTCGTCTTCTCCCCATAGATAATGATGCTCGGTAATAACGACTCCCTGCAGCTCTTTTTTCTTTACCTGCATGAGGAGGCTTACGGGAGCCATCTGGCTGCATTTAGAATATCTTGAAGTATGGCAATGCATTTCTAATAACATAACTGTATGATACTACTTTAGTATCTTAAAGGCAATATTAAACCTTTGTCAAAAAAAATGAGGCCCGTATCTTACGATAACGGGCCTCATTGCCAAACTAGTTTTCCGCTCTGTTATATCTTTACTACATTTGTGGCTTGTTCGCCCTTAGGACCATTCTGTATGTCAAATTCTACTTCCTGGCCTTCTTCTAAAGACTTATAACCGTCTCCCTGTATAACGCTATGATGTACGAATACATCTTTACCGTTCTCAGGTGTAATAAATCCATAACCTTTCTGGTTATTGAACCATTTTACTTTTCCTCGTGCCATTATTCACTACCTCCTTTCTTTAAGATTATAGCAAATAATGGCAGAAACAAAAACACCGTAAGGTTAATACTCTTTACCTTACGGCTCCAGACTTCTTAACCACTTATTTACTACTACTTACTATTTGTAGATAGTATAACATCTTTCCTGCTTTTGTCAAGAATTATTTTTTAGGCTTTCGGGAATGGGAAGAGACATCCTATACCCCTCTTTAAGGGGTTAGAGTTAAAGAAATTATTAATTATAGGGAAAGTTAGGTTTAAAGTATTAGAAGAATATGTAAGAGAAAGCCTATTTTTTTATAAGGGGCGAAAAAATAGAAAAAAGCCAGAGCTAAAAGCAGCGCCTATCAGGAATAAACGCCGGCTTGATCTAAGCGCTAATAGAGAGTCTTATGAATCAAGCAAGATATGGGACACAAGGCAGGGCTTATGGTGGAAGTGGCAAAGAGTCAGAGAATGGTTCGATGAATTTAGCGAGTCATATGACATGTAATAAAAAGGGGCACATATTCAGGTATAATAGTCTCCAGAGCATCCTATCAAGATACCAAAGGAGGTATTATCCATGTGCCCGTATCAATATTATCATATTATGAAAAACTGTAAAGATAAAAAGCATCTCAGGTATCAAATGATTATCTATGCAGAAAAATGCGGCATTAAACCAGCTGCAAGGCGCTTTCATACCCATCCCGATACTGTCCGGAAATGGTTCTATCGCTTTAAAGAAGAAGGGTTCCTCGGCCTAGGGGATTTATCCCGAAGGCCTAATCATTCCCCTTTCAAAACTCCTGAGGATACCAGGAATCTCCTGGTAGAGTTAAAAGCAAAGTATAAACGCATTGGAGCAGAACAGATTAAGGTTTTAGAGAATGTCCCTGTATCAGCCAAGACCATGCGCAAGGTCTGGCGCGAGAAAGGCGTGTCTTCGAGACAGCGCAGGAAGAAGCATGTTACTAAGAATAATCTAAGGCATATTAAAAAAGAATATAATCTATTCCAGCACACCTGCGAGGACACAAAACATCTAAATGATATCCCGGAATATTGGATGCCTATGATGAGGCTTGGCCTTCCCAGGGTTCAATATACATTCAGAGAAGTCTCCTCTGGTATTATGTATCTGGGCTATAGTGAGGAACTATCTTTAACATATGCTACTTTATTCAGCGATTATATACAGTACAATCTCAAAAGGCTGGGTATAGACTTATCTAATACCACAAGGCAGACTGATAATGGTTCAGAGTATATTGGCTCATGGAACGCTAAAAAGCCTTCTAGCTTTACTCTATCCGTAGAATCCATACATGGGCAGCGTCATGCTACTATCCCTCCGGCTCATCACAGGTGGCAGGCTGACGTAGAGACTGTTCATGATATTATTGAAAGAGAATTCTTTGAGATAGAAACATTCTCTGATAACAAGGACTTCTTTGATAAAATATTCTCGTATCAGTTATTCTTCAATATTCTTAGACCTAATACTTATAAAGAAAATAAGTCTCCATGGCAATTAGCTCAAGAGAAAATACCTGATATTAGAAAAGAAGTGCTTATGATCCCGCCTGTGGATTTACGATGGCTTTTGAGGAAAAAGATGGATTTTCAGAGTATAGGGGTATATGATGTGTCTTCCGGTCCCTTATTTTTTAGGCTTTCTTCTCAGAGCTTTTTCCATCCTGGCGCAAGCTTCCGGGGGATTCCTGCCTTCTGTGATATTATTGCAGCATATTGCAGCGTATCCTTTGCGATTTCTTATCTTAAAAACAGTTACCGCCTTGCCCCCTATTTTCATATAGCTTCCTTTCATTTGCCTTTCATGGCTTTTTCTATGTTCGCCAGATCCTGTTTTATCCCTGGCTCGTCCGGTTTCAGCTTCATGGCCATCTGGATATACTCATAAGCCTCTTTAAACCTCTTGGCTTTATACAGAAGCTCTGCTTTCGTGCTCAGGATCAGGCCATTATTCGGATCTAACATGATAGCCTTGTCAATTATTTTTAATCCTTCTTTAATATTCTTGCCTGTTTCGTAATATGAGTATGCCTTGTTATTATAAGCTGCGGCCAGAAGTTCGGATGTATCCTGATCGTTGAAACCGTGATTAAACACATACTCAAGCCTTTCGATCCCTTTATCATATTCATCCATGGCTAAAAATATATAGCCCGCGCAATACGCTAACTTCAAATTCTTCTGGTCCAGCTTGTACGCCTTATTAATCTGGTTGAGGGATTCCTTAAGATACGACTTATTATTGGTTTTTAACCCAAGGTACATATAAGTATTGGATATAGATATGTAAATAGGGATATATCCAGGATTTAATTCCAAGGCCTTATTAAAAGATTCCATTATAATAGGCAGGTTTTTTTCCATATCGCCATAAGAGAAATCTCTTATAGCTGTCCCTAATATCCTATGAGCTAAATAGCTGTCGGGATTAGCCTTTACAAGTTCTTTAAAAAGTTCTATTATATCTTTTCCATTCTTAATCCTGTCAAAACAATAGGCGTATATCTCATAATAGAAATCCGTTTCTTTATCAAGCCTGCTCAATATCTTAAGCTCCAGGCCGGCTTCTCTATACCGGCCTTTTAAAATATAATATTTTAATAAAAGCATGCGGCTGGCAATATTCCTGGAATTAAATTTTAATGACTTAAGGGCGGGCTTCCTGACATCGCCTAGCCTATTTAGATTAAGGGATTCTCTGGCGAAGTTACCATAGACTATATCCCATTCGCTTTTTTCAGGGGTGTATTTTATTTCGGAGATTATCGCTTCCAACGCCTTGCCGTATGCTCCCAGGTAATCATAAAAAAAAGCGAGCGCAGCGTAATTAGCATTATTTACGGGATTTTTTTTGATCTCGTTCTGGAGCTTATCTATGATTATATACGCTTCTTCCGGAAGCGCTTCTCCGGATAAGAATTTTTCTATGCTGGATACTTTCTGCGCAGGCTCATCAGCTGAGACCGGGATACCTATATAAGCGGATAAACACACGGCGGTAAATACAATAACTACAGCTATGATTTTATTTGTTTTAATTATACCCATAAAAGCTGCATAAAATATACCATATTTTTCTATTTAATCAAGTTTGGCAGGTATTTATGAGGGATTTTACCATTTTTCCCAGTGTACATTTGCCGGATCAAATTTATCCTTTGGCTTTTCATCCCCCGCTGGATAACCTACGGGAATTACATTCAGGGGAACTATGCTTTCAGGCATGCCCAGGACTTTTCTTATATGACCCATTATTTCCTGGGATGGATAAGCCCCGGTCCATACCGCGCCCAGACCCATAGATTCAGCTGCAAGAAGTATGTTTTCCGTAGCGGCTGAGCAATCCTGTATCCAGAATTCTTTCCCTTCTCCGGGGAGCGCTTTTTCCAGAACTCCGCACACCACGATTCCAGCTCCTGATTTGGTAAGCATCTTCGTATAAGGCAGTCCTGCCTCAAGCTCTTCCAACTTAGCTTTATCAGTGATTACCACAAAAGCCCACGGCCTTCTATCCACAGCGGTAGGCGCTGCCATGCCTGCTTTGACAAGCGTCAATAAATCTTCTTTTGCGGCTTTGCGGTTTATATAATGCCTTACGCTTTTGCGGCTATGTATCACTTTGAGAACAGGATTATCTTCAGGATAACCCAGCGCAGCCACTCCGATAAGGAATATGGTTAAAATTATTGATTTGATCATTTTTATAACGCCTCTCTTTTATACTACCTTTGGCATAATAAAGTTGACAAAATCAACATTGTCAGTTTGTCAACTTTATTATGCTGCATTATCTTTAATCTAAATCGCTTCCTCTATCGCTGAAACAATAGAATCTATTTCCATTATCTTCGCATTCAGTATGTTGATTTCTTTTATGTCTACTGCGCCTTTATCCTGCAGGATATTTCGAAGCGTTCTAAAGCATGTATTCACCCCTACCTCGCTGTCTGAAGTAATAAGCGTGATAACTTTTTTGCCTGCTAAACCTGAAATATTATCCAGGTATGTATTGATAGCCGGCACAGGCGCAAACGCCCACATAGGCAGCCCTATAATTATAACGTCATACGCGCTTACGTTAAACAATACCCTGCCTTCTAATTCACATCTTTCTCCAGACCTCGCAGCCATGTGCTGGCTAGTAAACGAGGTCAATTCCTGTTTCGGCTTCAGGCTCTGTATTTCCACCTCTCCTTTTTCCTGCAATATCTCTTTAAATATTTTAACTACTTTTGCAGTAATCCCGCTGTAGGAATAATACGTTATAAGGATTCTCATAACAGCCTATTGTTTCTTCTCTTTTTCTATAGGTACCACTCCGGCCATTTCTCCTACCATATTGATTAACTGGACGTTAGAAGGGACGACTATTTTTGAATTATGCATAAGGGCGTTTTCAACCGCCTGAAGCTTTCTTAAGACCTGCGCATTGCCTACAAAAAATTTTTCGGCTGCCTCGTTTACGAGCATTATTGCTTCTGCCTCGCCCTGAGCCTCCAGAATCTTGGCCTGCCTTACGCCTTCAGCTTTTTTAATCTCAGCTCTCCTTGAGCCATCGGCGAATGTCTCAGCAGCTGTAGCAAAATCCACTGCGGCGATTTTTTCATTCTCCGCTTTTACTACCTTATTCATCGTCTCTTGGACATCTTTAGGCGGATCTATTTCTTTTAACTCTGTCCGCACGATCTCAATGCCCCAGCTTCCTGTTTCGTCACATAGTGTTTTATGCAGTTCCGAATTAATTTTACCTCTTTCGCTATTGGCGGATTTAAGAGTAAGCGTACCTATAATATTCCTAAGGGTGGTCCTGGCCAGATTCACAATCTGCCACTTATAGTTATTGACGTTGTACAGGGAATTCTTAGCGTTCCCCTCATCCGCCTTGACCTTGAAATAAACCTGGGCGTCCACGCGGGCGTTAAGATTGTCATTGGTGATAATCTCCTGTGGTTCAGCGTCAACCATCTGCTCCGTTACATTCACCATGTATATATTTTCAATTAAAGGTATGATCCAGTTAAACCCCGGGCTTGCGAACCTGTTATATCTGCCAAGCCTTTCTATCAAGCCTCTGTGAGTAGGCCTTACTATCCTGATGCCGGAGAAAAATATAAATACGACTACTATAAGTACTGCATAAAAGATATTCATTGCTCCTCCTTTTTGTCTAATAGATCTTTATACATTCGCCTGCCACAAGAACCAATGGCGGGCCCAGTATTACGCCAAAATAACCCCGGGCTTTAATCCCTTGGGACTCTATTTCATTCATTATATCATTTATACAAAAAACTTGCTTTAAAAAAATACAGCAACTTCACACTGCATCTTTGTCGAGGTGTAAAGTTGCTGCATATCTTGGGAGCGTATTTGAACAGGATAGTTATGATATTTTTACGATCTTATGCCTTAACTATATTTTTTAAATAATGGTAACCGCCGTCAACTTCTCTATTCTCAAAAATTTTAAGCTCGGCTTTTTTAGATACAGCCGCCACTTCATGCCATATGAGCTTTTTTAAAACTACCGGCTTATCGAGTAAAAAGACTTTTAATCTCTCGGGATTTTTGTAAGTGGCAAGCGCTATAATAACTCTGCCGCTCACAGGTTCAAAGGTCTCCATGCTGTCATGGTATTCCACGCGCGCTATAGTCCTGCTGCGTACAATAAGGTATCCTATCCTCCATCCGTCTGATTTTACTTTTAAGAGTATGCCGAATCTATTCCCTTTGCCATTATCTTTTACACATCCTTTATCTATGATATAACCATAAGGTTTCATATTCGCATGCGTAAGTTTATGAATCTTCATTTTTATTTATGCCTCCTGATTTTATTAATTTTTTAAACATGAAGCATAAATTATATATAAAAAAGGGTGTGCTGTCAATACGTAACTGTAATCCGATATTAAATCAGAATATTATATTTGCTATTACGCCGAATAGAATTACCTGCGGGACAGTTATGATGGGGAGCCAGATAGCTACGCGCTTTCCAACGTTGATCCAGAGAAGGCCTATTTCAGTATAATCAGTGACCACCCCTGCCATGAGGAATACAAAGGCGTTGCCGACTGCGGCTGTCTGGCGATAGATTTCAAAGGCAAGAGGCGCTGTTCCTTCCGAGCAAACTTCCATTACTGCAGCAAGGGCCAATGTAGCGAACATACCAAGAAATGTCGGGCCCATGTATTTATGGAATACAGCCTGCGGCACATAGGCGCCTACGATACTTGCAAGTCCCATGCCTATAAGTATCCACCACAGGACCATATTGCCAAGCATTGTCATGCCGCTATATACGCCTCTAAGGTCTGTTGATAGCCGGCTGCCGGAAATTTTATAGGCAGAAGCTTTTTTCTTAAGGTCTTTAGCTATGGAAAAATTTTTGTCCAAATTTATGGTATTTTTATTAGTTTCAATAATAGCTTTTGATTCAAGGATCTGATAAATAAGGCCTGTGGTAATAGCTATGATAAGCGCGGATAGTATGATATATAACGCTTTCACTGGTCCGAAAAATGCTATGAGCATTATTGTAATCGGAAGGTTTGCCCAGGGGCTGGCCAAAAGAAACGCCACCACAGCCGGGTTTGATGCACCTTTTTTATGAAGCTCCATTGAAAGCGCAAGGATGCCATGGCTGCAAGCGCTCATCAGAAACCCTAATAGTCCCGCATAAAGTATAGTGCGCTTATTGGGCCTTGCGAGAATATGGGAAATATATTCCCTCGGCACAAAGTGGTCTATTGCGCCTCCCAGGATAAATCCCAGCAACAGCGCCCACCAGATTTTTCCGATGTACATTAATAGAGATTCTTTAAAAGGTTTAAGGAAAGGAAAAACATAAGATAAACCGCAAAGTAAAGATAAAGCAAGTATTGCAAGGAAAGTCTTATTTTTAAACAATTTCATAAAAATATTCAAATCGCGCAGGTTGCTTATAAAGATCCTGTTCGGCGATCGGACAATCCCGATCACCGAACAGGAGAGGTGTGGACACCTGAGCGGTTTCTGACAAGCTTTACGATTTCCATTGCCCATAATGGAAATGACGAGATAAGGACTACAAGGCACCAGTCAAACAAGCCAAGGGGTTCTGTTTTAAATATCGTCTGTAAAAACGGCTGGTAGACAACTGCCATCTGAAAGCCGAATGAAACAAACGTGGCAAGGATTAATTTTTTATTTGTAAAAAATCCTATCTTAAAAATAGATTCAGCGTTATTGCGGCAGTTAAACGAATGGAACAATTGGGCGCAGGAGAGTACTATAAACGCAGCTGTCCTTGCCCTTCCAATCCCTTCTTTTTCCACAAATAATACAAGGCTGAAAGCCAACAAACTGCAAAACGCTATAAAAGCGCCCTGCCAGAGCATTAAAAACGCATTTTCTTTCGTTATCACAGGTTCATCAGGCTTGCGCGGTTTTCTAGCCATTATATTTTTATCAACAGGATCTACTCCCAAAGCAAGAGCCGGGAAACCGTCGGTAATAAGATTCACCCACAAAATCTGTATAGGTAAAAGCGGGATAGGAAACCCTATAAGGGACGAAACAAACATCACTAAAATCTCGCCTGCATTGCAGGATAAAAGGTAATGTATAAATTTTTTGATATTATCGTATATGCCCCTTCCCTCTTCTACCGCTGAGACAATAGATGCAAAATTATCATCTGTAATAACCATGTCGGAAACCTCTTTAGTAACATCCGTACCTGTAATGCCCATGCTTATACCTATATCAGCTTCTTTTACGGCAGGAGCGTCGTTCACGCCGTCTCCGGTCATTGCCACTATTTCGCCATGTTTACGCCATGCCCTTACTATCCTAAGCTTATGCTCAGGAGAAACCCTGGCATAGACAGGGATATTTTCTATTTTTTCATAAAGCTGTTCATCGCTTAATTTATCGAGCTCCTCTCCTGCAAGAGCTATTGAATCTTTTTGAAAAAAATCGAGCTGCATAGCTATGGCAATTGCGGTATTTTTATGATCGCCTGTTATCATCACTGTTTTTATGCCTGCAGTTTTGCATTTTTCAATAGCGTTCCTTACCTCTTCTCTTGCAGGGTCTATCATTGCCACAAGGCCTAAAAATACAAGATCTTTTTCGATTGCTTCAGCGCTGTAACTTTCAGGCACTCTCTCCAGCGCTTTATATCCTATGGCAAGCACCCTCATCGCGGATGAAGCAAGTTTTTCATTCGTAACTAAAATCTCCTTTTTATCTTTTTCTTCTAAATTCCTGACACCGCCTCCGTCTTCTATCAAGACGCAGTCTTCCAAAAATATATCGGGTGCGCCTTTTACAAATGCTATTACCTTGCCTCCGGCATTCCTCACAATGGTCATTTTTTTGCGCTCTGAATCAAAAGGTATTTCTTCAATAAACGGGTTTTTCTCTTCCAGTTCTTTTTTCCATATATTAAGTTTGGCGGCGCAGCTAAGTATTGCGCCTTCCGTGGGATCACCTATTATTTTATAGCCTGAGGCGTCTTTGACAAGGTCCGCCCCGTTGCAAAGCGTTGCATAAGAAAGAAGCTTTTTCAGCTCAGGATAATCAGGTGCATCTATTGTTTTATAATCTCTGATGAATTCTCCTTTTACGTCATAACCCACGCCTGTGACATTGAATAAAATCTTATTTGCATAAACTGCCTGGACCGTCATTTCGTTTTTAGTAAGCGTGCCTGTTTTATCGGAGCAGATGACCGTGGCACAGCCAAGCGTTTCTACTGAAGGAAGTTTTCTTATTATGGCGTTGCGCTTTACCATTCTCTGAACGCCCAGGGCTAAAGCTATGGTCACTACTGCAGGCAGGCCTTCCGGTATAGCGGCAACAGCCAGGCTTACCGAAGTCAGGAACACATCTATGATTTTATTACCGCGCAGAACCTGCAGTAAAAATACAAGCGCTACCAGGCCGAAACAGGCATAGACTATGAATCTTCCAAATTCTTCAAGGCGCTTTTGTAAAGGCGTGATATTTTCTTCTACCCCCTGGATCATGCCGGCAATATTGCCAAGTTCTGTTTCCATTCCTGTTTCCGCTACTATAGCCCTGGCCTTGCCTGAAGCAATAGAGGTGCCCATGTAGACCATGTTCGCCCTGTCAGCCAAAGCCACTTCTTTTTCTTTTAACAAAAGGGTAGTTTTTGCCACTGGGTGCGATTCGCCGGTAAGGCTAGCTTCCGCAACAGTGAAATTAGGGGTAATCCATATAAGCCTGGCGTCAGCCGGAATATTATCTCCTGCCTCAAGCTCTATCAAATCTCCCGGAACTATTTTATGAGAACTTATAATCTGCCGGTTCCCATCACGGATAACTTTTGAATTAGGAGAGGACAGTTTTTTTAAAGCTGCCAGGGACTTTTCAGCGCGGTATTCCTGAATAAAACCAAGTATCGCATTCAATATGACAATTGCGAATATTGCAAAAGCATCTATCCATTCCTGCAGAAATCCCGAAACAAGCGCTGCGCCTATAAGGACCCAGACAATAAAATCTTTGAACTGGCTTATAAAAATTTCTACAGGATTTATCGCTTTTTTCTCTTTGAGCTGATTAGGCCCGTATTTTTCAAACCTCGCACCAGCTTCTTCCGGAGAAAGGCCTTTAGACGCATCCGCGCCAAGGGCCTTCTCTATTTCAGTTATGTCCAGTTCCCAACAGTTCTTCATGCGTTATTTCTCTGCGCCTTTTTCACATTTCTTATTGCATATGGGGCAATCCTTTTTCATTTCTTCCATTGATCTTTTCATTGCTTCCATGTCCATCTTTACTTCAACTTCTTTTACCACGTTCAGGCTCGCATCATATTTTATAAGCTTATTACACATCATCAATACCACTCCGCCGTCCTGAGTTGCGACCAGCTTTTTCACATCCATCATCGTCCTGTTCATATTACATATTGGGCATCCTATGCCCTTTTTAGCTCCTTTAAAATTACCCATGTTCCCCGCAAAGGACACGGATAGAAAAGACATACAAACCGCTGCTGCAAGAAACATAAATATTATTTTCTTCATCTTGTATCCCCCTTTCCGCTATTCAACAAAAACCAGTAAAGCCATTATCCCGATCCCGAGCATAATAGAAACGAGCTGTAATAAAGACGTAGAGATCTTTACGTGGTCCTCCTTGTGAAGCTCAGGTATCAAATCAGATCCTCCTATATATAAAAACCCGCCTGCTGTGATCGGCAGTAAATAAGTCGAAAAACCTCTTATCCGGGATTCCAGGATAAGGGCTATTATTGCGCCTACCACAGCTGTAAGAGCTGAAATAAAATTGAAGAAAAGAGCTTTTTTCACTGACATACCGCTATAAACAAGTATGCCAAAGTCGCCTATTTCCTGGGGTATCTCATGAAGTATTACAGCAAGAGTAGTTGCAACGCCTATAGGGACAGATACCGCAAAACTCGCAGCCACTATCATTCCGTCCAGCATATTATGTACGCCGTCCCCTATAATATTCAGCATAGCTACAGGATGGATATGTTCCCTGGAAGTCGGTATATGACAATGCCTCCAGCGCATAAATTTCTCAAGAATGAAAAAAATAAAAAAACCTGCCAGCACATAAAGTGAGGTTTTCAGATTTACGCCGAGAGTTTCGAATGACTGCGGTAAAAGATGTATAAAAGCATCTCCAAATAAGCCGCCCACTGCAAAGCTTACCATAAATAAAAGCATTGCCCTGAGCTTTGTTTTATTAAGTGAAAGCGTAACCGCGCCTATAAGCGATATAAGGCTTATCACAACCACGCTCCCTATAGTCCAAGCCCAAACCTTCATCCTCTCCCCTCCCATAAACTTGACATTCTGACAATGTAAGTTTTGTCAAGTTTATTGGTTTTCAATATAATGCTGGCAGCTGAACGCCGCAGTAGCGCCATCTCCGCAGGCAGTCACCACCTGTCTTAACAGTTTTTTACGGCAGTCGCCGCACGCAAATACGCCCGGCTTCGAAGCCAGGCAATTATCGTCCGCGATTATATAACCGTTTTCGTCCATCGACAGAACGCCTTTCAAAAAACCTGTATTAGGCATATACCCTACAAATATAAAAACGCCATCGCATAAAAAATCTGTCTCAACGCCGGTTTTTACATTCCTTATCTTAACGCCTGTAACTTTATCAGCGCCTTTTATCTCCGTAACAACCGAATCCCATATAAACTCTATTTTCTTATTCAAAAATGCCCTTTCCTGCAAAATCTTTGTCCCGCGCAATGCGTTTCTCCTATGTACAACAGTAACCTTTCTCACAAATCTTGTCAGAAAAAGCGCCTCTTCCAGCGCAGTATCTCCTCCTCCTGCTACAATTACTTCTTTATCTTTAAAAAGCGCACCGTCGCAGGTACCGCAATATGATACGCCTTTTCCCCTGAACTTATCTTCTCCCGGAATATTTAATTTCTTAGGGCTTGCGCCGCTTGCGATAATAACCGAGCGCGCGATATAAGACTTATCTTCTGTAATTACCTGCCAGAGCGGATTATTCTCCCTGATGGTTTTTACTTCGCTTACAATAAATTCTATCCCGAATTTCTCAGCCTGCCTCTTAAACTTCTCCACTAATTCAAATCCATTGATGCCTTCAGGAAAGCCGGGATAATTTTCTATATGGTCTGTAGTGACAGCCTGGCATGGGACAGAGAAACTTTCTACGAGAAGCGTCTTAAGCCTCGCTCTTGAAGCGTAAATACCTGCGGTAAGGCCTGCCGGCCCGCCGCCTATAATAATAACATCATAATCCATAGTATTGGTTATTATACCAAATTCCGGGCAGGTTTAGGAGAAATATCTTTTCTTTTAATAATAGCTGTTGATACCTTTGGCGTGGGTTTCGGTGAATTTAATGATTTGATTCATCATATTTACCGATTCAATAGGGTATTTTCCTGCTGCGGTTTCGGCGGAAAGCATAAGATAATCAGAACCGTCAAGAAGCGCATTGGCAACGTCAGTAACTTCTGCGCGCGTCGGCCTCAAGTTCTCAGTCATGCTTTCAAGCATTTGAGTTGCGGTAATTACGAATTTTTTCATACAGTTGCATTTTTTAATAATCATCTTTTGAATCACGGCTATTTCATAAATAGGTAAAGACACCCCCATATCCCCTCTTGCAACCATAATCCCGTCAGAAACCGCGATGATTTCATCGATATTTTTTATACCCTGCCTGTTTTCAATTTTGGCAATTATTTTGCAACTCGGAAGCCTGTCTTTAACCGAATCCCTGAAGCTCAGGATGTCTTTCCTGCTTCTTACAAATGACTGGGCAATGAAGTCCACTTTATTTTTTACGCTGAACTCTATATCTTTTTTATCCTTGTCGGTCAAACCGCTGAACCTAAGATTAATATCGGGTATATTTATGCCCTTATGCTCCTTCAGGACTCCCGGAACAATAACTTCTGCCTGAAGGCAGTCTTTGCTTCTTGATTTAACTTTAAGCGCAATATTTCCGTCATCAATATATACAAACGAGCCATTTTTTATATCGCTTATTGGCCCCTCGTAATCAAAAAGTATAGGGCCTTTGTCGCAAAAGATTGCCTCATTGCTCAAAAGAAGCATTTGCCTTTTTTTCAAGATAACTTCTTTTTTAAGTTTTCCTATTCTTATCCTGTAACCCTCTAAATCGCCCATTATCCTTAAGTGCCTTGAATATTTTTTGTTCAGAGTCTTTACCAAGTTAAGAACTTTCGCGTGTATAGAGAGGTTTCCGTGAGAAAAATTGAGACGGGCTACATCCATACCTGCAAGCATCATTTTCCTTAAGGTAGGATAATTGCCGCTCGCAGGGCCAATAGTGCAGATTATTTTTGTCTTAACCATATGCCTTTATAAGAGCAAGAACATTGTTTTTGATCTCGTTCCTAATTTTTCTAAAAACCGTTAATTTATCTTCTTCGCTTCCCTCTGATGCCACAGGGTCTTCAAGATCCCAGCGGATCCTTTCGTGTTCACCCGGAAAAAGAGGGCATGTCTTTTGTGCGTCGCCACATACTGTAATCACGTAATCGAAACTCTGGTCAATAAATTCCATTGCCGACTTTGACCTGTGTTTTGAAATATCAATGCCTGTCTCCGCCATTACCTTAACAGCCAGCGGATTAACCGCAGCAGGTTTCGTACCCGCGCTGTAAACTTCAAATTTATCCGGCGCCATATGGCGCAGGAATCCTTCTGCCATCTGGCTCCTCGCGGAATTTCCTGTACAAAGAAATAACACTTTTTTCATATAAAATACCTCTTCTTAAAGTAAAGTGCTACGTTTACTAAACCGATAAGAACCGGCACTTCTGCCAAGGGACCGATGACCGCAGCGAACGCCACCCCGGAATTTATCCCAAACACCGCAACTGCCACCGCAATCGCCAACTCGAAATTATTGCTTGCTGCGGTAAATGAAAGCGTAGTTGTTTTAGCGTAGCCGGCATTAAGTTTTTTGCCCATGTAAAACGATACCAAAAACATTACTACAAAATATATTAAAAGCGGTATGGCAATCCGCACTACATCCATCGGGATCTTGATAATATATTCTCCTTTCAGCGAGAACATGACCACGATAGTAAATAAAAGCGCGATTAGCGTAAGCGGGCTTATCACAGGGATAAACCTATTCTGATACCATTCCTTACTTTTAAACTTAATGAGTGTAAAACGCGTGATAATTCCGGCTAAAAACGGTATGCCAAGATAAATAAAAACACTGTGAGCTATCTGCGCCATAGTTACATTCACAACCGCTCCCTTTAAGCCCATCCAACCCGGCAATATCGTGATAAAAACCCACGCATATACTGAAAAAAATAAGACCTGAAAAATAGAGTTAAATGCCACCAGTCCCGCGCAATATTCCGTATCCCCGCAAGCAAGGTCATTCCACACGATCACCATAGCAATACATCGAGCAAGCCCTATCATTATAAGCCCTGCCATATATTCCGGGTAGCCACGCAAAAAAACCACAGCCAATACAAACATCAGGATAGGCCCGATAATCCAGTTCTGGACAAGCGATAAAGAAAGTATCTTCGCATTTTTAAAAACATCCCCGAGCTCTTCGTATTTGACCTTTGCCAGAGGTGGATACATCATTAGTATTAAACCTATAGCGATTGGTATATTTGTCGTACCCACCTGGAATCTATTCCAAAAATTCACAATCTGCGGATAAAGATAACCTCCCGCTACTCCAAAACCCATAGCCAAAAAAATCCATAGTGTCAAAAACCTGTCTAAAAATGACAATCTTTTTACAACGCTTTCCTGCATAGCGCAGCTTCTCCTAAAAAAGTTCAATAATATAAATACCGCTGTAATATAAGCCCACCGGTATAAAAATAACCCCGGTAATTTTTCGCATATATAATTCGAGAATAGCTGATTTAGAAAACCAGCGGTTGAATGAATTAATGTCTATTGCTATAGCTACCGCGAAAAATAAAAATTGAAATAATAAGCGCGTGTATAATCTGTCTTTTGCGGTTTAGACGCGGCGACATCCTCTCCAAATAAAACGCTTTGATTAATTAAAACAACGGCTAGAAGAATCAGGAATACCCTTTTCAATTTTGCCTCTTATTTCAAGCATTTGCGCGCGCTTTTTTAACCATCTCAGCTGTCATATCAACTCTTTCATCAACTTAATATCTTCTGCAATATATTAAACAAGTAACCCGTAACAATAATAGCTAAAGTGGTTATGCCGAAAAATATAGCGATCAACTTTAACTTTATCGCCCTTCTCAGCATAATCGCTTCAGGCAGGCTTAACGCCGCTACAGCCATCATGAACGCCAGAGCAGTCCCAAGAGGAACTCCCTTCTGAAATAAGACTACTGCAATAGGCACTATCGCGGCGCAGCTTCCGTACATGGGAACGCCGATAATCGTTGCAATGGGCACAGAAAATACTCCTGTCTTACTGATTAAGGCGTGTATAGTTTCCTGCGGAATATAATTATGGATCAATGCCCCCAGCCCAACTCCAACCAAAACCCATACCCAGAGCTTACGCACAATACTATTTGATTCCTGAATCCCGAAAGCAATCCTCTGTTTAATACCTTTATATTTTATCTCGGATATTTCTTCCGCGTTTTCAGTCAAGATATCTTTCTCGACATATCGCTCCAGTTTCATTTTACCCAGCATAATCCCTGAAATAATCCCTATAGCCATGCCGCTTATTATATAAGCCAGAGTGATCTTCCAGCCAAAAAATCCAAGCATCAAGACAACCAGATATTCGTTGATCAAAGGGGATGTGATAAGAAAAGAAAAGGTTATGCCCAAAGGCACGCCTGCTTTTAAGAAACTTATAAAAATCGGTATCGAGGAGCATGAGCAAAACGGCGTGACCGCGCCGAAGAGCGACGCGAAAAAATTGCCCCAGCCTTTTGTCTCTGTGATCCAGGATTTTATCTTTTGCTGCGAGATAAAACTCCTCAAGAACCCGATAGCCGCTATCAAGACGAATAAAAGCAGGATAATCTTAACAGAATCGTAGATAAAGAAATTTATGCTGGATCCCAGCTTAGAATCCGGGCTAAATTTCAGGACAGAATATGTCAGCCAGTCAACTATCAGCTGCAGCATGAACCGTCTCCTTTATCCGAAGGCTTGCAGCAGCAAGTGCCGGATTTGGCTTTTTCTTCCATCTTCTTATCTAATTTATCAAATAGCCTGGCGAAGAAAGATTTTTTCTTGCCCTCTTTTGCATTGCTTTCATTATTTGCCATAAAACTCCTCCTTTTTATATAGCGCCATGCGCTATGTTTTCCTTCTACTTCCTACTTTGCAGCAGCCTCCTTCAATACGTATCACTTTAATATTCACCAGGGCATCCGCAATCTTTTTTTGAGCCGAAGTCAAAATCCTCGAGAATGTAGGCCTGGATATATTCATCATCTTCGCGGCGTCAACCTGCTTAAGATCTTCAAGACATGTGAGCCTGACCGCTTCAAATTCATCAAGAGCCAGACAAGTCCTTTCTAATTTTTTTAAGGGCTTACATAATGGCTTAAAACACCGCTCTCCTGGAACGCATTTTACCCACCTTGTCTTTTTAGGCCTCAAAACAGCCTCCTTTAGTTATGAACATATGCTCATAACAGTTTAGCATATTATGCGGATTTGTCTATAAATTTTT
>Ga0172368_10000495_pt1 | contig 55895 bp, 56 predicted proteins | sample Lak11m_FD_114540 | JGI IMG/M metagenome (GOLD analysis project Ga0172368, IMG submission 114540) | Freshwater microbial communities from Kabuno Bay, South-Kivu, Congo - kab_022012_11m | ecosystem: Environmental > Aquatic > Freshwater > Lake | place: Democratic Republic of the Congo: South-Kivu... | reverse complement strand
GTGCGCGCAAGCGCGCCGGATTCGGATTCTTTTTTGGCGGATTCCCTTGCGGATTCGGGGAAATTTTTTGGCGAAACACAGTGGGCGTGCCTTCGGCACGCCCACACGTTGGCTCGTTCAGAGCCTCTTAGTTCTATTCTGGTGCCGAGGGAGGGACTTGAACCCTCAATCTCTTTCGAGAACATGGTCCTAAGCCATGCGCGTATGCAAGTTCCGCCACCTCGGCAACGAATCGAGTATACAATACCAATAAAATAAAACGAATGGTACTTTAAATATGTCGCGGACCGTCCTTTCCCTGCCAGGGCTTAGGACGATCCGCGTTGGCGACAAATCGGAGAGTAATGAATCCAGTTCGTCGCCTCAATGGGTTAAACACGTTGCAGGCAACGCGTTACCCAGACCCTTACTGGTCCCCCTGTTCCACACCAGAGAGACGATTTTATCCCGACGCGAAACCGCAAAATCCTCATGTTCGTCTTGGAGGAGGGAACGAGGATTAGCACGTATTGCGCGTGCTAGCTTACGCCCCGGGCGCTTCTTTGGCTTTTATCTCTTCTGCACCTCCTAAAACAGATTTTTGCCAGCCAGCTCCAAGAATACGCCTTCTGTTTTTCGTGTCAACGATCAGAACTATTCGTCTTTTTTGCTTTATGAAATAATAATTAAGCTTATTTATAATTTCTTATTCAATGTCTTTTAAAAAAACGTTTGCTCTTGTTTTAATTTTAAGTTTTTATACTTGTCCCACATCTTTAGCAAAAACTAATCACGTTGTTATAAACGAAATTCAAATAGACGGAGTGACATCCAAAGATGAATTTATCGAATTGTTTAATCCCACGGGTTCTCCCGTAAATTTAACCGGCTGGCGATTAGCCAAACAAACGGCGAGTGGCGCACAAACTAACTTACTAACGACATTTCCTGATATAACCCTTAATCCGAATCAACACTTATTAATTGCTCATCCGACCGGATACACCGGTTCAATTTCCTCGAACGTAGCTTATTCAACTCAAGAATCGATTGCCTCCAATAATACCTTAATTCTTTATTCTGATGCTGGAAAAACAACCGTTGATTTGGTTGGATTAGGCGAGGTTTTAAATTTTGAAGGCGCAAGTGTTGAAAACCCGCCGACCGGACAAAGTATTGAACGCCGTCAAGAAAATAATGACACGATTGATACCGATAATAATAAAAATGATTTTTTTATAAATTCAAATCCGTCTCCGACAAACTCAAACACAACTCAAATACCCGACGAACAAGACGATACAATTCCTCCGCCGATTGATCAAAATCAGGAAACAAACCCACCGACTAACAATTCTGGCACAGGATCTTCTTCTTTGCCGAAAATTCTTATCAACGAATTTGTCGCTGACCCGAGCGATGGCGAAAACGAATGGGTAGAACTTACTAACAAAGAATCGGCAGAAATTGACCTAACCGGCTGGGCACTCGCCGATGGTTCTGAACAAACAACGCTATTAAGCGGACGAATATCCGCGGGTGGGTTTTTTGTTGTTGAAAAACCAAAAGGAAACCTGAACAATAGTGGCGATATTATAATTCTTAAAAATCAAAATAATACCGTTATTAATAAAATTACTTACGGTAATTGGAATGACGGCAACATTGACGACAATGCTCCCGTGGCCAAAGATCCGTTTTCTGTGGCCAGAAACAATTTGGATATTTTTGAAGTAACTTCGACTCCAACAAAAAATCAAGCCAATATTTTTCCAGCCATCAACCCTAACGACACATCGATTGCAACCGGACTTTTTTTATCCGAACTTTTACCCAACCCAAATGGCGACGACTCCGGAGAATTTATAGAAATTTTTAATTCCACCAACCAAAGTATCGACGCCGACCGTTGGCGATTAGAAAATTCAAACGACCAAATATTTACTCTCGATAAAAATAAAATAAACACCATTATCCCCGCCAATGGTTATTTAATTTTAGAAAGATCGGGCACAAATTTCATTCTGAATAATCAAGACGGCGAAACAGTTAAACTGTTTGAGCCAAACGGCAAACGGGCTGTTTCGTCGGTTACCTATAAAGACGACGCCACGAACGACCTAAGCTACGCTTTTGATGGAAACACTTGGCACTGGACAACTACTGTAACTAAGGGGGCAAAAAATATAATTACCCCACCGAATCGTCCGCCACTAATTAAAGCTTACTTTCCAACTAAAGGCACGGTGGGCGAATCATTAATTTTCAGCGCCGAAGATACTTTTGATCCGGACGGCGACGCTATAACCTATCTCTGGCAATTCGGCGACCAAATGGTTGAAACTAAACAAATTACCTCCCATATTTATACAACCGCCCAAAAATTTTCCGTTGTTTTAGAAGTTAAAGATAAAAACGGATTAACAAGCACCGCCAAAAAAACAATAACTATTGCGAGCAATAACATTATCACGTCGGGAGAGGTTAAGGGCGTGTCCGATAACAACGTTCAAGCAATTATTATAAATGAAATTCTACCCGCGCCCTCGGCTAACGAAACAGAATGGCTAGAACTTTTTAATCCAACGGAAGAAACCGTTAGTCTTGCTGGTTGGCAACTGTCTGACGCCAGTAATAAAATATTTACTGTCCCCGACGATGTTGTTATGGCACCAAACGATTATCTTGTTTTTTCAAAATCGCAAACTAAAATATCGTTAAATAATGATGGCGATATCTTAACTTTGCTAAATACTGTTGGAGAAATAATTGATGAAATGACCTATACAAAAACGAAGCCAAATTTTTCTTTAGCCAGAAACAACGCGAGTGAATGGCAATGGACAAGTATTTTAACGCCACAAGCCGAAAATCAGTTTGACCAATCAATAATACCAAACGAGGAAACCGCCAGCCTGCAAAATTACTCAACCGAACCCATAACCATTAATGGGCTAGTGTCGTCCGCCCCCGGAGAAATAACTAATAAAACTTTTTACTTATCCGATATTTTTATTGCCGGCGTACCACCAAACATTCGCATCGACTTGCCCGAAAAAATATCTTTAACTATTAATCGAGGTAACACCATAGAGGTATTTGGAAAAATAAAAAAGGTTCAAGGAGAATTGAGATTTAATGTTGAAAAAGAAAACGACATTAAAATTATTAACAACGCCACGAGCGAATTGGTCCCAACATCGCTTGAAGATGTTGACTTAACTGACGATCTTGGATCGCTTGTTACCACCGTAGGAACAATTCAAAAAGGTAACTCTAATGGGTTTGTATTAGAGCTAGTTTCTGGAGACATAATTCGAGCTGTTTTGCCCCCATCAATAAAATCGAAAACTCCTTACCCCACAGGAACAATAATTAAAATTACTGGCATCTTAAGTCATACAAACGCCGGTCCTCGTATTTTAGTGCGCGACATTAACGACTTAATTGTTGAAACACCCCCAATAGTTACCTTACCAACACCAACATTATCGGCAAAACCGTGGTACGAATCATATATAACAATTACTCTATTGGGATTTCTTTTTTTGGCCGGAACTATTATTTATAAACTTCGTCAAAACTCGCAGCCACTTCCGATCGACATAATTGATGAAGAAGATACGGTTTAAAAAAGATAACTAAGGTAGTCCCTCTACGCTTATCCATACTCCGATATAAACTATTGTGGTTGACGAATGCTTTGATTAATAATGCATATTACCGATAACTAGGTAGCTACTCGGGATGTTTTTGTTTACTTTTTTGCAACTCGTTCGCCACAGCGGACGAGGTATTGAGACAAAAATACAACTTTCTGGTAAAATATGCGCATGAATAAAATTACCAAAGCAGTAATACCAGCCGCTGGATTTGGCACAAGATTTTTACCAGCCACCAAAGCCCAACCAAAAGAAATGTTGACCGTTGTTGATAAACCGGTCATTCAGTACATTGTTGAAGAAGCGGTGGCGGCGGGCATTAAAGACATAATTATCATTACCGGACAAAGTAAACGCGCCATTGAAGACCATTTTGATCGCGGATTTGAACTTGAGCTACGCCTTAAGGAACAGAAAAAAACAAAAGTTCTTAAAGAAATCCAAAAAATTTCTAAATTGGCCAATTTTATTTACGTTCGCCAAAAAGAAATGCTTGGCGATGGCCATGCAATTTTACAAGCTGCTTCATTGGTTAAGAATGAACCTTTTGCGGTTATGTTTGGCGACGACATAATTGATAGCCCCACCCCAACAATTGGTGAAATGATAAAAATTTATGAAGAGTTTACTGATCCTGTTATTTGTTTAAGTCAGGTTCCCAAAAAAGAAGTATCAAAATATGGTGTTATTGACGGACAAAAACTCCGACCAAATCTGCATCAAATATCTAGATTTGTAGAAAAACCGTCGCCCGATAAAACCCCATCAAACCTAGTCGCCGTTGGACGCTATATAATCACCCCCGAACTAATGTTCATACTAAAAAAAACACCCCGACCAAAAAATGGCGAACTACGATTAGCCAATGCCTTTATTCAATATTTAAAAAAACACCCAATATACGGTTACGCGCACGAAGGCGACTGGCATAGTTGTGGCGACAAACTTGGTTTTTTAAAAGCGACTGTATCTTTTGCCCTGCAACATCCTGAACTCAAAAAAGAATTTATCAGATATCTAAAATCAATATGATAAACCAAAAAAAATCTTGGTTTTGGCTTGGCCTTTTGCTCTTAGTTTTGCCGACAATTGGTTTGGGTTGCCAAAAAAATATTACCCCCGAACCAGTTACGCTTAATTATTGGCGCGTTTTTGATAATGACGATTCTTTTAAAGAGATAATTGCCAATTACAAAAAAAGTCACCCATACGTAACGATAAATTATCGAAAACTAAGATTTGAAGAATATGAACAGTTAATACTCGAGGGCTTAGCCGAAGACAAAGGGCCGGACATTTTTTCGATTCACAATACTTGGATTGGTAAATACCAGTCAAAAATTTCTCCCCTTCCACCGACAACCTCTGTTGCTGAACAACGAATTGAAGGAACATTCAGAAAAAAAGAAATAACCGAAATTCAAACAAAACGCTCGCTCACTCCAGCCGAAGCGAGTCAATCGTTTATTGATGTTGTTGGCAACGACATAGTTCGCAAAAATGAAAAAGGAGAAGAACAAATATACGGTTTACCGCTCGGTGTCGATACTTTGGTTATGTTTTATAATCGCGAAATTTTAAACAATTCCGGCATATCTACTGTGCCTGAAAACTGGACGGACTTCCTTAAAGATGTTGCCCGCATAACTAAACTCAACGAAGCCGGACAAATTGTCGTGGGTGGAGCAGCCTTAGGTACGGCTAATAATATTCCACGTTTTTCCGATATATTATCAGTGCTAATGATGCAAAACGGGGCTGAAATGACGGACAAAAATAACTATGCCACTTGGCAACTTGTGCCAAAAAGTTTTCCAAATAAATCCTACGTTCCAGGGGTCGAAGCTCTAAGGTTTTATACTGATTTTGCCAACCCCACTAAAGAAGCCTACACCTGGAACGAACAAATGCCTGACGCACTTGAGGCATTTACCCAAGGACGAGTAGCCTTCTTCTTTGGTTACAGTTATAACGTACCCATTATTCAGTCACAAGCTCCCCAACTTAATTGGGGTATGGCAAAAATCCCTCAAGCTGATTCTGCCAATAATCAAAATAATTTTGCCAACTATTGGGTAGAAACAGTTTCAAAAAAATCCAAAAATCAAGATGTGGCCTGGGATTTTATTCAGTTCGCCGCAAACGCAAAAAATGTTAAACCTTACTTGGAGTCGTCTGGAAAACCTACTGCTCTAAGATCATTAATTGATGAACAATTAAAAAATCATGACATAGAACCGGCGGTCAGCCAATTATTAACTTCTAAAAGTTGGTATAAAGGGAAAGATTCTGGACAAGCGGAAAAAGCATTAGCCGATTTAATAACGGCCGTAATTAATGGCACGGGTACATTGGAAAAATTATTAAACACAACCATTCAAAAAATTAATTTGACAATCCAATGATAACAAGCAAAAAAATTGTTTTATCAATTTGTTTAGTATCTCTGGTTGGTTTAAGTACATTTATCCCCAACATAGGACTAGCTCAAGGTATTATTCCGAGTGAATGTATTGGAAAACAAAGTGGTAATGAGTGCGGAATTGTTCAAATACTTGAACTTGCAAACAATCTCTATAAAGAAGCTTTTAAATACGTTGGCAGTATCGCCCTTTTGTTTTTTATGTACGGCGGAATAGTTTGGCTTACTTCTGCGGGTAACGCCCAACGTGTAGAACATGGACGTAAAGTACTAGAAGGCGCGTTAATTGGACTAGTTCTTATTTTTTCTTCGTGGATTATTATTTATTTCGTAACCGCGGCTCTAACCGGCAAAATGCCCGGTAGCGCAGTAAAAGTATTTCCTGATATAAAAAACGTAGAAAGAGATCCTCTTTAAAAAACGATTGACTATAAATAACTTATTGAGTATTCTTAATTTATAAACAGATGAACAAAAAAATAACCCAAAGTTTTTTTGGGGAACGAAGGGAGGTGATAAAATGACCAAGAAACAAATTATCAGAAGAATCGCAGCCACTGGTGCAGTGGCCACAATGTTTGCTCCGTTTATTGCTTTTGCAGCTCCTTTAACCAACGAGGAACTAGGTTTAGGAAATATCGGAAACGAAATCGGACTTTCTACGAACACCGACATTAAAGCCGTTATTGCCAGAATTATTCGAGTACTCTTGGGATTCCTTGGTATTATCGCCGTAGTAATAGTTCTATGGGGTGGTTTCCAGTGGATGACAGCGGCGGGAAACGAAGAAAAAGTTACTTCAGCCCGAGCAACTCTTACAGCCGGTCTTATCGGTTTAATTATAATTCTTAGCGCTTACGCACTCGCCAGCTTCATTATTACCACTATTCTAAATGAAACTGCGTAATTTAATTAATCAAGCTTGATTAATTTAGTCAGATTTACCAATACACCCTCTCGCCTTCATTGGCGAGAGGGTGTATTATATTATCAACAGTATGAAACGTGTCATAATAACAAAAGCGTTTGCGTCTCTGGTACTCGCCTTGCCGTTGGTTATTATTTGTTTTTCACTTATAAAACCAACAATCAATTACGCGGCAACAACCGATAAATACGGTCTGGAAAAAACAGCCCAAACGGCCGAACTTAATATCGGCACAAAAGGTACTCCGCAAGAAAACTTAAACAAATTAATTGGGTTAATTATTAAAACAGTTCTTGGTCTCGTTGGTGTAATATTTATGATAATGCTAATGGGCGCCGGACAGCTTTGGCTAAGCGCCGGCGGCAACGAAGAAAAAGTAAAACAAGCAGAAGCTATTATATTTAATTCCGTTATTGGGGTACTAATTACTCTATCGGCCTACATAAGTACCAACTTCTTAATTAAATTTGTGGTACAGTTTATGAAATTAAATTAACACTAACAAAATGAATTTTTTCAAACAACTAATAACTATATCCATAGCCTTTTCTCCACTTACGGCTCTAGCTTTGTCGTCCGAAAGTTTAAATGAAACAATAACTTCGAATTATGATAAGGTAGCTGATTTTGCCGGATTCAAAGGACCGGGATCGGAAAATTTACATCCTTTAGACATTTTTGGTTTTTATTTTGCCGTAACGGTTGGTTTTGTTGGTGTGTTGTTTGTGGTTCAAGTTATCCACGGCGGTTTTATGTGGATGACCGCCGGAGGTAATGAAGAAAAAATTTCTCAAGCTATGAAAAAAATTACTAACGGCGCAATTGGCGCCGCTATTATTGTTTTTTCATATATACTTGCTACGTTCTTACTAAGAATGATCGGACAATATTCTGGAGTAGATACAGGATTTCAACCAGAATAGTTAAAATATGAAAAAAATTTTTGCCTTTATCGTTTCCGTATTAATTAGTTTCGCTATTTTAAGTCCGGTTTTAGCCGCTGGAGTATTAGACGAATGCTTTGGTGTTGAGCCTGGAAATCAGGCAAATAACTTAAGACGCGCCGCTTGCGCCGGTGGTTTAGTAAACGCGGCCGCCACCAATATTACAACCACTGGAAATCTAATAATTATAGTAGCGGCCGGTCTTAATATTATTTTGGGTTTAACTGGGGTACTTTTTGTAATACTAACAATTTATGCGGGGTATTTGTGGATGACGGCACGAGGAAATGAAGAACAAGCCGAAAAAGCTCTTAATTATATTAAAGATGCCATTATCGGTATAATAATTATTTTCTCGGCTTTTTCAATTTCGCGCCTGCTTGTTAATTACTTGTCTAATGTTTCTACTGTAAATTCATAACTTATTTAAATATGATTAAAAATTTCAAATTTTTATTTCTTAATTTAATAATTTTTGGGTTTGCCAATACGGCTCGGGCTGAAGGGGAATCAGTAATTCCCATAACCGACAAAGTTAAAACAAATTTAGGTACATTAGAAAATAATGTTCTTGGCGGAGAACCGATAGAACCACAAATTATTGCCGCTAACATTATTGAAGTTGCTTTGGGAATAATTGGAATAGTTTTTGTTACCCTGATGATCTACGGTGGCTACAAATGGATGCTCGCTCGAGGAAACGAAGAACAAGCCGAAAAAGCACGGGACACAATAAAACAAGCGGTTATTGGTGTTATAATTGTATTTTTTGCTTACTTTATTACCGCTTTCGTAATTCAACGACTTGGTGAATCCGCTTTTAATCCTTTTGTTGCTTATTAACTTATGAAAAAAGTTAACATATTTGTCGTTTTTATCGTTTCGTCGGCAATTATTTTCTTTTCTGCTCCAGCATTCGCCTACATAAGCTCTCCCTCAGGTCCTCTTAGTTCAATGATCGATCAATTAAATCCTATTGGCGAGGTTTATGGACAAGAAGATATTTTTGGCGGAAATACACAACTAATGCTGGTTGGTAGAATAGCGGCTGTAATTAAAATCGCCCTTTCGCTGTTAGGTATAATATTCGTTGTTCTGCTTGTTTACGCTGGTTATTTATGGATGACTGCTAGAGGAAACGAAGAGCAGGTAGAAAATGCGCAAAAAACACTACGGGCGGCTTTTATAGGGCTACTCATAATTATGGCCTCATATGCCTTTACTGCCTTTCTTATTGGCCAACTACTAAAGGTGTAATAAACGAAAAAACACCGATAGTCGCGTTTGTATCTTTTTTTGAAAAGCTTATTGAATACTGGTACAATTCATTTATTAAATTTTTGCAAATCAAAAACACGTTTGCGAATTTTTTTTATCGCTTGAAAATATTTTATGGCCGTGTCAATAATAGGCAAATGGCTTTTGCGTCCAATTATTCTAGCCTCTTCCCAATTAACAGGGATCTCTTCGATTTTGTAACCCATTGCTTCAGACAACAAAACTAACTCAGAATCAAAAAACCATGATTGATCCTGTACTTCTGGTATAACATCATAAATAATATGCGCCCGCACTGCCTTTAAGCCACAAGGTAAATCTAAAATATTTGTTTGAGTTATAATCTTGGCAATAATTCTATACCCATACGAAGTAATGCAACGAAACAATTTACGCTTAACTTTTGCACCGTTAACAAACCTGGAACCAATAACTACATCAACTCCTTTGTCAAAAGACGATATCATTTTTGGTAATGCCAAAAAAAGATCGGCGGATAAATCTATGTCGGTAAAATAAAAAAAATCAGCCTCTATAGATTGCCACCCTTTTCGAATAGCCAACCCCTTACCTTTTTCGAGCAATTGAATTACAAAAACGTTGTTTAGTTCTTGCTCTAATTCATTCGCAGCTTGAACTGTCTTGTCTGTCGACCCATTGTCGACAATAACTATTGCCCATGGTTTTTTAACCATCTTTTCAAAAATATTATAAACATTAATCACGCTTTTACGCAAAACAACCTCTTCATTATATACAGGTAACACAATCACCGAACTGTAATGTTCGTTACTCAGGAACGGCATAAACACTTCCTTCGTTGTCATGATAAAGCAACTTATACTTTGCCCTTCCTAACTCCCTAGCAACTTTTGGGGTCAAGTCTCGCGAAGACACAACAAAATATTTTGATGATACTTTGTGGAGCAGAATGGTCAGTTGCTCCGCTTCTCCTTCTAACAATTTTTGCCTAGCTAAAATCGGTTCGTTTGGGTCTCCTTTCCAAAATCTCGCATCAAGTCCCCATGCGTACTTAATGGAATCATTAAAATAAAACAATTGAGGAAATTTATCCCACTCTAAGTTAAATATCACATTATTATTTGGTAATGTACTTAAAAAAATAGCCGTGTTTTTAAAAAAGTAAATATTTTTATTTTTTTGTACAGTTTCCTTAACATCAAAAAAAGCTTTTGCTGGAAAAATGAAAAAGTTAATAAAAATAATAAGAGTTAACGCTACTTGAGCTAAATATTTATTATTAAAACTATTCTTTATCGTATGCCAAAATAATTGAACAACCCCTAATGAATAGCATCGCAAAAACCATAAAGCAACCGTTAAATATCCAACTGGTATCAAATATTCCATATACCGTCTGAACAAAAGAGTCATTACAAATAAAGCAAAACTTATTGTTGACAAACTGTACCGAAAAACTTGCTCTTTTTTATCCCCGATTAACCATCGTTCCGGTTCAAATAAATAACTAGCTATAGCAATAATTGTAATAATTATAACTACAATAAATAATGGCCCTATGGCAACAAAAAGTTCTGAAAATGAAATTGGATACCATTCTGAACCAATACCTTTTCTAACGGTTGGCACCAGAGCAATGCTAACAATTTGATTCCAATAAAACAGAAAATGATTTGGAAAATATGGATTTATTATGAGTCCTAAGGCGCTACCCAAGGCAGAACTAAAAAAAATGCGAGCTGCTAATAAAATAGATCGACTTTCAATAATAAAATAAGTTACGGCAAAAATAAAACTCGTCACCACCAAAATTGGCCACCCCGCATAAGCCCATACATAAAAAAAAGATACCAAAAACAATAATAAATACCGTCTCTCGTTTAACGCCACTAATCCTACAAAATAAAAAATTAACGACAAAGGGAGAGCCTTAGCTAAATTCATTCTCAATAAAAACGGTGTGGCTGTGCACAATAAAAAAGTAAACCAAAATGCGCCCGGTACAAAATAACGCTTCAAAATACCATAAAACATCACGGCAATTGCTCCGGCGAATAATGGTATCGAAATTTTAACTCCAAATAGACCACCAAAAACAGACACAAACGGAGCTAAAATAAAATGATAAATTAAATGATGATCGGCAAAAGAATCACTTAAAATCGTTAACGGCAACCACTTAAAAGAACGAACAAAATCCCCTCCAACAATTAATTCCGTAAGTTTTGCATGATAAAATGCATCGGGATCAGAAAAACCAACACCCCACTGAAGAATGGATGACATACCAACAACAAAACCAAAAATTATTAACGCACCAAATTGCGTACGCTCTTCTAAGGTACGCAAAACAAATTCGACCCCTTTAAAAACATTCATAAGGGTTGAAAGTCAACCCAATCTAAGCAATAAGTAAACCAACAATTAATAAGGCAACTATATTAAGCACTTTTATCATTGGATTTATAGCCGGACCAGCTGTGTCTTTGTATGGGTCACCAACCGTATCTCCCGTAACTGCCGCCTGATGAGCAAACGATCCTTTACCGCCATATTGACCGGACTCAATATATTTTTTCGCATTGTCCCAAGCACCGCCACCTGCGGTCATTGAAATCGCTACAAATAAACCGGTAATAATAGCCCCGACCAAAAGGCCTCCCAACGCTTCTGCTCCAAACAGAACACCAACAATTATTGGAGCTAACACGGCTAACAACGCCGGCGCGACCATTCGTTTAATTGCTTCTTTGGTAACAATATCAACAGCTCGTCCATAATCTGGTTTACTGGTACCTTCCATAATTCCAGGAATCTCGCGAAACTGGCGACGTACTTCTTCAACAACACTACGAGCCGCAACACCAACGGCTTCCATAGCCATAGCGGCAAACCAATAACTAACAAGTCCTCCCAAAAAAAGTCCGGCAATTACCATTGGATTTTCTAAAGAAAAATCAAAAATTCCTCCAGCCGAATATACTGCGTGTAAATAATCTCCAAAAAGAACCAAAGTTGCTAGTCCCGCAGAGCCAATGGCGTAAGCTTTGGTTACTGCTTTGGTTGTGTTACCAACAGCGTCAAGCGGATCAGTTACGTTTCGTACTTCTTCTGGAAGCTCGGCCATTTCAGCAATACCTCCAGCATTGTCTGTAATTGGGCCATAAGCATCGATTGTCACAATAATTCCAGTGAGTGAAAGCATAGCCATCGCCGCAATCGCAATACCAAAAAGTCCGGCCAGATTATATGACACAAGAATTCCCCCGACGATTACCATAACCGGTAGGGCGGTTGCTTTCATCGATAAACCAAGACCGGCAATAATATTTGTTCCGTGCCCGCCCTCTGATGCAGCTGCCAATTTTTGTACCGGACTATACTTTGTGCTTGTATAGTATTCAGTTATAACAATTAACAAACCGGTAACCACAAGACCGACCAAAGAAGAAAAATAAATACTAGACACATTCAAGTCGCTTACCCCAGACAACATTTTATCTGTTACCACCCAAAAACCAAGCGCGGATAAAATACCTGCTACACCAAGCCCACGATACAACGCCGCCATAATGCCAGTTGGTGATTTCAATTTAATAAATAATGTGCCAATAATACTGGCGACCACCGCCATTGCGCCTAATGCGATAGGGTAAAGAATTACTGTTGCAACACCAGGAAAAAGAAGAATAGCCAACAACATTGTCGCGACCGAAGTAACGGCGTAAGTCTCAAATAAATCTGCCGCCATACCGGCACAATCACCAACGTTATCGCCAACATTGTCGGCGATCACGGCTGGATTACGAGGATCATCTTCTGGAATACCAGCCTCAACCTTACCAACTAAATCAGCTCCTACATCCGCAGCCTTGGTAAAAATTCCGCCACCAAGACGAGCAAAAATTGAAATTAAACTACCACCAAAACCCAATCCTAAAAGTGCTTGAATATCACCAGTTAATGCGTAAAATCCAGCCACCGCAATTAAACCAAGACCGACAACAAAAAAACCAGTAACTGCTCCGCCACGCACAGCTACGTTAAATGCTTGGGCTAATCCACTTTTAGCCACTTCCGTTGTTCGTACATTTGCCTTAACAGAAATTCTCATTCCAATGTAACCAGCTAAGGCGGAAAAGGATGCGCCGACAACAAATCCCAAAGCCGTTATCCAAGAAATAAATAAACCAATTAACAAAAAAATAGGAAACGCGACGATTAAAATACTTCGATTTTGACGTTTCAAATAAGCGCGCGCACCTTCTTCAATCGCTGAAGAAATAGCTATCATTTTTTCACTACCGGTAGGCAACGTAAGAAGCCACCTAATTAGCCAAACACCATATAACACAGAAACGATACCGGCCAAAAGCGAAAGACCTAAGGGCCCAATAATTGTTTGCATAGAAATAAATTAAATTTTTAAATATTAATTATAAATTTTATTCAGCCGACGCTTCTTCTTTAACTTCGTCAATTTCTTTCTCCGAAGGGATCGCCTCTACTTCAGCTTGATCGTCAACAAATGGCACAGCCATATCGTCCTCATTGTCGCTACTTTTAATTACGGTCGCTTCTTCCATTTCTTCTATCGGGTGTAACTCTCCGCTTTCTGAACGAATATCAATCCTCCAACCGGTTAATTTTGCCGCCAATCGTACATTTTGCCCACCCTTACCAATAGCTAACGAGAGCTGATCTTCAGCTACCGTCGCTACAGCGGATCTATTGTCTTCGTCTATTTCTAACGTCAAAACTTTTGCTGGCGAAAGCGAATTTGAAATATAACGAATAGGGTCTTCGCTGTATTCAATTATATCAATTTTTTCTCCGCCAAGCTCGCCGATAATTGTTTGCACTCTTGTTCCACGTTGTCCAACACATGATCCAATGGGATCAACGTTGGGGTCAGACGCTTCAACGGCCACCTTAGAACGCGAACCAGCTTCACGAGAAATACCCTTAATAGTAATAAGACCATTAGCTATTTCAGGAATTTCCATTGTAAACACTTGGCGAACAACCTCTGGGTGCGAACGGGAAAGGGTAATTTCCGGACCACGCGGAGTTTCATTAACCGATAAAATATAAACTCTCAATCTGTCTCCGGAGTTATAACGTTCGCGAGGTATTTGCTCGTCGTATGGCAATATGGCAAGACCGCGCCCAAGATCCATTAAAACAGATCGACCATCTCGTCTTTGCACGGTAGCGGTTATTACTTCATGCTCACGTTTTTTGTATTCTGTAAAAACATTAGCGTGCTCCGCTTCCCTAATTTTTTGAATAATTACTTGTTTTGCTGTTTGAGCGGCCATGCGACCATAAGCGCCAGGTATTTCTAATTCGGTGCGAATTTCTTCACCAACTTTTACACCCGGTTTAATAACTTCTGCTTCGGTTAAACTAATATGTAATTTAGGATTATATCTGACTTCATCTTTTTCTTCGTCCGATTCGATTGGACGATGCCACTGCTCCCCCGCCTCTGGTTCGGCTTCTTCTCTAGCTCGAGCGGCTTCAACCAAAGCATCCTCAACGACTGTTTTAACATCAAAAACTCTGGCCTTGGTTGTATCAAGGTCAAAAATAACTTTAATATTTTGATTCTTCTCGCCGAAATCTTTTCGATAAGCAGCCGCTAAGGCCGCTTCTATTGTGCTAACGATAGCTATTTCGGTTAGACCTTTTTCTTCGGCAATCTGTTGAACGGCTCCGCGAATTGATAATTCTGCACTCATGTTTTTAATTAATTCTGGAAAAATAAAAACTCATTCTATTGAATGAGTCTGAAACTACTATACTTCATACTTTAAAAAATAGCAAGCCCATTTTCACCAACTGATTTGAAATGCTTAAGCTTTGGCCTTGGATCACTCGGTTTATCCATAATAGATATAACATCAATCCGAGCTTCTTTTTCTTCTGGATGTTTTTTTAAATATACAGACATTGCTCGACTAAGATTGTAAATTTTTTTACTGGTAATTGATTCTTCTGGTCTACCAAATCTATCGGATGAGCGCGTTTTCACTTCAATAAAAACTAAAACATTTTTATGCTTAGCAATTATATCTATTTCACTTTTGCCAATTCTAACATTTTGACCAATTATTTTATAACCAAGACGTCGAAGATATACTCTGGCCAATAATTCACCTTTTTCACCAAGAAATTCGTTATCTAAAAATTCATTACTAATTTTTTGATTCATTAATTTTAATTAGGTAAATATTTTCGTATTCGCGCTTGTTCTCTTTGTTCTTTAGCTATTGTTGGTGCCTTCTTCAAAGCAACAAAACCAAGGTAAGCTCCCCAAGCAATAACACATACCAACCAAACTAAAATCCAAGCTCGAACAGAAAACCATGGTGTCCTCTCGTACCTAAAAAATAAAAAAACTACAAAAACAAAACCTGATGCAATAAACCAATTACCAACTCGTCGACGCATCTGTATCCAAACCGGCAAAGGATTATTATATTTCTTGGCAAATATTTTTATTACTGTCCCCGCAATAATTAAAACCACTCCAACAACAAGCCAAGCAACCATAAACGACTTACTAATTTGTCCTGGAAATTTACTAAAAAGATATGACGGTTCAAACAACTTCGCTAAATCTAAATTCATAATATTGTTTATGTAACTAATTATTAAGTGTCTTATAAGTAAACGATCGACGATGCAATGGACATAACCCTAATTTTTTAATGGCTCGCCGATGCGTCTCGGTACCATACCCCACATGATCAATAAATCCATACCTAGGATATTTCTTGTCTGCGACTTTCATTAAAGCATCTCTGTAGACTTTTGCAATAACCGACGACGCGGCAATAACTCTAACATCTCTGTCTCCTCCCAATACGCCTTCCACTGGACAAGAATAAGAATATATTGAAAAATAGTCGGCTAACACATAGTTAGGCTTTATTTTTAGTCCTTGCAACGCTCTTAAAAAAGCTAAATCGTTGGCTTTGCTTATTCCGATTTTATCAATTTCTTTCGGAGTAACTAGCCCAAAAGAATAATCTAATGCGCCGTTTATAATTTTTTCAGAAAATTTATTTCTACTTTTAACATTCAAAGCCTTCGAATCTTTTAACCCCCCTAGTTTTACATACGGCTTTAATATTAAGGCTGCCGCAACCAACGGACCAGCCAAAGCCCCTCGACCAACTTCATCAATACCCGCCACAAGTTCATACCCTAAATTTCTTTTGTACGACTCAAGTTTACGCCACATACAGTTATTTGATATGGCTTTCTTCTAAACAATAAACCCAGCCAGGTTGCCACTTCCACGACGCCGTAATCGCTTCCTTTAAAGATAAACCGTTAACAAAACATTCAAGTGCGTACTGCGTAGCTCGATGCCCAATAATCATAACCCGTTTACTGTTATATCTGTCCAGTAAATCTGTTAAAAAACTTTTCATCCTTCTGTTTGTGTCTTTGAAGCTTTCGCCATTTGGAAACGCCACATCAATAAACTTTTCTTTTACTTCATCAACCTCTTTAGATGAGCGTCTTGTATAGTCACCATAATCACATTCTCTAATTCTTGGGTCGCGAATAATTGAAAAACGATAATTGGCAAAAGCAATATCTGCAGTTTTGTAAGACCTCTTTAAGTCGGAACAAAAAATTACATCTAAATACTGACTTTTGTATCTTTCTCCTAATTCGCGCGCTTGCTTTTCTCCTAGTTTAGAAAGTTCAACATCAAAACATCCAGAAGCTTTTCCTGCTTCGTTATCTAACGATGTTGAGTGGGCTTCAAAAATAATCTCTACCATAACCAAGCCCAAAACTTATTAAATTAATTCGTCGAGTTTGTGCTTCAATGTATCTGCGGTTTGTAAACCAACCATTTGCGCTTCAACTTTTCCATTCTTAAAAAAAAGAATTGTGGGGATACTCATTATTCCAAATTGTCCGGCCGTCTGTTGGTTCTCGTCAACATTGAGTTTGCAAATTTTTACTTTTTTGTCTTCATAGTCTTCGGCAATCTTTTCAATAATTGGTCCAAGTATTTTACATGGCCCGCACCACGCCGCCCAAAAATCTACCAACACCGGAACATTTGATTTAATAACTTCATCTTGAAAATTTTGATCGGTCAAAATTATTTCAGCCATTTTGTTTGAATTAATTAATAATAAATTCCAACACTTGTGCTCCTGTTTTTTAAGCTACTTAAAAATAAGGTGGTGGACCTGGGGGGAATCGAACCCCCGACTAATCCATGCCATGGATTCGTGTTACCGCTATACCACAGGCCCCTGCACATATTTTTCATTTATCACCTCACAAATGATGGTCAACTCATTATACACATCTGCTGAATAATAATCTATACAGCAAACCCCTTGTAAGACGGCTTGGGCTTACCCTTAGTCCTTGGATCGATCTGAGGTTTTCGAAACTGACTCCGAGGTATTTTTGTTACATTAAACCAAAAATTTTCTAAATTCTCAATATCTTGATCCGCTCGGCATTGTACAGTAACACGAAATTTTCTTTCATCAACAGGAAAGGACTGCCTTAACCCCCTTAAAAACAACGCAATAATTTTAGGATCAGAGTTGCCAAAAAGTAATGCCCCGTGCCTATTCTTAGCACCTTCGCCAAGGTAAGGCATAGCCAAAGCAATTTTTGTCACATTATCGTTTTTCATTTGTTCTCCTAAGTGACTCACCCTTTGTTTAATTTTATTCAAATAATGAAGTCTTTTTTGATGATTTGATTCTACTGCAATCAAACGAATTTTCTTTAAATGAAAATCGGACATTTTTTGGATTCTGATTTTTTGCAAAGAAGAAAGTTGTATTTTTCTACACCATTCCGAAAGAGTACTTTTGGAAATTCCCCCTAGTTCCTTAGAAATTTCAGAATATGTTTTCCCTTCTTTTCTTAATAAAATCGCTCTTTCCTTAAATTTTAGGTTTGTTTTTCCTCGCATTTATTAATCGTACAATAGAACTATACAATGTTAAAGTTCGAACTTATAATATTATACCATAACTTTGACAGAAAACAAAATCCGTGTGATAATATACATATTAAAACATAATAATTAGAATAATACAACTTTTTCGTAATGGTTCAATAGCTTGGCAACACCTCAATGATTACTTAAATTCTGTTAATTGACTAGTTTCCATTAACAGCCTAATCTGCCTACGCAAATCGTATGGGGGCTCAGTGTGCAATAAGGAAATCGAGATGCCCATCCTTTCAGAAGTAAGGCCAGGACGTGGACAAGCCGTCGCTGCGGGATGAGGCGAAGGCCTCACACAAGTTGAAGCGCGAGCCGAGACGTGAACTCGATCTTGAGAATTTCGTTACCTCGCAGCCTGAGCTTTTTAGGGCACGAAAACATCGAATGCAGGAGCGGATTACGCTTTGGGTAACGACGCCTCTCGCTGTGATTATCGTGGTGAGTTGCCTCGCGTTAGTTGTGTCTGATGCCGTTGGTCAGATACCTCCGCTTGGTACCGGGCTAATTACGCTCTGTACGACGGTCTTGGTGAGTGGTGTGCTTTCTGGCCCGGCTTTCGGCTGGCTGTTTGATCGAAAACTGTAAAAGTCCGGCTGTGTGTTTCTGGATGTCGCGTTACTACGAGGAGTTGATCGACGCCGCTACAACGAGCATCAGGATAAGTGTCGGATACGAAACCCACGCCGCTCCGATGCGGAGCCAATACCCGATCGTTGAGCGCTGGTCGAGTGCGAAATTGGAGATGAAGATCGGAACGCCACACGATACCAGCCAAAGAACCACGAACTGGCTGAAGCGCGGACTAAAGACAGTGAAGTGCTGCGTGAATAGCGAGGTTACAAGAAGAGCAGGACTAACAAGTATCGCGAGAACAGACCAAGTGGCTCGATGGGGGGAATGAAGAAATGCCATATTGTAGAAGAAATGGTACCACAACAACCAGCAGAGAAGGTGTGGATAAGGCCCAGCCAGCGTTGGCGGGCTGGTTCTTTTTTAAAACGCTCCACGTGGAACACCGCAATATTTTAGATCGCAATTACTAGTTGTAAGCTAAATAGCTTTTACAAAAGTTCCACATGGAACAAAACTAACATAATTTGTGTATTTACCTAGACTTTTCACTTTTTTATCCTTTTATTCGCCGATTTTTAATAGTAATCCTCCATTTACCAACAGTTTATACACTTAGATATCAACAAAAAACCATTTACTATTACTCTTCTTTAAATACATAAACTGAATATATTATAAAACAACTTTTGTATACTGTCAAATTTATGTCATAATATACATATAAATTTGACTTTTAATTCTAAAAATTATATAATATATATTATATTGCTTCACTATTTTAAAAATATTTTACTGTAACGGTTCTTTTAATAAAACGTCTAAATAATTGTGCTGTTTTTTGCCTAGCCATTTAGGCTAGGTTTATGTGTTCTTATGAAAAAAGGTCAAGTAGTAACAACAAAAGAAATAATTAGAGTTTATCTTAACCATATGCGCCCTTACAAATGGGCGGCTTTTGTTGTGCTTCTTTCGGCAATTATTGCCTACATTACAAACATAGTCGTTCCCCTTTTCTTTAAAAGATTTTTCGATATTTTAGCCAACCCATCAGTTGATTCTGTTGAACTATTAACAAAAACACTTTTTTACATTTTAGGCCTAATGCTGGCAGAATGGTTATTTTTCCGTATTACCGCACAAACAACGGTTTGGATGCAATCACGGGTTATGGTTGACTTAATGCAAAGTTCAGAGCGCTATCTGATTCGGCACTCTTACCAATTTTTCACGAATAACTTCGGTGGATCATTGGTACGCAGAGTCAACCGTTTATCAAGATCATATGAAGATATTTACGACCAATTTTTATTTACTCTCTTGCCAATCTTTATTTCAAGCATTGGTATACTTGGCGTTCTTTACTACCGACAAGTTTGGCTCGGCGTCGCCCTAACCGCTTGGATAATAATATTTTTATCGGTTAACTACACTTTTGCCAGATGGAAACAAAAATACGATTTCGCGCGGGCCGCTAAAGATTCTGAAACAACCGGTGTTTTGTCCGACACTATAACAAATAGTACAAACATCAAACTATTTACGGGATATAATCATGAAGATAGTTTATTCAAAAACATAACCGAAGAACTAAATAAACTTCGTATTTTTGTTTGGCGATTAAACGAACTAATGGATGCCATCCAATCCTTAATGATGGTTGGTATTGAATTTGGCATAATGTATATTGCTATACGACTTTGGAATAAAGGACTAATAACCATTGGAGATTTTGCCCTAATTCAAGCTTACCTAGTTACCTTAATGATGAGACTGTGGGAATTCGGCAGAGTAATCAGGCGAACATACGAATCATTGGCTGACGCCGCAGAAATGGTAGAAATATTAAATATGCCTCACGAAATTCAAGACATTAAAACTGCTATACCTCTTAATGACGTTCAAGGTAAAATAGAATTTAATAATGTTACATTTAGCTACAACCAAACGCGACCCGTACTAGAAAATTTTAGCTTAATTATACAACCGGGCGAAAGAATTGCCCTCGTTGGCCCGTCAGGTGGAGGTAAAACAACCGTAACAAAAATTTTATTCCGTCTATACGACATTGATAGGGGACACATTTTAATTGACGGGCAAGATATTGCACGGGTCACCCAAGATAGTTTGCGTGACAATATTTCTCTTGTGCCTCAAGAACCTATCTTGTTTCACCGATCATTGGCAGAAAACATTCGCTACGGCCGACGAGAAGCAACGGACGAAGAAGTTTTGACAGCGTCCAGATTGGCACACTGCGACGAATTTATTAAAGACTTGCCACAACAATATGAAACATACGTCGGTGAACGTGGAATTAAATTGAGTGGGGGAGAGCGCCAACGAGTAGCTATTGCTCGTGCCATTCTTAAAGACGCCCCCATCCTTATTCTAGACGAAGCCACGTCTAGTTTAGATTCTGAATCCGAAGCCTTAATTCAGGATGCCCTAAAAAAATTAATGAAAGGAAAAACCACTATTGTTATCGCTCATCGACTATCAACCATTATGCAAATGGACAGAATTGTCGTAATCGAGAACGGAGAAATAACAGATACTGGCACGCACAAAGAATTGCTTAAAAAAACGAACACCTATCGGCGGTTGTGGAAAATCCAAGCCGGCGGATTTATACCCTAAATATTTAATTAAAGTAACCGTCGAACCTCGCTATAAACGGGCAGGGCCTCGCTGAAGGCGGGCCGGCGGATTTATTCCTTAAGTTTATTTTTAGTTTAATACCTAACTAGTTCTTTTTGTTATTGCTAGATTAAAAATAATTTAGCTTAGTTTTTTTCTTTGTTCTTCTTTCCTCTGTTTCAATGTACTAGTACATTGAAACAGAGAGACTAAATAATTTAATAATTAATAATAAATAGGCAGTTAAAAATACCTAAAATTAAACCACTTTTTTATTGACGATTTTAAGCGAATATTATAAGGTGAGATACTCTCGAAAATCAGTTCGAGGGTTTGCTCACTCGTTGGGCAACTGGTCTTTTCACCTCTGGAGGGAGAACAGTGAAAAATCAACCGCAGGAAATCAACATGGCTGTGGCGACCAAGGCCACGGGAAGGGCTTTCATCTGGACTTTGGTCGTCGTCGCGACTCTCGTCGCGATCTGGGTCAACGCCGACAGTATCGCTTGGGGTCTCTTCGACCTCAGCAAGTTCCTCGTCGACCGCTTCGTCGACATGAATCGCATTCTGTCGCCCGCGTTCGCCGACCCGTGGACTACCACGAAGTACGTATCCTTCTTTCTCATCGTCTGCGTTCTTGCGGGCGCAGGAGGAACGATATTTGGAAGATTACTCGGCGCAATTCTCGGCGACAAAAAATACAGTCGTCGCAGCTAGCCCGACGAGGAGGAAACGATTATGTTTGAGATCGAGGTCAGACCAGCCGGTATCTCCGGCACAGATAGTCTTTCTGTCGTAAACAACACCGTTCGGGCTGGAGTTCGGTTTATGTTTACGCACGTCGAGTGTGGCGGAACGGTCGCAGTAAACAACCACTCCGATGCGACCGACGTCGTCAACTTCTCATGCCTCGAGTGCGAGAAAACGGCGTGGGCGAGAAAAACTCGCGTCATTACGGCATTCCACGCCGTGCTGATCAATGGTGAAAGGTATGTCGTCGGAGATGTGATATTCGTACCGCACCCCACCGACTGATCAAACAATTCGCCCCCTTCTTTTTTTCAATGGGGCACGAAATGATGGTCGCCACCCATCCATAAGAGACCCCGACGTTCCGCACCGGGGTCTCTAACTTTTTAAATAATATTCGAATTACATCCAACCCAACTGATAAACTATTTCGTAGAGTGCGCTAAATACAAAAATTATTACCAAAACAGTACTTATGGTTTTACCTAAAGGAACAAAATGAGTATGAGTATGATTTTCACTACGAATTTTTTTTAACATTAAGGAAATAAAAATTCCATCAATCGCAATAAACAATCCACCGACCAGTGAAACTAAAATTATAAAATCTTGTGCGCCAAAAACAAAAGGAATAATCGGCACAATTACTGCCAAAGCCCACGAATAAATCGGACTTACTTTAAAATCTATTTCATAAACTTCTTTTAAATCATAACCAAGGGCTAAATAAGACGTAAAGACCGCCAAAAATCCAATAGCCGCCCCGAATTGCACAATGCCATTACCCAAAACTACAGATAAACCAGACAACGCATCTTTAGTAACGCCGATTCCCGAGGCCATCAATACGCCAATTGCAAAAATTGCACTAGTTACAAAAGAAAGTAAAGAAGCAAAAATAATAGCTTTTCTAAAAATATTACCCTCGTGTAATTTTGGTCTAGAAAAAATTTGATACGCATCCGGAATAACCGCAAATCCAGAAAGAGAAAAAAGTAGAATACTAAAAATAAAAAATGGGTCACGAGCCGAGACTGGTAAATTTGATGGCGTACCTTTAACTGCACCAAGAAGACCAATAGCAACCAGAGCCACTACGAATGGCGCCACCAAAAATAAGTTAATTTCTCCAATCTGTTTAGCTCTACCCAAAAGTAATATTCCACCAAACACAAAAAAACCAAACGACCACATTATAGCCGAACCAGAAAATAATTGGCTCAAAAATACGCCGGCCAATATTGCATACACCAATAAAACACCGTTAAGAAGAAGTATTTGATTAACGGTTTCTATACTACCGGCAGTTTTGCCTAAATGTAACTTTACATACCCCGGCATACGATGCCGTTCTTGTGTCTTTAAAACGACTTCACCATAAGAAAGCTGAGACAAAAGAACAACCAAAAAAGCCGGCACAACCAAAACCACCGACCACATAATTCCGGACACACTTATGGCATAAGGTAAAGCAAACAAACCGGAGCCCATAATCATACCTGCAATAATCCCAACCGATGCCCAAAATGGTGTCATAAAAATTTGAGTTAACTCTCTTAATTATTTTGACTACTCCGTGGTTTTACCGTCAAAATGTTCCTCTACTTTTAACGACTCTTCTTTTGTCGCAAACCTTATACCGTCGCGATGTTCCGGAGGAGAATAAACAGTATAAAGTTTCATAACAACCTCGCTCGTATTTATAATATTGTGCCTCATTCCTTCAGGTATAACAATGGCGTCGTTCTCTTTTATGATATGTTCCACGCTGTCTAAAATTGCCTTACCCGTACCGGTTTCAATGCGAATAAATTGATCCAGTGCGTGCACTTCTTCACCAATTTCTTCATTAGGGCTAAGGCTCATTAGTACTAACTGGCTATTTTTACCGGTGTATAAAACGCGACGATAATCCGTATTTTCCGTGGTCGCTTTTTCAATATTCACTATATATCCCTTCATATATTTATTGTTAATAAATAACACCTATATTATACACCCACACCAGCCGAAAATCAGCAGTTTATAATTTTAAAATAACCGATTCCCTGAACACTATTTTTAAGTTTTTCGGATATCTGCCCAAAGAGAAATAACTCCTAGCAAAAAGAAAAGGATTGCTTCTAGTGAATTATTTTTTTGAATAGCTTCAATTAGCGCAATGCCAAAAAATATTATAAAAACTGCTAAATTTGTAAACCTAATATTTTTCATAAGCACCTATAATACGTTCTACCTGCTTGGATCATACCATTGCGAACTTCGTGTGCCTTCGTAACGATGCAACCATGTTGTTGGTGTTCCTGATTTCTTTTGGTTTTCGTTGCCCCAATACCAACCTTGATAATTATCAGCCCACGAAAAAGCGGGAAGAGTATTGTCTACTGTTGAAGGTGTTATGGTTTGTGTATTTTGTAAATTATTTGATTGCGACCGTTCAACAAATGCTGATTTTTTTATAAACGTTAAATACCCCAAAGCACCAACCAACATAATAATTAAAATAACAAGTATTACATTTGTAAATCCTTTTTTGTGCATACTATTAATTTTATATTCTCGTAGCAGAGCGGTGTTTTTTGGACGAAGTTCGAATGTATTTTGAATTGAACCCTCGATACCTTTGCAAGCATACCGCTTTTTCTCGACCCCGCACTATTTCTCCTGCGCTCACGGAAGGGGAGGGATTCGAACCCTCGAGACCCTTGCGAGCCTACCGCTTTTCGAGAGCGGTGCCTTCAACCGCTCGGCCACCCTTCCCTACCGTGAGCGCACAAAAAATAAACAAACTATAAACAATAAAATAGTGCAGGGCGAGGTGGCCCATTCAACCACTCGGCCACCCTTCCAGAATTGTATGTTTAAAAAGCTACCACGTTAACCCAAAAAATGACAAGAGGAAATAAACAATCAATTTATATCAGCCTAATCCTCACCCCCACCACCCCGTTCTCTTCCTCGTCTTCCTTACTATAAACATCTCTTAACACAGACAAACCATATTCACGATTTTCATAGCCAAAATCTGAAGGATGTAATTCGTCAAACAATTCTTCAAAATTTAATTTTGGAGTAAGTTCCATTACTTCGGCGCGTACACACGCGTAACTACCCCGACTGGGGTAACATAATAAAATATCGCCCACATTAATTTGCCGTCTATTTTTATTAAGCACCATACCCTCAATTTTTTTCATACCCGAGGCAATCTTGATATGATGGTCTGGATGAAAATGCATAATATGCACGCTTTTGCCTTCAAGTAAGGGCAAAGCCATTATTACCCAAAACAATATAGCTAAATCATTTTTAAAATATGGCACGTCCACTAATCCGTGCACTAACAGAGCGATCATTGCCGCTAGTGCCGCCATAGAAAAAGGTTGATGGCGTCTTTGCCAAGCTGTATAGAAAAAAATCGACAACAACCACACAAAAACAATTAAACCAGCGAGGCCAAGCTCGGACCAAAAATTAAGAAACACATTATGAGGATAAAGAAATATTTCCAACTTGTATGGAGAAATATCAGGTCGCCAATCTTTATGATAAGGCTGAAGCGCTGTTTGATAACCAGCTAACCCGGCGCCTAAAACTGGATTATTTTTTAACATTTCATAAGTCTCTTGCCAAACCACTAAACGCATTTGACCGGAGGGAGAATTAAAATTAATTTGCTCAAAAACTACTCCGCGAGTATCCGGACTTACAACAATCAACGTTGAGGATAAAATAACAATCAAAATTAATATCACTTTTTTCCACCCTCGCAAAAATATCATCGCACCGACAAAAATACCGGCCAAAACTCCCACCCATGCGCCCTTAGTTAAAGAAAAAACTATCGACCCCGCGCCAATAATTATTACTAATAAATTGTAGGCTAGATGCTTTCTTCTACTTTGGTTTGAGATATTAAACAAAATCCAAGTGAAATAAAGCGCAAGAACCGGAGTAACAAAAAGACCAACAGCATTAGGATAGGAAAAAACTGACGTAACCTTTAGCGGCAAATTTGAAGTATATGGTTCGGGAATAAAAGCACCAGTTATTTTTTGAAACCACGCCACCACGCCAATAATTAAAACTGCGTATCCTAAAGATACAAAAATCCACCAACGAGCGTGCCTGTTTCTAAACTCTAAAACCAATATTGAAAAAACTAATAGTGGCTCCACAAAGTATGCTTTCCAAATACCTAGGGCAGACACAAAATTGGGTGAAATAATAACGCTCACGGTGGCCACCAAAAGCCATAGTAATATTGGAAAAAAATATAACCTAAAAGGATTACTTTCTGATAAAGCAAGCGCTGGCTGAGGAAAAATTAAACCATGATATTCTCGATATCGAGTTATAAACCAAACAATAGTAATGGTCCAAATAGAAACCTCAAGTACCGTAAAGGGCACTCCGTAAACCGTAAATCGAAGAAGATATGAGGGCAATAAAACAATTAAAAGCGCGAGTGCTAAACGAGCCGAACGATAAGTTAGAACGGCAAAGAAAAAAATATATAAAGTAATGAGTAATGACATCATACTAAACAGTATAGCGCGATGAAAAAAGAAACGGTAGTGAAAAGCCGGCACACCAGAAAAAGTCAAGATATTACAATTTTATATACAACCTTGTAAACTTAATTAGTTTCTGATTTGAAAAAAATTTCTGCCAAAAATAGTCGTGGTGTTGGATCAATCAATAAAAGTGTAGCGACATAAATAAGCATAGCTAACGGAATAGTCAAAAGTACCGAAAAACTTATAAAAACCCAAAGAAAAATTGCCATTACTAAAGTCGCCACAAAAGACGGAACCAATGGAGTAAATGTGAAAAAAGAATTTATTCTTTGTCGTAAATAAAAATAAAGCAATGTGGCTATTAATAACTCTACCGCAACCGTAACCGCCGCCGCGCCAACTGCTCCAGCCATTGGAATAATAACTAGATACGAGACCAGACTAAATACCGCAGTCAAAGCATAAGCCCAAAGCACAGAACGCTGTTCGTTAATGGCCACAATAACGTGGCCAAAAAATGTACCAACAAAAATAATTGCGGTCGCGATACTAAGTAAACGTAAAACGTTAATACCCAATACGACAAAATCTTCACCAAAAAGAGCCACAATCTTCGGGGCAACAATAACAAGACCAACGGCCATAGGAAGAGCCACAGAAACAATAACAGTAAACGACTGTGCTACGGTATGACGAAAATCTTCATAATGTTTATTAGACCAAGCTGTTGTTAAAATTGGCAAAAGAAGACCAACAAACATTGTCGGAAAAGTAACTAGAACTTCCAACACTCGATACATTGCTCCATAAACCCCAACCTCTGCTTCCGAGCGAACAAAAGAAAGAATCAAAGTATCGGCCTTGAGATAAACCAAATTAAAAACAATGCCTAATGCTAAAGGCCAAGAACGATACCAAATTTTCTCCCAAACATCTTTATCGAAAGCCAATTTTAATTTAATAATATCGCGAGACAATAAAATGGCTAATCCTAAATTTATAAAGCTAGACAATACAACACCGCCGACGATAAAAACAAGTCCCATCTCTGTCCAAATTGCGTAAACCAAAACACCAAGCAAAGAAAATCGACCGAGTAACTCTCCGACAACCGCTCGACCCATAGTTAACATTTTTTGAAACAGTCCGGTAAAAATTTGCAGTATGGCGACAAAGAAAAAAGACAAAGTTAACACAACGACTCCCTCTTTAACCATTAACGAATAAGGGAATAACCAAATAAATATTGGAGCAAAAACAAGTACAGCCAAAGCCGTCACTAATCTAAAAGTTAAAAGGTTAGAAAACACTCGAGCTTGATCATTGGTATATTCGGCTAATAACTGAGAAGTGACAAGAACCATTCCAAGATCAACAGCCACGCCAAAAAATTGAAGATACGCCGTCATAATCGTATAGGAACCAAAACCAGACGCGCCTAAATAATTCGTCATCATTAAAACCGTAATCCAACCCAAAATAATGCTCACAATTTTCCCAACTGATTGAATAATAGTATTTCTGGCTATTTTTCTCGTTTCTATCATAAAAATTGATATGCTTTAGCTTAGGCTTGACACAATAGTTCAACTGTGATACAGTATTCTGTTTTGAGAATAAAGAACTGCATCCACGACGAGTATGAAATTTTGGGTCGGAGGAAATCTTGGTGTCTCACTCAGATCTTCCCCATCCGCAATTTCTTGGATGCAGTTCCTTACCCTGAAGACATTTGAACTAACTATTATACTCGGCCACGGCCGAGATTTTTTATTACCTTTTATTCAGCGCTAAAAATTTCGTTTAAAATATCTTTAGCTTTACTTTGACGCTGGCTCGTTAATTCCTCATTGGTCGTTAAATAAATATTAACCACACTACTTTCTTTTACTCCTTCCGGCAGTTCTGTGGCCGGCCAAAGAATTTCTTGTCCATCAATAATTTTTATTACCGCATACTCACCTTCAAAGCGATCAATAACGGCTTCTAGTTTATGATTGTTTCCCATAATTAAATTTCTTCTTCTCGCACTTTAACCATTTTTGGTTCAGTACGTTTTAAAGTAACAGTTAAAACTCCATTTTTCATTACAGCTTCAGCGCTCTCTGGGTTCACAGTAACAGGCAAAACAACAGATCGAGAAAAAGAGCCCCAATGGCACTCTTGAACAATATATTGTCGCCCCACTTCAACCGCTTCGTCTGTACGACGACCTCGAATAGTTAATAAATCATTATGCATTGCCACGTTTATATCTTCTGGACGCACGCCAGCTATTGTCGTCCGCACAATAACATCATCTTTTGTTAAATAAACATCTAAGGCTAATTCACCCTCCGGCTCTGACCACGGTTTCTCGGGTAAGGTTACCGGCACATTCGAAACTTGACTCCACGTCGCTTCGGCATCATCAGGAATAGGTACAGAAATACCTTTGTTATCTTTTTGATTTTTGAAGATCTTATTAAACATATTAAAAGTATAAAAGAATGCCCACCCTTATACAAGGATCATTCTATTCATAAGTCAAAACACCCTCTTTATTATTGGGCACTATCTCTATCCAAACCTTACCATGGGCAATAGGCAATGACTCATTATTGTCGGTTAAAAACACCGTCCGTGAAGAATCATCTTTTTTCTCCCAACGCCCCCTAATACCAACACCGTCCCTAAACAACCAAGCTTCACCCGAACCAATCACTTTCACCGCTACGGCATCTGGTACGTTGGCTCGTGGCGCCGGTTTGACTTCGGTAAATTCAACAATAACGTTTTCCACGCCTATTTCTTTACTGGTCTCTCGGTCTGTGGACACATCTCCGCCAATTGATCGAAAATATTTTTTTTCTTCTTTATCCCATCGCCAACGCACGCGATAAGGTGCCAACGATGGATTAACGACGACCAGATTCGCAATTTTGTTGTCTCCATGTGGTTTATCGCTTGCCAATAACGCAGATATTTTTGGTTGACGATTCCAACCAAAAGATTCTATCAACGCACCCATTTTTAAAATAGTTGTAAATAAATTATGTGGGGGTTCAAAATTTGATCGTCTAAAATAAGCTCGCCCGTTCGAAAATTCGTCAGCGTTGTTAATGGTTTTATCTTCTTGTAATAATTCAATAGCTTTGGGACTACCTCCGGAGTGAGCATAAACGGCGTCCACCTCTTTTACTAATGGTAAAAAATATTCTCTAGATGATCGCACTGGACCAATAATAATATCTTTGGTCGTTTGGAATACAGCCAATAACCTTGTTACTCCGCCCTCAACCGGTACTTCCCAAACAATCGACGCGTTTGAAATTCCCGAGTCTGGTCTTGCCGTAGGATAGTTGTCTATCATTACTGCAATTGGACGAGCCGTTCTGTCATTTTCAGAAATGTATTCACCGCTCAAAACAGATTCCACCATACCTTCCGGTGGTCCGCTCGGCTCTTCGGTAATTGGTTCGTTTTGAATTATTACTGGCGCCTGTTTTATAAAATTTTGATAAAGCAATACCGCATTAATTCCAAGAATAACCACAATCAAAATAAGCCAAATGTTTTCACGAATAACTGTGCCTAAATTTGGCCTTGAAACAACATCCAAAACTTTTTCTTCTTCCTTTACTTCTTCGTTAATTACTTCAGTTTGATTATCCAGCATGCTAAACAATGAGAGGTAACTTTTCTAAAGGAAATTTTTCGTCGGTAATAACACTTTGAATTCGATATGCTCCGTGGGTGGGCGCTTCAATATATCCATTCCAAGCCATTTTTGCCAATCCGCCACTTTCTACCCAATCAAATAACCACTCGTTTATATACCTAGGATCGTGCTGAGGTATACCACCGCCAACCGCTTGCAACCATCGCGAATTAAAATCTTCTTGTGAACCAATTGGCGGAGCAATAATAATCGGAATTCCTGCCCCAGTATAAAAAGATTGCTCGGATGGTTTAGTCCACAAAATATCAGTCTTTTTTAATCCGACGGTAAATTTTTCAAAATATTCTGTACGAGATTTATAATAATTAATATTAAGGTTTTTACCAATTTGTTTACTCAAATTTAACTCCTGCGCACTTTTAATAAATTTGTCGCGTATATCTTTGTGCGTACCTGCTTCCAAGTTTAAGGTTATATCTCCTTTGGCTAAACGAGTACGGAGTCCCGACATTATTTGTGTCGCCAAGCGCCACTGTGCACCGGCTCCGCCAACGCTAAAAGTAAGCGTTAATGAACGTTTTTTGGGTTTGTCTTCCCAATATTTTCCCAACCGCTGACGCAGTGTTAAATTATATTGATTTTGAAAAACTCCATTAGGATCAAGGTTGTTTAGTCTACAAGACAAATCACGCTTTAGCGCGCTCGAATTTGGTCCATCAACAAGTTCTTTAGGAATTGGAAATCCGGTAAGAAAAATGTTCTCTTCGCGAACGCCGTATAATTTTAGTCTTTCCACGACTCGTCCATTTGGGGCAAAATATTTTATTCGGCTTTTTTTAGGATCCAAAGGTGCCCAAGCGCGGCTAACATCAGTGTCGCAAATTACACAATAAATTTCACCAGGATAGCCAAAAAATTCGGCGGCAAAAGCCGGCAGAAAAAAAGTAGAAACAAAAGGCAATGGTTTTTCTCTTAGGCGTTCAATTAAATCCCGCCCTAATCCCTTATGCGCCATCACCCAATACATTTGTTTTAGTTGCATTGTCGGACGAGAAAGATCACGTCGAGGATAAAAAGGTTTTATTTCTTGAAGATGGTCGTAAGTTTCAAAAATATATCTCCCGACAACCGGCACGGCAAAAAAACGAGAAACCGTTTCGTAAAATTCCCGACTCTGGTTCCATGTCCGACGATCAGCCGCCGGTATGCCGGAATAATTATTGGCCGTAATAATTCCGCCTTCGGCAATATCACGAAGCGCATAAGCGGTTCGTTCGTGACCATACCCCATATCAACAGATACGACCCAAGCTTTTTTATGACGAACAAAAGTTTTATTATTTTTTTTATTCATACGAATAGTATACACCATTCGTTGAATTTAGAGGATAAATAGTTATCTTGTATAATTTTCAGTCCCTAATAAATGTTACGAAAATATGTTATAATCATATAAACATGATTCCTATTATTGCCATAGCAAATTTAATAAACGGCTTAATAGCGGCGACCATAGCTGTTCTTCTTTTTATTCGTTACCGACGTCGCATCAAAGAAGGGCGCCCCATTAAAGGTATCTCTTACTTTATATTGTTTTATGCAAGTGTGGCGATTATGTGGTTGTTATATGCCACCCCGGGTCTCATTACGCCAAATTTATATACAATAATGGTTCTGCAATCTTTTGCTGATATTTTTGTTTATATGAGCGCAATTATTGGCATACTAATTTCTTTTACCGCGCTAAATAAAAAAGACACGGGTAGTATAATAGCCATCATAATGGGTACAGCCACACTTATTTATGCCCTTGGAAGAATTTTTAACGCCAAACCACATATTCAAGAAGTTATTCCGCCATATGTATATTGGCATCCCGACTCAAGTCTTTGGTTATTGGTTCTTACTGGGCTCGTTGCGTCTGCGAGCTCTCTAACTTTTATAATTACTTTTATCGTACTTGGTTACAGGGCAAAAAATAACTACTTAATATACCGCCGATCTTTATACTTGTCGGCAGGAATGAGTTGTATGTTTTTGGCCTCCCTTATTTTCTTTGTTATGGCCACCGGTGGTTTTGTTTTAACAATGGCCGCCTCAATTTTTGGCATTATTGGTTTAATACTAATGCTTCAGGGAATTCATACCGACACAGAAGCAACACATGAAATCCACGCCGACCTAGAAGCTGAACGAACAAAAAATCTTTAAACCGATACAAATAACTTTTCTAAGTAACAACAAACTTTTTTATTATTTTCATATATTCCCAGCCTATCTCAAAAGGGTAATATGTGTGTGGACATTACCCTAAACATTTGATTTATTACGTTTATTGTGATATAATTATAAAAGTGTTTAATAAATATACTAAATAGTCTGTCTTCTATAATATATTTGTTTTTGGCTGGTGCTGTCCTTCTTTTGGTATTACTCCAAAGGCAGGCTTTTTTTAACTCTCACAAATTCAGCGGAACAATGTTAGAGCAATACGCCAAAGATTTAACAGCGATGGCTCGACGAAACGAACTTGATCCAATTATCGGTCGAGAAGACGAAATAAATCGTGTCATTCAAACATTGGGTCGTCGTACAAAAGATAACGTTGTTTTAATAGGAAACGCTGGTGTAGGTAAAACAGCTATTGTTGAAGGACTGGCCCAAGCAATTGTTAGCGGTAAAGTGTCACCGAGTCTCCGGGGTAAACGAGTTTTAGCGCTTGATCTTAACGCTTTGGTCGCGGGTACAAAATACCGAGGCGATTTTGAACGACGTATGATGAAAATTTCGGAAGAAATTCGATCGGCCAAAAGAAATTATATTGTTCTAATTGACGAAATACACACCTTAACAATGGCGGGGCAAGCAGGTGGAACAATGAATGCCGGCGATATTCTTAAACCAGCTTTAGCTCGTGGGGATTTACAAGTTATTGGCACAACGACTCCACTAGAATATGAAAAATATATTAAACAAGATGCCACTCTTGAAAGACGATTGCAACCTATTTTAATACGCGAAACATCTAGTGAAGACACCTTAGCTGTTCTGCGCGGAATAGTTAGCCGTTACGAAAATCATCATGGTGTAAAAATAAATGACGAAGCGTTGGTGGCGTGTGTTGATTTGGCGGATAAATATTTACCTGGTCGTTTTTTTCCAGATAAAGCAATTGACCTTATGGACGAAACCGCCAGTAAAGTTAAATTAGAACACCTTGAACAATTGAACCTAAAACACCAACCAGAAGTTACACGACATGATGTTGAAATTGTGGTTAATACCCAGACTAAATCTTTTATATAATTCATTAATTTATTAATTAAATAATCTTATGGAAAAAATAATCGTCGGTACCGCCACCAGAATTTCCGCCAGTACCAAAATCAAAATGGGATTGGCTTTGGGACTTTCCGGAGCGGCTTTTTCCGTTTTGGCGGCGGGCGTGGGAGCTATTCCTAAAGTGTCAAAAATAATGGTGGACAATGACTCTACTGTTTACGCTGGGCCTATTAAGCCAGGAGTAAATGTTGTTTTAGCTCGTTTTAAGGTTACGACCACCGGTGGCACGGTTGGCATACAAAGTATAGATGTGCAAACTACTGGTCAGCGCATTTCGTCATCGCTTGTTAAAGATCCTTACCACCTTCTCTTTTATATCTGCGGATCGGGCTATGGCTACGGCGGATACGGATATGACGGCTGTAAGGTGTTTGATGTGCCCAACCATGTAACTATTGCCAAAACAGATAAGCAATCAACTGAACAATTCCTTATGCCCACCGGATTTACTATACCATCTGGAAGTCGGGCTTGGTTTGATGCTGTAAGTGCTGTTGATACTCCATCAGTTCGCGGTGGGGCTTTATTCTTTAATGTAACCAAATTAGTAGGTACGGCTAACAACGGAAAATTAATGGTTCAGGTTGGCCCTTCTCGAACACGCCCTCGTACGGTTATTGCCGCCGGAGATGTTGTTAAAACTTCTGGACTATCTTCACTCTTCTATGTCGGCTCTGATGCCAAACGTTATCTCTTTCCAAACGTAATTACTCATGACAGTTGGTATAAAAATCAGAAAGACGTTTTGATGATAGAAAAATCACAATTGCAGTCTTATGTTCTTGGTAGTAACGTTACTATTCGGCCGGGTACTTATTTAATTAAAACGACTTCGAGTCCAAAAGTCTACGCAATTGAACCGGGTGGAATACTAAGATCTTTTCCGAGTGAGTCCTCAATTAAATCTCTCTATGGAACCAACTGGACTAAACTAGTAATTGACGTACCTGATGTTTTCTTTACTAACTATAAAAATGGTGGCGAACTGAAACCAAGCACTATTCCTGAAGGTTCAGTTGTAACATTCAGTGGTAGTCAACAAAAATATTTAATTGGGGATGGCAAGAGAAGGCCTATTCTTCCTATTGGATTTACAAATAATCGTTTTGATAATGCCTTTGTAATAAAGAATGTTGATTCGACGAAATTTGTATATCAAGATTACGCTCCGGTAATGGCTTTTGAACCGAGGTATAGCGCCCCAGCCGGACCATTAAGCGGTTACGGACCAACAAATTAAGAAATATTGTTTCTAAAATAAACGCTCCACCTAGGTGGAGCGTTTATTTATTTTTTGCTAAACAAGCGTATTGATAAACAAAATCATTTAATCGCTGAAAACATTTTGTATCAAGCGGAACGGCTAAGAGCGTGGGTGATGGTACGTAAACATAAGGCGAAATAGGATAACGATTCATTAGTTCTTGACGTCGCAAAGGGTTGGATGTTGTCCAAAAATCAAACCATTCGTTTTGGTTCCATTTATCTTTAAATAACCCCGGAGCAATTACATCGTGGCCGCTCCAACCCCATACCCACGGGGCATCATTCGAGGAAACAACCATAACCGGAATATTGCGATCGAGTATTTGCAACTGACGAATTGACTGAAGATAATTTTCCGAAACCGTATTGTTACGAAACACTAATAACAAAACCCCAAAAATTAACACCAAATGCAAAAAATAAAAATAAACAATTCGCGCCGATAAAATTTTTAATCTTGGTAAAATTTCCCCCAAAGCAAATCCGGCATAAAAAATTACACTTAGATCAAAAAAAATAAGAGTCCGTTTATAAAAAGGTAATTGAAAAACAATAAAAACAAGGCTAGCTAACCCCAACCAAAACAATGGTTGGTTAAAACGCTTCTTATTGTAAAAAATACCAGCTATGGCTAATGGAAGAAGTAACGCATTTAAAACTAAATACGTATCAACTGAAATAAATTGACCTTCGCGAACGGCGAAATAATCCGGCGCGCTGGCTCCTAAAATTAAAATACGTTCTAAGATAAATAAAGCTTCCCCTTGCCACCACAAAAAACCAATTACTACCGGAATGGCTGTCAAAATTAACCAACGACGATATTTGGGGTGCGTAAACCATAAAGTAAGAAACACTGAAAATAACATAAAAATACTAGTCGTCCGATGACTAATAAAAATTAACCCCGCCGGTAAAACTACCCACACAGATTTTTTATAAAGCGCCAAGTAAACAAACAACAAAAGGGCTAACGCAAAAAATTGTTTCCAAAGAAAAAACTGATAAGCGGTTGCTTGAGTAAAAGACACGGCAAATAATACTAAAGTAATACTTGCTGTTGTTGTTCCAAACTCTTTCCAACTTAATACAAATAACGCAAAACCAATTAATATAAAAATAGTGGCAAGACTGCCATAAAGTACAAAATTTGTCGGAAGTCCGCTTAAGCTTAATATATCTAAAAACACTCGCGAACCAATGGCGCTATTTGGTAATAATAAAGCTGATGGGCGAGGAAATGACGACAAGGGTTGTTCTAAATAGTGCTTATAAAAACCCGTGTCATAGCCAAAATAAGTTTCTCCCGATCTAAAAAGTGGGAATATGGCGCTAACGATAAGTAGGCTAACACCAAGACTTAAAAGATAAATTTTTAATGAACGTTTAACTTCGGTTTTTTCGCTTAAAAATATTTTATACGTAAAGCTTAAAAAAAATCCACTAAACAAAACAAGCCCTGATAGTGGCCAAGGCGTAAAAATGGCAAGTAACGCAATACAAAAAGCTATACCATAAGCAACAAAAGGGGCTTCGTCTAAAAACACGAGTAGTTTATTCATACTTATAAGTATAAACCGCAAAGAGGTAAAACGACCAATTTCTAATATGCTTAAACAGGGGCAGGGCGGTCGCCAACGGCAACCGCCCTGCTGTTCGCTTCTACGGAAGCGCACCCTTGATGATACCGAGGCACTCAGCCCCAGCATTGTTCGGAGTGGCTCCTGGCCACGTCGGGTCGTAGGCAAACCCATGGAACCCTCCGAACTTATCGGACACTCCGATAATGAGAACTCCGAGGGGTTCCTTTGTTGTTGGTTTGCCGATGGCTCCTTCAATCGCCCAACCGTCGTCCGCATTGGTGCCGACAAGTCCGCGAGCGACAACGCGAATAATTTGACAACGAGGATCTCGCGGCCCGTTGAACTTTTCGCATTGTGTGGCGAACTCGTTCGCCATATCGGCTAGCCGACTCTCCTTGGGTTCGAGCACCGCAGCCATGGTCACCGAAGACGGCGTGATGAACAGAACGAAAACGACGACTGCACCAAAGACTGATCTCCTCATTTCTCCCTCCATCCTCCAAAAGATAATTGAGTTTTACTGTGTTTCCATAAAAAAGTCAACGAAAAATTTTTACCCCACGACTGAACTGATTTTTTATAAAATTTTAAAACTATCGTCTATTCAGAAAATATATAAACGACGACGATAAATATAACTATTAAAATGATTCCGATAAACATCATATATTTAATTTACTTTTTCTTACTTAATTCTAGTGACAAATTAACTCCTTATACTTTATTGCATAAGCCAATTTTTTGCTTCAGACACATTGTCAAAAAACTGAACTGTGTTTTTTTGGGAAAATTGAACCGCAAAATCAGCAAAAACTTTTTGCACCTCATTAATAACTCCGACAAAAGCTATCTTTATAATCTGTGGATGTTCGATAGCTGATTTGTAAATTTTAAGAGTGGCCGGTTCGGCAGACTCACTACCATGCGAAAGATCAACAACAGCTTTAAACGCTTCGTCAGGATGCTTATTAATAATATCAAAAACCTGCGAAACCAACCGCGAGGCTTTTTCGGGATCATCTTCGGCATAAAGCGCAATACTAATAACATTGCCCTCTTCTAATATTATTCGATGTTCTTGCATATATATAAGTTTACCGCCAGATTACCTTAATAAGCAACCTTATCAGTTATAAAAATTCTTTTATAATGCCTGCTCTATACTTCTATAATTACTACTTGACTATGATGATCCGAAACATCTTTATCCGAAGAATAATGATCAACAACCTTAATATTCGGACTAGTCAAAATAAAATCAACAACAGCTTCAGCATATCCTGATTTATTTTTGCGCGTCATATTAAAGCTGGTTTCTCTTTCGCCTTTAAAAATATTGACTAATTTTTGTTCTATAAGTTTAATGGATCTCGTGTTTTCGTTTACATTAAAATCGCCTCCCAAAATAATATTTTCTTTGTCTTTAATATAATCAAATATCTTTTGTGCCATTTGTCTTTGTCCTTCTGTTTCTTGTCCATCGTGCGCCCATACTCCCTGTAGGGTCATTAAATTGTAGTAGGTATCGTTTGCTAGAACTTGGCAATGAAGAAGGTTGCGTGGGAATGTCGGTATAAATTCTGGGATATCCTCAACGTCAGTAACAGCATCTCCATATAGCCACACTACCGACTTATTCGACAAAGGAAACTTACTAAAAATAGCTAACCCGCGTGGAACATAATCATCTTCAATTTTTATATTAAATTGATTTTCGTATTCAAAATAAGGTAACCCGAGCTTCTCTTGCAGAGAAATGTACGAAGTTAGATACGGCGGCAAATTTTTTTTAACACTATTATTCACCTCCTGCAAAAAAATAATATCGGGCTCTTCTTCTTGTAGATAATTTATAATATTATCCCAAGTGTGTTGGCCCCCAAGCCACATATTGAGATTAATAATTTTTATTTTCATTAAAGATATTTTACAGTAATTTTTAATACTAGAAAAATTTTAATAATAAAAGCCCTAACTTTTCCTAATTTATTGAAATAGCTAACTGTACGGATGATTGATAAGTGGTGAAAAAAGAGTAAGGTGGAGAACCACAAAGGATTGCTCTAGTCTCAACTAGAAGGAGGGCTCAATGGCCAAGGCACGGGTAATCATTATCGAAGACAGGCCGAAATGGATTGCGTGGGTGCGCGACTACGTCACTGGGTATATGGGCATGAGATCGTGGCAGAAGCAACGACGTACAAAGAAGGAATTGCCGTCATTGAACGGTTGCCGGAACTTACTCCAGACATCATCATCCTCGATGGTAACTTAAGCGACGATGCAAGGGGTGGCCTTGACGGCAAATGGCTATCCGAGCGGATCCGCCAAAACAAACCAACACCAAAGATCGTCTGCTGGTCCGACGATACATACCTGTGGGGAGACCAAGCGGTATGCAAACCGTTACCCACCGAAACGCCGAACGACAAAGGACAACTTGAAGCAGCGATCCAGACACTAATCGACTAATCGTCAGCCGAGAGACTGGATGGTGCGGTCGATCATCGCGCATCCGTGCGACGAGAACGAAGAAGTGTCATTCGTTCCGTCCACGGATGTGCTTCTTTTTTTACAAAAAACCCCTACACAAAGTGGCTGGATTTTTAGCACTAAGGGGAATCCGCTTCGCTAGAATCCTCGACGCTTACGCGTCTCTTTAAAACCACTCAGTTCTAATATTTTCTCTACGGAAAACTTCCGTTTCCCGACCCCTTCCCGGGTTCAACCCCATCGCAATAAAAGAAAAAACCTGACACAAAGTCAGATTTTTTCTTTTAGCCCCAAGGGGAATTACGACGTGCCTCGTCGACAACAAATCGACTCGACACTCTGTCCTGGGTAGCGATTGACTTGCCGCCGGCAACTCAATCGACGCTCGCTTAATTCGTTCGTTTTTCCAAACTCACTCATTGCTCGCTCCTACCCGTTCGATTCCTTTTCGAATCCTAACCAAAAGAAAATCCCTCCCAAAAAGGGAGGGCTTTTCTTTTAGCCCCAAGGGGAATCGAACCCCTATTTCCAGGATGAAAACCTGATGTCCTAACCATTAGACGATGAGGCCATACAGTACTGTGCGTTTTCGGATAATACATTGTTTTTGGTTTTGAATCAAGATTGATGTAATACCTAATAAAAAGTATACTTGCCATAATTATGAAAAAGAAAAAAGAAACTATTATTTTAGGCATAGAAACTTCGTGCGACGAAACAGCGGTTGCGCTCGTTAAATGTACTCAAAATAAACAACTATTCAACTTTGACGTTATTGAAAATTTGGTGCATTCGCAAATACCCGTTCATCAAAAAACCGGAGGAGTAGTACCAGAAATAGCAGCAAGAGAACACGCCATTAAATTACCAGAACTTTTAAACCAACTTTCTAAAAAATACGGCCAGAAAAATTTAGAAAAAACTATTGATGCTGTAGCTATTACGGCTGGGCCGGGTCTAATTACTTCTTTACTTGTGGGTGTAGAAATAGCCAAAACCATAGCGACGGTTTGGAATAAACCACTTATTCCCATTAACCATTTGGAGGGACACATATATGCGAATCTGCTATCCAGCCATACGAAGCTCCCTAACTTTAAAAAAAAGAAAAACAAACTAGAAACCAAAAACTTTAAATTTCCTTTAGTCGCTCTCATTGTTTCTGGTGGACACACCGAACTGGTTTTAATGAAAGACCACCTCAATTATAAAATTGTTGGAACGACGCGTGATGATGCTGCCGGTGAAGCATTTGATAAAACAGCCAAACTCCTTGGCCTCTCATACCCAGGCGGACCACTCTTGGCCAAACTAGCCACCAATGGTAATAAAACAGCCATCGTCTTCCCGCGGCCAATGCTTAATCAAAATAATTTTGATTTCAGTTTTTCAGGAATAAAAACTTCTGTAGCTGTTTATCTACAAAAAAATAGGCGCGCAAATAAAGCCGACATCGCTGCCAGTTTTGAAGAGGCAGTTGTCGATACTTTGGTTCAAAAAACCGCCAAAGCTATAAATATATATTCTCCTAAAACAGTTATTATTGCTGGTGGTGTAGCGGCAAACCTTTCTTTGCGCGAACAGTTAGAAAATAGAATAAAGACAGATTTCCCAAATATTACTTTCATAAAACCAAACCTAAAATTCGCTACCGATAACGCCGCCATGATTGCTACTGCGGGTAGTATTCATTGGTTAAAAAATAATGCAGTGACAACAAGTCAAGTTACAGTTAACCCCCAAATGCCTTTATGTTAAAAAAAGAAATACTACTCCTAACAATTAAAGACACGCAAAAATTAGCCAAAGACATAGCTAAAAAAATAAATGGCGGAACAGTTATTGGACTTATTGGCCCGCTTGGAAGTGGAAAAACAACTTTTACTCAAGCCCTAGCTAAAAGCCTAGGAGTTAAAACAAAAGTTAAAAGCCCAACATTTACCTTGCTTCAACTATATAACTTAAACAAAGAAATGGCACTGTGTCATATTGATCTTTACCGAATAAAAAACTGCTTAAAAGAAATTAATACACTAGGTATTGGCGACTATATTTCTGACCCAAAAACAATTACCGTAATTGAATGGGCCGACAAAATTAAGAAAAGCCTGCCTCGTAAAACGATTTGGCTGACTTTTTCTTATGCAAATAGTTCGCGACGCGTTGTAATTAACTAAGCTCTTCTTTGGCAACCCTAAACACTTCGTCTAACGTAGTAATACCCTGAAGCGCTTTTATTAGACCATCTTGAAACATCGTAACCATTCCTTCTTCACAAGCCAAGCTTTTAATTTTTTCTTCAGATACTTCCTCCTCAAGAATTGCCTTACTGATAGATTTACTCATAACCATAACTTCAAACAATCCAATTTGTCCGACATACCCTAGACCCTGACAAATATCGCAACCTTGTCCTTTGTAAAAAATCCAATCTTTGGGTAAACTCTTTTTTGTTTTCTCCGGAAGTAAACTAAGAGCCTGTTTAACTTTCTCCATTATTTTTTTATCTGGTTCAGTTATTTTTTTACAATTTATACATACTCTTCTAACTAATCTTTGCCCAATAACCGCATTCAACGCGGGCGGAATAAGAAAACGCTTTAACCCAATATTTAAAAGACGGGGGACGGAAGCGGCGGCGTTGTTTGTGTGTAAGGTGGAAAGAACAAGATGACCAGTTAACGCGGCGTTGGTGGCGATGTCGGCTGTTTCAAAATCACGAATTTCACCAATTAAAATAATATTTGGATCTTGTCTAAGAATTGAACGAAGTCCGGTGGCAAAAGTATATCCGTGTTCGATGTCGACCTGGCTTTGATTGATACCCGCTAGCCGATATTCAATTGGATCTTCTAGCGTAATTATCATTACGTCAGGATGAGATAATTTAACCATAATGGCATAAAGGGTTGTTGTTTTCCCTGATCCGGTTGGTCCGGTCGACAAAATCATACCGTTTGGTTTTTTAATTTGTTCAGTGAGTGCCTCATATGCATTGCCAACAAGCCCAAGGTCTTCAAAACTAACTCCTTTTTCGGTTGTCCGCAAAAGACGCATAACAATACTTTCCCCAAAAGTGGTCGGCAAAGAAGACACGCGAACATCAATATCGCCACTACTTAAATTAACAACAAAATGCCCATCTTGTGGCTTATTAGAAACGTTAATTTTTAAACCAGATAATAATTTTAAACGGGAGACTATTTTTTGATATAACTCACTACGAATAGAGGCTGCCGGATAAAGCACGCCATCTATCCGATATCGAATAGCAATTTGTTTTTCACCCGCTTCAATATGGATATCTGATGCGCGAGTTTTTAACGCGCCTGCCACCATAGCATTAACCGCTTCGGTGATATTAACATTTACTAACATTTGTTCTAGGTCTTTAATACCACTTATGCTTCCCAAGTGTTTATCAAGATCTTTCTCGTAAATATGAACTCCTTTAAAAGATTTGTACTGTTTGGGCACGCGACTATAAGCCTCAAGACCAATTCGAAGACTCTCGAGTGATATTAAATATAAACGAGGTTGATCGTGATACTCTTCGGTCAGGGCTTGAATTTTTTGCTTTACGGCAATTGAGGATGGGTTAATACTCCCTAAACGAATGTCTCCAACTGAAAACCAAAAACAAATAAGTCCAAGCGATTTTGCTTCCTCTTCAGGAATTATCGCAACACTCTCTGGATTAATTGGAAACCCTTCAAGATTAAAATACGGCAAACCAAGATTGGTTGCTTTTGCTTTAACCTCTCTTTCTTTATCTTTAAAACGTAAAGACCTTAATTTGTCGGTAAGTTTTACATCAGTTTCACCAGGGGCAACACCGAGACCCCCTCCACCAATAGGGGAGAAGCCCGACATAATTATATTTTCCTAAAAAAACGAAGGGCAGGATTTGGTAAAAAACGACCAAAAATTCTGACGGTTTTACTAAGATATTTACCTTTCTGAATTTTCAAAAATAAATGGGTCCACGCCGCCCACTGAAAAGCCCCCAATATTGAACCAAGCACAAAAAGTGATGGCACAAAAACCGCAATAGACAAAACAGCTAAAGATAATGACCAAGCAATAAAACCAAACTGCCAAAGGATCATTGAGCCAAAAAGTGCCGGAAGAACTAAACCAGCCACAATTGCCACCAAACCCAAACCGAACAAAGAGTTAATACCAAAAAGAACTAAGGCAAGTTCAACCGTTATCAACCAATTTTGTTTAAATAGTTCAATCGCGGAGTGTAAAGATTCCAGAAGACTCAACCCCTTTAGCACAACAAACATTATTGTATACCTTACGACAAAAGAAGTAGCAAAAATTATCGGCAACAGTACAATAAACGCAACAAAGAAAATTGATAACCCAATTAAGGCGTCATAAATTGCCAAAAGGGCAAAAAGAGCAATTAAGGCAAAAGAAAACCAAACAATCAACCGACCAAAAACAAAAGTTACAAGGACGGGAGCAAAGAAAAAACTACCAACCGCTAAACCGTCGGCAATAGTTACTGTTTTTTCTGAATTGTTAATTTTAGCGGTACTATAAACTAAGGCGATGGTTGAAACTATGGCCAACCAAATAAACAAAACTGTTACCCCGATAACAACCAAACCAATTAAAAGAAGAATAAATATAGAAAATGGATCAACCAAAAATGCGCGCATTAATCCGGGCACAGAACTCATTGTTAGTGGCATATTAGAAACCGGAGAAACAGAAGAAATATCACCCAAAACAAGACTGCCTATTCGCTTACTTGAAGAAGTTAAAAATTGATATTCGCCGGCGTTTCCAAGAAGACTAGCAAAAAGCCCCCACAACCAAAGATATTTATACTTTCTCACTGTTTGCCATGCAGTGGCGACAACCGAACGATAAATTGGTTTCGCTTTTACAGACATATTTTATTATTTTATTTTTATAAACCCCCCTTTTATTAAATCGAGGTATTTTTATTATACCAAAAAACTACAATACTCGGCAAGGAAATCTTAAACCCTTACCTCATCATAAGACTTAATGTTTACCAGACAAAATAGTTTCGATTAAGACTCCTCCAACATTAATGCTTCAAATTCTTCTTTCTCCAATGTTTCTTTCTTTAAAAGTTGTTCGACTATGGCTTCAATCATGTGTCTTTTTTCTTTTATTATTCGACTCGCTGTAGTTTGAGCTCGTTTAAGAAAAGCAGCCACTTCTTCATCAATACTTTCGGCGGCTTTCTCGCTGTAATCCCGTCGCTCATGAATATCACGACCAAGAAAAATCATTTCTTCTTTTTGCCCAAAAGTTCGAGGGCCAAGTTGGCTCATACCAAACTGCATAACTAACTCACGAGCAAGTTTGGTCGCCTGATTAAGGTCGTTTGAGGCGCCGGTGGTTAGCTCCCCTAAAATATCTTTTTCCGCAGTGTATCCACCCAACATAACTGCCAGATCGTCGACAAACTCGGAACGAGAATGAAAACGCTTGTCTTCGGTTGGTAGTTTTAACGTATAACCAGCGGCGTGACCCCGAGAGACAATAGAAATTTTATGAACCGGATCGGCGTGTGGTAAAAGGTGGGCGATTAAAGCATGACCAGCTTCGTGATAAGCGGTAATTTTTTTCTCAAAATCCGACAAAACATTACTCTTACGTTCAGGTCCAAGAATTACTTTTTCTACACTTTCCAATAACTCGATTTGATTAATAATTTTTTTGTCGCGACGAGCGGCTAAAATAGCAGCTTCGTTTAAAACATTCGCCAAATCAGCTCCTGACATCCCGGGGGTTCTCTGTGCCAAAGCCTTGAGCGAAGTATCAGCTGCCAACGGCTTACCTTTGGCATGAACCTTAAGTATTTCTTCACGATCGTCTATCCCAGGAAGATCAATCATTACTCGCCGATCAAAACGACCAGGGCGAAGCAAGGCCACATCAAGAACATCCGGACGGTTAGTAGCCGCCATAACAATAACGCTTGTTTTTGGTTCAAAACCATCCATTTCCACCAAAATTTGATTGAGCGTCTGCTCACGTTCGTCGTGAGAACCCCCTAAGCCTGATCCTCGTTGACGACCAACCGCGTCAATTTCGTCTATAAAAACAATGCTTGGTGACACTTTTTTTGCCCGCTGAAAAAGATCGCGAACGCGAGACGCTCCCACACCAACAAACATTTCCACAAACTCTGACCCGGAAATATGAAAGAAGGGGACACCGGCTTCACCGGCGACAGCTCGCGCCAAAAGTGTTTTACCTGTTCCTGGTGCGCCAACCAAAAGAACTCCGCGAGGAATCTTAGCGCCCATTGCCTGAAATTTAGCTGGACTTTTCAAAAACTCCACCACTTCTTCAAGCTCGGTTTTCGCTTCCTTAGCGCCAGCCACATCTTTAAAGGTTGTATGATCTTTTTTAAGAGCGGCGTTTTCGCGTGCGCCACTTTGCCCAAATGTCATAGCTCGATTGTTCATTCCTTGCACTTGCCTCATCATAAAATAAATAAACAACCCGATTAATATAAGGGGCAACAAAAAAGGAAGAATTGCGGAAGTCCAAATAATGAAACCGCTTTCTCCTTTTACTTCTATTGGCAACTGACGAACTTTCTCTGATGATATTCCGTAGTTTATTAAAAGCACCGGAAGGGATTCGGTTGTTTCTTTTCTGGCCATTTTTTTACTCCCGTCTTTCAGCGAAAAATCAACAAGAGCATCATTCTTAACAATTATTGATTGAATATTATTCGACTCAATGGCCGCTACTAATACCTCTAACCCAACTTCTTCTGTTTTTTGTTGGGATTGTGAAAAAACACTAGCTATACCGGCGACAGCAAAAAAAATAAGGACAAATATAATAAAATTTTTTAATAGGTTTTTCATAGGTTTTAGTTTGGCTGTAGTTTAGCAAGTGACGGTATCAAAGGCAAACCAACCCGACCGCAAACGGTGGGGTTAACTTCTTAATTGCTTACAAATTAATTCTGTGCTTCCGTTGTCTTATCTTCTAAGGTAGCCTCTGTTTGCTTGTTCTCGGTTGTTGTTTCGTCTGCTGTTTTAGTTGTGTTGGTGGCCACTGTATCCCTAACAAGAGAAAGGCCTAATCGATACTCTTCGGGTTTCAAAGAAACGATTGTAAATTCCAGTTCGTCGCCGGGTTTAATTTTAGAAATTATTTCTTCCTGTTTCATACCAAGTTCGGAAATGTGTGCCAAACCCTGAATATCTTCATCGAGTTCCACAAAAAGTCCGAAAGAATTAACTTTCTTAATTTTTCCTTTTACTTGTTGTCCAACTTTATACTTTTCTTCCACGGTTTTCCACGGATCCGGCAACAAGCGCTTCATTGAAAGAAAAACCTTCGGCCCGTTTATGTTAATTATTTGCGCCTTAACCTGTTGTCCTTCTTTTACAACCTCTGACGGGTGTTCGACTCTCTGCCAAGCAAGCTCTGAAATATGAATAAGGCCAGTGAGGCCATCGGCAAATTCCATAAACGCACCAAAATCGGCAATAGCTGTTATTGGCCCCTCACAATTTTCACCAATTTGATGTTCGGCAATTTTTGTAATTTGTGAATCTTCTTCTATCTTCTTTTCTGAAACAATTAACTTACCTTCTCCTCCGTCAACATCTAAAACCTTAACTCGAAGTGTTTCACCGATAAATGATTTAAGTTTTTCTTGAATACGCGCCTTGTCTCCACCCGGAACTCGTGGATAGTGTTCGGCGGAAAGCTGAGACACGGGTAAAAATCCTTCGTTGTGATCTAAGTCCACAATTAAGCCACCTTTATTAGCTTCTTTAACTACTACATTAACAGTGATGCCGGTTCCTCGAAGACCCTCAAGTTTTTCCCACGATTTTTGTTGACCAGCAAAACGAAAAGATAGTTCGGCTTCGCCCAGTTCGTTATCAAGACCAACTACTGTTGCTTCGGCTTCGTCTCCTACCTTAAGGTTACCGTATTCGGCAGACTCGTTGTATAACTCTCGTCCTCGAACCACACCAGAATACCCACCTAAATCAATATGAACCTCGTTTTTGGTGGTACTAACTACTCGGCCACGAACCACGTCACCGATCTTTGGAATAGCCAAAAAATGCTTATCTTCAAGGAGTTTTTGAAGCTCAGAAGGTGCATTTTTTGCTACTGTTTTTATTGTTGCTACAGTCATAGGTTCTGACACTATAATAGAAGACGTCAACTTTTGCAAGAGTCCATCATCTGCTATGATTTGAGTACTCCATATGCCAAACCCGCACTTCAAAAGAATCGCCTATACCCCCAATCAAAAAAGAAGTTTTTTACCAACTCCAAGTAGACGCCCAAAACATCGCAAATTAAAAATAAACCATTGGCTTCGTACTGTCGTCGCCACAGGATTGATGGCTGGTGTTATTTTTTTCTTAATTGGTGCTACGGTTTTTGCTTGGTTTTCACGAAACCTTCCCGATCCAAGCAACCTCACAAAAAGAACAGCCGCCGAAACAACTAAAATTTACGACCGCACGGGTGAAACGCTATTATATGAAATTCATGGGGATCAAAAAAGAACACCGGTAAAACTTTCAGAAATTCCAGCCTATATAAAAAACGCAACGCTAGTTGCTGAAGATCGTGGCTTCTATACGCATCGTGGTTTTGATCTTACGGGAATTATAAGAGCCGCTTTAACAAACTTAGTTAAGGGCGGACGTGGCCAAGGGGGATCAACTATAACTCAACAATTAGTTAAAAACACAATCGTTGGTAATGAAAAAAGTTATTCCAGAAAAATCAAAGAGTTGATTCTCTCTTACAAAATAGAACAAAAATTTTCCAAGGATGAGATTCTAGAAATGTACTTAAACTCCATACCTTACGGGGGAAGCTCCTATGGGGTTGAGGCGGCTGCTGAACGATACTTTAATAAACGAGTCAATTCTCTTACCTTGGCTGAATCTGCGGTGTTGGCGGCCCTGCCTAAGGCCCCTTCCGCCCTTTCGCCATATGGAGGAGACAGAGAACGACTTATTGAACGCCAACGGTATATTTTATCCGAGATGAAAGCGCTTAACTATATTACACCAGAAGAAGAAACAGCGGCTCGAACACAGGTTCTTGTTTTCTCACCTCTCCGTGATAGTATTTTGGCTCCCCATTTTGTTTTTTACGTTCAATCAATCTTAGCCGAAAAGTATGGCGAAAAATATGTAGAAACCGGCGGACTAAAAATTACAACCACCCTTGATCTTTATATGCAAAAAATTGCCGAAGAAGAGGTGCTAAATGGCGCCACAAAAAATGAAGAAAAATACGGGGGGAAAAATGCGGCTCTAATCGCCCTAAATCCAAAAAACGGAAACATATTGTCTATGGTCGGCTCTCGAGATTATTTCGACGAAACAAATGACGGCAATGTTAATGTAACCGTCCAACCAAGACAACCCGGTTCGTCTTTTAAGCCAATTGTTTATGCCAGCGCTTTTATGAAGGGCTACACTCCTGACACGATTCTTTACGACGTTCTAACGACCTTCAAAAACCAACCGCAAGATTACACCCCGCAAAATTACGACGGCAAAGAACACGGGCCGGTTACGGCGCGTCAAGCGCTGGCTGGCTCTTTAAATATTCCGGCAGTAAAAATGTTGTACTTAACCGGCATAAATGACGTTTTGACTTTGGCCGAAAAAATGGGCTACACCACATTAAAAGATAGGAGCCGTTTTGGTTTATCTTTGGTTCTTGGTGGGGGAGAAGTCAAACTACTTGAACATACTGCGGCCTTTCAATCTTTTGCCAGAGACGGCTTATATTTTGAGCCTAGTGCCATATTGCGAGTAGAGGACGCGGAAGGAACCGTCCTTGAAGAAAACGAACCGCAGTCTCGCCAAGTTATACCCGGAAATGTTGCTCGAGAAATAACGAGCGTTTTGTCGGATAACAATGCCCGCTCTTTTATTTTTGGCGCCAACAACCCACTCACACTTGGAGACAGACAGGTAGCGGCAAAAACCGGCACCACTAACGACTACCATGACGGCTGGACTCTTGGCTATACCCCATCGATTGTTGTTGGTGTTTGGGTAGGGAATAATGACAATAAAGAAATGAAAAAGGGGGCCGACGGATCGGTTGTCGCGGCCCCAATTTGGCACAACTTTATGGCTAGGGTTCTTGGTAATACACCCAAAGAAACATTCGTACCATCAGAGCCAACAAATGATGGTGGCAATCCCGTCCTTTATGGCCAAACACCAAACGAAACAACTGTTATTATTGATAGAGTGTCTGGCAAACGTGCTACCGACCTAACCCCCGAAGAATATCGTATCCCAAAAACCTACAGAGAAGCACATAACATACTTTACTATGTAAACCGATCTGACCCTCGTGGCGCTCCGCCCGAACACCCAGAAAATGATCCTAACTACAACAACTGGGAAGCTGGTGTTCAAGCGTGGTTAAAAGCCAAAGGAGAGGTTGGTGGAGAAATCGCTCCAACCGAATATGATGATGTTCATACCTTGGAAAATCAACCAATATTATCAATTACTAACCCGGCCCCAAACCAAACAATCCGAGGATCTTCGTTGTCTGTTAACACTCTTGGTAGTTCAGCTCGGGGGATTATTTTGATTAATTATTATCTTGACAGAACACTTGTCGATAAAGATACCTCTGTTGGAAATCACACCCTTAACATACCCGCCGGTACAACTCCCGGATTTCGATCTTTAAAAGTTGAGGCCATGGACGACGTAGGAAACAAAAAATCCATTGAACGAATTTTTAATTATATCCCTTAATAAAAATACTCTCCTTCTGGGGGAGAGTATTTTTACTGTTTCCGATTACTGACGAATTGGCATAATTAAATATTTAAACCCAATATGAGAATCTTCGGCGGGACGAACAAAAACCGGTCTATCTGGTTTGGTTAACTGCAATTTTGCATTATCGCACGATAGCGCAGCTAAACCGTCCAACAAATAACGGGCATTTAATAAGGCCGTGGTCTCGTCTCCTAAAATTTTTGCCGGCACGGTTGTCCTGTGCGAACCAACTTCTCCGTTTTCTGAAAACACATCAACACCATCTCTTGTTACTTTCATAGAAACATCCGATAATCCAGCCCTAGAAAAAAGTGTTGTAGCTTTTATGGCTCGAATTAATGCATTTGTTTTAATTATACATACAACCCCATCTTCTTGAGGAAAAAGAGGCTGATAATCTGGGTATTCACCATCAACTAGGCGAGAAGTGATTTCTGTTTGACCTATAACTATTTTAACCTGATTATCATTCACTGAAATATTCGCCTCGTCATCCTCAAGGTTTAAACCCAAAATTCTTGTTACTTCATTTACGGTCGCGATGGGAATAATAAATTTTAGTGTCTGCCCTTCGTGTTTAATAACTGCTGTAGTTGTTTCCGCCAACCTATAACCATCTGTGGCGGTTGTTAAAACTTTACCTTTGTCTACAAACACAAGAACCCCACTAAATTGTGGCCTTTGTTCTACGCGACCAGCGGCAAACGCACTACTCTGCAACATACTTTGAAGTGTTTTAGCCTCTAAAATAAATGTCCCTTTTTGTTCTTCAACTGAAGGAATAATAGGGAAATCAGTACTTGGGTTGGTTCGTAGGGTTGTTGTTGTTGTTTCTGTTGTTATTGTTATTCCTTCGTTGTTTTTTTCTAAAGTTATTGGTCCGCCAGCTAATAATGGTAAAAGTTCTAATAATAATTTTGCCGGAACCAAACATTCTCCTTCGGTTTCTATTTTACCCCTAACTATATGTTGAACACCCGCTTCAAGATTTGTTGCGGATAATTTTAAACTATTTTTTTCTGCTTGTAATAAAACATTACTTAATATTGGAAGACTTGTTCCCTTAAGTGCGATATGCCCAACGATAGATATCCCCAAAGATAAATTTTCCTGCAAACAAGAAAGTTTCATTATATTAAATTAATTTATATAAGAAGTAATAATAGTAAGGATGTGGGTAGTGGGGAAAACATTTTTATATTGTGATTTTGTTGGAAAATTTTTAGTAGTAGGTGTTGATTATTTTTTTGTATCTTGGGGATGGGTGTGGGATAAAAAAATAAAAAGTGGAAAAGTTTTTATTTAATATTTTTTAATAACAGTTTGTACACAAATAAAAACAACACTTAACCACTTTTTAATTAACATAAATTTGTTGTTTAAGAAGCATAACATCTTGTCTTATTTTTTCATCTGTTTCAACCGCTTCTTTTATTTTACCACAAGCGTGCATAACGGTTGTGTGGTCGCGACTGCCAATTTCGTGCCCAATAGAAGGAAAGGAAGCTTGGGTTTCTTCCCGCATTAGGTACATAATAATTTGACGAGGTATTACCAATTCCCTTTTTCTACTTTTACCCTTAAGTTCCGGTTCTGTGATTGAATAATAACGACAAACGGTTTCAACAAGACGTTTGGGTGAAACTTTTTGTCGAGGAGTAGAAGATTCGGCCGCGGCCATAAAGATTTTTTTTACTCCTTCGAGGGTCAAATCTAAACCATTAAACTCGTGTTCCGCGATTATTCTATTAAGAGAGCCCTCTAGTTCTCTTATGTTGTGTTGAGCGGTTGAAGCCAAGTATTGTAAAACGTCTTTTTCCAGATTTACCTTTTTTTCTTTGCATTTTGCTTGTAAAATGGCAATTCTTGTTTCAAGGTCTGGCTGGGAAATATCTGCTATCATTCCCCACTCAAAACGAGAAAGGAGGCGTTGTTCGAGCGCGGGAATCGCTTTGGGGGGGCGATCAGAGGTTAAAATTATTTGTTTGTTGTTTTGATGAAGGGTGTTAAAGGTATGAAAAAATTCTTCTTGGGTTCCTTCTTTGCCGGCAATAAATTGGATGTCGTCAATCAATAAGACATCAACCGAGCGATAACGGTCTTTAAATTCTCTTGCTCCGCCAGCGCGGACCGATTGGATGTAATCGTTTGTAAAACGCTCACTTGTAACATATAAGATACGCGCCTTTTTTTCTTCAAGTAATTTAAGGCCAACACCTTGCAAAAGGTGTGTTTTCCCCAAACCTACACCACCATAAATAAATAATGGGTTGTAAGATTTCCCGGGGTTGTTGGCCACCGCATGGGCTGCGGCGTGAGCCAACTCGTTTCCTTTTCCAACAATAAAAGTTTCAAGTCGGTAGCGCTCGTTTAAGCCACAGTTATATGTTGGGGCGCTTGGTGGCTCGGGGATTGTTGTTATTGGAGGACGCGACGAAGAAACAGTTGGTTTTTTTGACTCTACACGATAGGTTATTCCCTGAAGATTTTCTTCAAGAACATTTTGCAGAGCAGAAATAATTGGGTCATGATATTTTTTTTCTAACCATGTTTTTGTAAAAGTATTTGGAACACCAATAATAATTTTACCCCCCTCGGAGTTTACAATAAAAGTATTTTTAAACCACGTTGTAAAATTGGCTCGACTAAGAATCAGTTCCAACTCGCCAAGTGCAGCTTGCCAAAGTTGTTCGTTGCTCATAGTGAAATAATATCTTGAAAACAAGAGACTAAATAATTTAAATTGATAGGCAAGAAATTTAGTATTCCCCACTATACCACAGTTCCTTTTTGAACCAAACAACTAGGCAAGGGGTGGTCTGTATATAAACTGTGGACAGGTTGTGTATATCATAAATAAGCAGATTATGCGACACGGGTAAGAATATACATTATTGTTTTTTGACCAACAGTATAAGGATAGGTATACTGTTTAAGTTATTAATTTTTTATTATGCCAAAAAGAACATATCAACCCAAAAAAGGGCGTCGAACAAAGAAGCACGGCTATCGCGCGAGAAAGAGTACACCGGGCGGAAAGCTTGTTTTAAAGCGTCGGCAAGCAAAAGGTAGGAAGCGATTAGCTGTTTCCTAAAATAAGCCATGTTTCCAAAGCGTCAGCGATTAAGCAGGCGCAGAGATATTGATAAGGTACGTAAAACCGGTTGGCGCTATATGCACCCAACCATGACCCTGCGAGTTGTGCCCACAAAATTTGGGTATACTAGATCGACGGTTGTTGTTGGCACTGTTGTAGATAAACGAGCCACCGTTAGAAACAGAGTTAAAAGGCAAGTTCGTCATATGCTAATAGAGGAGTTTAAAGCATTAGATAAAAATACAGCTAGTTTTGATATTATGGTTACCCTTCGACCGGCTATAATAAAACAGACTCGTCCAGAACGACTAAATGTTTTAAGATCTCTTCTTATGAAAGCCAATATAGTGAAAAAATAAAAGAATGAGGCGATTATTAACAGGTATAATTAAACTTTATCAAAAAACTTTTTCTCCGGACCATAGTTGGTTCCGGCTATTTTTTCCTAATGGTTATTGTAAATTTTATCCGAGTTGCTCGTCTTACTCGGCGGAAGCGATTAACAAATACGGAATATTTGGAATTTGGTTGTCTATCAAAAGGGTTGTGCGATGCCATCCATGGAGTGCGGGTGGTATAGACAAAGTACCCACGGTTAGTGGTTTTATATAAAAAATACCTAATATGACCGAACTATATAACCTTTTTTTCTACGAGCCAATTTTTAATTTATTGGTGTTTCTTTATAATAATATTCCAGGACACGACCTTGGAATTGCTATTATTATTTTAACTATTTTTATTCGTTTGTTGCTTTATCCTCTCTCTCTAAAGTCAATTAAGGCACAGAAGATGATGCAAGATCTTCAACCCAAACTTGACGCCATTAAGCAACAGTATTCCAGCAGTAAAGAAAAATTGGCTGAGGAGACAATGAAATTATACAAAACAGAGAAGATGAATCCTTTGTCTTCTTGTTTACCCCTTCTTTTTCAGTTGCCTTTTTTGATTGCTCTTTTTCATACCTTAAGAGACGTAACAAACCCCGAGAGTTTGTCGGTTCTTTATTCGTTCGTGCCGTCTCCGGGGAGCATAAATAATATAGGTTTTTTTGGGTTACTTGATTTAGGTGTGGCTAGCCCTTTTATTGCCATTTTGGCCGGTTTGGCTCAATTTTGGCAAGGATCAATGCTAACCAAAAAAAGACCGAAGCCGGTTACCGAGGGCGCAAAAGATGAAAATTTTACGGTTTTAATGAACCAACAAATGACTTACATAATGCCGTTTGTTACGATTATTATCGCTTGGCGTTTTCCCTCTGGTCTAGGGTTATATTGGTTTTTAAGCACTTTACTTTTAGCTATACAACAATGGTATTTTTTCCGTTATCATAAAGATATCGTTAAACAAGATAATGCGGTTAACCAACCAACAATTACTGGGTCTGCCAGTTGAGACTCAAATCGGCTTTAAACTCGGATTTATTAAATCAATTGAGATTGATTCGGCCGAGCATGTAATAGTTTGTTATATTATTCAAAGTGCTTCACTCCCAAGACCTTTTGCCAAAACACTTTTAGTGTCGCCAACGCAAGTTATAGAAATAACACAAGATAAAATGATCGTTGACGAAGCCTTGCGTGGAGGCATAGCGGAGGCCTCGCCAGCCGTGGGGATTTAAAAGGCCCTGTCTTTGCCGACAATTATTTTTAAAATCTTTGGAATTATTGAAATTGTGGTTGGAAGCTTTACTTGATAGGTATTTTCAACAAGAGCGTGAGCCGTATTATTAGTTATAATTTTGCCTTTTTTAAAAGAAACAGTACTGTATTGGATATTTTTTTTAAACCATTGTCGCTTTGATGATTGGATAAATGCTTCAAGATAACCGTCTTGGCAGTGTGTTCCAGTATCAAGATTGGCCACGGTTAATACTGTTGACCCTTCGGCTGGGGCGCGAAGAGTATACTTGTCGTCACACTCTAAAGTAATGGGAGCGTTAATGGTTATTTCGGTTGAGGTTAAAAAGTATAAATTACTTATTTTACCAAGATCAACAATTTCAACTTTGCGAGCGGCTAAAATTGCGGTGGCCTCTTCTCCTTCTGGTATACCTAGCAGTCGGGCAATACGGCTTTCTCCCCCAACAGGAATTATTCCCATTGTTAAATCTGTTCCGGCAATAGCATTAACGGTTTCGGTTATTGTGCGGTCTGTACCCACAGCCACGACTGTATTGACACCGCCACGAATAGCTTGTTTTACCATTTCTTTCGCGCTTTTAAGCGGGCCAAGCCGACCAATGCGCCCCTGCAACTCAAGGTCGGTTAAGCGCGTTTCAATGTCCGCGATTGCGTTCGCGTATTTTTGTTGCGAAAGAATTTCATCGTAAATGTAAAAATACATAACGCCCTCGCTTAAGTTTGGTGAACCAGTGTGGTACCTTCCTTGATTTTTTATTTCGTCGCTAATTTTTTAGGTAGATTTTTTTCTTTTGATCCTTGTTCTAAATTTTCTTCTGTGTTGGTTATTGCCGAACTAGACATATTGCATTTACCGTTTAGTATTGCGCCCTCGGCAATGACAAGAATTTTTGCCGAAACATCACCTTCAACTCGGCTTCCGGCTACTAATTCTAAGCGATCCTTAGCGCTGATATTACCCTTAACATGTCCAGCAATTATTACCGACCCCGCCTTAATATTGGCTTCAATATTTGCCGAGTGACCAATCTCTACCGTTTTACTTGTTGAGATAAGCCCCTTAACAATACCGTCTATAATCATTGGACCATCGCCTTGAAAATTACCATCAACGTGCACGCCTTCGGCGATGACTGTTGTCCCAGAAAATCCTTCTTCTTTTGATGTAAACATAGTTTTTAGGTTAGAGGAAATATTAACTTTATCCTATCGTTCAAGGGCGTCTTTGTCAAAATTATTGTCACCGTTGTCAACGAGCTTTAGTTAAGCTAATCTCATTGGCATATGCCCTTGTAGCTCAACGGATAGAGC
>Ga0172368_10000494_pt1 | contig 55952 bp, 51 predicted proteins | sample Lak11m_FD_114540 | JGI IMG/M metagenome (GOLD analysis project Ga0172368, IMG submission 114540) | Freshwater microbial communities from Kabuno Bay, South-Kivu, Congo - kab_022012_11m | ecosystem: Environmental > Aquatic > Freshwater > Lake | place: Democratic Republic of the Congo: South-Kivu... | reverse complement strand
CATGGCTTTCTCGTCTGTGTTTTGATGGTTCGTCGTGGAAACATCTTACACGGACTTGGCAAGCTATGCTCTTCTTTTTTGATTATCCTTCCCAAAAAATCCCCGGATTCAGCGAAGGAGGCAAAATAGCTATCCCCATAACCCATTTGGTTAAAACGGCAAAAGCAAGGGAAAGAAAATGCCTGATAACAAGGGGCTTTATAATATCGCTCATATGCCAGTAAAATAGGGGTTTTCAGAACACGGTGTTTTTTATACCATGTAACCTTTTGATAAAGCACTGCAATTTAGCCGTGCAAAATATTTTTTGCACGAGAATTTACCAAAATGGTGCAAAATTAAGGTAGTATATGGGTTATCCCCCTGCGTTTAAGTTCGAGACTAATGGCGTCGTTTGCGCCGGCAAATTTCTTAAATGGTCCATATGGCGTAGTCGCCGAAAGATAGGTGTAGCGATGTTTTTGGTGAATATAGAGGTGCTGCACATCGCCGATAATCAGTACACATGTTTCCGGCGGCAGGTGCTGGTTGATATAGGCGTTTACTTGATAACTGGTGAGCAGTGCTTCCGGGTTGTCAAGCATGTGGCGGCATAAATATTTATCATCCGAATCATGTAAAAAGTTAGTTCCATAGGTCCTGGTGCGCATGTTTACCTGATAAAACCCCATACCCGTATTCAGGATGAGGCATGCTGCGGCAGCCCCGACAAAAAAAGGCCTGAATGGCAGGGGAAGTTCATCCACTGTACGGACAATGACATATGAGGCGATGATCAGCAGCAATGCAATGCCCGGATAATAGTATCGGAATGCACCGTAGGTAGCGATCCATAATACAAACATAAAAGCTGCGCAGCATACCAGTGTTTTTATAATTGCAGATGTTCTGCGCATCAAGAGCAGCAGCGGTAAAAAAAATAAAAATACAAGTCCGGTATTGCATAGCGGGCCGTACGCTACGAAAAATTGAGGGCTGAAAAGAAAGAGTCCCTGAAATTTATGAAAAGCAGTGGTCAAAATCGTATCAGTGGAGACAGAACCTCCCCACTGGGCAGCCACTGCATATATCTCAGGATTAATATCTTCTCCTCCAAAAACAGAAAAAAATGCAGGGTATATTGGATTCCCAGTATAAATTATATTTTTCAGCATCCAGGGCAGGCATACCATTATAGCAGCTGCACCACATATTATTACACGCCTCTGCAAAGGCCAACCCAAACGTTCTTCATTTTTTACTGCGTTATAAATAAAACCTGCCAATAGCGGAATCGGAATAAAAATAAAGGCAGTATATTTTATGCTAAGGCAGATACCGGCAAAAAGACCTATAAGAATCAGCATCCTTTCGGAGCGATACTGCATATGCCACAGGAAAAAACAGTATGTCGCCATAACTACATAATAAACCAGACACAGATCATTGCCGAACGTCAGCGTGGCGTCCATAAAACAGGGGGTAAGCGTATAGACTGCGCAGGATAGGCCGGCGTATCTGACCCCAAGCAACGTCTTTGAAACCTCATAGACAGCCAGGATAGAAACAAGAAAAATAAGAACACTCGTGCATTGAGCAGCCTTTTGGCCTGCAACAAGCATTGCCAGGGTATAGAGCATTTCAGTGATGAAAGGATATCCTGAACACATATCCTCCGGGATATAAACAAAAGCCCCTTCCTGGAGATAATAGTTGGGTAGCCCGAGATGATACGTTACTGCATCAACATATACGGCGGGCCAGAGAGCTTTTGCAAACAGGAATACCGCCACAATACCAATTAGACAGACCTGGACCGTGGCAGTCCAGGAAAAAAAAGTTTTTTCCTGGAGGTACCTGAGGGAAGCAATGTGCCATAGGGCATAGCATGCGAGAATCAAGAGCGTTACAACTGAAACAATAGCGCCGGCGGTATTATACAGGCCCAGCAACCCGAGAATAAACGTACCGTAACTTAATGCGGCAAGCCCAAGGGCTGCAGAAATGATAAAACTGGCCAGCGAGGAAAAAGACAATCCGATCGCAGCAAGGACGAGACGACCGGTGCCAACTGAAGCAAGCAGCAGCACAAACACATATACCAGTTCACGCAGTCCATCAGAGAAGAGCTTGTGAAAGGCTGCTGAAATATCGCTGAAAAAATAGGGGGTTTCGCGAAAAAAGAGGCTTAAATAGTTGACCTTAAGGGGATCCCAGTTGTGAAGTGTGAAATAACCGGCACATCCTATCCACATGAGCACAAGCGTGCCACGAAGCGTGGATGTCCCGCGAGAAGACGTCATATGCTCCAGTAGAAAACGATTAAAGAAGGTCTTGAATTATAATATGGTCCACCCATAACAGTGCTCCTTTAATTATTCATGTACACCCCGCGTCACGTGTGCTTATTTTGCAGGACTTTGAGAGAGGTAATAATGCGTGGGGCAGGCGCAGATCTGACCTTCACCATACAGTATCCGGTACGGGCAGTTGACGTGCCGGTTATTGATAAAGAGCGCGTCCTCGCCGCCCGCGCCGCACACTTCGCACCGGTGGTGGCCGTTTGTCAGGCACGCGAACCCGTTGGGACACTTGACTGTTTTTTTAATCACTTCTTCCGGAACAAATTTTTCCATGATCAATGTTCCCTTTTCTATCAGGGGTCAACAATTCATAAAATGGTGACTCGTGACGTGTAACTACACTTTCCACTTTCTACTTTTCACTTTTTTATATTTGCATTCCGAAATCAGATATCTGCAATTACTTTGTGCCTTCTGCCTCTCTCGCCTCTTTTCCTTTCGCAATCAGCATTCAGAATTCAGAATTCCGCATTCATCGAGTAACGGCTCACCGCAATACGAATCACGAACCACAACCGCGAGACCCGAATAACGGCTTGCTTTGTGCCTTCTGCCCCAGTTGCCTTTTCATTCCCCGGCAATTGAAAAAAGCTCCCGCCAGCATGTGTGCTGAAAAGAGCTTTTATTTTCCAAATCTCATACCCATACCCCCTGCTGTGCCAATACGTTCAGGCCGGTATTATTTTTTTCAGATAAAAATATGTAAGCGTTTATATCAAATATTTATTTAAAGTAAATAAAAAAATGCATGGCCATCAGTATTTTGTTTAGTCCCACGCAATTATGAGCAAACAGCGTTCCCCTTTTCACTTCCCGACTCACCGATCCCGGGCTTTTATTCTGCAATCTGCTCTCCGCGATACCCTCGCCTAAGCGCCTGCTCGGTGGGATGTCGCTTTGGCGCAGCGGGCATTCCGCAATCTGATATCTGCAATCTTAATTTCCGAGTCCCTAACCCCGAGCCACGAACCCCGAACCTTCACGCCTTTTGCCTTGACTAAAAACAAAAGATAAGATAGTGTGAAATCTTTTAATTTCAACCTGATTGTCATTCTATTTCCCCATGGAAGAAAAGAAAGAATTTCTGCAGCAGAGAATAAAGAAACTCCAGGAACTCCGGAGCCAGGGGATCAACCCCTACCCCAATGATTTCCGGGTTCTCCATACCACCCGGGAGATAGCAGAGCAGTTCGCCGGCAAAAGCCCTGAAGAGATACAGGAGTCAGGCGCGGTTTTTGTGATTGCCGGCCGGGTCATGTCGCTGCGCGACTTCGGCAAATCAACCTTCATTCATGTCCAAGACCGCAAGGGCCGTATCCAGACATATCTGCGCAAGGACAAGCTGGGAGCAGAGACCTATCAGATGCTGAAAAAGATGATTGATATGGGAGATTTTCTGGGAATAACAGGCACGGCATTTGTGACCCACTCGGGAGAGCTTACGATTGTGGCGGATGAATGCCGGCTGCTCGGCAAATCCCTGCGCCCCCTGCCGGAGAAATGGCACGGGCTCCAGGATATCGAGCTTCGCTACCGCCAGCGGTACCTTGATCTGATTGTGAATCCCGAGGCGCGCGCCGCATTCCAGGTGCGCAGCCGGGTAATCAGCCTGATCCGGGAATTTCTCTGCCAGCGCGACTTTGTGGAAGTTGAGACCCCGATGATGCAGTCAATTCCCGGCGGGGCAACCGCGCGGCCGTTTAAAACCCATCATAATGCTCTGGACATGGACCTGTATCTGCGCATCGCCCCCGAGCTCTATCTGAAGCGCCTGGTGGTGGGAGGCTTTGAGCGCGTATTCGAGATCAACCGCAATTTCCGCAACGAGGGAATCTCCACCCAGCACAACCCTGAATTTACCATGCTTGAGTTCTACCAGGCCTATGCAACCTATGAAGACCTGATGGCTCTGACCGAGAAGCTGTTTTCACATATCAGCCTGCAGCTCTCCGAAACCAGTAAAATAACCTGCCAGGGCACAGAAATTGATTTTACCCCGCCCTGGACCAGGATGACCCTTAAAGAGGCCGCGGCCCGCTACGGCTCCATTGACGCAGGTGATCTTGATGACCGGGAAAAGGCCTGCGCCCACGCAAAGCGGCTCGGCGCACCGCTTACCGGAGATGAGACGCTGGGAGAAATCGTTACCGCAATTTTTGAGCAGGTGGCGGAGGAGAAGCTGCTCCAGCCGACCTTTATCACCCACTACCCCATTGAGGTTTCGCCGCTGGCGCGGAAAAACGAGGCCAATCCGTCGCTCACCGACCGCTTTGAGCTCTATATCATGGGCAGGGAAATCGCCAACGCGTTCTCCGAGCTGAACGATCCGGAAGACCAGCGCCGCCGTTTCGTGGAGCAGGCGCAGGCAAAGCAGAAGGTGGAAGGACAAATTACTGAAATTGATGAGGATTATATCTGCGCGCTGGAGCACGGCATGCCGCCGGCCGCCGGTGAAGGCATCGGTATTGACCGGCTGGTGATGCTCTTTACCGATTCACCGTCAATTCGGGACGTGATACTGTTTCCCCTGCTGCGCGCCGGGCGGCCACAGGATACTATAAAAGATGCGCTATGAATTCTATATCGGCCTGCGCTACCTCCGGGCAAAGCGCCGGCAGACCTTTATATCAATCATCACGCTGATTTCCATCTGCGGCGTTGCCATCGGCGTCATGGCGCTTATCCTGGTGCTGGGGGTCATGACCGGGTTCACCGATGACCTGCGGGAGAAGATTCTCGGAACCAACTCCCACATAGTCATCTCCAAATTCGGCGTCAACCTGAGCGACTACCGCCAGGTCATGGAAAAAATCCGCGGCGGCCCCGGTGTGGTGGCCTCGACCCCGTTTATACTGTTTCAGGGGATGCTCTCCTCCGGCTCCAATGTTTCGGGGGTGGTGCTGCGCGGTATCGACGTTGCCACCGCCCCGGCCGTCATCAGGATACAGGAGATCCTGGTAGAAGGCCGGCTGGACCAGCTGGAAAAGGAGCAGGCTTCTTCAGACGGCAACAAGCTGCAGGGCATCATTATCGGCAGGGAGCTGTCGAAAATGCTCGGAGTCGGCATGGGAGAGCCGATCACCGTTATCTCCCCCGCGGGGCTCATGACCCCCAGCGGCCTGATGCCTCGCTGGAAGAAATTTTTTATCGTCGGCATCTTTGAGTCAGGCATGTATGAATATGACACCACCCTCGCCTATTTGTCCATGAAGAATGCCCAGAGCTTTCTGAAAATGGCTGACGACGCGAGCGGGGTGGAAGTAAAAGTTACTGATATCTACCAGGCGCGAAACTTTGCCGAAGCGATGCGGAAAAAGCTCGAAGATACGTACCTGGTGCGGGACTGGATGGAGATGCACCGCAACCTCTATTCGGCTCTGAAGCTTGAAAAAACCGCCATGTTCATTATTTTAATCCTCATCATACTGGTGGCCGCATTTAATATCATCGGCACGCTTATCATGGTGGTGCATGACAAGAACCGGGACATCGCCATACTGAAGTCCATGGGAGCGACCTCTGCGGCGGTCATGCGCATTTTTGTAGTCCAGGGACTGGTGATCGGTGTGGTGGGCACTGCCCTTGGCCTTTTCGGCGGGTTCCTGCTTGCCTTCCTGCAGAACAATTATCATATCGTGGGCCTTTCACAGGACATTTACTATATACCAAACCTGACCGTTAAGATCAGTTTCATAGACACCTTCTGGGTATCTTTGTCGGGGGTGCTGATAACCTTTCTGGCAACCATTTATCCGTCACGGCAGGCAGCGCGCCTGGACCCTGCAGAGGCGCTCAGGTATGAATAAGGCGGCGGCAGGAGCCGGGGATTACATCCTCCAGGCGAAAAATCTGGACAAGAGCTATTTCAGCAACCAGAAGAAAACCGAGGTTTTGCGGGGGGTCGAGCTTGAGGTGCGGCGGGGTGAGGCTCTGGCTATTGTCGGGCCCTCGGGCGTAGGCAAAAGCACGCTGCTGCACATTCTGGGCACCATTGACCGGCCCACCGAGGGGCATGTGTACTATGACGGGACGGATATTTTCGCCCTGCCGGAGGAGGCGCTGGCCGGGTTCCGCAATCAAAAGCTCGGTTTTATCTTTCAGTTCCATCATCTGCTGCCCGAGTTCACTGCCCTGGAAAATGCTGCCATGCCGGCGCGTGTCTGCGGCCTCGACCGGAAGACGGCGGAGAGCCGCGCGCGCGCGATTCTTACCCGGCTGGGTCTGGCAGAGCGTCTTACGCACAAGCCCGGAGAGATGTCCGGCGGCGAGCAGCAGCGGGTTGCCGTAGCCCGGGCGCTCATCATGAAGCCGGACGTGGTGCTGGCGGATGAACCGACCGGCAACCTTGACACCCACACCGGGGAGGAGGTATTTAATTTGATACTTGAATTAAACGCCGAACTTGGGATAACATTCATCATTGTGACGCATAACGAAAACCTGTCAAAAAAGATGCAGCGCTGCATTACGCTGCTCGACGGCCAGGTTGTAGAAAAATCATCTCCCGTTTAAAAGGAACTTTATCCGGTGAACTATTTACAGATATTAAAAAAAATAGCGGTCTGCTCTCTGATCTGCGCGCTGGCACTATGCGCCGCGCCTGCCGCCGCTGCTGCCGCGGTCAGGGTCGCCATACTGCCGTTTGCGGTGAACGCTGAAGAAAATCTTGGCTACCTGCGGCAGGCAATTCCCCAGATGCTTGCAACCCGGCTGGAAAGCAAGGGGGACATTTCCACGGTGGAAAAACCGCAGCTTCTGCAGCACACCGCGCGACTGGGAGAGAGAAAAATCGATGAGGCAGCGGCCCGGCGCATCGGGGCTGAGCTGGGCGCAGAGTTTGTAATCCTCGGCAGCCTGAGTAAAATCGGCAGCCAGGTGAGTATTGACGTCACGCTCCTGGGCACCCGGGACCAGGTGCCGGCGCAGCGGCTGTCAGTCGCCACGGAAGAGCTCGGCGGCATACCGGCAAAAGTGAATGAGCTCGCCCGTTCCCTCTATTTCAAGATTTTAGGCAAGCAGGTAGTGACGAAAATCATCATCAGCGGCAATAAGTATATTGAGCAGGATGCCATTATGATGGCCCTGCTGACCAAGCCCGGAGACATGTTTTCACCGGAACAGCTCCAGGAAGATCTGAAGCGCATCTACAAAATGGGCTACTTTGAAGACGTCACCGTGTCCAGCACGGACAGCGACGAGGGCAAAGAGGTCACCTTCACCATCGTGGAGCGGCCGACCATCAAGGAAATTCAGATCCAGGGCAACAAGAGCGTCAAGCTTGAAGACATGCAGAAAGTGATGGAGACGAAAATCCGGACGGTACTGGATCTCAACAAAGTGACCGGCGACGTATCCCGGATCAGGAAGCTCTATACCGACAAGGGGTTCTATAACATAAGCGTCTTTTACAAGCTCAACCCCATCTCAAGCAATGAGACCGGCGTGGTGTTCCAGATCGCTGAGGGCAAAACCTCTAAAATTAAAAAAGTCATCTTCACCGGCAACAAGGCAATCCCGTCCAAAGCGCTGAAAAAAATTATTGCCTCCCGGGAAAAGAACATCCTCTCCTTTATTACCAGCGCCGGCGTGTACAAGGAGGACGATCTGGAAAAGGATGTGGACCGTATCACCGGCTACTACTACGGTCACGGCTACCTCCAGGCCAAGGTTGACAAGCCCGTGGTGGACTTTAAAGAGAACGGTATCTATATTACCATCAACGTGTTTGAAGGCAGCCAGTTCACCATCGGCAGTGTGGACATGCGCGGGGACTTGATCCGCGACAAGGCGTTCTTTCTCTCCCAGATAAAATCGAAGCCGGGGCAGGTTTTCAGCAGCTCGGTACTGAATGAAGACCTGCTGGCAATCAAGGGCGTTTATTCAGAGCAGGGGTACGCCTTTGCCGATGTTAATCCGCTCACTGATATGCAGCCGGAAGAGAAAAAGGTAAATCTCACCTACAGCGTTGAAAAGGGAGAAAAAACCTATCTGGAAAAGATAAAAATCACCGGCAACACCAGGACCCGCGACAATGTCATCCGCCGCGAGCTGCGCCTCACCGAAGGCTCTGTCTATAATTCCAAGGAGCTTGATCGCAGCAAGCAGGAAGTGAACAACCTGGGATTTTTCGAGGAAGTGAAGCTCAACCCTGAGCCGGGCAGCGCGGCCAATAAAGTCAACCTCAACGTGGAAGTGAAGGAGCGGCCGACCGGCTCATTCAGCATCGGCGCGGGGTACAGCTCGGCGGACAGCATCATGGGCATGTTCCAGATATCCCAGAACAACTTCCGCGGCAAGGGCCAGCAGCTCTCCCTCATGGCAAATATCGGCGGCCGCTCTTCCCGCTATGATATTTCTTTTACCGAACCCTGGTGGCGCGGCACCCGGACCTCGGTCGGCTTTGACCTGTACAATACATCCCGCTGGTACGAGGATTTCGAGCGCGGCACCACCGGTATCAACCTGCGCATGGGCAAGCCTCTCGAGCGCTATGATTATACCCGCGTCAACTACTCCTACCGGTTTGAACAGATAGACATCAGCGACGTGGACCCGGATGCATCACTGGCAATCCAGGACCAGGAGGGCACCAGTACCACCGGCGCGGTTACCGCATCAATAGTGCGCGATTCCCGTGATGACCGCTTTATAACCCGCAAGGGCTCCTTTCACAGCTTTACCACAGAGATGGCGGGTATTGCCGGCACGAATAAGTTTGTGGGGCTGATTGCCAGTTCCGCCAAGTACATTCCCTGGCGCTGGGATACGGTGTTTATGGTCCGGGGAACCGTGGGCTATCTCTTCGGTTACGGCGGCAAGGATGTTCCCATATCCGACAAATTCTTCCTTGGCGGCCTTGACTCCATGCGCGGTTTTGAGGCCCGGACCCTGGGGCCGAAAAAAAAGCGGCCTGAAAAAAAAGGTCTTATCTATGTAAAGAACGGCAAGCCCTATATAAACGAAGACTATGACAGAAATGATAATGACTATTATGATGATGACCGGTATTACTACGACAATAATAAGGATTATGATACGGTCGGCGGCTGTAAGGAGATGTTTTTCAACTTCGAGTACCAGTTCCCGGTCATGAAAGAGGCCGGTATCCGCGGCGTGGTGTTTGTAGATGTCGGCAATGCCTACCGGCAGAGCGAGGGCTACCTCTCTGACCTGCGCTATGATTTCGGCCTCGGCGTCAGGTGGTTTTCGCCTTTCGGCCCGCTGCGCGTCGAGTGGGGAATAAATCCGTCGCCCATATCCAGGTATGACGAGAAGTCAAGTAACTTCGAGTTTTCCATGGGCAACACTTTTTAACCAGCAGGGTACCTCTAATAATTTTGTTTTACGCTAAAACAGCGGGAAGAAAAAACAGTACGTTATATTCATTGGGCGCTTTGAAATTCAATTTTTAGAGTCCCCCAGCAAAAGGAGGAATAACCTATCATGAAGAAAGTTACGGTTTTGTTAGCAGCTCTGGTGATAAGTGCATTCGCGCTTGCCAGCGCACATGCGGCTGATATGAAGATCGGATACGTGGACCTGCAGAAAGCGCTGAATGAAAGCACGGCGGGGAAAAAAGCCAAGGAAAAATTCACCGCGGAAGTGAAGCGCGCAGAGTCAGAAATTACGCGCAAAAAGGAAGAACTGGAACGGCTCGGTGGTTCGCTGGAAAAACAGGGCTCGATGCTGAAGGATGAAGCCAAGGCGGAAAAGGAAAAAGAATTCATCCAGCTGCAGAAAGACTACGAGCGCAAGGTCAAAGACTACAAGGACGAGCTGCAGATCAAGGACGCGCAGTACACCCGGGGAATACTGGCCGATCTGGTTGACATCATAAAAAAATACGGCAAAGACAATTCCTATACCATCATCTTCGAGCGCAGCGAAACCGTGCTTCTGTACACGACAGAGGCGCTGGACATAACGGACAAGATTATCTCGCTGTACGACGCCCAGGGTCCGTCCAAGAAAAAATAGCGCTGCGGCAGGTGGCAGAAATGGAAAAATCCCTGAAAGAACTTGCCGCTCTGATCGGCGCGGAAGTGGCCGGCGACGGCTCAATTCGCATCAGCGGCGTGGCGGGCATAGAGACAGCACGGGAAGGCCAGATTACCTTTATTGCCAACCCGAAATATCTCAGCAAGGGGGAGACGACCGGCGCTGCTGCAATCATCTGCAGTCCTGACGTTGCCATCGCAGACAAGCCCCTGCTCAAGGTAAAAAACCCCTACCTCGCCTACGCAAAAATTGTTACCCTGTTTCATCCGCGGCCGCCCGAGGCGGGCACGATAGATGCCCGTGCGATTGTGGGCAGGGACGTCCGGCTGGGCCGGAATGTAACCCTGTACCCGTTCGTGGTGATCGGGGACGGCTGCGCGCTTGAGGACGGGGTCACGATTTACCCGCACTGCTTTTTAGGAAACAATGTTACCGTTGGGGAGCACACCCTCATCTATCCCAATGTAACTATCCGCGAGCGCTGCAGCATCGGCAAGCGGGTGATCATCCATCCGGGGACCGTCATCGGCAGCGACGGCTTCGGCTTTGCCAAAGACGGCGCGACCTATTACAAAATCCCCCAGGCGGGCATTGTTCAGATCGACGATGACGTGGAAATCGGCGCCGGCAACACCATCGACCGGGCAGCCATGGGCAGGACCTGGATCCAGCGGGGCGTAAAAACCGACAACATGGTGCACATTGCCCATAATGTCACGGTCGGCGAGGACACCATCCTGGTGGCGCAGGTGGGAATTTCCGGCAGCACCTCTATCGGCAAACGCGTAATCCTTGCCGGTCAGGTGGGTGTGGTGGGACATATCACCATCGGCGATGATGCCATTGCCGGTGCAAAAACCGGAATATCAGGTAATGTGGAAGCACGGCAGGTTGTCTCCGGCTACCCGCACATGCCGCATCGCGACTGGCTGAAATCATCGCGCACTATTAACAAACTGCCGGAAATGCGGCTGACCATCAAACGGCTGGAAGAAAAAGTAACGCAGCTTGAAGCCCTGCTGCAGGGGCTCAAGCAGGGAGGTTAACGTGTTAGACATCAAAAAAATAATGGAGTACCTTCCGCACCGCTATCCGTTTCTCCTGATTGACCGGGTGCTGGAACTGGAGCCGGGTAAACGCATCGTTGCCATTAAAAACGTGACGATCAACGAGCCGTTTTTCCAGGGCCACTTCCCGGGACAGCCCATTATGCCCGGCGTGCTGCTTATTGAAGCCATGGCCCAGGCATGGGGGGTGCTGGCTATCAGCTCCACCAGGCAGCAGGTAAATAGCGCGGACATACTGTTTATCGGCATCGACAAAGCCCGTTTTCGCCGGCCGGTACTGCCCGGAGACCAGGTGCGCTTTGAGCTGGAAAGTATCGGCCTCAAACGCCTGATCTCGAAATTTCGCGGCAAGGCGTTTGTGGACGGAAACCTTGTGGCCGAGGCGGAGCTTATGGCGACCATGGCGGCGACGCATATGGACCGGGAAACGCCCGCTCCCGCCGAGCCTGAGCAGCTTTAAGCGCCGCAATTAAAATCGGGAACTCAAGAAATCAGGAAAATTTTGTTTCTACCTTTTTGCGTTCCTGACTTCGATGAGCTCAGTCGAATCGAGTTCCAAGCTTAATTTTCTTTGTTTCTTTTTTGCATAGCTTAATCTGAGAATTTCGCTCTCAGATCACTCTGGCTTTACATCCGACCTCCCCTCACCCTTCCTTATTAAGGAGGGGAAAAGTTCTCCCCCTTTATTCCAAGGGGGAGTCAGAGGGGGTCGTTTATGCGGTTGCAAAATTTCAAATATCTTTGAATAGGCTTCTGGTGAAAGCAGTTACGGGCGGTGCGAGCGAAGACTCTGGCAAAAACAAGCAGCATTTGCTGCGAGCATTTAGCCCGAACAAATGAACCAGAAGCCTAACAAGAAATTTCAAATATCTTTGGTTAGATTCTTACATATATATATCTGAGAATTTTGCTCTCACATTTGTATCGTTAGGCTTTTGGTGAGAGCAGTTACGGGCGGTGCGAGCGAAGGCTCTGGCAAAAACAAAAAAACGTTCCAGCGAGCACTTAGCCCGAACAAATGAACCAGAAGCCTAACAAGAGATTTCAAATATCTTTGCTTAGTATTTACAGTTAACGTTGCTCCCGGCCTGTCCGGAGTAGATATTCACAGCAGTACTTTTAATGCGACCTGAAAACCGATGACACCAGAAAAAAAGACCTCTATACATCAGACTGCCATCGTGAGCAAAAGCGCTGAAATCAGCGCCGGCGTTGAGATCGGGGCCTATGCCATAATCGGCGATGAAGTGCGAATCGGAAGCAACACCACCGTGGGGCCCCATGTGGTGATTGAAAAGCTTACCACCATCGGCGAGCGCTGCAGGATTTTTCAGTTCTGCTCCATCGGCGAAATCCCCCAGGACCTGAAGTTCAAGGATGACCGGACCGAGCTTATAATCGGCAATGACAATACGTTCCGCGAGTTTGTTACCATCAACCGGGGAACCGGCGACGGCGGGAAAACAATCCTCGGAAATAACAATTTTCTCATGGCCTACTCCCATGTGGCCCATGACTGCCGGATCGGCAATCAGGTCATCATGGCAAACTCCGCCAGTCTTGCCGGGCACATCCATATCGAAGACTGCGCCATCATCGGCGGGCTGGTGGGCGTGCACCAGTTTGTCCATATCGGCTCCTATGCAATGATCGGCGGCCTGACCGGCGTATCCAAGGACGTGCCCCCGTACATGATGGCGGTCGGCGAGCGCGCCAAGCTCTACGGCATCAACTTGACCGGCCTCAAGCGGCGCGGATTCGCCGAAGACTCCATCCGGGAGCTGAAAACAGCCTATAAGATTATTTTCCGCTCCGGGCTTACCCTCGCCAGGGCATACGATAAAATTGTCGAAGAGGGCCTTTCCTGCGCCGAGGTCGAGCACCTTGTAACATTTATTAAAAATTCAGAGCGGGGGATAATCCGGTAGATGGCGGCCATAAAAGCCGGCGTCATCGGTGTCGGCTATCTGGGAAAATTTCACGCTGAAAAGTACGCCGGCTCCCCGGACGCTGATCTTGTGGCCGTGGCTGACACTGATCAGGACCGCGCCCGGGAGATAGCCGCGCGCCATGGCGCGCGGGCATGCACTGACTACCGCGACCTGTTCGGAAACGTTCAGGCTGTGAGCATCGTCGTGCCGACCCCGCTGCATCACGCCATCGCCCGGGACTGCCTGCTGCAGGGCATTGACGTGCTTGTCGAAAAGCCCATGACCACCACCCTGGCCGAAGCTGATGAGCTGATTGAGATTGCCCGTTCAAAACAGCTCGTGCTCCAGGTCGGCCACCTGGAGCGCTTTAACGCCGCCCTGCTCGCCATCCGGGATATTTTGAAAAAGCCGCTGTTCATCGAGTCGCATCGCATCGCGCCGTACAAAGACCGCGGCATCGAGGTCGATGTCATCCTTGATCTCATGATTCACGATATCGACATTATTCTGAACCTGGTCAATGCGCCGGTCACCAGCATCCAGGCCGTCGGCGTTCCCATCCTGACTGCAAAAAACGACATCGCCAATGTCCGGCTGCAGTTCGCGACCGGCTGCATAGCCAATGTGACGGCAAGCAGGATATCGGTCAAGGAAATGCGAAAAATCCGCGTCTTCCAGAATGATGCCTACCTGTCGATCGACTTTGCGGCACAGGCAGTGGACATATTCAGAAAACTGCCCAGCGAAGAGGTTGACGGCATGCCGAACATCACCTATGACCGCATCGACATTGAGCAGGGAGACTCCCTGGCGCAGGAGATAAAGGCGTTTCTTAGGGCCGTGCGCAACCGCGAGCAGCCGGAAGTTTCCGGCGAGGCCGGACGCAGCGCCCTTAAAGTGGCGCTCGAGATTGTTGAGCAGATACAGGCCAGCCGGGTCGCCATTAACTAAATCATTGCTGCTGCTGCAATAATCAGCTATGGTAAAACCATAGCCTGCGGGCTATGGTTTTTTCTTTTTCAGGATACTATTATTGATTAGACCCTAAAAGTCGAACAACGAACAATTTGTCATCATTACCCCTGAAACAAACGTATCATTGCACCAGGCGTGAAATGTCTCAGACCATTTCACCCGGCGCCACAAAAACCGGCTCCCGGAAGATTCTCCTGGTTGCGGGAGAGTCTTCCGCGGATCTGCATGCTTCGCACGTGGTGCGGGAGCTGAAAAAAAATGACCCGTCGCTATGCATTGCCGGCATCGGCGGCGAAGCGCTGCGCCGGGCGGGCATGGAAATTCTTTTCGATGCCCGGGACCTTGCCGTGGTAGGGATTGTCGAGGTGGTAGCGCGCCTGCCGCAGATCAGAAAGGCGTTCAATACCCTGAAGCAGCAGCTTGAAAAAGACCCGCCGGGGCTTCTGATACTGCTTGATTACCCCGATTTCAACCTGCGCCTGGCAGCGGTTGCGAAAAAGCACAACGTGCCGGTACTCTATTATATCAGCCCGCAGATCTGGGCCTGGCGGCAGAGCCGGGCGAAAAAAATCGCCCGTCTTGTGGATTTTATGGCAGTGGTCTTCCCGTTTGAAGTGCCGCTGTATAAGAAGCACGGGGTGCCGGTTCAGTTTGTCGGCCACCCACTTCTGGATCGCGAAGTACCCGCATTTGACCGTGACAACAGCACGGGGCTGCCGGGATTGAACCCGGGCTGGCCGGTGTTAGGGCTTCTGCCGGGCAGCAGGAAATCTGAAATCGAGCGGCTGCTGCCGGTCATGCTGGACGCTGCACAGCTCATCCGGGCAGAGTTTCCATCCGCGCAGTTTATTATCCCGGTAGCACCCGGCATCAATAGAGAAGAGATACAAACCCGGGTTGCGCAAAAAAAGATTCCGCTGATCATTGTTGAAAACCAGCTTCACCGGGCTTTGCATGCCTGCAGCCTGGTGCTGGTGGCGTCCGGAACCGCAACTCTGGAAACCGCGCTGATGCACAAACCGATGATCATCCTGTACCGGGTTTCCGCGCTTACCTATCTTATCGGGCGCCTGCTGATCCGCGTGCCCTGCATCGGGCTGGCAAATATCGTGGCCGGTAAAAAAGTGGTGCCGGAACTGATCCAGGGGCAGGCAACCCCGGAACAGGTTGCCCGCGAAGCGATTGCGCTGCTCAGGGATACGGGGCGCCTGAAGGAAATGGAGCGGGAGCTGGGATGTATCCGGCAGCGGCTGGGCGCACCGGGAGCTTCGCAGCAGGTGGCGCGCATTGCCGGCGAAATACTGAATAGAAGCTGATGAGCAGCGACCAGCTTCCAGCAAAAACACATTGAACTGAACGCTGATGGCTGACCGCTGAACGCTACATGGTATAGTATGCTCAAGGAAAGCGTTGCCCTCTATATCCGCCTGTTTCAGTTTGTAAAGCCCCACTGGCGCATGCTGGTGCTGGCGGGGATTTGCATGCTGCCCCTGGCCCTGTGCTCATCTGCCCTTGCTTATCTGGTAAAGCCGGCGCTCGATGACATCTTTTTCAAAAAAAACCTCACCATGCTGCGGCTGGTGCCGCTGGGGATTATTCTCCTCTACGCGGTCAGGGGGATTTTTGATTACAGCCACGCCTATTTAATGGGCTATGTCGGGAACCGCATTATCGCTGACATCAGGGAGAAGGTGTACGTTCACCTGCAGACGCTGTCGCTGTCATACTTCACCAAAAACGCGACCGGCGTGCTGATGACGCGCATCACCAATGATGTCAACATCCTCCAGGCATCCATTTCCAGGGTCATCATCAGCTTCTTTAAAGACCTGTTCACCATCGCCGGTCTTGTGGGCGTGCTCTTCTACCAGGACTGGAAGCTGGCCTGCATAGCGTTTCTCATCATGCCCTGGGTCATCATCCCGATCCAGCGCTTCGGCAAAAAGAGCCGTCGGTTCAGCACCCGCGGGCAGGAAAAGGTCGGGAAAATCGCCACGCTGCTGCACGAAGCCATCACGGGGTGCCGCATTGTGAAAGCATTCGGCATGGAGGACTACGAGGCGCAGCGTTTCTCCGAGGAAAATTACCGGTTTTTAAAAATCCGCATCAGACGACTGCGCATCAGGGCCATCTCCTCCCCGCTCATGGAGTTCATCGGCGGCATTGCCGGTGCCGCGGTCGTTTTTTATGGCGGCTACAGCGTGATTAACGGAACGTCAACGCCGGGAACTTTTTTCTCTTTTGTGACTGCGCTGCTGCTGCTCTATGAGCCGGTGCGGGATATAAGCACGTCGTATCAGGACATCCAGGAAGGGCTGGCCGGAGCGGTGCGGGTTTTCCTGGTGCTTGACAGCGTGCCGGAAATACAGGACAAGCCGGGCGCCCGGTCACTTCCCCCGGTATCAGGCGCGATCAGCTTTCGCGGCGTCAGTTTCGGTTATGATAAAAACCTGGTCCTGCATGACATAGGACTTGAGGTGCAGCCGGGAGAGATCATCGCCATCGTCGGCACGACCGGCGCCGGAAAAACCTCTCTGATAAACCTCATACCCCGCTTCTACGATGTCACCGCGGGGGCCATTGTCATCGACGGCTGTGACGTGCGGGATGTCACCCTGCACTCGCTCAGGTCGCAGATTGCGCTGGTCAGCCAGCAGACCATCCTGTTTAACGACACCGTGCGCGACAACATCGCCTTCGGCAATCCGGATCCGTCGCAGGATAAAATTCTGCAAGCTGCCCGCGCGGCCTATGCCGACGAGTTTATTGCCGCGCTTGCCGAAGGATATGACACCATTATCGGGGAGGCCGGGGTAAAGCTCTCCGGCGGCCAGCGCCAGCGCCTGGCCATTGCCCGGGCGCTCTTTAAAAACGCCCCGATCCTGATACTTGACGAGGCGACCTCCGCCCTTGACAGCAAGTCCGAGGAGGAGGTGCAGCAGGCACTGGAAAACCTCATGAAAAACCGCACCACCTTCATTGTTGCCCATCGCCTGTCCACCATTCGCAAGGCGCACCGGATTGTGGTGCTGGCCCGCGGCAGGATCGTGGAGCAGGGGACCCATGATGAGCTCTTCAGCCGGGGCGGAGAATACCAGAAGCTCTATGCCTACTATTTCCAGGAACAGATGAAGAAGCCGCTTAGCAATAACGCATGAGGGATCAGCCGGTCATGTATGTACTATATAACAGCCTGCTCTATCTGGTAACCATCCTGCTGCTCCCGGTCTTTATCCTGCTGCTGCTTATCAACCGGCGTTACCGCGACGGACTGTTCCAAAAGCTCGGGTTTATCTCCTGGAAGGATGTGGCCGCGCCAGGTGCGCGCCGCCCGGTCTGGGTGCATGCGGTTTCCGTCGGAGAAGTGATGGCGGCGCTGCCTCTGGTGCGGGAGCTCAAGCGCGTTTTCCCGCAGCAGCCGATACTGCTTTCCACGGCCACCGCAACCGGCAGGGCCATTGCAGAGCGCAGCGCACAAAACATAGCGCGGATTATTTTTTATCCGTTTGACTATCCCTGGTGTGTCCGGCTCTTTATTTCCCGGTTGCGGCCGCTCACCTTTATCGCCCTTGAAACCGAGCTGTGGCCTAATTTTTTACGCGGGCTTTCACTGCGCAACATCCCCGCGGTGATAGTCAGCGGCCGCATCTCCAGCCGCTCATTCCCCCGCTACCGGAAGTTCAGTTTTTTTTTCAGCCGGGTGCTGGAGAATATAACCTGCTTCTGCATGCAGTCAGCGGCTGATGCGCAGCGCATCACCTCACTCGGGGCTGCTCCCGGTGCGGTGCGGGTCACCGGCAATATCAAGTTCGATCTGGCGCTTCCGGATGCGGGCCCGGCGCAGCAGGAACAGCTCTGCCGTGAATTGGGCCTGAAGCCGGCGCAGCAGGTCTTTATCGCCGGCAGCACGCACCAGGGCGAAGAAGAGCTGATTCTTTCCGTCTTCCGGGAGCTGAAAAAAGAGTTCCCGGAGCTGGTCCTCATACTTGCCCCGCGCCACCCGGGCCGCTTTGATGAAGTCGCCGCCCTGCTGCAGGAGAGCGGCATGCCCTATGTCAGAAAAACAGCGCTCGCAGCCGGCGCTGCGGGGCCTTGCGATGTGATCCTGCTTGACACCATCGGCGAGCTGGCAGGGCTGTACTGCATCGCTACGCTGGTTTTTATCGGCGGCAGTCTTGTGCCGGTGGGCGGTCACAATTTGCTCGAGGCAGCGGTGTTTAAAAAACCGGTGCTGTTCGGGCCGCACATGGACAGTTGCCCTGAGATTGCCGCGGCCCTGCGGCAAACCGGCGGCGGGATACCAGTGGCAGACCGGCAGGGGCTTTTTGAACAGGCGCAACAGCTGCTTGGTGACCCGGGCAGGCGCAAAGCCGCAGGGGCCTGCGCGTATCAGGTTGTCGCAGAAAACAGCGGTGCGCTGCAGAAGACGATCGAGATTCTGCAGCCGATCATTGCAGAGCAGGCAGCGCGCGCCGGCTCTGCGCTGCACACACCATAAACCGGGGCAGCTTTTTTAAGCATTGCACATGAACCTACGGTCATCTCTTGAGCGGCTCATCACCATGCAGAAGCCGGGGGCCCTGGCGGGTCTTGCGCTGCTGCCGCTTGCCGGCGCTTCGTATATTTTCCGGGGCATAGTGCGGCTGCGGCGCCTGCTCTACGAAAAAGGCGTGTTCAGGAGCTGTCGCCTGCCCTGCGCGGTCCTGAGCATCGGCAACATAACAGCCGGCGGCACAGGCAAGACCCCGGCGGTATATTACATCGCCCGGCGCCTGAAAGACGCAGGCTACCGGGTAGCAATACTCAGCAGGGGCTACCACGCGCGCCACAGGAGCCGGGGGCTGGTGGTCGCGGACGGAAGAAGCGTGCTGGCAGGGCCGGAGGAATCCGGCGACGAGCCCTTCATGCTGGCAGAGATGCTGCGCGATGTTCCGGTGCTGGCTGGAAAAGACCGGGTTTATCTGGGCGAGCAAGCAGTGCGTGATTTTTCCAGCCAGGTCATTATTATTGACGACGGGTTTCATTACTTCCGGCTGCAGCGCGATCTGGACATTGTGCTCATTAACGGCCGCAGCCCCTTCGGCAACGGCTGGCTCCTGCCCCGGGGAACCCTGCGCGAGCCGCCCTGCTCTTTGGCGCGCGCCGGACTCATCATGCTCAGCAAAACCTACCCGGAAGCAGATAGCAGCGGGCTGGAAAACGTGCTGCAGGGGTATAACCCCCATGCCCCCATCTTTAAAGCCTCGCTTGCGGCGCAGGCATTCAGGAGCAGCTCCAATGACGAGCAGCTGGACGCTACAGCGCTTAAGGGCAGGCGTGCAACAGCCGTGTGCAGTATCGGCGACCCAAAATCTTTTTTCTCCCTGCTTGAATCTCTCGGCGTTATCATAACCGCGCGGCTTGCCTTCCCCGACCACCACTGGTACGGCGCCTCTGATTACCGTATCATCAACGACACCGGGAACAGCGCGGATCTTATTATTACTACGGAAAAAGATATTGCCAAACTGGATGAAACTATGTTAGGTAAACATAAATTATTTGCTCTGCAAACCAGGATGCAGGTTGCCGGGGAAGAGCAGTTCTTTAAAGCAATCCGCGCCTGTGTGGCCGAGCCGATTAATACATAACAACATTAATCATCAGGGAAAGGAGTACAGGATGAGACAAGGAACAGGAACCGCAATCTTATTACTGGCACTGCTCGGACTTCTGTGGGCCTGCCCCTCACTACAGGCGGCAGATGAAGGGCCGCTTTCAGTAAAGGGGACCAAACAGCTCGGCGTAAATTTCGGCTACGGCTATTCGTTCAGCTCCAACCAGGATATCCGCTTTGCACCGGCGTCTCCTTATTTCGGCTATGTATTCACTGACCCGGTCGGCTCGGGCTGGTACCGGGGAACCGGTGAGTGCATCGTAGAGGGTGATTTTAATTATGTATACAAAGGGCAGAAGCGGTATGCAGCTGGCATTACCCTGCTGGGGCGCTATAATCTCCTGTCAAAGCATGAAAGCTGGCGGCCCTATGTGCAGGCCGGGTTCGGCGCGGTCGGCACCAACCTTTCGATGCGCGGCTTCGGCGCGGATTTCAATTTTTCCTCCAACGTCGGCGCCGGCATCCAGTATTTCTGGAACCCCTGCAATGCCGTAAACTTTGAATGGCGCTTGAAGCATATCTCCAATGCCGGCCTTGATGATGATAATGACGGGCTCAACATGAGCATACTGATGCTGGGATATTCTCACACCTTATGACAGCGCGTTATTCATAGCTCTCTTTCGTGAAGCAAAGGGGATTCACAATACGGGTGAATCCCCTTTTTTTGCCGAACATAACGATTCTTTAACACCGGAAACTGTTTATGCGCATCCGCAGAACCATATCCTTTGACCAGGAGCTTAACCCGCAGCAGCTTGCCGTGGTCCAGTCCGGCGACGGCCCGGTGCTGGTCATTGCAGGCGCCGGCAGCGGCAAGACCCGGACCCTTACCTACCGCGTGGCCTATCTGATCGAGCAGGGCATTGATCCCTACCGGATACTGCTCGTCACCTTCACCAACAAGGCGGCCCGCGAGATGCTGTCGCGCGTTGCCGCGCTGGCGCCCTCTGATATCGGCAAGCTCTGGGGCGGCACCTTCCATCACATCGCCAACCGCATCCTGCGCGTTAATGCGGCGCGCGTCGGCCTGCAGCCGAACTTTACCATCCTTGACCAGCAGGATGCCGGCGCCCTTCTCAACTCCTGTTTTACCGACCTGGGGTATCAGAAGAAAGGAAGCCTGCTACCGCAGGGCGACGTGCTTGCGCGTATCTTCAGCCTTGCCCGCAACACCAGGGCGCGGTTTGAGCAGCTCCTGGAGCGGCGCTACCCGTATTTTCTGGAGCACCTGGAGGATCTGCGCCGTATCACCAATCACTACGCGGACAAGAAGAAAAAACTCAACATGGTTGATTTTGATGACCTGCTCACGCTCTGGCTGCAGCTCATGGAGCAAGACCAGTCGCTGCGCGATTTTTACGCTGCGCGCTTTCAGTACATCCTGGTGGATGAATACCAGGACACCAACCGGCTCCAGGCCGACATCATCGACGCCGTGGCCGGCGTGCAGCAGAACCTGATGGTGGTGGGCGACGACTCCCAGAGCATCTACGCGTTCCGCGGGGCAAACTTTGCCAATATCATGGATTTCCCGCGCCGCTACCCGGCGGTAAAAATTTACAAGCTGGAGTACAATTACCGCTCATCCCCGGAAATCCTGCAGCTGGCAAACCAGAGCATCATGCGCAATGAAAAGCAGTTTCACAAGGAGCTGAGGGCCCAGCGCCTGAGCGGCGTCCAGCCCGACTGCCTGCTGTTCGACACCATCATCCAGCAGGCCTGCGGCGTTGCCGATAAAATCCGCGAGTTTATTGCCCGGGGCATTCATCCGGGAGAGATTGCGGTCCTGTACCGGGCGCACTATCACTCCATGGAGCTGCAGATGCAGCTCACGCGCATTGGCATCCCCTTTGAAATCCGCTCGGGCATCCGCTTTTTCGAGCAGGCCCACATTAAGGACATCGCCTCCTATCTGCGGCTGCTGGTGAATCCCTTTGACGAGGTGGCGTGGAAGCGCATCCTCAAGCTGCTGCCGAAAATCGGGGTGGTGCGCGCGCAAAAGATCTGGGATGCGCTTGCCGCCGCAGAGGAACCGCTTGCTGCCTGCCTCAGCGGCGCTGTGGAGGCGGTGGTGCCTGCCGCCGCCCGACCCTACTGGGACAAGCTGCGCGGCGTGATGGGGCCGCTGGTGCGGCTGGGGGCGGAGACGTCGCCGGGCATACTCATCAAGACCGTTTTTGAGGGCGGCTACGAGGACTACCTGCGCACGAAATACCACGACCCCGCAGGCCGCGCCGAGGATGTGGAGCGCTTCATGGATTTTGCCTATCACTATGAGCGCCTGGAGGACTTTCTGGCGGAGCTGGCCCTGCTGACCAGTGTCAGCGAGGAAACTGCCCCGGCGGACGAGGACCGGGAGACGGTAAAGCTCAGCACCATCCATCAGGCAAAGGGTCTGGAGTGGCCGGTGGTGTTCATCATATCCCTTGCCGAAGGCAATTTTCCCAACCCGAAGAACATTGACTCGCAGGATGACGAGGAAGAGGAGCGCAGGCTCTTTTATGTCGCGGTTACCCGGGCAAAAGATTATCTGCTTTTGTGCAGCCCCCTGCACAGCGATCACCACGGCGCAATGACCATGATGAAGCCCTCGCGCTTTGTGCGCGAAATACCGGAACAGTGTTTCAACCGCCATTATTTCCCCGGCGACAGCAGCTATTTTTAGGCGCATAGCTTAATCTGAGAATTTTGCTCTCACATTTTGTATCGTCAGGCTTCTGGTGAGAGCAGTTACGGGCGGTGCGAGCGAAGGCTCTGGCAAAGACAAACAGCATTTCCTGCGAGCACTTAGCCCGAACAAATGAACCAGAAGCCTGACAACAGATTTCAAATATCTTTGGTTAGTTCTTTTGTTGTTAGTTTCGTGTTTTTTTGGCAAGAAAAAATCGAAATGCGAATATCAAAGCACGAAACAAACACAAAATTCCAATACTGAATAATCAAAACAGCAGGCCATAAATTGTTTTAGCCACAGTCTTCATGATGCCAAGGCATCACCCGGAAAACATGAAAATGATATTTTCAGAGCAGAACTACACAGATTTTCACGGAAAGAGATTTTTACCTTCAGTGGTATTCTGTGTTTTCTGTGGCCATACATAAAATTATTTGGTTCCGGCTGGTCCGGGTTAGGTTGTTGAAAAATCGTTTTTCCCAGGAGAAAATCAGTGTACCAGTCAAAAGCAGTCCTGTTTTTTCAAGGCCAAAAATTGATTTCCGGCGTGTGCCTTGAAGACAGCGGAAGCCGCCTCCACGTCTGCACCGCTGCCGGCCGGGAGATGAACGTCACGATAAACAGGGTCCTTCATTTCTCTTCCTACGGCCTTGACCTTTCACTTGCAAAAGATGCGCTTTTGATAAAATTAAAAGGGGTTGAGCAGAAACAGGAAGAGCTGAAGCGCCAGGTGGATGTTCAGTCCCTGTGGGAGCTGCTGACGGGCGAGGGCGAGGCCTTTGATACCGGCTATCTGGCATCCATGGTCTTCGGCGAGACAGCTGACTCGGACTGCGCTGCCGCCGTGCTGCGCGCGCTCCTGGAGGAGCGCACCCGCTTCAAGCTGTCGGGCAAACGCTTTCAGATCAACACGCCGGAGCAGATTGAAGCGATTGTCACCAAGCGCCTCAGGGAAGCCCGGCGCCAGAGCGCCATCGAGGGGGGAAGCATCTGGCTTGAGTCGGTCTTGAGCGGAAAAGACACGCCCTACGAGCGGGAGGATGACCTGCTCAGGATGCTCCGGGACTATGTCGTGTTCGGCAGCGATGCCGCGGAGTATCAGCTGGTGCGGGAACTGCTTGATCGGGCGCGAATTACCGATCCGAAAGCATGCTTTGACCTTTTGGTGCAGCGCGGCGTCTTTGACGCGGATGAGAACCTTGGCATTGAGCGCTATCAAATCCCCGTGCACTGGCCGCAGCGGGTGCTCGAAGAAGTCGCCGGCATTGCCGCCGGCGCGGCTGCCCCGGCCGGTAGCAGCGGAGCGCGGCAGGACCTCACCCATCTGCGGATCGTCTCCATCGATGACGCGCTCACCCGAGATATTGATGATGCCATAAGCTTTGAAGAGGAAAACGGCTGCCTGAAACTCGGCATTCACATAACCGATGCGGCATCCCTCATCACGCTTGAAAGCATCCTTGACCGGGAGGCGTTGAAACGGGCAACTTCAATCTATTTGCCGGAAGGGAAAATCCCCATGCTCCCGCCGGCCCTCTCGGAGGAGCTGCTGAGCCTTAAAGCAGGTGAGCAGCGTCCGGCCCTGAGCTTTCTCGTCAGGCTCAGCCCCGCGGGAGATATTATTGATTCTGAAATCACCCCGAGCGTCATCCGCGTTGCGAAAAAAATGACCTATTATGAGGTGGATGCGGAAATTGCGCACAACGCATTGTTTTCCGCCCTCTACCGCCTGACCTGCGCTCTCATGGAGCGGAGAAAAAGCGCCGGCGCCCTTATCCTTGCAATTCCCGAGCTGCAGGTCGCTGTTGACAATGAGAAGCGCATTGCGCTTTCGATCCGCGAGCGCACCACCCCGAGCCAGGTTGTTGTCACCGAGTGCATGATCCTTGCAAACCATCTCGCGGCGCGCCTCTTCAAAGAGCGGGGAGTTCCTGCCCTGTACCGAAAGCAAACCCGGCCGCGGGAGCGCATTGACATGCCCGGGGAGCAGTCGCTCTATCATCTGCTGCGCCAGCGCAGGCTCCTGAGCCGGGTGGATCTGGGCATTGAGCCGGGCCCCCACTGCATGCTCGGCCTTGACCTCTATACCACCATCACCTCTCCGCTGAGGAAATATTATGACCTGGTGATGCAGCGCCAGATGAAAAGCCTGCTTGCCGGTGAACCCGCTGCATACGACAAGAATGATTTGAAAACCCTGGTGAGCGAAGTTGATCCGGCCCTGGCCCGGGCGAACCTTGTCTCCCAGCAACGGGAACGCTACTGGACGCTCAAATATTTACAGGACAAAATCGGGCAGTCGTTTTCCGCCATGGTCCTTGAGAAGCGCGTGCGCGGCTACAGCATTCTTCTTTGTGACTATCTGCTGGAAGTGAACCTCGCCGCAACTGAGGGATTGGAGATTGCGCCCGGCGAAACAATTACCGTAACCCTGCAGAAAGTTGATCCCTTCACGAGTACCCTGAAAGTGCTGCTTCGCGGGTAAGTGCCGGGCATTGGCCGCCTTTCCCGTCCTTGTCGTTTCTTTTGCCACCCCGCTCTTTTTTACGCGTCAGGCATCATCCTCCTGCTGCAGGTTCATCTTCTTTCCGGGGAAAAAGTTGGGAGGAAGATGGCTATGGCGCCGCCGGATAAAGTATTCTATATTTATTATAACGAGCCAATTGCAAAAGTCTAATTTATTGAGATTGCTTCGTCGCTACACTCCTCGCAATGACCGCAAGGACGCCATTTGTCATTGCGAGCGAAGCGCGGCAATCCCCTTCTTGAATACTTTTGCAATTACCTCTAACGTTAGTTTATTTGTTACCATACAGGGGAAGCACATGAAACTGAAAGAGACTGCGGAACAGACCGGGAAAAAAGTGAAACGTACCGCACCGGCGCAGGGATCGCGCGGCAACCGGCTCGCTGCTGAGAAGAGCCCCTACCTCCTGCAGCACGCGAAAAACCCGGTTGACTGGCATCCCTGGGGAGAAGCGGCCTTTGCAGCGGCGCGCAGCGAAAACAAACCCGTTTTTCTCTCCATCGGCTACTCGACCTGCCACTGGTGCCATGTCATGGCCCATGAGTCCTTTGAAGACCCGGACGTCGCCCGGCTGCTGAACGACGCGTTCATCTGCATCAAGGTTGACCGGGAGGAGCGGCCTGACCTTGATAATATATATATGCGCGTCTGTCAGATGCTGACGGGCAGCGGCGGCTGGCCCCTCACCATACTCATGACGCCGGACCAGAAGCCGTTTTTTGCCGGGACCTACATCCCGCGCGAAACCCGCTACGGCCGTACCGGCATGCTTGACCTGATTCCCCGCATTAAAGAGGTCTGGGCGGAAAAACAGAGCGAGGTGCTCCATTCCGCGAGCCAGATGGCCGGGACCCTGCAGCAGTCAGACGCCCCGCAGGGCAGCGAAGTCCCCGGACGGGAAACCCTGCAGCGCGCGTTTGAAGAACTCTGCGAGCGCTTTGACGCAGAGCGCGGCGGCTTTTCCCGTGCCCCGAAATTCCCGACCCCGCACAACCTCTATTTCCTGCTGCGCCACTGGCGCCGTACCGGAGATGCGCGGGCCCTGCACATGGTTGAAAAAACCCTCCAGGAAATGCGCCAGGGCGGCATCTATGATCATATCGGGTTCGGTTTCCACCGCTATGCAACCGACCATGAATGGCTGGTTCCCCACTTTGAGAAGATGCTCTATGACCAGGCCCTCATCGCCATGGCCTGCATTGAGGCCTATCAGGCCACCGGCAAGAAAGTTTACGCGCAGACCGCGCATGAAATAATCACCTATGTGCTGCGGGACATGACCTCCCCTGAGGGAGGGTTTTATTCAGGGGAAGATGCCGACAGCGAGGGGCGGGAGGGGAAATTCTATGTCTGGACTGAGGATGAATTGCGCGCGGCCCTGCTGCCGGATGAGGCGGAGCTGATTATCAGGCTGTTCAACATCAAAAAAACGGGGAATTTCCATGACGAGGCCACCGGGCAGAACACCGGGGCAAATATTTTTCATCTCACCGGGTCCTTCTGCGAATCAGCCCACGCGCTGAAAATGACCGAGCATGATCTGTACATACGCTTTGAAACCGTGCGGGAGAAACTGTTTGCGCTGCGCGCTCAGCGCGTCCATCCGCACAAGGATGACAAGGTTCTCACGGACTGGAACGGTCTCATGATTGCCGCCCTTGCCCGGGCAGCGCAGGTCTTTGATACGCCGGCATATGCCGCTGCCGCACAAAAAGCGGCCTCGTTTATTCTTAACAACCTGCACACGCCCGAAGGCCGGCTTCTGCACCGCTACCGGGATGGCGAGGCGAAAGTTTCCGGCATGGTTGATGACTATGCCTTTTTCATCTGGGGGCTGATCGAGCTGTATGAAGCGACCTTTGAAACAGCGCACCTGCTCACCGCGCTTGCCCTGCAGCATGATATGCTGGAACACTTCTGGGACGACCGGACCGGGGGATTCTACTTTACCGCAGATGACGGAGAGAAACTACTGGTCAGGCAGAAGGAGATTTATGACGGCGCAGTCCCGTCGGGCAATTCAGCGGCAATGCTCAATCTTGTGCGCCTGGCGCGCATCACCGGCCGGAGCGTTTTTGAAGACAAAGCCCTGGGCATTGTACAGGCATTTGCCGGCATTGCCGGCCAAGTGCCTTCGGCCTATACCCAGCTCATGACTGCGTTTTCCGCAGCCCTCGGCCCGGCGCATGAAATAGTGATTGCCGGGAACCCCCAGACGGAAGATACCCGGAAAATGCTGCGTGCCCTGCGTGGTGCATGTATTCCGGACACGGTGGTGGTGCTGCGTCCGGTTGATGAGCATGCAGCGGCAATCACGTCCATCGCACCCTACACCAGGGAACAGACAGCCATTGACGGCAAAGCAACCGCGTATGTGTGCCGCAACCATGCCTGCAGTCTGCCGACGACTTCTATTGACAAAATGCTTGAGCTGCTGCAGGCAGATAAATGAATTGCCCGCTGCGAGCAGATTTCGTAAGGCGTGCGGGGTCTGAACTGCGGAGGATGGATGGCCAGTGAGGTACGATTGTTAAAAGCGGAAATTTAATAATTGGGAGTACTTCTAATAATTTGGTGTTACGCTAATCAGCGGGAAGGAAAAACAGTCCGTTACATCATTAAGTGCTTTGGAAATTCTATTCCCTCTAAGGATAACTTCACTGCTTCTATTGTCGACGGCCACCAAGCTCTTTCTTAAGGATTATAGGACTCCGCGCGCAATGAAAAAGACCATAGACGATAATGGTTTCCCTTACAACCCTGAAATATAGTGCATACGGAAATCTTTAAAGCAGCCGCCGTCTGAAATCCTTATAAACTTTTCGGTACAATAGCGGGTTATGTTGCAGTTCGCTTACACATGCATAAAAAATTCTAAGTAATTCTTCACCCAGCCCTTTTGCTTTTTGCTCATACCACGTATATCCTGCAATAGCATCCCCTTCAACTTCTGGAACAAAGAAAAGAGAATACTTCATTTCCTGCTCACTATGCGAGCCTGTAATTCTTCCAAGGTTAAAAGCTTTCCCCGTGAACTGCGATGCCGCTTCAGCCTTTTGTCAAGTTCTGCTTTATGGCTTTCCGGCACCTGGATTTCTGCGTCCCGGGCTATTATCGTATCCCATAGTTCTTCCAGAAAACGTATCTTTTCAGGGATACTTAATTTTGTGATTTCAGGGATATCTGATAGCTGCATGGCAAACTGTCTCCTTGATAGAAAGGACTGATTTTAAAAACAGTATAGGTAGCAGATTATTACATGTCAATTAAAATGTAGGCTGAGCATAGTCATTACGAATATGCCGCACTCCCCTGGAATTACACAATGCCAGCGACATCGTTCATATACCTGCTCGGTATTTTTTTCTCTCAGGTCTCACGGCAATCCATGCCGCGATTATCAATCCCAGCACTGCACAGTATGTCAGGGTAAAAATCCATCCCGGCAATTCATAATACAGCAGGCGGTGAACCCAGTGTTCGACAAAGCTCTCGGTATAACCCTGCTGTCCGGCCCGCATCCTTAAAGCCTGTTCCCACACGGTCAGGGGACACAGCGTATCCGCCAGCGACTGAATGGTTATAAAAACCATTGCCGCCAGATGTCCTGACCGGAACCACCACCTAGTCACCCAGCGCCAATGCAGTGCGAATCCGATCCAGATGAGCGCCAGTCCGCCCACGATGAACAGCACAATGGCGAAATGGATAATCAAAATAAAATCTGCAATGAGACGGTAGATCATGGATGCGCCTCGGCATCAGCGCTGCGTGCGGCACTGATGTCCGGTATTATAGCCGCAGGAATATTACGGGGCATAAAAAAGGTATACCGGGTTACCTCACGCTTCATGTGCTGGTAATCTCCTGAACAGGCTGTCTTTGGTTATCTCAAGAAATTTTTCTCTTCGCTCTATCCGGTCCATAACCACGCTGTCGCCGCGCAGGGCACTGGAAAAGTCCTGGTTGCTTTCCGAGCTGTTTTTTGTCAGTCTGCGCACCAGCACCCGCTCTTTCCCGTTGCAGACAAACAGGCGTTCCTCTCCCTTGTGCCGTATCTGAAAGCTAACCACCCGCCACAGCTTCTCCCGTGGAAAATCGCACGCCGGATGGATAAGAATTTTACCGTCCTTTCTGAAGGTGAAATAGCTGTACTGGATTCCCTTCTGTTTGGTGAAGCCGCTGTGCCGGTCTATGGCCTGCACGATCTGCGGCGGCGACCAGTCAAGCTTCTGATGGCACCAGTCTCGGGGGTTGTCCAGCGACGGGCACAGGCCCCGCTCAAGGCATGGGGCGTAAAGATTGAGGGAGGTGTGCTCAAGAAGCCCGTCGCGCAGATGGATCAGCCTGCGCGACGATGCCCTGGTGCCGGGGTCTATGAGGATAAGCGTGCCGTGCGGGGCAAGAAGCTTTTCCAGCATCGGGCCAAGCGCGGGAAATGATTCACGGTCAATCTCGGTACATACGTTACCCGCGATGATGAGATCATATTCTCTGCCGTTCGGCAGCAGAGGGTGGGGAAAAGATTCTGCTGTGATGGACCCGGCGCGGAAGTTGAGCTTCCAGGTAATAGAGGCGGGGAACATTTGCGCTGTCAGGTAATTTCGTATTATTTCTCCTGCTGCCGTCGTGTTAGCAGCTACCTGATCAATGCCCCACAGTTCTATTTTTTGTGGCTCGCGGGAAATAAGTTTTTGATGTGCCGCAAGATACTCAATCACGCCCAGCAGAAATGTTCCTGGTCCGCAGCCAAGATCAAGAATGGAAGCAGTGTTTTCTGTAAAACCTTTTATATCAGGGTGGAAAAAGAGCTCGTCGAGCACGGGGTGGAGCTTTACCAGGTTCACCGGCAAATAGTAGCTGATGTAGGCCCTGCGCAGCTCCCGGTCCTGCAGGAGATCCCCTTTAACGATGTGGTCATTCTTCAAGTATTCGTCTGAAATAACCCGTACCTGCTCGGAGAGTTTCCTGACTTCCCGTGACCGGGCATTAAGCGGGGATGAAAGACCAGCGTAACGCAGCAGGAGCTTTTCCAGTGCCGGGGATATGGTTATGCTTTTGCTGTGCATGATTTTTTACAGAAATCTGATAATTATCTATTACCTCTTGTAAAAGGGGCAGTTCATTCTTTAACTGCTGTCCCGAGGATGCCGAGCATTTTAAGCTCGAGTGTTTTAATCACTCTTAAATTCTGCTGCCTGAGCGCAGCCTTCCAGTCTTCACTCCTGAACCGATTTTCCGTCGGGTGCAGGAGGATGTGTCGCGTGATAAAGTTCTGATACAAGGACGGGTACAGCTCTTCAAAGTAATAACAGCCGCCGGGCTGCAGCACCCGGACAATTTCTTTAAGCCCTGCCCGCCAGTCAGGAGCATGGTGCAGAACACCGAAACCGAATACTGCATCAAACAGAGCCTCTTTATAGGGAAGGTGGAGCACATCAGCCACATAGGCGGCTGTCGGAGGATGGGTTAACCCAGCAATGCGCCTGCGCGCCTTCACGATCATCTTAATATCAAGGTCCATGAGATGCAGCACGGAAGGCTTGAATTTTTTAATGAGCAGCTGCGCCCCCACGCCCCTGCCGCAGCCTATTTCGAGTATACACGCGCCGGGTGCAAGCGGCATCATCTGATAAAAAGCGTTTACTTCGATGCGCTGCTCGATAACCCTGCCCGGATTATTGACCGCCAGACGCTCCGCCCAGTTTAGTTTCATATTGTTCTGTTGCCTGTAATGAATTCTCTTGTATTGTTACCACCATGTCTGAGGCATATTCAATAACAAAAAAGCGGGGCCATTGCCGGCACCGCTTTATAAAATATGCGCTGATGTCTTTATGTTCTTGGAATGCACTGTGAGCTAAACACTACAGCTCATCGCCGGGAAGCGGCTTGCGGCATGGAACCTTAGCTAATACTTTTCTAAAATCTTCTTTCTTTGATCTTTTAGCTCTTTTCTTCAAATAGTCTTCCGTCATCAAAGCAGATATTTTTTCTGATACTGCCGAGGAAATAAACTGGTTAATTGATACACCCTCCTTTCTGGCAATTTCCCTGATGTGATGGTGTATTGATTGCGGCAATCGCAAACTTAAAGCGCTCATACTATCTCCTCCAAGAGTTCCCTCAGGGTTATTGATCGTATCCCAAAGCCTTCCGCCCCCTTGAAATCTTTTATATTGTGCGTCACAATAATCTTTGTCCGTGAGGCAATGGCTAATTCCAGCAAGTGATCATCTTTAGGGTCCGGCAACCGCGGACGCCACAGAAAATATATCTTTTGATGTTCGCTGTGCCCACAAAAATAGTCCAATATTTTTTCGATTTCCCTAGTCGATAAGCCTAAAGTTGATTGATTCCTTTTAAGAATGTCCTCATATTCAAACAGCAGGGTAGTCGACATGACTATTCTCAGTCTGCCAGCCTCTATTTTCCGCAATACCCTGAATGAAGCGCCTTTCGATGAATAGAGGCCTGCATAGAGCACATTCGTATCAAGAACGATCTTTGTTTTTTTAGCGGGCATGTTAATAATACTATATACGGTATCACTAATTTGTCAAGCGGGAATACCTGATTTAATGCGCTGCTCAATAATTCTGCCCGGATTATTGACCGTCCGGCGCTCTGCCCGGTTCAGTTTCCTCAGTTTTTAATTCCTGCAATTATGTTTTCCATCTTGTTAGCATTACCTACGGTGCATATTCAATAACAAAAAAGCGGGGCCATTGTCGGCACCGCTTTTATTATTTGATTGTTTTCAGCTGATACGTGAAGCTGTCAAACAGCTTTTTCTATGCCACCTGATAGATCAGCGGACGGTAATGAGGCTTGGGGATCGGCTTTTTATGGGCCCGAGCAGATGCCAGCCACGCTTTTTTTGCTTTTAATACCTCGGCCAAAGCATCATCAGGAGTCTTGCCGAAAGCTGAACAATGGCTAAGGTCCGGAATATCAGCAATATATCCTCCATCTTCATCACTGGAAAAAATATTTATGTGATAATCTTTCATTCATCGTCCTCCAAGTGAAGGTCATATTGCTCGATAATCTTTAGAAGCTGTTTTATCTGATACGGTTTTGCTTTGCCCTCGATATTTTGCAAATTGATTAAATCCGGAATATGAGAGTGAATGTAAATATGATGGCTTCCGCTTACTCTGCCAAGTTTAAAACCAAACGATTCGGCTAAAGCAGAAGCTTATTCTTAAGAATAATATTGACAACTCACAAAACGAGTTGTACAAATAGTGCATGGAAATAGTTTCTGATGCCAGTGCATTTCTATCAGTAATCCTTGACGAAGCGAACCACGAATGGGTGATCGAGAAAACCTCCGGGTATGGAGTTGTCTCCCCGGAAGTACTTCCTTATGAGCTTGCGAATGCACTGATTACCGTAAAGAGAAAGGGCCGTTTAACTGATCGAGAAGTTTTAAGGGCGTTCAGCATTTCACAGAGAATCGCCGTCAGGCTCTTGCCCGTAAAGATATATGACGCAATGAGAATGGCCGTTAAGCTCAATATCCATGCGTATGACGCATTCTACCTTCAGTGTTGCATTGAAACAAAATTGCCCCTCATCAGTCTGGATAATCGCATGTGCGCGGTGGCTAAAAGTCTATCCATAAAGGTGGTGACATAATCCTATGAAAGTCTATACATACTCTGAAGCAAGACAGAAGCTTGCAAGCATCCTTGAAGAATCTAAAACCAGCGAAGTGGTAATCAGCCGCCGTAAGGGTGATATGTACGCCATTATACCGCAAACAACCCGCCCCCGTCGTTCTCCTTTTGATGTTCCGGGTTTAAGCAAGGGTTTTTCTAAACAAGAAATAGTTGAAATAATTCGCGAGTCAAGAAAACGGGCATAGCAACCCTTTCAGAAAAGAATACCAACAGGGGGTTAAAGGGGACAACGCCCTTTATTTAAAACCCGCCAGCAAAGCTGCTGACAGAAGCTTCTATTTAATAATCAATCTGCACAATCATCCCCTCTTGCATTGCCCAGGTTTATGGCTGCCTATTATAGAGATTGCCGCGTCGCGGTCGCGACTCGCAATGACACTTGCTGCTGCCGGCTATAATTACATGAATGAAATGTAGACATGACTATTTTATATTACCATGAAATATAGTCATTACGCTGCAAGCTGAGCATCGACACTATAGTCCGCCAATATCCAAAATAAACAAAAACCAAAGACAAGAGCGACCTCTATTTAAAAGCAAAAAAACTCCTGCCGGCATAGCCACTCGCAGAAGTTTCTCTTTATTTAATCAATCCGTAAAACAGACAAGCTGAAGCGTCAACTTATTTTTTACCTGTTCATGTCTGTTGCCTTATCAATTTGCCAGACCCGCGCACGCGGGTCGCGATTTTTCAGTACAGGAACGGCCATGCGCTGAAGCTGCACTACGGCGCGGACTTTTTCAGGATAGGGCAAGGCGGCAAGGCGGCGACGCCGGTCGTTTTTTGCCTTGAACAGCATTGTAACTTCAGCATTTATGTGTTCATGCGCAGCCATGCATCCTCCAGCCCATGACGATTGAGCACCCCTGAAAGATATTCCATATCAAGGCGGACTGCTACTGCCCCTAACCCGAACAAGCCAACTGCAAAGATAAAAAAGTAATAAAGAAGATTGAATTTGGAACTCAGGAACTCACGAAGTTGAAAAATTTTCCTGATTTCTTGAGTTCCAGATTTTTATTTGACTAATTAAAATATCGGCACTATGTCAAGGGATATTTTGCCAAGAGCCCCGCCCTTCTATTTCACCCCCAGGTGCACACCCGCGATTCCCTTTACGGAAGGCGTGAAAGCCACTGAAATGCGGGAGCAATGAGTATCGCATGAGGAGCGTTTGAGACTTTTTTAAAGGTTTTTGCATCGCTAATGAGCTGCACGGCAGGCACACTCAGCTGAGCCTGAAATTTGCGCAGCGCAGCTGTGGGCTGATCATCAGACAGCTTTGCCTCAACCAAAAGAAACGGTTTGCGGTCTCTGGCCACCAGAAAATCAACTTCCTGCTGCTCCTTGTTCTTTATAAAATGGAGCGAAAAGGCGCCGTAACCCATATCATTCCAAGCGGTAACAGCCCGGTAAAGCTCCAGTGCCACCATATTTTCAAGCCGGGCAGCCTCATCCTGAATACGTGGTGAATCCCACAGATATACCTTGCGCTCTTTTTGAATCGCCCGTGATATTTTTTGGGTCCACGGGTATATGCTGAAGAGAAGAAAATACCGTTCAAACACCGACAGCCAGCTTTGTACCGAATTATAGGATACCTTCAAATCCCGGGCCAGTGAGGGAACAGACAGGGGACTTCCGATTTTTGTGGGCAGCAGCATATAGAGCGTTTCCATATCCCGTATGGATTTTATATCGGTCATGTCGCGGATGTCCTCTCTGATCAGCTGCTGTGCGTAGGTATGCGACCACCGGCGATAGGTGGTTTCTTTCCCCGAAAGATACGGCTCCGGAAATCCGCTGAGCTGTGAAAGCCGGCTCCAGAGCTTTCGGAGCTCAGCGTGGCGCTCCATGTTCAGCTGAAGCGGGTCTCGGTAAAAAGCATCAAAAGAAGCGTTGGCGCTCCCGAGTTCAGCAACGGTAAAAGGCCAGAGGTGAAAGAGGAAATATCTGCCGGCCAGCGAATCGCTTCCCTTCTGATACAGATCGAGCCTGCCGCTTCCTGAGACAAGAAAGCTGTATTTTCCCTTGAAGGCATCATACGCGCCTTTCAGATAATTCTTCCAGTCTCTGTATTTGTGGATTTCATCAAAAATGATCAGCGGCGCAGAATCGTCGTGACGCTCAACCTGTTCAAAAAAAGAGGGGTTCTCAAAGAAACGCTTCCTGTCTTGCGGGATATCCCAGTTGAAATAAAGTTTGTTTGTAAAAGACTCTGCTATTATCTTTGCCAGCGTTGTTTTTCCTGCCTGACGTGGTCCGGCAAGAAAAAGCATGCTTTTTTCAGCCGCAAGCGCTGACCAGATATGCTGATAAAGATTTCTCTGTTCCATGTTTGTCAATTATTCACAGCATTGAAATATAGTCAAGACTATTTTTCATTACTATAAAATATAGTCATTATCCTGCCGCCTACCCCATTCATACTAAACTCGGCTAATATCGCAAAAACAGAAAACCGGAACAACAGTAACCTCTATTTTAACAGCAAGAAAAGCACCCGCCAGCAAAACCGCTGAAGCAAGCTATTGTTTAGAAGCCGGGCAGCCTGTTATTTTTTCTCAGGAAGCAGGATATTCAAAGCGCACCGGGGGCGAATTCCTTTCCCGCACATAATAAAACTCGTCATTCCCTGCCGCATCTTTTTTAGCTATCAGCGCCCGGTAGTGCCACTGGTCTGTCCCCGAGAGAAGTATCTGTTTGAACTCCACATGCCCCTGCCGTTCCACTGCCTCAAATTTAACCAGCAGGCTCTTTTCCGGCGCTTTTGCCTGCACGCCGATAATGCTCATCAGGTACTGCGCGTTGGTGAGATTAAGATAAAGCGCGCTGCTTCTGCCGAAAACAGTAATTGCAATGGCCGGGTATTTCGCGGACGTTTTGACCTTCAGCTTTTCCTCGGGCGGCTGCACTATCAGCCCCTTCCGTACGGCCTTGACATAATGCCGGTACACCTGCGTGAGCACCTTCTCCTCCGGCATCTTGAACGGTATGAGTGATACCGTGATCTTGTTGCTGCTGCTTACTAGGCGCTCCTCAGCATCATCCCAGTGCACCAGGCACCAGCCCATGCGTTCTTTGTGCGAATAGGTGCTCATGATAAGGCGGATCTCTCTGCCGTAGGGCTCAGCAGCAATTCTCACCAGCTGCCCCGGCATCACGGTTTTTTCGGGACAGCGGATATTCAGGTTAAATAATTTAATGGCCTTGCCGGGATTAACTCTGGTGATAAGGGGCGGCGGCGCAGCTGGCTCTTTTGCAGCGAGAAAATCGCGCAGCAGCACCCGTGCAGTGCGGTATTGCTTTCTCTCGCGCTGATAATCCCGCAAAAAACCATAGCGTGCAGTGGCCAGCCCTACCTTCTTTATTTTAGTTTTGATATACGGCCTGATCCAGGTCTGCACATACTGTCTGATGCGCTCGCGGCTCAGGTTCAGCTCGCGCGCGATCTGCGCCTGGCGCGTGCCGTGCTTGAGCATCCGATAGGCTATGTACAGTATGGTTACATATCTGACAAACTCTGCGGCTTCAGAACCGGAAACGGAACTGCGGCTCTGTTGCGCAGGCTCATGGCCGTTTTCCCCCATTAGTTCATTCATCCGGGAGTGGATAAAAAGATGCGTTTTTTCAGCCCGTGCCCCTTTCAGCCGGGCTAAAACCGCGGCCAGCGCGTCACAAGAGAGCTCGGTTTCGCCGGTAATCTTTTTCACTCCGGGCCTTACCTTCTGCCACCACTCATAGAGAAGATTATCTATTATCTCTTTTTTATCTTCACTTGCCTGCGCCGCCCGGCTGTCATCATGAGCCGCATTAAGGCCCGTTCCCGGACTGCTCCCCCGCGCCCCCCGATCCGGCAGGGGGATTTCTTTCCTGTTTTTAATCTGCCACATCAGCCGCGGCAGGTTCCACAGCAGGGCCTTCGTGTAATAGGCATCAAAACGGTCCATGTGCCCGGGGTCGCATTTTTCCACGCAGCGGGACAAAACCGCATAGCTGCCCTGATATAAATCCTCTTTGTAGCACATCCTTTTTCTTTTTAACGCATGCTCGATGAGGGGAAATTTCAGCATCCAGAACAGGAGCATATACCTGTTTTTTTCCACCGTGTCACCCCGGTGCCGGCGTATGCTCTCAAGCAGCTCGCTGTTCAGCAGCTCCCTGATCCGCCTGCTGTTTTTAACGGAATGCTGCAGGAGCCGGTTTATGTGCAGTATTAGGGCCAGGTGAGTTTTGAAGGGAAAACTTCTGCCGTAGGCGTTATCCCCGCCGGCACGCGCAGGAAGCGCGATATTCTCCAGCAGCAGCGCGCACAGATGGTGTACGCTTTGTGCGGACTGTGCGGGGTCATCATTGGCGCGTTCTATGGCAAGAATGGCTTGATGAATTTTATCCAGGGCAGGGTTTTTATAAGCAGCCGCCTTCATCCCCTGGGAGGGGACTGCAGCATCTCGGACAGATATGCTTTTCTTTTGCACCATTGCAAATGGCCGATTCCTGTTTTTACGGCTCATACCGTATCATGCGCACCCGGTGAATTCAAGCCTCAAGTGCGCCGGTACGGGCCCGGCAGCCGAAACAGCTGTTCTATTTAACCCCCACATGCACGACAGCTATGCCGTTGGTGAGCCGGCGCCAGGTGACCGTGGAGAAACCGATATTCCGCAGTATCGCGGCCAGCTCATCCGGTTGCGGGAACAGCCGTATTGATTCGGGAAGGTAGGTATAGGCTGTGCGGGAGCCGGTAAAGATACGGCCGATGAAGGGCATGATATAGAATGAATACAGGTCATACAGAAGGCGGAATAAAATATTTGCCGGCCGGGAGAACTCAAGGCACATCAGCGTGCCGCCGGGTTTCAGCACCCGGTACATCTCCGCGAAACCTTTCCCCATATGGGTAAGGTTTCGTATGCCGAACCCCACCATGGCCGCGTCGAACTGCCCGGCCGGAAAGGAAATCTGCTCCGCGTCACCCTGAATATATTTTATTCGTGCGTCAAGCAGCACGTGACGCACTTTCTCTTTTCCCGCATCCATCATGGCCCGGTTAAAATCATAGACTATGACCCTGCCCTCCGGGCCCACGCAGCGTGCCGCAAGGATGGCAAGGTCCGCGGTCCCGCCGCACACATCAAGCACCCGTTTCCCCGGCGTGAGGTTCATCATCTTTACCGCTGCCCGCTTCCACAGGTAATGCAGGCCAAAGCTCATCAGGGTGTTCATGAAATCGTACTTTGTCGCGATGGAGTCAAAGTGGCGCTGAACCAGGTTCCCTTTTTCTCGGGCGGGAACTTGCTGATAACCGAACTGTGCTGTTTCTTCATTCAGCCGGGAATCATCCCGGTGCCGGGTAGTTTGTTTTTTTGACATTTGAGCTTTGATTTTTGTACTTTCTGCGACAACAGAATTGAGGGCAACCGTGCAGTGGCATGATTGCCCAGACCACGGGTTATACCGGAGCAGCACGGGGTGTCAAGGAGTAAGGCAAAGATATGCATTGACATCACCGTACGTATTATATCATATTATAACATTTACTTCTGGTTACAAGCGTGCGTGAGGAATATGTCCGAAACCCTTTCACGAAAACCCGAGATCAGAAAAATGCTCCAGCTTGCCGGGGTGCTGCTCATCCTCTGCGGCCTTGCCGCGGCGTGGCACTGGGCGCCCCTTAAAGGTTTCACTGCTGCGGCAAGCCTTGTGCCGTTCATGAAAAGCCTGAGCGCCGGGGCCTTCGGGCCGCTTCCGGTAATGGCGGTGTATGTGCTCGGCGGGCTGGTCATGTTTCCCATTGTGGTCCTCATTCCCGTCACCGCACTTATCTACGGCCCGTTTCTCGGGCCGGCCTACGCGCTGCTGGGGTGTCTGGCAAGCGCTCTGCTGTGCTATGCGATCGGGCAAAGGATGGGCAGTGAAACCGTGCTGCGCATTGCCGGCAGCAGGGCCCGCACCATAGAAAAAAAACTCGCGCGTCACGGATTTCTCGTGGTGGCCTTGTTCCGCTTCCTGCCGGTTGCCCCGTACACGGTGGTCAATCTCGCGGCCGGCGCGTTCCGCATGCGCATGCTTGACTACACGGCGGGTACCGTGGTGGGGCTGCTGCCCGGCGTGGTTATCATGACGGCCCTTGAATACGGCGCGGAGCAGACCCTGGCAAAACCGGGTGCGAGCAGTTTACTGCTGCTCTCCGGCGCTGCAGCCGCTGCCCTCGGCACGGCAGTGTGGGCAAAACGACGGTATAAAAGTTACCTCTCTGCTGAATAGTCTGCATCAGCCCGTAGCTGGCGCCTCGGGAGTTTCCCTGCCGTCTGTTTTCTTTTTCCCCGATCCCGCAATTTTCCTGTCTTACAGCCACTTCTGCCTGATGAAAATAAACATTGCCAGCAGCGATAATATGAGGGATGTGCCGATGACCATAAAAAAGGCCAAAGGATGGTCTTGAAGCGGCAGCTTTACATTCATCCCGTAGAGGCTTGAAAACAGAACCGGGATGGTCAGGATAATGGTGATGAGCGTGAGGATCTTCATCACGATATTTAAATTGTTGGAGATGATCGAGGCAAAGGCGTCCATCATGCCGCTCAGGATGTCGCTGTAGACGTTTGACATCTCGATTGCCTGCTTGCTCTCTGTCGTTATATCTTCGTAGAGGTTCTCGTTCTCCTCATCCATTTTCAGGATTTTCATCTTCTGCAGGCGATCCAGCATGAGCTGATTTGATTTCAGCGAGGTGGTAAAATAGACCAGGCTTTTCTCGATGTTCAGGAGCTTTATGAGCTGCTGGTTTTTCGATGCCTGCTCCACCTTTTTCTGGATTATGTTGGTGGCATTATTGATCTGCTTCAGGTACTGCAGATAGAGGAGCACGGTCCGTAAAAAAATCTGCAGGATGAACTTGTGCGGGTCTGCTGTCGAGCAGTGCTTGATCTTGTTATCAATAAAATCACTGATAATGTCGGTCTCCCGGGCGCACACGGTAATAATCGTGTCTTTGAGCAGGATGATGCCGATGGGCAGCGTCACATACAGCACGTCCAGGTTGTTCTCGTCGAAATACGGGATTTTCAGGATGATCAGGGTAGCGTCGTCTTCCACCTCGATGCGCGCGCGCTCGTCGATGTCAAGGGAGGCGAGCAAAAAGTCCATGGGGACATTAAACTGCCGGGAGAGGAAGGAAAGCTCCTCCTGCTTGGGGTTGACCGCGTTCACCCAGCTCGCGGGCTCTATGGCATGAAGCATCTGCATCCGGTTATTGTGCGTCTTGTATATGGCAATGCCTTCGAGGTCCTGCGGAATGCTCACCCCGGCCGGAACCGCGTCGCCGGTAACGAGCTTGAGGGCCGGGGCTGTTTCCGCCGGCTGAAGCGCGCTCAGCGATGAGTTCAGCTTGTTTACAATGTCCCGGGGCAGTTCCTGGATAAAGGCAAGGCGCTGCTCGTCCGGCAGGTTGGCAATGACATCGACCAGCTCATCGTGATGCAGCACGTCAAGCAGCGACATCCTGACATCTTCGTCAAAACTGCTGAAAATAAGAGAGCGTGTTTCAGTGGAAATGGTGAGAAGTATTTCCCACACTTCCTGCGGGGACAAAGCTCCGAGGAAATCGGCTACAACTGCCGGCGGGGTTGATTCGCAAAAGCTCTGCAGCTCCTCGACATTATTTGCCGCGAGCATTTCGCGAAACTCGGGGACGAGCAGTGGATTTTTCATACAGCACCTCCTTGTAGTGATCAAGGAGGCCGTGTTAGATTCCTATACGGTCACGCTATAAAAGTCTGCGCCTCCTGATCAAGGGTTTTACCCCCAGGGTCATCTTCCATGCTTAACTCCATAGTTATTTCTTTTTCTCCATGAAAAAAAGATAGGGTCCGGTACAGCAGATATTTTAAGAAATATAAACTACTTTGATCAGCAACTCAAGCTCAAAATAGGCTTTTTTCTTTTTTTCCCCGGCAGCGGCAACTTTTCTGCCCCGGCCGGTCTGCTGCTCCCGGGTGCTATTCTCATACTACAAGGTACCTCTAATAATTTTTTTAACGCTAAACAGCGGGGAGGTAAAATAACAGGTTACATGCATTGATCGTTTTAATAATTCTATTTTTAGAGTCCCCCTATAGGCGCTTACGGCGCTCACATCGACAAAAAATTGTCGATGTTTATAACATACGGTGATTGCTTTATTCTTAACTGCCCCGCAGGGGCCTCTCATCTTCCGGGCGCAGTCCCGGACGATGCGTAGATTCTTACATATATATATCTGAGAATTTTGCTCTCACCTTTGTATCGTTAGGCTTTTGGTGAGAGCAGTTACGGGCGGTGCGAGCAAAGGCTCTGGCAAAAAAAACAGCATTTGCTGCGAGCATGTAGCCCGAACAAATGAACCAGAAGCCTAACAACAAATTTCAAATATCTTTGGTTAGGTTTACCGGAAATTGTGATATTATTATAACTATATATATCTGTCCTGCATGCAGGTCGCGGCCTTGTAACAGCAGAACAGCTTTCTCTAATTGATCCGGAAAGGCAGCAAAAAAAGTGGCAAACGGCTTAAATGCAGGAAATGCCGGAGAACCGGCAGGCGCGTATGAACCTTTCGGCTTCAAATTGATTCTGCGGGCTTTCAGATATCGAAACTACCGGCTCTTTTTCGGCGGCCAGAGCGTCTCTCTTATCGGCATGTGGATGCAGTCCATTGCCATGAGCTGGCTTATCTACCGCTTAACCAATTCGCCAATGATGCTGGGCCTTATTGGTTTTGTTAACCAGATCCCGGCATTTATCCTGTCCCCTATTGCCGGCGTGTATGCTGACCGGTGGAACCGCCGGTTCATGCTCATCTGCACCCAGGGACTGCTCATGCTGCAGGCACTGACATTGGCAGCCCTGGTCCTGAGCGGCATGGTGGCGGTGTGGCATCTGGTCGCGCTGGCTTTTTTTTCCGGCCTGGTGAACGCGTTCGACGCGCCGGCACGGCAGTCGTTTGTCATTGACATGATCGAGCAGAAAGAGGATCTGGGCAATGCCATCGCACTTAACTCTGCGATTTTCAACGGCTCGCGGCTTATCGGACCGTCGCTGGCGGGAATTTTAATTGCCGCAACCGGGGAAGGAATATGCTTTCTCCTTAACGGGCTCTCCTACATTGCCATTATCGCAGCCCTGCGGGCCATGAGCATCACGCCTAAGGAACATGCGAAGCAGAATACCCATGTTCTTCAAGAGCTGAAAGACGGGTTCAGCTATGTCTATAACCACATCCCCATCCGCTCGCTGCTGCTGCTGGTCGCCCTCGTCAGCCTGGTGGGAATGCCCTATGTCGTGCTCATGCCCATTATTGCCAAAGAGGTTCTGCAAGGCGGCCCGTCAACCCTCGGCTTTCTTATGGCCGCCTCAGGGATCGGCGCGCTGACCGGCGCCCTCTTTCTCGCCTCGCGCAGGGATTTCAGCGGAGCAGGCAGGCTTATTCCCGTTGCAGCGGTCATATTCGGTACCGGGCTTATTGCTTTTTCATTTTCCAGGGTTTTTATATATTCTTTCATGCTGCTGCTGATGAGCGGTTTCGGCCTGATGGTACAGATGGCCCTGTCCAATACCAGCCTGCAAACAACGGTGGATGATGATAAGCGGGGACGGGTAATGAGTTTTTATACCATGGCCTTCATGGGCATGGCGCCTTTTGGTAGTCTCCTGGCAGGGGCGCTTGCTCACCGGATAGGTGCTCCGAACACCCTGCTGCTCGGCGGGATCGCCTGTGTCAGCGGTGCGCTACTGTGTGCCCGGAATATCCCGGCATTTAGAAAGCAGGGTTCGAGGAACCTTTAAAAATGCGGATTTCGGAATTCTGATTGCAGAATACAAAAGCTTTATTATCATGCTCCATTCCGCGTTCCGCACTCTGCATTCCGCATTTTAGTACACCGTCGGTATATACGCTCCCGCCTTTTTAAGCGCTTTCAGCGGGCCCTCGGTGAAAAATTTCCTTCTGATGGTCTGCCCCAGGTACAGCATTTCAAGGCCGAGGATATAGGTCTCGCGCGGCCCCCTGGCAAGCCGCAGCTGCCGGGGATAGCGCCATGTCCCGGCCTGCAGATAGCCGTTGACACCCATCACATCAATGGCCGGCATAAGCTTTTCAAGAATTTTTCGCAGTGTTCTGCCGTAGCCGCGCAGCACGGGCTTGCGGGCAAGCTTTCCTGCTGCGACCATCCTGTCCATAATCTTTTTCAGCTCCGGGTTCATAATCACAACAGTGTTCCAGCCTACCTCCTTAACGCCCGTTTCCGCGCCGAAAAACCCGATGCTTGCATCCGCCTGCTTGCTCACAATCAGGTTACTGCAGAGCAGACAGCCGCTTGGCAGCACCCGGACCCCCAGCTGGTTGACATCATAGTCCTGCTCCACCCCGTCCGTGGTGACGTAGTTGTTGCGGAAAAACCAGCGCCAGTCTTTTCCCGCTGCAAAAGCTTTTTCGTACAGGTCCTTGGACACATTTTCGTTAAAGCGGACAAGCTGCCGCTCGTCGATGCCGAGCCACGCGTAGGCTTTATCCATGCTGGTGTGGTTTAAAAAACAGTTTATGGAGACGGCATAGGTGATGGGCGCAGTGAGCTGCTTCGCGATCCGCGCCAGCTCCGGCATGCGCGCGGCCAGCAGCGGATCTTTGCATAAAACCTGGAGCTTGCGCAGGGCAAGGATGTGACAGGGCGTGCCGACAACAGCGCTTTTTTTATAGCCGCTCAGGCCCTTAAGCTGCGCCAGCACCGGGCTGAGCTCAAACTTTGAATGAGAGCTTTCAAGCACCGCGGCAGCCGAGGCCGCTATATACGGCTGCGGATGCATGCAGTAGCGCACATCCCGGTGCCTGCCTCTGGTGAGAAGCGCCGCATCCACACAGCCCTCTTCCAGCAGAAAATACATGAGGGCCGTGGTGGTGCCGCCGGGGGTCCCTTCGCAATATATCCGCTCGATGAGCGAGCGGGCGACAAAGAAATCAACAAATTTTCCGAGCCGCTCCTGTTCTTCCCCCTGCTCCACGCCGAAATAGCGCCCGTTAATCCGGGACAGGGGCAAAAAACTGCGCGGGCAAGCAAGATAGCAGAGACCGCAGCGGGTGCATTTCCCGGACAGAACCGGCTTTTTCAGCGTATCATCAATCGCAAGAGAGTTTTCCGGGCAGACGCTCACGCACAGCCCACAGCCGATGCAGCAGAAGTCAGTAATTCTTTTCAGGGCTGCGAACCCCTCGCTGGAGATTGCGATGTGCTGGTCAATAATCTGTTCCTCTGTCGCAGGAGCTTTTCCGTTCATGACTCTTCCCCGTTTCCCTATGAAATGATTGCATTGTCCTGAGCGTTAGTTGTATAGTAAAAAAATTATACCAATGAAAACAATTTATCAATAAAAACTTGGCAGCGGGGTGGCGTATGGCTGAAACCGCAGGCAGGGACTTTTTTATAGCTCCGTCGAAGAAGAACGTCGATGATTTTCAGCCTCTGATTGAGCGGGATTATCAGGTCGTCATTACCGCGTGGCTGAAAAAGGGCTGGGAGCTGTTTGTCACCCTCCCCTGGACCATCTATGCGTCAGCCATCGCCTATGAAGATATTTTCAAAGAGGGTTCTTCAGCAGGAACAATCACTGCAGAACAGCAGCTGCCGCCTTCAGGGCAGTCATCCGCAAGCGGAGCAGCCGGCGCGCCATGACCTTCGGCTACTCGACCAATGCCTATACACGTTTTGATCTTTTCGCCGCGCTGCAGATGATTGCCGCTATCGGCTTCATTGGGGTAGAGATCATGTGCGACCGGCCGCACCTCTATCCGCCTGAGTGGCGGGGACCGGGTATCGCGCAGCTGAAGAGCCGCCTTGCAAGCCTGAATCTGAAGGTAACCAACCTCAACTCATTCACCCTGTATGCGGTGGGAGATGTTATCCTTCCGTCCTGGATTGACGATGATTCGAAGCAACGCTCCGTGAGAATTGAGCATACCAGGAGCTGCCTGCACCTGGCAGCAGAGCTTGGCTGCAAAAACATTTCTATCCCTCCGGGCGGACGCGCAGGACTATTACCGGAACAGAATGCCTTGCGTCTCTTCAGAAAGGGCCTGGAGCAGGTGCTGCCTGAAGCTGAAGCGCTTGGCGTAAAACTGCTGATTGAGCCGGAGCCGCTGCTGCTTATTGAGAACTCAGGACAGATGCTCTCATTTATAAACGCTATCCCGTCAGAATACGTGGGGATCAATTTTGACATCGGCCACTTCTTCTGCGCCGGCGAAAATCCGGCTGCGGCCTTTGAAAAGCTGTTTCCCCGAATCGGGCACGTGCACATTGAAGACATCGCGCCTGACCGGTCGCACCATCATCTCATACCGGGTCTGGGCGCCATCAATTTCACGGAAGTGTTTGCCGCCATGTCCAGGTTCAAGTACCAGGGCGACATAAGTCTTGAGTTATATCCCTATATAGATAACCCGTCTGAAGCAGGCAGGCACGGGCGAATGCATTTACTGCCGCTGCTTGAAGCATTTAACCTGCTGTGATGCCATTGCAGCAGCATACAACACCATGAACTGTTACCGGGAGATGAACCATGAGTAAGCCGTCTGATAATGCTACCCATTCCAAATGGCCGCTGAAAGCCTATAAAAATCTTGACTTCCTGAACAGCCCGGACGCGCGGACCGTCAGAGTCCTGTGCGAATTTCTCGAACCGGCTGCCCGCTTCCGGCACCTGCACGTGCGCAATACCATCGTCTTCTTCGGCTCAACCAGAATCCTGACGCGGGAAAAGGCGGAGCAGAACCTGCGGCAGCTCGAAAACGAATGCTCTACTGGTACCGGAGCGCAGGAGGGCCTGAAGGAGAAAATCGAGCACGCCCGGCGCGGGCTCATCATGTCCCGCTATTATGAGGAAGCTGCGCTGCTTGCGGAAAAGCTCACCCGCTGGTCCCTGAGCATTGAAAATCCCGCGAAGCGTTTCTATATCTGCTCGGGCGGAGGCCCCGGCATTATGGAAGCGGCAAACCGCGGCGCGCAAAACGCCGGCGGCCCGTCAATCGGCCTCAACATAAGCCTGCCCTTCGAGCAGACTCCGAATTCCTTTCAGACAAAGGAGCTGTCTTTTGAGTTTCATTATTTTTTTGTCCGCAAGTACTGGTTCTTTTACCTGGGTAAAGCGCTCGTTATATTTCCCGGCGGCTTCGGCACCATGGACGAGCTGTTTGAGCTGCTGACCATTGTCCAGACCGAGAAAACAAAAAAATATATGCCCATCATTCTCTATGGCAGCGAATACTGGAACGAGCTCATCAACTTTAACGCAATGGTCAAATGGGGTACCATCAAAGAGGAAGATCTGCGCCTGTTTCATTTTTTTGATGATGTGGACAGCGCGTTTGAATTTTTGCGTGATGAACTGGCGAGCTTGTATGTGCCTGAGCAACCAGAACTCAACAACATATAGCTGACTGCTGATAGCTGTCAGCTTTCTTACTTCAAGGAGGCTACCATGGCTGAACAGAACATAAGCGTCATTGCCCGGATGAAGGCGCAGCAGGGTAAAGAGAGCCGGCTGCGGCAGGAGCTTGCCGCCCTGATCGGCCCGAGCCGGTCAGAGCCCGGCTGCATTTCCTATATCCTGCATCAGTCCGCGGAAGATAAAACCAGCTTCATGTTTTACGAGCACTGGGCGGACAAAAAAGACCTTGATGAACACCTGAAAAAGCCCTATATAAAAACCTTCATGGACCGGGCGGCACAGCTTTCAGACGGCCCGGTCAGTATAACCCTTTGGAAAATGATAGAATAATTTATTAAGGCCGGGGATTAAATCCGGCGATTTTTAGTAATTTTGAAGGAGCAATTGTTTAGTGCCGAACTTTTCAAGATTCGATATTAGGCGCTTACGGCGCTCACATCGACAAAAAATTGTCGATGTTTATAACATACTGTGATTGCTTTATTATTAACTGCCCCGCAGGGGCCGCATCTTCCGGGCGCAGTCCCGGACGATGCGTAGATTCTTACATAGCTTAATCTGAGAATTTTGCTCTCACATTTTGTATCGTTAGGCTTTTGGTGAGAGCAGTTACGGGCGGTGCGAGCGAAGGCGCTGGCAAAAACAAGCAGCATTCCCTGCGAGCACTTAGCCCGAACAAATGAACCAGAAGCCTGACAACAAATTTCAAATATCTTTGGTTAGAATTTCTGCTTTTATCAATAACGGAAGAGGGATACCATGAAAGTAAAAATTATATTTATTGGTGCTCTCCTGACCCTGACAGCATTTTTTGAAACCGGCTGCTGAGGCTGGGGTCTTATCAGCGGGGGCTCCGCTGGAAGAAACACTTCGTGCCGCCTGAATGCTCAACAGCAGGACAATGCCGGGTCTGCAGCTAAAAACCATGGCCCGAAAATTTCCGTATATGCCCTGCAACAGCAGTTGCACGTTTCCGGGAAATAGTGCATATATAATTCATAACAAAAACACCAGAACCGTAGTCCGGTAAAAACATTGGCAGGGCTCTCTCCCTCGGAGGGGCTTTAGACGTTAACGTATTGAGCGAAAGGATAGTGTTTATGGCAGCAAAAGTTGATATTGAAAAATGCACCGGGTGCGGGAATTGTGCCGAGGTGTGCCCCGTGGACGCAATAACGGTAAATGAGAAGGCCAAAATTGATGCCGATACCTGCGTTGACTGCGGCACCTGCGTGGATGAGTGTCCGGAAAACGCAATCTCCATGGAAGATTAAACGGCACCGCAACCGGTTAAAATCAAAACGGCGGAAGAGCAAGCGACTCTTTCCGCCATTTTTTGTTATAGCGCAGCTATTTTCTGGCATCTCACTCGTCATAGATTTCCTTATGCGTCATTGTTTGGCCAGCCTTGTAGTCAGCGCGTGCCTCTTTTATGCTTGAAAAATATTCTGGAGAAGTGGCTGCGAGCAAATCCTCCCCAAAGGCGTCCCTGTCCTTTTTCTTCTGGGGGACTCTAAAAATAGAATTTTCAAAGCGCTCAATGAATGTAACGAACTGTTTTTACTTCCCGCGGTTTAGGGTAAAACCAAATTATTAGAGGTACCCTTCATCCTTTTTACCGCATCAATAATTTCCGATGGCTGTTAGTTAATTTGAACGCTCGCTGCCATAAATTACCTCGCATAGCTATTTTGTAAATTTATCCAGAGGTATTACAATTGACGGAAAGGTGCGAATGACTTTTTTATCCGTAGTAATTAAGGGCACCCCTAAATCTTCAGCGAGCGCAACAAATTCACAATCGTATGCAGGGCATAGTGAAATGTTAACCAGGTTCAATATACGCCCGGATTCAACAATATATTCCCTGCCTTTCATCTGTGCTTCTGCATGTTCCATAAGCTGAACTGCCATATCAATAGTAAGGTTTTTACGGCGAATGTATCCGGCAAGAATATTGCGAAATTCCGAACGCCAGAGAATCGGAGCGGCCCATTCATTATCCTTGTTCAAGGCCCGTTCGGCAAATGTGGTATACTCACCGGGCAGCCAGAAGTAGGCAATCACATTTGTATCGACAACAATCATGGCCTGTCCTGATTTTTCAGTACGGTAAGATCCTTATTGGTGAGCCTGACAGATAATCTGTTGCGAAAAGAGCGGGCACGAGCAAGCAATGTATCTGTATCAACCGGACTGCTCACCAGAGAACGCTCAAGGCAAGAAATAATTTCGCTGTTTAAACTGCGATGGTGCTGCACAGCCCTTTGTTTTATCTTTTTATGGAGCTGCTCGGGTATGTTTTTCAGGGTAATAGTTGCCATAAATCAAAACCTCCGATAATGCATAATGGAACCATATTGAAACCTTACCGCAATTTTATTCTTTGGTCAACAGGTAATGAGAAGGCTTTTCAGTGATGCTGTTTTTTCATTCCCGCCGGTTTTTTCCTTGTCTTCATTTTTCTCTCGCTCTTCCCTGATACGTTTTAATAATTTATGCGCCAGTTCGTCGTCATTTGGGTCTTGAGATTCGATTGATTTGTGATAAATATTCATACATAATACCATTCACTAACAGAGAATAATAGCTGTCAGCTATCAGCTGATTTTTATGTTTTCTGTGGTTAAGGCTTACAATACGCACAAAACAAAAGGGTGCCTGCTATGGAAAAAAATCTTCCTCAAATAGCACAGTTCAGCCACGCAGAGTTGAAGGCGTTTGTTGCTGCCGGCAAAACTATTATTGATCTTCGCGATGCGCCATCCTTTGGCGCTGCCCACATCCCGGGAAGCATCAACATCGGCCTGACCCCGCAGTCGGTCAACTGGCTGAGAATTGCCGTTGAGCCGGAGCAGGAGATAGCGCTTCTGGCAAACAGCAAACATGATATTGACCAGGCCGCAGCGCAGTGCACGGCGGCCGACTATACCCTCCTGGCAGGATATAGTATCGGGATTATGGAATGGGTTTTCGCGGGCGAGGAGACCGGGTACCTGCCGCAGCTTTCTATCCATGGTCTGAAACGGGTGCTTGAAAAATACCCGGACCACCGGGTTCTTGATGTGCGCACCGATGATGAATGGCGGCAGGGTCACATTGTGGGGGCTGTGCACATCCCTCTTTCCTTGCTGATAAAACAGGGACTTGACATGGACAAAGAAATCCATATCAGCGCTGTCTGCGCAGCAGGTTACCGCTCAAACATTGCCGGATCACATCTCAAGTCCCTCGGGTTTACCCATGTCTACAGCGTGATCGGCGGCATGAATGCCTGGAAAATGAAATATGCAACAGAGCGATAACCATTATTGTACAGGAGACGGCTCATGAGCACGTCGAAAAAGAATGCGGAAGCTATCGATGGTATTCAGAAAAACAGTAAGAGCAGGGAGCAGCTGGAAAGGGAAATACGGGAGTTTCTCAGCACGGCAAGCTCAAAGCCGGGGACGTCAGCCAAACCCGGCTGCCCGCTCAACCACGGGCTTGCCTGCGTGCTGGCAACCATACATGACAACATCCCGCGGGCAACGCCGGTTGATTTTTTCAGTGACGGGCTGACCATTTGGATTGCGGGGGAGCCGGGCCTGAAAATCCGCAACATCCGCTCAAACCACAACGTGGCGGTCGGCATTTACCACCCCATGGACCACAGCACGCTCAACCGCAGCATGCAGATTCAGGGAACTGCAACTCTTTTTAATGCTGCCAGTAACAGGGAAGAAGTCGTGGCGCGGGCACAGCAGTTCGGCATCTTTCAGGCAATTGAGAAGATGCTGCAGGAGCGGCACCGGGAAATAAATGTCTCTCCTGATCAGCTTGAAGATGATGTGATGGAAATCATCCGGCGTTTCAACTTCATCCGCGTTGAACCGGTTGAAATAATTTATCTCCATATCCACCCCACTGAGGGAACAACCAAGGATGTATGGAAAAAAGCGGTTTAGGTCATTCCCGTCAGCTGAGGCACTAAGCACTTGAGCACCGGCGCTGAAGATGTTATTATAATATATTGTTGATAAAATAGTTTTTTTCAGGCTGGTCAAAAACATCCAGATGCAAGGCGCGCGAAATTCTGAGGAATGAGGCGTACTAAATGGTACGCTGCAATGATCCCGATAGCAATCGGGAATGAACGTAATCCCGAAACAGGTCGGGACAGATGGGTGTTTTTCAACAGTCTGCTAATCCAACAGGAGGTGAAAAAAATGCCTATCTATGAATATACCTGCCGCTCCTGCGGCTCGGTGTCCGAGATTTTAACCAGCATCGGCGGTCACAGCGATCCCCTGCAATGCAAAAAGTGCGGCAGCGCAGACCTGGACAAGCTGCTGTCTGCTCCGTCAATCGGCAATGCCGGGACCAGCGGCTCCGACTGCAGCACGCAGGAGAAGTGCTACAGCCCGTCCTGCAGCACAAAACCGGGAGGCGGGTGAAGCATCTAAGCCCTGCCTTCGGTGAAGGCAGCGACTGACAATTTTTACTGCAGGAGGTAACACGCACACTATGAACAAAAAAACTGCTGACTGGATGGATCTCTACAGAAAAGAGCCGGAACCGGAAGAAGAGTTTGTCATTCCCGAAGGGCCGATCCTTTTCTTAAATGAGCTGGTAGAGGGACATTCCACCAACCCCCGGAATGTCGGCGAGATCCAGGATGCTGACGGCAGCGCCCTCATCGGAGACCCCGAGTGCGGGGACCAGATGAAGCTCTGGATTAAAATTAAGGAAGGAAGAATAGAGGACATTAAATTTAAATCCAATGGCTGCGCCGGAGCTATTGCGGCAAGCAGCATGTGTACCGAGCTTGCCCTGGGAAAAACCCTGGAAGAAGCAAAACAGCTCACCGATGATGACATAATCATCGCCTTGGAGGGCATCCCCGAGATGGGTAAAATTTGCTCGCTGTCGGGGATTGCTGCGCTGCAGGCAGCCATAAAGGATTTCGAGTCAAAGGGCAGCACTAATTAACTGCCAATTCTCAGGGGAGCCTTATTCACCCGCACTGCTGAAGGGGTAACGGCTCTCGACTCACCAGGGGTGGCGTGAAATACATTTCACGCACTATAACTCATCTATGATTCTGCAGCTTCTCAGGGAATATGCCGCAGGCCGGGCACATGGCCGGACCGTGGCGGATGTGCGTATCGGCCTCTGCTACACGGCAGTGCTTCTTGATGACGGCGCAGCCGGTGTCGCCTATACCTTTAAGGAATACCTTCCTGCCGGGTGCGATGTATTCCAGGGCAAACGGCCCGTTGCCGGAAAACCCGCGTCCGAGGCCCTGGCATATCTCGAATCACCGGACCTTCTGCAGCGGACGGTCGGACTGGCAACGGCAAACGCGCTGATAAACCGCGGCCGCGAAGAGCTGATCGCGGGTGATATTCTTGACGTGCTTGCCTGCAGCGCGAATGACCGCGTGGGCATGGTCGGCTATTTCCCTCCCCTCATGCCGGTGCTGAAACCCCGGGTACAAGAGCTGCTGGTTTTTGAAGCCCTGCTGAAAGGTTCGCCCGAAGTCTATACTGAAGACCAGGCGGCTGCACTTCTTCCCTCCTGCAGCGTGGCCATCATCACCGCAACCACCCTCCTCAATAACACCCTGCTGCCCCTGCTCCAGGCATGCCAAAACTGCCGCGCAGTGGCCATCGTCGGCGCAACCACCCCGCTTGCTCCTGAAGTGTTTGCGTCAAAGGGAGTGACGCTTCTTTCAGGCATTGTGGTCACCAATCCGCCGGGCCTGCTTCGCCAGGTGAGCGAGGGCGGCGGCATGGGCTCGTTTAAGGGGTACATGCAAAAGGTGAATTTACCCCTTACCGCGTAGCCCGATAAATACATCCAACAAATCCATACCTGCTTTTAAATCAATCCCCGCAGGGTTTTATCATGCTCCGGCAACTTGACAATAACTTTGGTTTTTGTTATTAGTTGAACAAAAGCGCTGCAGCCGGTGACACGACATTTAATAGATATGAGACGTAAACTTACCCTTCCACAAAACTCCAGCGGGTCTCTGCTGATTATTACTATCTGCTCTCTATGCTTCCTTGCAGCCAGCCTGTGCGCTCCAATAATTCATAAGCACTGCCCGACGCATACAGCCGAGGCAAAAGATTATGATGCATCGTGTTATTGGATAAAGACCATAAAATCACACCGGTGTAACGCGAACGGATTTGATCCGCAGCTTTATCTGTTTTCTCTTTTCTGTCTGCTCCCGGCTGCCTTTGTCCTGCTATACACGCTTGAAAATGTGGCAGCGTGTTACCATCGTGCAGCTCCTTTACGACTTGTCTCCGTAAGAGGCCCCCCTGCCATCCTCGGCTGAAAATCTTACCCAGTTATCGAAGTTTTTTTAATTTCTTTTGTCACACTTGACAGCATTTCCGTGCTGTGCCCGAGGGAGGTATTTTTATGAGACAATATATTCTTCATGTACCCTTGTTTCTGCTCATTACCTTTGTACTGCCGACAGGTGTATGGGCTGGGGAAGCGCAACAGGAAGCTAAAAAAGAGCTGTTCAGCTATGGCGGTCAGGTGCGCCTGCGCTATGATGCAACCCAGAACCAGTCCCTGGAAGACTTCAGCTATGCTCCGGGCAGAAGCGAAACGCAGCTGCTGAACAGAACCCGCATTCATGTCGAGTCGCAGCCAGCCGACTGGGTGCGGCTTTATTTTGAGCCTCAGTTTTACGGCCGCTGGGGCGGCTATGATAATGAGGACCGGCTGTCCTTGTACCAGGGTTATATTGAATTCCTGAAAATCGGGCAGCTGCCAATTTCCGCAAAAATTGGCAGGCATGAGCTTGTCTACGGATCGGGATTTTTTCTTGGTAATGATGACTGGTATAGCGGCCTGGCCTGGGACGGGGCGAAGATCAATGTTCAGCCGCTCTGCAACCTCTCCGTTGATCTGATCGCTGCACGCCTAGTGAGCTTTACCAATAACAAGGCGGGGAAACTGGGATTGTATGGATTTTATTCAACATACAGCGGCATAAAAGATACTGTTTGGGATTTTTACTTTTTTTATAACCGGCACGGGTTCCAGGACCTGTATAACCATCTTCCCGAAAGCCCGCTGTGGTTTACCGCCGGTACCAGGTTTGACATAAAAGTCATGGAGCGGCTCGGCTTTGAGTTTGAGCCGATGTACCAGTTCGGCAAGGTTCGCTACAATAACCGGGGCGATGACGGCCAGATCCGTGCTTATGGCGGCCACGCTCATGTGAGCTATGATATTAAGCTTCCGCTTGAACCAGCACTGAGGGTCTGCTATGCCTTTGGCACCGGAGACAGCAACAGCAGCGACGGTACCATGCGCGAGTTTCACGGAAACACCTACAATGATATCTCGGTGGTGGGAGATATGAATGTAATCCCTGATATGAGCGGCGTGGACATAGGGGATATACGAGCAAGTGGCATTCAGGCAACTACGGTGGCGTCATCGATAAAGCCAAGTCAAAAACTTTCCGTTAACCTTGACTATCATTACTTTGCAGCTGATAAAACACCCCGGGGCTTCTCCAGGACATTAGGGAGTGAAGTTGATTTTTATATCGAGTATGCGCTATCGGAAAAAATCAGCATCCTTGCCAGTGCCAACCACTTCTTCACCGCGGACATCTTCAGACAGGCGACCGGTAAGAATAAAGATGTGGATTATTTCTATCTGCAGACCCAGATAGAATTTTAGCTGGAAGCTGAAACAGTTTTTTTAGCAGCCCTTGAGCGCCTTGATCTTTTCTACAACTTTGGGCAGCACATCGCCGGTTTTACCGAGAATAATATAATCAGAGACGAACCGGGTGAGCGGGGTCTCAGACGGGTTGATCTCCACCACCCGGGCGCCGGCGCTTTTGGCGATCTCGGGCATGCTTGCCGCGGGATACACCACGGCAGAGGTCCCGAGCACCAGCATCAGGTCACAGGTTCGCGATTCCTGGTGAGCCCGGGTAAGGGCATCAACCGGGATGGCCTCGCCGAAGAACACGCAGTCCGGCTTATACACGCCCTTGCATTTGCTGCAGCGCGGCGGTGTGGGGTCAAGGGATATCTCGGAACTTGACAGGTGGTGGCCGCAATCCATGCAGGTTACCGTCTGCAGATTGCCGTGAAACTCGATGACGTCTTTATTTCCTGCCAGATGGTGCAGCCCGTCGACATTCTGCGTGATGATGGTTTTCAGAAACCCCAGCTGCTCGAGCTCTGCCAGCGCGTAGTGCCCCTGATTCGGCTTTGCCTTGGTTATTTCCTGCTGCATAGCGCCAAGCAGCACCCAGGCCTTTTCCGGATGGTGCCGCAGCGTGGAAATGTGGGCGTATTCTTCAGGGTCATATTTTTCCCACAGCCCGCCTTTGCCGCGAAACGAAGCAATGTTGCTCTCCACCGACATTCCGGCGCCGCTCAGGGCAACTATTTTTCTGGAGCACATGATATCCTGGGCCAGGGTGGTAATCTCTTCGTCAAATGACATACCGTCCTCCTCTTTACTGCATGTATAACCGGTTCTCTGCCCGCCGCCTGCTGCCGGGACCCTGCCTCAGCAGTTCCGCCCCAGGGAAAGCGGACTCACTCGTCCGTATCATAAAATCCGCAGGCAGTGCCAATGGCGGTGCTGCCCCGGAAGCGGCTTTCGGTGCGGTAGGAGTAGAAATTTTTAATATACTGATGAATGTCGCCGTACATCTCTTTCCAGCGCTCGACCGTGCCGTTCTGCTGCGAAAGAACGTACTCATCAATGATGACCTGCACCTCTTTCAGCAGCAGCCGGCGGATCTGCAGCCCTAACTCTTCAGATTGCCGGGAGCCGTTTTTGCTGCGCTTCAGCTTTTTCAGAAGGCCCTCCATATCATCCATGATGGTTCGAAATAGTTCCGCCCTGATCCGCGGATCAATATTTCCCTGGCCCATGGAAGCGTCTTCAAACGTAATCATTTTTTTATAGAGTCTCTCGATCTGCCGTGTTCCCATAATCGGTGCCTGTCCTGAGCATACTACCATGTTTTCTTATAAAATATATCCTGTTCATTTTCAAGAACAAAGCCGTGACGCGCTTAATAATTTACCGGGGCAACCCCGTGATCAATAGCATGCACCCGCTGCTGCAAATACTTAAAAAAAACGCCTGATAGGGCGGTGCGCCCCTTCAGGCGTAAGTATATGCGCAATCTTTTGCTGTTTTAAAACTATTTTTTCTCTTTCTCGGTTTTTTTCTCTTTCTCTTTTTTAAACTTCTCTTTCCAAGGCTTTTCCGTGGCTGCCTTATCTTTAGCAGGTTTTTTTGCCTTGGCGGACTTTTTTCCTTTGTCCTTCTGCTCCGGATCCTTAGCCTTCTGCACCACCAGCTCAAGAACTACCACCAGGGCATTGTCTCCCAGCCGGCGGCCGATCTTTATAATCCGCGTATACCCGCCGGCGCGGTCTTTAAACCGGGGGGCGATTTCATCAAACAGTTTTTTGCCGACCGTCTCGGTGCGGATTACCTGCATAGCCTGGCGGCGCGCATGCAGGTCGCCGCGCTTGCCGAGGGTCACCATTTTATCTGCCAAGCGCTTTACTTCCTTTGCCTTCTGTTCCGTCGTCTCGATCCGCTCGTGCTCT
>Ga0172368_10000488_pt1 | contig 56209 bp, 47 predicted proteins | sample Lak11m_FD_114540 | JGI IMG/M metagenome (GOLD analysis project Ga0172368, IMG submission 114540) | Freshwater microbial communities from Kabuno Bay, South-Kivu, Congo - kab_022012_11m | ecosystem: Environmental > Aquatic > Freshwater > Lake | place: Democratic Republic of the Congo: South-Kivu... | reverse complement strand
TCCTTACGATAAAGCAGGCAGCTATGGTTGCCAGGATTTTATCGGCCTGATAGGAATCGAACATATCAATGGTTCATTTTATAATGTTATGGGTTTGCCGATACACAAGGTTTATAGTACATTAAATGAGTTGGGGGTTGCTATAAAATAAACTAAAACATATTCCCTTAATAAATTCAGAACAACATGAGCTTGGATTAAAATTTTTGTGATTTTCAAATCGTAGTTTTAAATACTAAACCTCCATGCACAATACCATTCTTCAGGGTGTTTATCAGGAGGGCAGCCGATACAGCTTGTTTTTATTCGTGGATCGATGGTTTCGGCAAAGCTGGTATATTCCACCAAACCTCCTGATTTACATGGATAATCGTCCAGTTCCTTACGTTTGCGTGCCTCCTGTACCCTACATTTTTTCATTCTGAACACAAAGCTGTTTTCTTTTTCATCCACAATTTCCTGTTCATTGATAAAGGCATAAAGCCGATAGCTGAGTGCCTTTTTCAACCCATCGAGGCCAGGATTGTTACCCAGTGACAAAATATTTTTAATTGCTCGTGCTTCAAAAGGGCTGAATTGTGCCCAGGTGCTGTCGTTGCAACGCTTTGCTTCATTCATGCCATATTCAAATTCTATCGCCTGAAACCACAAACCATCATTGGCCAGCCAGTTGACAGCCATCGAACGCAGCAATTCTTCTTTTTGAGTGTCTGACAATGTGTTAAGACTTGCAGGAACTTGATTGTCGATCTGGAATCCCAAAGTTTTCCCCAACCTGCCCAATTGCATCGAAAAACTTTGTTTCCATACATTTTCAATCAGTTTGTACGCTTTTTCATCACCCAACTGATGACGTGCTTCAGAAAACCATAAGGCATAATGCATAAACGTACGATGAAAAAAATCAACCATCAGTGTATTTGCATTGCATTCATTTACAGGCAGTACATCTTGTTTCATTTTATTAATTTTTAACACAAAGGAAAACAATTTGATAATAATTTCAAATAATACCTACACAATTTATCAGGGATAGGAGCGCGTGTTACAAACAATAATACGAAGACAAGATGAAGACAATCGAAAAAAAAATTTTGTATTTTTTAGAAATATGTATTTTTGACCTTTGTTAATATTGATTGAACATGTTTCTTTTTATTCATTTAAACACAGAACAGATGTTCAGGAATATCAAATGTCCTGATTTTTAATCTTTCCTTAATCATTAAAAAAATCAACAAATAACATTTTAAAAGGATTAAATATGATGCATTTACCGTATTCAGAACCATACAAAATAAAAACAATAGAAGTTATAAAACGAAGTAGCAGGCAGGAACGTGAGCAGTGGATAAAAGAAGCAAAATATAATTTATTTAAACTCAGCAGCGACAAAGTATATATTGATTTACTAACCGATTCAGGCACAGGTGCAATGAGCGACAAGCAATGGTCTGCCATAATGATGGGTGATGAAAGCTATGCCGGTGCTTCATCATTTTACAGAATGAAGGATGCCATAAAAGATATTATGGGATTCAATTTTGTGCTTCCTACCCATCAGGGCAGGGCAGCCGAGAATGTGTTATTTTCAGCTTTGGTAAAAGAAGGTAATATTGTTCCGGGAAATTCACATTTTGACACTACGAAAGGTCATATTGAGATGAGAAAGGCTCATGCTGTTGACTGCACCATTGATGCCGGCTTTGATATCGATAATTTAGATGCTTTTAAAGGTAATGTTGACCTTGTAAAATTAGAAGAAATATTAAAGAATACGCCACAAGAAAAAATACCCTTTATTATTTTAACCATCACCTGCAACACCAATGGCGGACAGCCTGTGAGTATGCAAAACCTTAAAGATGTTTCTTTCTTAGCAAAAAAATATGGACTAAAAGTATTGATTGATGCTGCCCGTTTTGCCGAAAATGCATATTTTATCAAAAAACGGGAAGCAGCATATGCAAACAAAGAAATTAGGGAAATTACAAGGGAAATGTTTAGCTATGCTGACTTTGTAACCATGAGTTCAAAAAAAGATGCCATTGTAAATATAGGTGGCTTTATTGCCATGAATGATGAAAATCTGTATAAAATTACCAGCAATTATAATATTATTTATGAAGGTTACATTACTTATGGTGGCATGGCAGGCCGCGATATGAATGCCCTTGCTCAGGGATTATATGAAGCTACTGAATTTGAATATCTTGAAGCACGCACTGAACAGGTGGCTTATTTAGGGAAACGTCTTACAGATTTTGGAATTCCTGTGCAGAAACCTATTGGCGGACATGCAGTATTTGTTGATGCAAAAAGATTTTATCCCCATATTATTCAGGATGAATACCCTGCACAACTCCTTGGAATAGAATTATACCTTGAAAGCGGGGTGAGGGGAGTAGAAATTGGAACGTTACTTGCAGATAGAGACCCCATTACAAGAATGAACAGGCATCCAAAACTCGAATTTCTCAGACTTACAATCCCCAGACGTGTTTATACCAACAATCACATGGAATATGTGGCTGTTGCCATGGCCAATGTTTATGAAAACAGAAATTCAATCAAAAACGGACTTAAAATTATTTACGAAGCTCCACTAATGAGACATTTTACTGTTGAACTTGATAGAATCTGATCATGAAGAGAACTTTACTTTTGCTTTTTATTACCATTCTGTTTTTTATTGATCCTGTATTTTCACAACAAACCAATTTTTTTAGCTACAAGGTTAAAAATATTGTCGGGGATTCTATAAACCTGTCAATATTTAAAGGAAAAAAGATATTGGTTGTTAATACAGCATCTTATTGTGGTTATACACCTCAGTATGCCGATTTACAGCAATTATATGAGAGTTATAAAGACAAGGGATTAGTGATTATTGGTTTTCCCTCAAATGATTTTGCAGGGCAGGAGCCAGGTGCAGATACCGAAATACTTGAATTTTGTCAAAATAATTACCATGTAACTTTTCCGATGATGTCGAAAATACACGTTACAGGAACAGACATTCATGCGCTTTTCAAGTGGTTGACACAAAAATCTTTGAATGGGGTAAAAGATGCTCCTGTAACCTGGAATTTTCAAAAGTTTCTGATTAATGAAGATGGTACATTATATGATGTTTTGTCTCCGCAGGCAAACCCTTTAGCACCTAAAATTACAAGCTGGCTCGACAAAGGTGTTGGAATACCTGCTGTTGATGTACAAAATGTATTTACTGTATATCCTTCACCAGCAAAACAGAATTTTACAATATTGGTAAATATGGTTACTTCGGCTTTTGTCAGATTAAGAATATTTGATTCAAAAGGAGCCCTTGTTGAGGAACTTTATAATGAACCACTTGAAGGGGAATTAAGAATAGAATATTTTACTGATAAAATGCAGGATGGCATATATATTATCAATCTTGAAGTGGATGGTGTTAAACAAACACAGCAAATTACCATAAACAAAGACTGATAAGAGCCTCAAACCAGTTTTTTAACAATATTCGCAAAGTTAGCTGCTTTTTTTTTCATGTGCTCAACTATAAAAACTTCATAGGCAAGTTTGAATACTTCTATTGCTTCCTGCCTGGTGCCTGGAATTTCTTTTGCAATTTTTAATAAAAGGTTCATGCTGTAATGCCTGATAAATAACTGTTTCTTTTCAGTAAATATCAGGTCTTCGAGAAAATCAAGGTATGGCAGCAATTTTCTGGTATCATAGGAGGTATGGTAAAGGATTTTTAATATAGATGCCAGTTGACTGTCTGTACTTGTTTTTTTGAATTTATCGATGAATAAGTCAATTACATCGGTGAGGACATTCTTATCTTTCTGACATAAATACATGAGTGCCCAACCTGCATGATAGCTGATCCTTTCTTCATCAGAAAGACAAATTTCAATTAAAATAGTAAGTTTATCGGGTTCAGCAAGTGTTTCGTCAACAATATTCAATAAATTGAGCTTGCCAGCAGCGTATAACCGTCTCATTAATGTAGTTTTATAGTCTGTCATAAGTTGATGATGATGTCATTCAGCTTACGTTTGGGTACATGGTGTACTTGTTTTTCATCACGCCAGTAATTGGTGTTTTTGTCAATATCAATTTCATCAATAACAACATTTTCTTTAGGAATTCCTATGGCAATGGTAAAAACTATTTCAAAATAAGCGGGTAGGTTTAATACTTCTTTTAATTTATTTTTATTGACAGCAGCAATCACACAAGTGCCAAGTCCTTTTTCGACAGCACCAAGTGTAATGTTTTGGGCAGCAAAACCTTCATCATGCCAAGGATTTGAACTGATGGTTGTGTCAAGCAGCATAGTAATAAAAGCAGCAGGCCTTTCACCAGCAGGTGGTCTGTTCCAGCCATGTATCAGTCCTGCCCAGTGCGTTAAAGGGTAGATTTTATTGCATAACTCAACAGTATTGGCTATATGATATTTAAAATGTTGCATATTTTTTCCGGAAGGAGCAAGACGTGCCAGATCAACCAATTCTTTTAAAGTATCATAGTCAATTTTCTTTTCTTCATAAAACCGTCTATAGCTTCTGTTTTTAATAACTAAATCTTTTAATGTCATAGTTTTGTACTTTTTTCGATGATTCCTATGAGAGCTTTAATACCCGGTTCGATAATTTCATCAGGAAAGCGATAATTGATTGTATGGAGGGGAGCACAATGTTCACCGGCACCGATGCAAAACATGGCGCCATGATAGTTTTCAAGAAAATAACCAAAATCTTCCGACCATAGATTTGGCCGTTTTAGGGAAATATATTCAAAATCGTTGCGTAAAGCTGAAAATTTTATCATTTTCAGACATTCATCATCATTAACAACTGCATTGAATTCATCGTGAAGGCTTATCCTGAAACCTAATTTATCTTTCATTGCAATATCACGTGCAATTTTTTCAACTGTTTTAAGCAGCATTTCAAAGTCGTCAGTGCGGACAGCACGTATGGTGATAAACAGATTGGCTTCAGCAGGTGTTGACCCAAAATTAATCTTTCCACTGTTTGCTCCGACAATTGTCACATAACCATCATCTTTAAAAATATCTTTGTGATTCAGTTCATGAAATTCAAGTATTGTATTCGATAAAGCAAACAATGGATTGTTCAGATACAATTCATCAGCAGCATGCTTGCTTTGACCTTTGAATTTGAATTTTATTCCAGCCGAAGCAGCACAGAAAACACCTTCCCTGCAAATGATGCTCCCCATCGGATAAGCGGGAAGATTATGGTAGCCAAAAATATAATCGGGTGCTATTTTTTTAAACCTGACATCATCCAGAATATTTCTTGCACCTTTTCCATTTTCTTCAGCAGGTTGAAAAAGTAGTATTACTTTGCCTTTTTCAGGTCTGTTTTGAGATAAATAAACACCCAAACCTGCTAAAATACTCATGTGGCCATCATGTCCGCAATAATGGGCAAAATGATTATCATTTTGAAGGTTATAACTTTGGGTGACTGACACAGGGATTGCATCCATTTCAGCCCTGAACATGATGTTTTTACCTTTTTCTTTCCCTTTAAACACAAAAGCCAACCCATGTCCGCCTAAATTTCTGATGGTTTGGTCGGGCTTCAGCGCAGAAAAAAAATCCATAATGATTTCTGATGTTTTTACTTCAAAATTGCTCTGCTCAGGTGTCTGGTTAAGTTTATTTCTTAATTCTATTAAAGGAATATTATTGATAATCATGATTGCCTGTTAAATAAATTACTTTACAAAATTCATGGTTAGACGATTGAAATAGCTAAAATATTATTCACAAATAAAAATTTAAAAAACATGCAAAAGCAGGTACTATTCTTTCATTATTTTTTCATGAAAAACTTTGGTATCTGTAAAAACTGATAAATAATATAATCCGGTGGTGAGAGTTTCAGGCAATTTTATAAAGATTGGCTTTTGTGATTTTGTCACCGTAGTTGTGTAAACTTTTTGTCCCTGATTATTATAAATGATTATTTTTATAAAATCTTGTAAAAATTCGTCATTAAAATTTAAAAAAATGTAATTGTCGAATGGATTTGGAAAGACATTAATATTAAATTCTTTATTTTCTGCAACAGAACTACACACAACAAAGGTAATTCTAATGGTATCAGTGCTTTCGCAACCTTCTTTCATCACTTTCAGCCAGTATGTTTTCATTCCAAGTCCATTGTGGTGTGTATCAACCCTGATAACTGCCTGTGTTGAATCATTTGACCACAAATATCTGTCGTAATTAAAACCTGCTGTCAGCAAAATTGATTTATTAGCACATATTACGGTATCGTTACCCAGATTGATGAAAGGATTAGGTTTGATTAAAACATTTTGCTGTGCAGTGTCTATACACCCTGAGTCTGATTCAGTAATCAAAGAGACCAGAAAGTTATAAGCATTTTTGTAATGATGTACAGGGTTGTCGCTAATTGAATAGCTACTGTCACCAAAATCCCAGTAAAATTTTATGCTTCCTGCGGATATGGATGACTTGTTTATAAAATGAACCTGGTTGTCAGAAAAGCAATATATATTGGTATCAGTAGCAAATGATGCTTCAGGGGATGGCAAAACAATTATTTTTTGCTCTGCTACATCAACACATGCCTTGTCACTTTTTACTGTTAGTCTTACTTTGTATTCTCCAGGTTTCTGGTAAATATAATTCACATTTGAGTCGATTGATGAGATACTGTCGCCTAAATCCCAATGATAGCTAATCTTGTCAATCAAAGAGAAACTCTTGTTTGTAAAACGGAAATTGTTTTGATTTAAACATTGAATACTATCATTAACATCAAAAAATGCTTCGGGCAAAATGGCATATTTAACTTCCATAGTATCAATTGAAGTATTGCCACAAATATCAGTTGCCACAAATCGGTATTTTCCTGCCGTAGTAATAGTAATGGTATCGGTATTTCTTAATTGTTGCCCACCAGGAAGAGCATACCATCCGAACAAAGCCTTATCGTCATTGCAGGCATCTATCAAAAGTGGATTACCGGAACAAATAATAGTATCGCTGGGTAAATTTATTTTTATTTTTTCTCTGACCACTGCATCTACCGTTTTCATAGATGTTTGACAATAGGGTTCAGCAGAATAATGCACTTTGCCATTCCAGGTGGCAACAGATGAAAATGTGGCATCAAACAAATAATCAAGTGCAATACCCGCAGTAATGGTAAAATCTGAATTTTTATATGAAACACTGACAGGAGAAAAGTTTATGTAACCGACAGAATATGTTGTAATGTAGAAAGAAACAGTATCGTTTGCAGCGATAAAGAAAGGATGATTTAATGCTAATCGAGTGGTTTTACCAAATCCATCTGCCTTAACTGTCAGTGAATCGATTCTTGTCCATGAAAGACTATCGTTTTGATAGCCCCAATAACTTCCTTTTTTTGTATAAATCAGAAAAGTATAGATGCTATTGTATTGAGTATGAACATCAAAGCTGTCGATCCAGATATTTTTTTTGCCATTGACGATGTCAAACATATTGCCATTGGCCAGATTACTGTTTTGATTTGTAAATTCAGTTTGAATGAGGTTTGGAATCAATTCACTGCCCGCATTCACAAACAATGTTTTGTTATGGGTTAAATTTGGAATAATATAAAAGCTATCGGTTGAAACAAGCTTGTTGTTAAGTGAAGAATCGTACCAGAAATAATACTTTGCATATTTTGAAGTTACACTAAGCATTGCAGTATCTCCTGAACAAAGTGTATCATTAAAAACTTGTAAATTATCAGGTGTTTTAATCAATTTGAGGTCTGTAATTTGAATGGTGTTGTTGGAGGTGTCCTGATCGTTTTTATTATTGGGCTCTGATGCTTTCATAGTAATATTATTAGCAGAGTCGGCATAAAAAAGATAGTTGCCCAAATTAATGTTCAATTTGTTAAGGTACCTGAAGTTAATAAAATATAATAAAGTATCATAATGATGCCCATTGACCCACCAATTAAGTTTAATACTATTTAAATTTGATTTTCCTTTATTTTGAATTGAAATAATTAGTTGCTTAACACCATCACAGCTTTTTGAGGCAAAAGAAGGAAAACCTGTCAGATTTGCATCATTTTCATTTAATGTATATTCATCAGCACCAATATCAGGAAAAAACTGGTTTCTGGCTTCACCGTCAATGTCGTATAAAACTTCTGATAAGGGGGTAGCGGCAGAGTCGGTTTCAAGTGTCAGATTGTGCAGGTTTGAGTCGGAATAAAATGTTGGTTTAACATTGATTGATTTGTTATCCATACCACTTGCTGAAACCCAGTCTGCAAATTTTGACCTTGCACCATTGTAATACCCAAAATTATTGCCGGTAGTGTACATCAGGTTATAATTACTGCTGATGTTGTTTGTAGTGTAACAATTAATAACCGGGCCTCCACCATTGTTTACAAAAATATTGTTTTTCAGTGTAAGGTACGAACTGCTGTATTTAATGTCAACAGGTGTACTTATATAATGATTGTTGTTGATTTGAAATGTGTTGTTCAGGATTTTAACATATTGAACGGCATCAAGATTCAAAGCATAAGCACCATATACTGTTCCTGAGATATTGATAAAATTATTGGAGATAATGCTTTCATTGCCCGGACTGGCAGATGATGAGCCGAAAAATATGCCAGTCCTGTTATTTTTTAAAAAGATATTGTTCCCATTGATATTATGTTTTCCTGAACATTGTGTAATACCGATTGCTGTAAAATCCTGATTAAGTGTATTCCCTGAAATAAAATTATTATCTATGACTAATTCCTTATAGAAACTGACATTAACAGCATTTGCATACTGGTTAATAAATGTATTGTTTTTTAAAGATAGTTTATACGACTGGTTGCTAAAATCTCTTCCACTGAAAGAAATAGCATAAGAGCCATTCAGGAAAGAGTTTTTAATAAAAGAAATTGCCGAGTCAGAGATGGTTTCACCGGTTGAGGTAACAAGATTATATTCCCCTGAATAATTGGTTACAGCCTGGCCGATAAATTGGTTGCTGATGAAACTGATATTTTTATTTGTTCCTGTCAAGTCAATCACTTTTGCATACACACCACCATCGGCCACAAAAGAAATATTTTCAATTGAAACATTGTTTGTATTGTTGATCTGAAAAACATAATTGGCATACCAGTTTGTCGAATTATATCGCACCACCACACTGTCGCTTTGAGTTTTTTTCCCAATAATTTTTACTAAAAAAGGTTGTCTGGCTGTAAACTCACCCAAATCCAGTTGTTCGTTATATAATCCGGGTTCAATTTGAATAACTACATTACCGCACACACCTCTTTTCATAATATCTGAAAATACCTCGTTGATTGTTTTATAATCGCCATTTCCATTTTGATCAACATGTACAGTATCGCTCAAGGCAATATCAATGATTTTAATGAAGGTATTGTTTGCTGCATTTTCATCGGCTTTGCTATTTGGTAAAATAATTTTTATTATGGTAGTGAATGAACTTTTATTTTTAAACCTGAAACTACCTGCAATAAAAGATATTTTATTCCCCGGATTAATAGTTGATGAATGTATATTGCTGTCAATCAATTTATTATCAATATATAGCAAACTGGTAAATTGTTTGATAGTGTCAATGCCCATATTTTTAAGTTCAATGCTGAGAGGCAGACTGTCGCCCTCACATACAGTGAATTTATCTGAAAGTCCGATTATTGCCAAATCGTTGCTAAATATTTTCAATTCATCAGCACCAATAGTCGTTTTAGTGCTGTCCCTTAATTCGTGATCGATGTCAAATAAAACACTTTGCAGGGCTTTTCCTTTTTTAAAAAGATAGTTATTGCTGATATGCAGGTTGTTAGCACTATAGTACAAAGGATCGCTTTGAAGGGAATTGGTATCCTGCTTACTGTAAAACATCCAGGTAGAAAGGGTATTAGTGAGGTAGCCATTCCAGTAGCCCATGTATCCAATGGGTGTGTAAAAGCAGTTGTAATCAGAGCTGATGGTATCAGTAGTAAAAGTGATTAGTCCAAAACCAGGTCCGTTATTTACAATAATATTGTTTTTAATGTCAAGGTTTCCACAATAGCCATTAACATCCTGTATGTTGATACATCTGCCAGCACTTGTCAGGGTTTTACTACTTATATAAATGTTGTTGTAGTACAAATTAATAAAACTGCATGTTTCAATAAAAATACCGATAGCTGCTGCATTTCCTCCTGCATGTGTAAAGTTGTTTGCTATGATGCTTTCTTTACCTTTTAATGAATGAACTCTGTTCAGTAAAATACAAAAACCATTGGTGTTGAAAGAGATTTGGTTGCCTTCAATTCTGTTTTCATCTGTGCAGTTCGACAGTTCAATGCCAATAAATTGTGTGTGAGTTGAATTTGTAGAAATAATATTGTATGCTATTGATATTCCTGATTGCAACGATGAATAAATTGCTGACGAATAGCTATTAAAAAAATGATTATAAGAAATTGAGTTTAAAACAGAATTATTTCCACTACCTGAAAGTACCACAGCATCGGAGCCATTATAAAAGGTGTTTGAGTCAATTGTGATGCTTGTGTCATGGCTTGCTGAACTGTATATAATTGAATAAACATCGGATGTTGAATTGATGTCAACACCATTAAAAACATTCTTTTTTATCAGGATATTTGCATTGTTGCCGCTTAGTTCAATGATTCTGCCAAAGCTTTTACTGTTGTTGGTAAATTCTATTCCTGTAAGGGAAATGTTAGAGGAACTATCGATTTTAACCAGATAGTTGGTAGTTGCAGATGATGGGTTGAAGGTTACTTTAACAGCAGATGTATCGTAAGGTTTAAAAGTTATTGTATATGTTTGAGAACCATTGATTTGAGGTATAATGAACTGCTCATTGTAGGTGCCTCCACGAATTTTTATTGAAATATTACCATTAATGCCTTTTGAAATGAGTGCATTAATGGCTGAAGATATAGTAGAAAATGAATCACTTGCATTTTTTCCAACTGAATAAACCCCTGACATTTGTGAATACACAGACTGACTAAAACAGAGAAAAATGGTGAACAATAGTAAAATAAATACTTTCATTTGGAATGACCCTGTTTTCATTATCTGCTTAATAAATTAGTTTTTATTAGCTTAAATGCATTATTAAAACTAATTCTAAAGAATTTTTGAAAGGATAAAAATACAAATAAAAAGAGGTTAAAAATTATTTCTTTTTAGCCTTTATTTTAGCTGGCTTATCCTGACTGTTGACAATGTTCAGGCAGGTTTCCAAATCCAGTTTATCTGGCTGAGTTCCTTTAGGTATTTTATAATTGACTTTACGATAAGATATGTATGGTCCAAATCGTCCTCTAAGCACTTTTAGCTCATGACCATCTATTTCAAAAACAGGTAATTGAATATTGGACCCTGACTCAATTTTGGCTTTAATAATGGCAACAGCATCCTCATAATTTATTGTATAAGGATCAACTTTACGTGGAATAGCAAAATTTTTTCCACCACATTCGAGGTAAGGGCCAAACTTGCCAATATTTACCACAATGTCTTTGTTTTCATGCTGCCCTAATGTTCTTGGTATTTTAAAAAGTTCGAGTGCTTCTTCTAAACTTATGTTTTCGGGTAATTGTCCTTTTTTAAGTCTGGCATTTTTAGCTTTTTCAGTATCAGTATTTTCCCCTAACTGAACATAAGGGCCAAATTTGCCCAGTTTTGCATATACATTTTTTCCTGTAGTAGGATCTACACCTACCTTTCGTTCGAAAGATGTTTTAAACAATGCCTTTTCAGCCGTCTCAAGGACTGGGGTAAAGTCATTATAGAATAGCTGCACCATTTTATTCCAATTGTAACTACCTTCAGCAATGCGGTCAAAGTCGTCTTCAATATTAGCAGTGAAATTGTAATCGAGGATTTTTTCAAAATAACTAACCAAAAAATCGGTAACCAGGGCACCTATTGGTGATGGCAAAAGCTTCCCTTTATCAAAGCCATACAATTCGATGTTTTCAAGTTCGGTAATATTACCTTTATTTAAAACCAGTTGTTTATAAAGTCGTTCTTTTCCCTGAACATTTCCTTTAAGAATATAATCTCTTTTTAGAATAGTAGTGATGGTTGGTGCATATGTAGATGGTCTGCCGATGCCAAGTTCTTCAAGTTTTTTAACCAGTGCAGCTTCAGTATAACGCAATGCAGGGCGTGTAAATCGTTCTGTTGCAGTGGCAATCTTTAATTCCAGTTTTTCTCCTTCCTTTAATGAAGGTAAAATGCTTTCTCCGGTTTCTAATGTATCATCATCAAACGATTCTGTATAGAGTTTCAGGAAACCATCAAAATTAATGACTTCACCAAAGGCAGAAAAATACCTTTTGCTATTAGAGATATTGATTTTAACAATGGTTTTTTCTACCAGGGCATCTGCCATCTGCGATGCCACTGTTCTTTTCCAGATAAGTTCATATAATTTATTTTCCTGAGTGCTTGCCTCAGTTTTTTTCTTGTTGATATAAGTTGGTCGTATTGCTTCATGAGCTTCCTGTGCACTCTTTGATTTTGTCTGGAAATGACGTGGCTGACTATAGTTTTCACCAAATTGTTTAATTATTTCTTGTTTAACAGTGCCAATAGCAAGATCAGATAATCGTACCGAATCCGTTCTCATATAGGTAATATGCCCGGCTTCATATAATTTCTGTGCTATTTGCATGGTTTGCGATACTGAGAAACCCAGTTTACGGCTTGCTTCCTGCTGAAGGGTTGATGTAGTGAAGGGTGGTGCTGGCACACGTTTACCTGGTTTTTTTTCAATTGATTCAACAGTAAATATTGAAGCTTTGCATTCTTTTAAAAATTCATTGGCTACTTGTATATCTGCCAATCTTTCCACCAGTTCAGCTTTAATTTTTATCGTTTCATTCTCAGCTTTTGTAAAATCGGAAGTCACCTTTACAAAACTTTGAGGAATAAAATTATTTATTTCTCTTTCCCTTTCAACTATTAGTCGCACTGCTACCGATTGTACCCTTCCGGCTGATAATCCTGGTTTTACCTTTTTCCATAAAACAGGAGAAACCTGATATCCCACCAACCTGTCGATTACCCTGCGTGCCTGTTGTGCATTTACCAAATTAAAATCAAGAAAACGGGGAGTTTCTATTGCTTTTAATATTGCATTTTTTGTGATTTCATGAAATACAATACGTTTGGTATTCACCTGTTCACACTCAAGCTCCTGATATAAATGCCATGAAATTGCTTCTCCTTCACGGTCTTCATCAGTTGCTAACCATACCGTTTCACTATTTTTTACTGCATTTTTAAGCTCATGTATCAGTTTTTTCTTTTCATCCAATACAAAATATTTGGGCTCAAAATTGTTTTTTATGTCTATCGATAATTCATTCGGATGCAGGTCACGCACATGTCCATTACATGATTTAACTGTAAAGTTGCTACCTAAAAATTTCTCAATGGTCTTGGCTTTTGCCGGAGACTCTACTATTACAAGATTTTTACTCATAATCAATATTTATTACCTTATAATCATCACTTTTTTTCTATGTATTTGTTGATGATCTATTAATTCAACAAAATACATCCCTTCACTTATTATTTCTGAAACATCTAACTGAAGATTGTTTTCGCCTGAATGAACTTTTACAATTTGTTTTTTAACAATGTTTCCTGTTAAATCAGCAATATTTAGAACAATTTCGGAAGATGAAAGTGTGAAAAAATCAATATTCAAAATACTATTTGCAGGATTAGGATAGACAGATAAGCCATTAGTTATCAGATTTGCTTCATTCATTGACACTGAACTGTAAACTTTAAGGTTGTCGATGTAAAAATTATTTCCTCCTGAAGCAAAAAAGCCTATTTTAATCAAAACATTTTTTTGTCCGTAATAATTCGAAATATCAACAAATTTTTCCTTCCATAAATCTACTGTTGCAGGGATGAATTGTGTAGTAACAAAATTAGGGGAAGTAGGTAGTTTTATTTGGTTTACAATATCACGCAATGACCAGTTATTGCCACAATCAGTTGAAACATATATTCTTAATAAATCTTTCGATTGATCACTTTTACGTGCATGGGCATATACAAAATACAAGTAAGGTGCCGACACCTGGCTTAAATCGAGGGGAGGTAAAATAAAAGAGTATTCTCTTTCTGTAGTGTTTGAAAAATTATTTAGGTAAAAAGATTTACTACTTTCATAAGCAGCAGCAGCAGTTCTTTTCCATTCTATCCCATTTAATGCAGGATCAACATACCAGTAATTACTGGCAAAGCTATTATTTTCAAAATCTTCTTTAAAAGTGACAGCTTCGCCATGGTCGGGATATACAAACACATAGCTGTTTTTTGTTAAACTATCGGAGCCAGCATTTGATTTTACAGTTAATTTGACATTATACTTTCCCGGATTTGTGTAGGTAACCACCGGAGTTCTCCCAATAAATTTTTCTGATGAAGAACCTGGTAAGTACCATGTATATTGCATATTTTCAGGGCCCAGAGATTTGTCGGTAAAGCTAACAGGAGAACCTGAACAATAAGCATATTTATTGAGTTCAAAATCAGCAACAGGAATACAACTGATTACACTCGGATTATCGGTTCCTGTGGCTGTTAAATTGGTTGCCTTATACAGATTGTTTCTGTATTGTGAAGCAAGATAATAATCTACAACTTCTTTCTGCCCTTTGGTGTACATTACTCTGCAAGTAGTGTAATCCATGTGATTTTCTGTCATATCTGGTTCGTTTGGACTATCATTCGAACAGCTGTTTTTAGTTTTGTCACAGCCATACGTGTCTTCATAAACCGGTGGAGTATCACAAATCTGGTCACCCGTTGTTTTGCAATCACTACCACAACTATTCTGGAAAGTATGATATAAACCAAAATAATGACCGAGTTCATGGGTAAGGGTGCGGCCACTGTAATTGCAGACATTAGCCATAATGACAATGCCATCTAGTTTGGGGTTTTGAAGGGCAATGTTGGGAAAGTAAGAGTAACCCAATATAGTTCCTACACCTGAAGAATTATAGATACTTTTTACCACCCAAACATTCAGGTACTTCATATTGTTCCACCACAAATCTTTATTATTTTCATCTTTTAGGCTTTTGACATTATCTCTTGCATTTTCTGTTAAAGTGCTGTATGTGCGTGTTATACCATTGGTACAATTTCCATAGGGATCAATTTTAGCAAGCCTGAACTCAATATTCATATCAGCAGTACGGTTTTTAAATATTTGCCTGATTTCAGTGGTATCGCTGTTTAATTTTCTAAAATCTTCATTGATTCTTTTTAAAACACCCTGAATATCTTCATCAGGTATATTTTCACTGCCACCCTGATGAATGATATGAAAAACAACAGGAATTATACGCACAGCTTCACGTTTCTGAGTTCTGTAGGGGGTGAGGTCTCGGGTTAGGTTTTCCTTTTCAAACTGTTCCTTTAACAGGGGATAAGTTTTATATAGTTCTTCATTATAAATATCCGTTCCGCAAATTTCACGTTCTTTATTTTGTGAAAAGGCAGAAAAACTTATACTAACAATCAGGGAAAACAGAAAAATCGACTTCATTTGAATAAAAAATTAAGGAACAAATGTAAGTGCATAGACAATACTATATTATTAATAAGGTTGAATTTTTTACACATTTCGAAAATTGCCTGATGATAATTCAGAAAAATAATTTCAGACAATGAAACAAATACCTATTTTTGCAGTTCTTGCCGATGTGGTGAAATTGGTAGACACGCTACGTTCAGGGCGTAGTGAGCTTAAGCTCATGCTGGTTCGAGTCCGGTCATCGGCACACACATAATTTTTTTGTTTATTGCAAATAAATGTATCTCATTCCTCTCAGGGTCAAATGATATAATGATTGTAACAATGCGATAGAAAAAGTTGCTCGTCTATAAACAAAAAAGCCCATCAGGGAGATGGGATTTTTTGAACCTTATTTTTGCTATGAATGATACAAAAGTAAAATCAGTAACTGGTACTTTGCAAGTTTTTATACTATTTACAAGACATTAATTTCATTTCTTTTCTTTTGATATTTCTTACTATTCCTTGTGCCACACCACCTTGAATTTCAGCAGGCTTGAAATAAAAATACAGTAGCCCAAGTTTTTAGAATTTATTTTTTATTAACACTTGATTTTTAAAAAATCTTTATTTTTGATTACTGAAATAATCAATGCTTGTGATATTAACTATGATTTTGCTACTTTCTACACTGATTAAACCGAAGAAAATATCGAATATAATTCAAATTATCATCAGGCAAACAAACCACACATTTGTATAAAATTGTAAAAGACAGTTTTCTGTTCATCATATTTTGTTTTCAAGGGAATTATTCAACATATATTTTTTTTAATTGATTTTTTACCTAAATTATTGAAAATGAAAAATTTATACATTTGTATTATGGCCATTTTTCTTCCGGTATGTTTGTTTTCTCAAGCAGAATACAGGATTGGTTATAATGCAGGCTTTTTTTTAAGGCCAAACCGTCACATTCAGATATTAAGTCATCAAATTAATTATGCATATCCTGATGCCTCGAATAAACTGTATTTACTACCACTTATCAGAGGGCTTGAATTTGAATTTTCACTTGGTAAACATTACTCACTTGAGCTTCATTGGGGTAATAAACATACAGCCGATAAAGCAGTATTTGTAGGTAATGATCAGAAAACTTATATTCAAAAACTTAAATTGAGATACAATACTTTTGGTTTTGGATTAGCAACACCTGTTAAGCATAATAAAAGGTATGGTTTGATGAATGATTATGGCTGGATATCTGTTCATCAAAAGTTTTCAGAACAATCAGTTTTTAGTGCTGAAAAATGGAAAAATTTTAATCTGGACCGAAAACATGGCTTTTCAATGGGAATGAACATTTATATGGATTATTTCCTTTCAAATACCAAAAAATCTGCTGTCATACTAAGACCATATTTTCAGTGGATGTCATCATTTACAAATCCTTATGAAGACAATGTTACCCAAAACTATTATCCGGTGAGTAACATCGGATTGTGTTTGATTTATTGTTCAAAAACTAAATAGCAATGTATGAAAAAATCATTTTTTTTAGTAGTTTTATTGGCTTTTGTTGTATCAAGTGCATTATGCCAGGTCAGGTTTTCGTTATATTTTTCAGGGAAAAGTATGCTTGTAAACTATCCTACATACGAAAAATTTCGTATTACATTTAACGATTATTTGAAATCGGCAAATATTTATAAAGAAGACCTTGAAAAGTTCGGCTTTAGTAAGGGAATAAGCCTTGGGGGTTCTGTTTTTGCTGGCAATTCGTATGGAATATTAGGTTATTCTACCTTATCAGCCCAAACAAAAGTTGAATATAATAGCGGCTTTGGAAGGATATTTATTTTTGACTTCAATCGCATGACTATGGATTTTGGATATGGTTTAGAAACCTCAATTGCAACTCTTAGTGCTTATGCTTCTCTCGAAAGTGGTTATATGCACCTGACTTCCTGCTATTTGTATGGTGATAAAAACATTAGTCTTGGCTTTGAAAAAACTTTAAACAGGGTTTATGAAACTCTCTCTATAAAATTTGCGGTGGGATTACGGGCAATTGTACCCATCTCAAAAAAAATGTCAATTTTGGGCGATGTTGGCTATTTGATAGGTGGTGGCGAATATAATAAAATGGCTATCAAAGATTTAAATCCTCTATTGCTGATGTCACAAAGTGGTCGTGAATTGCCTGATAGCTATCTCGACTATGTAAATGGTGGCGAATACTCTGGCGATTATGTAAAAAATGATTTTAAGGGTTTGATTTTTGGCCTTGGGCTAACTTATACTTTATTTGAAATTGATTAAACTAAAAAGATGAAAAAGATTGTTTTGTTGTTACTTATATTGGTGAATATTATGCTGATAATCAGTTGTTCAGAAACCTATAATTATGCAGGTGATGTTCACAAACAAGCAGGAGTATGGCAAATTGAAAAAATTGAGCATTTTGTGTGGGATTCTCTGACCAATGATTTCAAGCTTTCAGAATCAGCTGATGAACCTGGTTATTTTCATTTATATGACAATGATAACACCAGCACAATTGCCTATTTGAACAATTGTCATTATGTGATTGATGATACAATTCAGTTATGGGCACCACAAGCATTGGCACAAATAACAACCAGTAAATGGATATATTGGTTTTGTGAAAATAACAGATTGACTCTTTGGGCAGCAGATATTTACTCTGAAATAGGCGTTGTTTATACCATCAAAAAAATTGGATTAAATAAACAGGAATGGTCATATTTTATGCCTGTTGGTGGCGGAATATTTCAAAAGGAAATGTTAACGCTTGTGCATAAAAGTCATTGAAATTATTTTCGAAAATTCCAATATTTTCTCTAATTTTTTATTACTTTCCTTATCTCAAAATCACCATTATCAAAGACAACATTTATAATATAAACACCTGGAATGAAGTGTTCCAAATCAATCACGATAAAATTTATTTCAACATCTGTACTCAAAATTACCTGACCTAAAGAATTCGTTATATCGATGTGTTTCATCAATTTGTTTTCAGAAGAAATTGCCATTGAATTTTTGACAGGGTTAGGATAAACAAGCAGTTTATCGTACTTCAACATATTCACGTCTGTCAATTGTTCGTACGATGCTTCCCAACTGGATGCCAGACTGTTATCAAGATTGTAATCTTTTAGTTTGAGATAGGCGCCATTCCCATCTGCCTCTTCAGGCCATGGCATTGAGTCTGCATATTCAACCATGTCAATTACATTTCCATAAGCATCAGAAAGCAGCAGTTTTTCTGATTTGTTTGACAGATTTCTACTGAACCGGCCAAATGGTATTATTCCGTAATGTTTCTGAAATGCTGTGTCGTTGCTTGCCAGATATATTTTATTGTGTGCAGGCAGTTTTGCTCCGGCAGGAAAAGAATAGTTTATTCCTAAATTTGAGAAATATATACCTGTCAGGTCAATTTCCTGCGAAGAATTATTCACCAGTTCAATAAATTCAAGCTCAGTGCCTGCATATCCGCCATTTTTTTCAGGATGATAGTTTATTTTACTTATAACCAGTGCAGGTACAGCAACAGTGACACAAGCCTGATAATTATCAAGATAAGTATTCATCCACATCATACGAGCAAGCAGCCATGTTTTAATCGAACTGATGTTATTATCTAAATTACCTACTGTTTTCCATTTTGCTTCTTCTCTTGAAGCTGCTTCAGTAATCAAGGTGTGAACCTGATCAATTTTGTTATACATTACATTTTTGTTCAGAGGCATGCCTGTCGCAATCAATTCATTCCACCTTTTTGATAAATAACACTTAAACAATGGGTCATCATAAAGGTCTTTCCAGAATTTTGAACCATTATTACTTTTGTTGTCAAACTGCCAGACATTGGTTTTACTTCTGTCAACACCATATTGAAACAGATCATTACCATAGGTAAGATTAAAATCCCAGACAGGACCTGCTCTTAATTTGCCATTGCGGTCTTTGTGAAAAAATGTACTAAACTGATAACCATCAGCATTAGACGATAACTCATTGATTAACATAAAATCAATGAAACTGGGAATATCAATAATGGAAGGATAACCATTTATCAAGGAAGCATTATGATTTGTCATAGCCGTTTGTAAGTTAAAAAAAACATTTTTAATATAGTCAGCCTGCTGAGGACTGATATAGGTTGGATCAGGTGTATCGTAAACATAGTTAACATTCATAAAATAAGATTCCATAGTCCATGCAACAGGGTCGCCACCTGTTGTTTTATCTGCTTTTACAATATAACCACCACTAACATTAGGTGAAATATTATCACTGTCATTCATTTTTACAATATTTACCCTGTTGGCATCCAGCTTTATTTTCTCAACCAGTAAATATAGTCCTTTATAATCACCATTTACAATAACTTCAACAAATACACATCGAGGAGCATAATTCCCCATTTCTGCAGCCAGCGTGTAGGATAAATAATCCCTGATAAGTCCTGGTTCATAGGCCAGATTCGACAGCACCCAATCGTTCTCGGCAGGCATACCTAAGAGGCTCACATTGTTATTTGTTATATTATCAGGTTTTAGTGTGGTAAATCCATATGGTTTTTTGGGTAGGTTTTGAGATGTGCTGCCTCTTAATTCTATTGCTATACGACCATCATAATTGAGGAAAAAGGGATTGTTTTGATCTGACACAAAATTTCTTGAACCATCAGGATGAAAGACTATTTTCATGTGCCCGGGAACTTTCGGTTCATCAGGTATTTCAAGAGGTTTACCGGTTTTGGGGTCATTGTCTGTTGAAATAATTAAAACCGGAAGGTTGCTGCTGGTCAATGTTTGGGCTGATAGCCTGAAGCAAATTAAAATTGTCAAAATTATTATATGCAATAATATTTTCATAAAATGTAATTAATGGGTTAATATCTAATTTGCAGTCTGTAAATAAATAGACGCCATTATTTTTTTTCAGTTTATTAAACCTTTCAGCAAAATTAATATAATGTTTTGAACTTTAATGTAATAGAAAATAATAACAGAAAGAAAATTGTCAATAATTTAAAATTTATTTCTTTTTCACTGAAAAAAAACCCCACCAGGGAGATGGGGTAATTTTGAACCTTATTTTTTGCTATGAATGATACAAAAGTAAAGTTATTACTAAGCACTTTGCAAGTTTATTAGCATTTTTATCAAGATAAAGAAAAAACGAGGAGTGTTTTAGTGATAAAACCTTGTTAATACTGAATCGGTAATTTAAAGTAGAAGTTGCTTTTTACATTTGACACTAAAATAAAATATAAACCTTTTTTAAAAAGATGCTGAAAAAACAGCAATCTGATTTGTATGTGCATACTTTTCAGTAAATAAAATATTACCATCAATATCAATAATTTTTAAATCAAAATTTAAGTTTTCAGGAAAATTTATTATAACACTTTCTTCATCAGGATTTTTAAAAATCTTCATTTCAATTTTAGTGTTGTAAATATTAGCCGTTCCATCAAAACCGGCTAAATTAACTTGATCAGATTGACTATTACAGGCATAGTCTTTCATAGTATAACTTCCTGCATTGGCAGATACATCAAGCCTGATCCAGCCATAGTGTCATTGTCCGGATTTTTTTATTCTTACTCCAAGGTAGTGTATCAGAGTTTGAAGTGGGGCTATCAGATCAGTTGTAAAAAATCTGATTAAATAGATTGTTATTGTATCAACTTCCTTTTTTTGCAAGAATATCAATACTTACTTCAAATTCATCATAAATCATTTTATCTCCAAGATTTGGAAAAAATTTATTGCTTTTATAACGAATGTTCCATAAAGTACGGTCTATTCTGATAGTAGCTTTTGCATTTATCATATCGTCACCAGTAATTACATCTACCGGAAAACTTATGTTATTGGTTATACTTTTGATAGTCAGATTACCATTAATAACAAAACGATTGTGGTTGTTTGAATCAGCTTTAATGCTGGTTATCACAAATGTTGCTGTCGGAAATGAATCAACGTTAAAAAAATCAACACTTTTAAGATGTTTCGTCAGTTTTACATTCATTTCCTGATCAGTCAGGTCCGACACTGTTATGCTTGACAAATCAATTTCAAATTTTCCACCTGTGATAGTATTTTTATTTACTAACAAATCACCTGAAATGATGTTCACTGTTCCATTATGTTGACCGGTTACTTTTTTTGCTAACCAGAATAATTTGCTATTATTCAAATCCAGAGGATAAGAAATAGCAGTTGAGTCTATTGCTTCATTTTGTATGTTATTGACAGATTCTTTCTTTTTACATGAAGTAAAAAAGATAACAGTCAGGAGTGTGAGGAATAAAATTCCGGAGATTGATTTCATAATAAATAATTTAAGTCAAAAGATAATAATAATGTTAATTTAATGCCAAAATACTATATTGCTATGATTTTTATTGTTATAAATCAATTTTTAAATTCGTATTTTTCAATAAAATGAAAGTCATTAAGAAAAACAAACAAACAGAGTACATTGTTCAGCCAGAGGGTTCATTAGGGTTACTTGCCTTAGGTGCAGTAGGACTTAAGGCATGGCGAAAGTTGCGTTTTGAATTAAATAGGCAGCAAAAGTGTAAAGAAGAAGAAAAGCAAAATAAATGAAACGACTGGCAAAAAAGGTATTATTGATAGGTTGGGATGCTGCTGACTGGAAGGTGATAAATCCTTTGCTGGATTCAGGAAAGATGCCTGCTCTTGAAAAGCTTGTCAATACTGGTGTTATTGGTAATATTGCAACACTTGATCCACCTTTGTCACCTATGTTATGGACTTCAATAGCTACAGGTAAAAAGGCAAATAAACATGGAATTCTGGGTTTTGTTGAACCTGACCCTATATCAGGTAGTATCAGACCTGTCAATGTCACTTCAAGAAAATGCAGAACATTATGGAATATTTTAAATTACCATGGTTTGAAATCCAATGTAGTAGGATGGTGGCCCAGTCATCCGGCTGAGCCTATTAATGGAGTAATGGTTTCAAATTTTTTTTCAAAATGTAGTGTTTCTTATGGAAAAAGGTGGCCTATCAGTGATGGCTCAGTTTATCCGGCTGCTATGACATGGACTTTGAAGAATTTAAGAATACATCCTCAGGAACTTACAAGTGCTCATATTTTACCGTTTGTACCTCTTGCGGCACAAATTGACCAGGAAAAAGACCACAGACTGGCTATATTAGCAAAAATTACTGCCGAAGCAGCAAGCATACATGCAGTAGCTACCTATTTAATGGAGAATACAGAATGGGATTTTATGGCTGTATATTACGACTCTATCGACCATTATGGTCATGCATTTATGAAATATCATCCACCAAAAATGTCAAATGTCAGCGAGGAAGACTTTGAATTATATAAAAACGTTGTTGAAGGAGGATATATTTTCCACGATATGATGCTCGATCGGCTGATTCAACTTGCAGGAGACGATACTGCTATTGTGATAGTTTCTGATCATGGTTTCTATTCCGATCATTTAAGACCTGAAAACCTTCCCAGGATTCCGGCAGCACCAGCTATCGAACATCGTCCTTATGGTATATTATGTATGAAGCACGATACCCTGAAGAAAGATGAAAGAATTTATGGTGCTTCATTGCTCGACATTACACCTACTATCCTGACATTGTTTGGAATTGAGCCTGCCAAAGATATGGATGGCAAAGTTTTAACGGGTATTTTTCAAGATAACATTGCAACAAATTATATAGAATCTTGGGAAAATATTGAAGGTGATTTTGGTACTCATCCTGCACATTTGCAGGAAGATACACTCAATTCTGCTGCTGCTTTAAAACAATTGGTTGATTTGGGATATATTGAAGATCCGGGTGAAGATAATACCAAAGCCTTAAATATGGCAATCAAAGAATTGAAATATAACCTGTCGAGAGTGTATTTCAGTTCTGGTAATGTCGGACAGACAATTTTATTATTGGAAGAACTACAATTAATGGACAATAATGACCTTAGGTTCCCTCTTGATTTAGCAAAATGCTATTTGCAAAAAGCTGATTATAAAAAAGTTAAACACATAATTCAATTTCTAAAATCACGTGATGGTGTCAATTTGTCGTATTTAGAAATACTTGAGGGAATAGCGCTTTCAGGGCAAAATAAAATTCATGCTGCATTAAGATTATTTAAGAAAGCCAATGAATGCTTACCTGAAATACCTGCATTACATATAGAACTTGGTAAAGCTTACCTTAGTTTGGAGCGATTTCAAGAAGCATTAAATGTATTTAATACAGCATTGGAAAAGGACGATGAAAATGCCTTTGCCTGGCATGGTCTTTCAATAGCACATCTAAGGTTAGGTAATTTTGAAGATGCAGCTGAAAGTGCATTAAATGCTGTAGGCTTGCTTTATCATTTTCCTTACGCTCATTACCATTTAGGTGAAGCACTTTATAATATGGGAAGGTTCAAGGAAGCAATGCAGGCATTTGAACTGGTCCTTAATATGAATTCAAAACTGGTTAAGGCGGCTGTCTGGCTGTTGAAATTACATGAAAAAGCAGGTATAAATAACTCAAAAACAATATATTACAAAGAATTAGTGAAAGATTATATGAAAGGAAATATTACCATCGTGTCAGGATTGCCACGTTCTGGTACCAGTATGATGATGCAAATACTGCAGGCAGGAGGTATGAAATTGCTAACTGATGCAGTGCGAAAAGCTGATGATAACAATCCCCGTGGTTATTTTGAATATGAAATGGTAAAAAACCTGACAAAAGATCAATCGTGGCTGAACAAAGCTGACGGTAAGGTAGTTAAGATTATTGCACAGCTACTGAGGTTTTTGCCTTCTGATTTCAATTATAAGGTCATCTTTATGCGAAGAGATATGTATGAAATCATTGTTTCACAGCAAAAAATGCTTGGTCGAAGCATTGATAAATATCCTTTATCGATAGCCTCAGCTTATGAAAAAGAGCTTGAAAAAGTAGAGATATGGCATCAGAAAGAACCCAATGTTGATTTAATTTATATTGATTACAAAGAATTGCTTTTCTCTCAACAAAAATCATTAACTGCGCTGAATGAATTCTTAGGGCATACTATTAACATTGAAGAAGCAGTAAAGGTTATTGACAGGAATTTATACCGTACAAAATTAATTTAAGTTGTTTACCTTTAAAATAAATTTGTACTAATACCAAAATAAAAAAAATGATAAACAAAAAGAAGAAAAAAAGCCTTGATGCAAAATTAGCTATGTATTCACTGACAGCAATAGGGGTGATAGCAATCAGTGAGGATGCAACATCACAGATATTTTATACCGATGTTCATGAAGATATGCAAATGGGTGATACGTCAAGTTTTATATTCGATATTGATGAAGATAAATTTCATGATTTAATGGTATTTCAGGCTTTTTCAGCAACGGCACAAATGGTGATGGCACAAAGGGCAAAAGATACTGAAATATTGGGTAAAAGTGCTGGTGATTATATGTATCCACTTGCCCTGGATGCAAATTTTCAATTAGATACAATAAATAATGATTGGAGAATAAGGGATTTTGGCACCATGAATTTTCAGGGCTCAGGTGCCTATGGTTATTGGCAGGGTGTGACAGATAAATATATAGGTTTGAAGTTGAAAATCAATGGTAAACCTCATTTTGGTTGGGCACGCCTGGATGTAGCTAAAAATGCAAAATCTTTTATAGTTAAAGATTATGCTTTTGAGTTTACTCCCGGAAAACCAATAAAAACAGGGGAGGGAATGAATACTTATGCAGTGACTGCACTTAGTGCAGAGTCAATAAATAATGGTACAGCACTAAAAGTTAAATTTAATAAAGCATTGGATGAATCGAAAATATCTTCATACAGGGTGTTTTTTAAATCAGCAAATGATACCAACAGGTTTACTCCTCAATTAGCATTGAATTTATCACCATCGAGATATATAAATATTACAAAAACAGGGAACAACCCGGAATTTACTGTTGATGGAAGCAAAATGGACATACAGGGTTTTAATCTCAAATCAGGTACTTATTATCAGGTATATGTCTTAAGCATGCCGGATGGAGTAAATGCTGTCGATCCTATTCTTTCAACCAACAACAAATATTATTCATTTGAAGTAGAATCATCACCAGCCGGCAAACCTCAGGTAAAAGACATTGGGAACCAGGGCAATGGGCTTGATGTGGAAGTTCAGTTCAACAAAGCAGCTGATGAATTAAAAGTAGGGATTTATAAAGTGATCATTTGCAAATCGGCAAAAGCTGCTGCATTTACTATAGAAGATGCGAAAAAATTGAATCCGGCCCGTTTTATGGATGTTCCTAAAACAGGTTTTGATTTGAAAGTTGTATTGACATCAACATTTGAAGATGCCGATGGTGAAAAAATTAAAAATGGTATTAAGTATAAAGCATTGGTGCTGAGTGTTGCAGACGGTGTTAAGTCATCAAAAAACATCTTGGCATCACCTTCAGACGAGTTTGAGTTGGTGAATACTTCAGATATAAACGAGTATAGTGACGATAATTCATTGAAGTTCAGTATTAACAATACTAATATTATCATTCATTCTGAAAAATTATTTAATACTGCAACAGTTGAAATAATGAGTTTAAATGGGAAAATATGTGATAGAAAGACATTTGCACAAACTTCTGTTATTGAATTATTTGAATCAAGCCTGCCCTCAGGCATTTATTTGTTAATGCTTAACCTTGATGGAAAAGTTTATTATAAAAAAATACACCTTTATTAATTATTTACGTCAAAAAGCTAGAATATTTTAACTTTACATTAGAAATAAAAGTTATAAATTAGTCAATCATGAAAAATTCATTAGAAAATAAGATAAAATCATATTCTGCTATGGCTGCAGGTATGTTGGCAGCAAGCAGTTTGGCAGATGCTCAAATAGTGTATCATGATGTTGACCCTGATGTTAATATTTCTGACTCTACTTATTTATTAAACCTTGATAATGATACTGCAATTGATTTCAGACTGGTGCAGGCAGGCTACTTTTATTATTCAACATCATTTTTGAATCTTGTTGGTGTGCAGGCTCTGAAAGACAATGAAATTTTAGGAGATACGGCAGTAACAGGTACCGGATCATATACAAGTACTAATTTTTTACCAAAAGCATTGAAAGTAAATGACCTGATAGATGGCAATCAAAAAATTTGGGCAAACAGCTATTCTGCCATAATGTATGCAAAAGGAGCTTATTATGGTAATATTGTGAAAATAGGAGATTGGCAAAATGTTACTGACCGTTACCTGGGACTGAAATTCAAAATTGGAAATGACTGGCATTATGGTTGGGCACGTTTGGATGTTGCACAAAATGCTGCTTCTTTTACGCTGAAAGATTATGCCTATGAAAAACATCCCAATAAAAAAATACTTGCAGGTGTAAAAATCTCAGCAATTGATGAAACTTCAGAGCAAATTTTAACGACTTATTTTAGTAATAACCACATTGTTGTGAATGTTATGGCGGACATAACACCTTCATTAGCAGCAGTATATAATCTGATGGGAGAAAAGTTAATGGAAACGACTATTATGAAGGGTAGTAATGTAATTAATCAAAGTTTATCGTCAGGTGTTTATATAATAAAATTCAATATACATGATCAGTTTTTTACCAGAAAGATAATTATTCCGTAATAGTCTCAATTTTCTCAGAGTAAATTACATTTCTTTCCTTCAATTCATTAAGCATAAAATTTACACAATCAGGATGACGTCCAATAAATTCAGGGTAAATAAGTCCTTTTTCTCTGAAAATTCCCGATAAAACCATTCTGACAGCAGCAGTAGCCGTATAACCAGTTGTACGTGCCATGCTGTGTATTTTTGTTACCTGGTCGTAACTATCAAATAAACTGTAAGTATATTTTATTTGTTGACCATCTTTTAACCCCTCTACAATAATTTTCATGATGGTAATATCTTCTTCATTTTCAGCTAATTTCCAGATAGGAAACAATAGTTTGGATGTTAACTCTAAAGGAGAAATAAAACCAATGGATGTTTGAATTTTTTCAGTATTAAAAAAGCCACAATCTTTAAGAAATTGTATTTTTTCAATATGACCGGGGTAGCGTAGTGTTTTCTCAATCATGTCGGGACATTCAATATTTTTAATTAATGAACGTAATCCATCGGTATTGAAAGCTTCAAGTGTTCCTATTTCAGGAAAATTAATTTTTTCAAGATCAGAAAGTGCTGGTTTTACCACAATGTTTCCATCTGCAACAAATCGGGCAGGCCTTGTATATTCTTCAATAACATCTACTGGCGAAAACACAGCTTTGTATTCAAAAGGCGATAATCTGATTTTTGGTAATCCACCAACATATATTCTTAGTTTTGTAGTTTTTTGCATTATATGAGAAGCATAACCAGCAAGTATATAGCTCATGCCGGGTGCTACACCACAGTCAATAATGGCTGTAACATTCTTTTCCAATGCAATTTGTTCCAGAGGCGTTGGGTCTTCAGGGAAAAATGAAATATCAATGACATCCTTTCCGTTTTCAATGATTGTTTTAGTAATTTGATATCCTGAAAATCCTGGTAATGCATTAACAATCAGGTGGTAATCAGCAATAAGATTTTCTATGACATCATTTTTTAAAACATCACATTCAATTTTTTTAATTTTATTGACGTGATAAACTGCGTCAAGGTTGACTTTAGATTTATCACAAACCGAAACATCAAAATTTTTTTCATTTGCCAAATCAAGTGTTATCGGCCGACCAACCAATCCTGCACCTAAAACTAATATTTTCATTTCCCGGGTTTAATATTTAACGAAATTAAAAATGCAAAATTCAGATAATTCTGTAATTAAACAATATTTTCTAATTATTGGAAAAACATCTGATATTTAGAAATTATTTATTTTTTGAAAAAGCATAAATATCAGTAAATCAGTATTATAGCTAATTGGCTTAATAAGTGATATTTTTTGGTTACAAATTTACAAACAATGAGAACAACAATTTTACTACTATTTAGCCTAACAATTCTCAGCATAGCAAATTCAAAAATGTATGCTTCAGAAATAAAAGATTCAATAGACATTAATCAAAATTTTTTAGCAAATAATCAACATACTAAACATTTGGTTATACCTGAAAAAAATGAATTAAATATATTCACCACAGGGAAAATTTTAAATGTGGTCTTTTCTGTAAAAGCAGATGCTACGCTAACCATCATGACATTAAAAGGGAAAGTGATTTTAAGTTCTGAAATTAGCAATTCTGTTGAAAAGGTTGATTTATCATTATTATCATCTGGAAATTATATCGTTCTTATTGAGGGAAACGATTTTATTGAAACCTGTAAAGTTCTTATAGAATAAAAAAATAGAATAATTGGTATGTATATCTGTTTATGAAAGACTCCGGATTTTCCGGAGTTTTTTTTTTACCAAACACATAATTAAAATTTTGTATTGAACTTCATTGAAATAATACTTATTTGATATTGTAATTGTTTTATTGACATTAGGAAGATTAGAATATTACTGATATTCTTTCAGATTTAAAATCTATTCCATGATACTATTTCATTAAGGTTTTTCCTTAAAATTTGATGACGATGGATATCTGAAACATCAGCCGGATAACCAATAGGCAGTAACACATAAGGTTCTAAATGATCTGGAATATTAAGAATTTTTTTAACTATTTCAGGTTTAAACGCACAAATCCAGCATGTAGCAAGTCCCGCATCTGTGGCTGCCAATGTAATATGATCGGTGGCTATTGCAACATCAATATCAACATGATATTTCCCATCAACCTGTCTTTTCCAGCTTTTTATTTTATCCCCACAAACAATAATAATGACAGGTGCTTCATTCATCCAGTCTCTTGGATAGGCATTTAGCAGTTCAGATTTTATTTTTTTATCGTTAACAACAATAAAGTGCCATGGCTGACGGTTGGCTGCTGATGGAGCTACACGTGCAGCATCCAAAATACTTATTACCAAATCTTTATCAATTTCAAGTGGCAGAAAATGACGACATGAATATCTGTTTTTTGCCAGATTAATAAATTCCATACTAAAAATATTTAGTTAAAAAGTTATTAAAAACCATTTTTATGTAAATTGCACCTTTATTAAATGTAATGTAAATGTATATAAATTCTCAATTAAGTATGAAATGAATAGGTCAATCATCATACTATTTTTTATTGTATTTATTTTTATATCCGGCACTGAACATTCCAAACTTGAAAATCTTAATACTGCTGAGAAAATTCATTTTGAAGAACCCGGAACTAATTATCAATTAATACTTCAAAATGAAATCAATACCTTTGTTTCCAGTCCTGAATTAGAGAATGCCATCGTGGGTTTCGCTTTATCAGATCTTAAAGAAAACAATATTATTTCTGAATATAACTCAAGTTTTTCAATAGTGCCTGCTTCGGTTCAGAAGTTAATAACTACTGCAACTGCATTGGAATTATTGGGTCCCGATACTACTTTTTCAACAGAACTATGTTACTCAGGCTTTTTAAATTTAAAAAACAAAAGTTTAAATGGTGATATAATCATCAAAGGGGGTGGAGATCCTTGCCTTGGCTCTGATGCATTTAAAACAAACTATCCAAAAGAAGGATTTATTGATTTTTGGGTAAATAAAATTATTGAATTGGGTATTGATACAATAAATGGAGATATCATAAGCGATGCCAGTGTTTTTGACGAAGAAATTACCCCGGGAGGTTGGGCATGGCTTGATATTCCTGCGTATTATGGATGTGCACCCTTTGGATTATGTGCTTATGATAATCAGTTCAATTTAATTTTTAATACTAAGAGAAAAGGAAAATATTTGGTGAATAAAGACAGTATTAAGCCGTATATTCCATGCTTTTATTTTGAAAATAAATTGACAAAAAACAACAAAGAAGACAAATATCTTGACCTATTAGGTGCTTATTATTCAAATACAAGGATAATAAAAGGAAATTTGTCTGAAATAAGTGGAATACTTGAAATGAAAGGTTCTATTCCTGATCCTCCATATTTAATTGCATATCAGCTTACTGAAGCATTGAAACAAAAAGGTATTATGATAAGAGGTGAGGCAAAAACATCAAGAATGCTAGTTTCAGAGAAAAGACAAATACCTGAAATCTCAACTGTTATTTGCCGGCTGATGTCACCAAAATTATCTGATATTATTAAAAGAACGAATCAATATAGTATCAATCTTTTTGCTGAGATGCTGCTCTGTCATATAGGATATAAAGTTTATCACCTGGGAAGTACAAAAGCAGGAATAAAAGCTTTAAACAATTTTTGGGAATCAAAGGGTATAAAAATTAAAGGTTTTTTTGTCGGTGATGGCAGTGGCTTGGCACGTGAAAATGCAATCACTGCAAGATTTCTTGTAAATATACTCAGCTATATGTATCTTCTTTCATCAAATAAAGAAATTTTTATTGCCACACTGCCAGTATCCGGAGTGAGCGGAACTATGCGAACGATTTTAAACGGAACAGAAGCTGAAGGTAAAATATCTGCAAAAACAGGTACAATGACCAGAGTAAAATGCTTTGCAGGATATATCAGAGCAAAAAGTGGTAAAAATTATGCTTTTTCTTTGCTAATTAATAATTTTTCCTGTTCCTCTTCAATTTTATCATCAAAAATTCAAAGGTTGCTTTTAGACTTATATCTTAACAATTGAAAGATTATGGAATATTGTACACTTTGCATCTAATCATTTGTTAAACATTTTCAAAATTAAATAAAGTTAAAATGAAAAAGATTATTTTTATTGTCCTTGCAATGCTTACTCTTTATCAATTACAGGCAGATGAAAAAAAAGTTAATTCAAAAATTTCAAAAGTAACAATTTACCAGCAAAATGCAAAAATCAACCGTTCAGTAAGCACAACAGTTCCAGCAGGAACATCTACCATCATTTTACAGGGATTAGAAACAGTGATTCAACCACAAAGTATTCAGGTAAAATTAAGCAAAGATGTTAAAATGCTGTCAGCAAACTTCAGGTTGAATTATCTTGTTGATAAAGTCAACTCTAATGAATATAAAAATCTGTCTGACTCACTTCTATTGCTGACCTATCAGATACAATGGACAGATGAACAAATTCGTGTATTGGAAGGTGAAGCAAAATTAATAACTGATAATCAAAAACTTGGAGGTACTCAGCAGGGTGTGAGTACATTGGAATTAAAGAACCTGTCGCTATGGTATAGTCAAAGAATGATGGAGATTAGAAAAAATGTGTTCGATCTGAATAAGAAAAAAGATGATTTAAATAAAATGAAAATCAGGATACTAAATCAAATCAATGTGATGAGTGCAGTCAAAACTACAACAACAGGTGAAATTGCTATTGAAGTAACAGCAGCAACAGCAACTACTGTCGAACTTGATGTTTCATATCTTGTAACCAATGTAAGCTGGACACCAATCTACGATATTCGTTCTGAAGGAATAGAAAAAAATGTTATTCTTGTTTATAAAGCAAATGTGGTACAGTCAACCGGTATTGATTGGAAAAATGTAAAAATCAGTATTTCGACAGGCAATCCAAATCAAAACAATAGCAGACCAATCCTAAATCCAAGATATTTGTATCTCTATCAACCAACTGCATATTATGATTATGATTCTTATCCAAAGGTGAAAGCAGCTGCTACAAATAAAAACTCTTATGCAGAATCGCAAGATATGGGAAGGGCTGAAGAGACAGCTGCTCCAGATTATAATTATGTTACTATGCAAGTTATTGAATCTCAGCTAAATGTTGAGTTTGCTGTTGATGAATTATATTCAATTTTCTCGGATGGTAAGCCATATCTTGTAACGATGACTGAATTTGAAGTGCCTGCCATTTATGAATATCATAGTGTTCCTTCACTTGACAATGGTGCTTTTCTGCTGGCTAAATTGACCGACTGGGGAAAATATAATCTTTTACCTGGCAATGCTAATATTTTCTTTGAAAACAATTATATCGGACAATCCTATATTAATCCAAAGATTACTTATGATACTTTGTTATTGTCGTTTGGCAGAGATGAAAAAATAGTCATTAAACGTGAAAAGGTATATAAAGAAAGCAGTGTTACAACTAATCTAACGACTAAAAAACATGTTGTTACTTATGAAATAACACTCAGAAACACGAAGTCAAAAGCAGTTAATATTGAGGTACTTGATCAGGTGCCTTTATCGAATATGAAAGATGTGACTGTGGAGGTCAATGATCTTGCTAATGCTCAGTATGTTGAATCTATTGGAAAACTATTATGGATTGTATCATTGCAACCCAATGAAACAAAAAAAATCAAATTCAGTTATACTGTTAAACATCCTAAAGATCAGATAATTGAAGGCATATAGCTGTATATCATCAAATAAGGTAACCATATTTTTTTTATTCGCAATATGTGATTAAACCAATTTAAATGTTTATTGTCAAAAGATAGAAATTTGCAAACATTATAAAATTAGTAATCATGAAAAAGAACTTGTATTTTATTACCTTAATCCTGATTGGATTTTCTTCAGTTTTTTATTTTTCGTCCTGCGACAGACAGGCAGATGATAAAGACACTACGATTGCATCAGATAATGCACTTGCTGAACAACTGTTTTCGGATGTAAAAAATATTGCAGACCAGGCCTCAGATGGGCAATTGACTACCTTTATTCCTTATTATGGTGAAACAATATTAAGTGGGTGTGCCACTATTACTTTAGATAACACAAGTAGTCCAAAAACAATCACTGTTGATTTTGGAAGTTCAAATTGTCTGTGCAATGACAACAGAACCAGAAAAGGAAAGATACTTATATCATTTACAGGCCTTTACAGAGATTCAGGCACTGTTATTACCATTACATTTGATAACTACTTTGTTAATGACAATCAAATATTGGGCACAAAGACCATAACGAATAAAGGTAAAAATGCTAATGGAAATCTTAATTATGATCTTGTAATAGATGGAAAAATAAAAAAAGCTGGTGGCGATTCAATTATTTGGATATCAAACCGTAATAATGAGTGGATAGAAGGATCAGCAACACCAAGCTGGTGGGATGATGTTTACCTGATTACTGGTGATGCCAGTGGTGTTTCAGCAGCAGGCATCAGCTTTGATTTGGATATTACAAAAGCACTGAGAAAAGAAATTGGATATAAACATTTGGTAAGTGGTACAATAGAATTGCAGCCACAGGGTAAAGTAAAAAGAATGATTGATTATGGTGATGGAACACGTGACAATAAAGCTACTGTTACCATAAATGGCAAATCATTCGATATTATTCTGTATTAAATTAAAATACCTTTTAGTAAGAGCTAACAGTATAAATAACTGTTAGCTCTTTTCATTTTAGAAATGATAGCAAAAGGTATTAAGTAAATGTAAATCTGTATTTTAAAGCCAATAAAAAAAATATTGAAATTCTGTTTAATAATTAACAGGCTTTCAGGAAAAATGTATATTTGCTCAAAAATAATAATTTGATTTAAAATTAATAGCTATGTTTAATAAAATGATTGCAGGGCTTTTACCTTATATGCCCAGAAATTTTGTATGGCTTTTTTCAAAAAGATATATTGCAGGAAAAACACTTGAACAAGCCATTCAGGTATCGAAGGAATTGAACAATGAAGGTATTATGGTTACTATTGATGTTTTAGGCGAGTTTATTAAAACATTGGAAGAAGCTGAAAGAAATAAAAACGAATACCTTGAAGTGATTGAGAAGGTTGAAAAAGCTGGTGTAAATGGTAATTACAGTCTTAAACCAACTATGTTTGGTTTATTAATCGATAAAGAAATTTGTTACAAACATATTCGTGAGGTTGTAGCAAAAGCAGCATCATATAATAATTTTATACGTGTGGATATGGAAGATTCACAATGCACCGATCTTGAGATTGAACTCTATCGAAAACTCAAAAATGAATTTCCTAAAAATGTTGGTTTGGTAATTCAAGCGTACTTGAAAAGAACATTGAACGATATTAAATCATTAGTGGATTTGCATTCTGAGGATACCCCACTGAATTTCAGGTTGTGTAAAGGAATATATGTAGAACCGAAAGAGATAGCCTATAAAAGCTATGAGGAAATAAATCAGCATTTTCTGGAAGATTTGGAATTTATGTTTGTTAATAAAATGTACCCTGGCATTGCCACACATGATAAAAACCTGGTGGAAAGAGCATATCAGCTAATTTCAAAATATAATATACCAAAGGAAAAATTTGAATTTCAAATGTTATATGGTGTTACACCTGAACTACGACAAAGTATTGTTGAAAAAGGTTACCAAATGAGGGTATATGTTCCTTACGGAGAGCAGTGGTTTGCCTATTCAACAAGAAGACTTAAAGAGAATCCTAAAATGACATGGTTAATTATCAAGGCTTTGTTTGTTAGAGGTTAACAATAATTACTTAAAATTCTTATTTTTTTGTTGATAACTTAATAACTTATTTTTTTGTTGATTAAAAGCATTTTTACTTTAGCATCTCAAATAATCCTTATATTTTATTAAAATGTTGCGTTTTGGGAGAGTTTTAGCTTTCTTTTTTTTAAATCTTTGTATGCAAATAGCACTTGCACAGCCATTACCACCTGATGAAACAGATGGGCCGCCTTTAATAGCACCTTTAATAGATAATCTATTGCTTCTTATTGTACCTTTATTAATTTATTTTGTTTGGAAAAACAAATCTTTTATAACTAATTCTAAGAATGACTCCAATAATAAAGATATAACAGATGATTAAAATTTCTAAGGAGTTAATTTCAAGTGTTTCAAATACTGCAAAAATAAATCAACGTTTACGGCAGCATTATAATTTTCATCATAATTATCAGGAAACATTACAACGATTGCTTAATGCCTGCGAACCTGAAAGTTATTTCAGGCCACATAATCACTCAGATTCTAATATACTCGAAATATTGCTATTGGTCAGAGGAGCTATTTTGATTGTTATTTTTGATGATGATGGAAAAATTATCGATCATTTGGAATTATCGGAACAATCAGGGCATTTTGGTGCAGAGATTTTGGCTCATGAATGGCATTGTACCATTGCTTTAGAGCCAGGCTCTGTCATGTATGAAATAAAACAAGGACCTTTCAATGAAAAAACACCAAAAGTTTTTGCACCCTGGTCAACACCCGAAAATTCAGTAGATGCACAATATTTTAATGAGAATATCAGAAAAGAGCTTGGATATTAAGGTTATTGTTTTGACCTGAATAGTATTTCCTGAAGTTTTATAAATATTCTTGAACTTTTTGTATTAACCATTAATACCCCTGCTAAAATAAGTATTATCCACAATAATTGAGAAAGGCCAATCACTTCATTGTCAATTATTCCCCACAATATTGCAACCACAGGCATTAAATAGGTAACTGAAGCTGCAAACACTGCACTCGTAAGTTTTATCATATAATTAAAAAGGAGCATTGCCAATCCTGTACCTATCAGACCCAGAAACCCTATATAATATAATCCTTTAATCTTTTCGGGAAAATGATTGATTTTTAAAGGGATATCTGAGAAAAAACATACCCACACTATTGCTATCAATCCGGTAAAAAGCATAGCAAAAACTGTAATGCTCAGTGCGTCAATTTCTCTTAATACAGATTTAATAAAATTGGTATTGAAAGCATATAAAAGGGTAGCTAAAATAACTAAAAGAGAATAATTAAAGTTGAAATTGAAGTTATGTCCACCACTTACTGAAATAAGCCCGATTGCACCAAACAATCCTGTTATAACACCTGCAACGTTTATCCATTTGACCTGAATCCTGAAAAACAATAATCCAATTATAAGGGTAAACAATGTGGTTAAGGAGTTAAGTACACCGGCAGTGGCACTATCAATGCCTGTTTCAGCAAGAGAAAACAATACAGCAGGTATTGCTGTACCAAACAATCCCGATATAAAACAGAAAATGCCTTGTTTTAAGGTGATTTTTTTAATTCTGTTAAAAGAAAAGGGTAGAACAAACAGAAAGGCAAAGCAAACCCTGAGCATACCCACTTCAAATGGTGTAAAAAAACTGACTGCCCTTTTAATTAAAAGGAAAGATGTACCCCATACTAAAACTAAAATAAATAGGATAATCCAGGCTGACAGATTATTTTTCATTTGATTAGAAAGTTATGCCAATAGATAATGCAGTACGCATCATTGGAAAAGTAAAAGGCATTCTAATGGTAGCATTATCACCTATAAAATCGAACAACAACTGACCAATACCCATGAATCCATTTTTATCAAGACCATCAATGCCAATAATTTTTAATATTTCTTCCTCATTGATTAAGCCTGAAAAACTGCCTTTTAATGAAAACCAGGATAATCGAAGTCCGCCAAAGGCTATATCAAAAGTAAATCGTTCAGATAAATAAAATTTATATCCAAATTGAATTCCAAGACCATTTTCATTTAATCGTAAGTGTGTTTCATAATCAATTAATGAAATACTATCACGTTGAAGTTTGCCACTCCACTTTGTTGAAAAATGTGAATAACGATAATAAGGACCTAAATAAAAGCCTCTGTCAGGTTCACGGGCAGGATAAAATCTTACTTCAGGTGTAAGCAAAAAACCATTCAGGTTTGCTCTCCAGGGCTTGACATTATCATTTTCGAAAATAGTACCTTTTGGATAATGATATCCTATACCTAAATTGGCAGAAACAAGGTCATCAAGAATATATTCTCCAGAAATTGAAATAGTATTAAAAAGGAAAGAAGGAATATTCATTTTTAAAGAAAAATATTGCGATCTTGCAGAAAAACTAATACATAGTAGTGTAAAAATAGTAAGTCTGATTATAGGTTTCATGATATTATTTTCAAACGTTATTCTTAAATTCCAAAATGTTTTTTAAATGCAATCATTGTATTTTGCAGCAATGCAGTCACGGTCATCAAGCCTACACCACCAGGAACAGGGCTGATCCAATCGCATTTTGGTGCAACATTTTCAAAATCAACATCTCCGATTAATCTGTACCCAGATTTTTTTGTTACATCAGGAATTGAATTTGTTCCAACGTCTATCACCACAGCGCCTTCTTTTACCATTTCTTTTTTTACAAAATGAGGTATTCCTATTGCACTGATTAATATATCAGCTTGTAATGTTTGTTTTTCAATCTCTTTTGATTTACTATGTAGAATGCTCACTGTGCAATTTCCGGGATAAGCCTTTCTGCTAAGTAATATACTTACAGGAGTGCCAACAAGCAAGCTTCTGCCTAATACAACACAATTTTTACCTTCTGTTGGTATCTGATAGAAATTTATCATTTCAAGAATACCTTTTGGTGTAGCAGGAAGCAAACATGGCAGGTTTCTGAGCATTCTGCCAAGGTTTTGAGGATGAAATCCATCTGCATCTTTTTCAGGATTAATAAACCTGATGATATCTTCTTCATTTATATGCTTTGGTAGTGGTAGCTGAACAATAAATCCATCTGTCTCAGAATTCGTATTTAATTCTTCAATGACATTTATTAAATCCTCTTTTTTAACAGTATTGTCAAATCTTATTAAACTTGAATTAAATCCAACTTCTTCGCAAGCTTTAATTTTATTTCTGACATAGGTTTCACTTGAAGGATTATCACCTGCAAGAATTGCTGCCAGATGTGGTGGCCGATACCCTAATTTTAATATTTCTGATGTTTCATCTTTTAATTGTTGTTTTAAAGTGGAAGAAACCAATTTTCCATCAAGTATTTTCATGTTCTAATCTATAATCTCTTTATCAATAAGTTTTTGTATTTCAAATTCAATTAAACCTTCTGCACTGTTTATCCAATTGATGTATCCCTCATTTTTTTTGTAATTTTTTAAAAACTTAAGGAATTTTTTTCTGTCAAAATAATTTAAAACCAATGCAGCATTTGTCTTTTGAGAAGTAATGGCATTAATGAGTTGTTCAGGATTGCCTTTTACAGGTATAATATAAACAGGAATTCCCAAATAAAGACACTCAGCAAACAGGTCAAAACCAGCATTGGTTATTACTGCACTGCAAGTTTTAAGTTTTTCAATAAAAACATCTTCATTCAAATGCAGAAAAGAAAGATTTTTATCTGCCATTTTATCATGGTTTTCCCAAAAAACAAATTTTACAGTTTCCTTATTTTCCTCATGCATCTTTAAAATCTCAGCCATATAACCACTATTAAGCAGATAAATTAAATAATGACCTTCAGACTGACGGACAACAGACTTGATTTTTTTTCTGATTAAAGGAGGAATTACAGTAATATTCCGTTTTAACAGGTTTTCATGCTGGTTAAAATTTAATGCAAATCTTTTTACAGAACCAATGGTTGTAAAAAAGTTTACCAGTTCAAGGGCAAGCATACTGAGTATAGACATTCTAGGATATCTGAAACGATGATGATAGTAAAAATACTGTCTTGCAACTGAAATCAGAGGTGTACTATTTTTATAGAATAATTTGTAAAAACCACTTAGTATCTCATGAAAGTTAAAAATTAAATCAGGTTTATTATTGATAATTTCATTGTTGATTGCCTTTAATTGCCTTAAATAATGAGGTGTTTTAAATATATTTACAAAAAGTGATTTCCACATTTTTGTTTTTCTGTTGAATTTGTCTCTTATGAGGTATGGGCTGTCAATAAAAGTTACATTGGTGAAATGGTTATAAATGTAATCTGGAACAGGACGATTTGGCTTCTTTCCAAATATGATGTTTACTACTTCATGTCCCAGATTATTCAGTATTTCCTGCATAGCAATAGCCTGACTGATGTGTCCCCGACCTTCACCCTGAATAATAAACATTATTTTTAATTGTCTTTCCAATATCACATTATTTTCGCTGTTTCAAAATTTCATAAAATACTATTCCTGCAGCAACCGAAACATTTAACGAATCAAACTCCCCGTTTCCTTGTATTTTTACTTCTGAATCAATATATTTTTTTAATGATACATCAATACCTTCAGATTCAGAACCCATTACAACAAGTGTTGGGTTTGCAAAATCAACCGATTCGATAAAATCATTTGCTTTTTCATCGGCTGCAATAACCTGAAAACCAGAAGATTTTAAATATTTTATGGTGTTAAGATGATTAAAAGTTCGACAAACAGGAATTTTTAACAATGCCCCTGCACTTGTTTTAAATGCTTCATCGTTGATGTCAGCAGAGCCTTTTTCAGGAATGATTATGGCATTAATGCCACAAAAAACAGCTGAACGCACAATAGCACCAAAATTTCTGACATCACTGATTCTGTCGAGATATACAAAAACTGGATTAATACCTTTTTCAAAAAATACCTGAGTCAGATTTTCAATGTTTTCAAATGCAATGGGCGATAATAGGCCTACAATACCCTGATGAACAACTTTTGTCATCCTTGACAATTTTTCTTTTGGCACAAATACAACAGGAATATGCTGAATTCTGCAATGTTTTTCAATTTCACGGATGTTATCGCTTTTTAAATCTCTCTGAATAAATACCTTTCTGAACTCTTTTTGTGATGAAAGTGCTTCCTGCATGGCATGTATCCCTGCAACCAACCATTTTTTGTCAAATGTTTTATTTACCAGCATCAAGATTTTTTATTCAAATTTGATATACAAAATTGATCATTTATTTGTGAATTAAAGAATGCTTTTTCAACATGAGGCTTGCCATCATCAGTGATACACATGGAATTATTGATTCAGACTTTGAAAGCAACCTTTCTTATTGTGATCAGGTACTTCATGCCGGAGATATTGGAACTTTGGATTTATTTAAAAAACTTGAAGGTATAAATCCTATATATGCTGTTTATGGCAATATTGATGGACATGAATTGAGGTGTTTTATCCCCAGAAAGCAGATATTTATTCTTGAAGGCGTTAAATTCTACATGACACATATTGGGGGGTATCCTGGCAAATATGCAAAAGGAGTTAAAGATGATTTATTGCAATATCGACCTGATGTTTTTGTCAGTGGGCACTCTCATATTCTGAAAATTATGCCTGACAAACAGTTGAATTTATTGCATATCAATCCGGGTGCTACCGGAAATTATGGATTTCATAAAGTAAAGACTATGATTGTTGTTGAAATTGTAGAATCAAAAATTATTGATATTAAAGTTATTGAAGGTGCTAAACGAAATGTTATATGATTGATAAAAATAATTCTATTGAAGAATTGGTTAATAAATACCCTGAAAGTATCAGTTTTCTTTCAGAGCATGGTATTAGGTGCATCAGATGTGGAGAACCTATTTGGGGTACTATTGAAACAGCAGCAAAGGAAAAAGGTTTTTCTATTGAAATGATTGATGAATTGGTGAAAAAATTAAATGAATATATAAAACAATAGTCAATGAAAAAGACAGCTTTAATGATGTTATTTGTCCCTTTTTATATTTTTGGACAGCAACCCGAAATATCAGGTTCATGGTCAGGTACACTTGATGTAATGGGAAATAAACTTCGGATAGTTTTTAATATTACACATGAAGAACAAAAATATCATTCCACAATGGATAGCCCTGACCAGTTTGTTACAGGAATTGAAATGGACTCTACTTTTTTCGATGGGAAATTTCTTATAATCAGTTCAAAAAACCTGAATGCAATATTTAAAGGTAATTTGAATGATAGTATGACAGCTTTTAGTGGTAACTGGCAACAGTCAGGCTTAAGTTTTCCTCTTGATATCAGAAAAACAAATGCTAAAATTACAATTAACCGGCCACAGAATCCCCTTAAACCTTATCCTTATATTGAAAAAGAAGTAGAATTTATTAATCAAAAAGCAGGAATAAAACTGGCTGGCACATTCACTTATCCTGAACAGAAAGAAGCCTTTCCTGCAATCGTAATGATTAGTGGTTCAGGCCCTCAAAACAGGGATGAGGAGGTTTTTGGTCATAAACCATTTTGGGTGATTGCAGATTATTTAACAAGGAATGGCTTTGGTGTTCTTCGATTTGATGACAGGGGAGTAGGAGCTTCTGAAGGTGATTTTAGCAATGCTACTTCTGAAGATTTTGCTACTGATGTAGAAGCTGCTGTCAGATTCTTAAAATCTCAGAAAAATGTAATTAAAGACAGAATAGGGTTGATTGGACATAGCGAAGGAGGACTGATTGCACCGATGGTTGCTGCTAAAGACACTGAAATTTATTTTATTATTTTAATGGCAGGGCCAGGAACCAGTGGCAAGGAAATACTTATTGATCAAACTGCATTGATTATGCAATCACAGGGCTATCATGAAGATGTAATTGCAAAAGCTGTGAAAGAAAATACACGTATTTATAACATGATTATGAAGTCGAAAAATATTGATAAGACTAAAAAGAAACTTGAAAAAATTATTTTCAAAAGCATGATTGAAGAATCTCCTGAAACAATAGACCAATTATCACTTGAAGCTAAAGCAAAAAATCAGTCAGATGCTATTTGTTCGCCCTGGTTTCGTTTTTTTTTAAGTTATAATCCTAAAGAAACTTTACAAAAAGTAAAGTGCCATGTGCTGGCCATCAATGGAAGTCTTGATGTTCAGGTTCCTGCACAAAAAAATACAGATGCTATTATTGAAACCCTTGCAGATGCTGGTAATTACAACGCTGAACGGATAATTTTTAAAAACCTGAATCATTTATTCCAGACAGCAACAACTGGTTCACTTCAGGAATACGGTCAAATTGAAGAGACAATAGCTCCGCAGGTGCTTGAGTCAATGAAAGAGTGGATTGTCAAATTGTTTAAATAAAAATGCTATTTGTATGATTGTGAGAATGAAATGAGTGTTACTTGTTATTAAAAGATTTTTTCAGCAAAAGTATTAATAACTTCAATAACAATTAACCATATAACAATCCATTCCAAAGCTTCGCCTTTTTTGTGAAAAGTTATACTGGTGAATAAATCAAGATTTTCTTTAATTCTATTGATATTCTCCTGAATTATTTGTGTACGGCTATGAATTTTGAAAATTTCTTTTAACTCTTGATCAATTTTGTTAAGATAGTCGTTGTTCCATGCGTTTGGTGGGCTTTCAAGAATGTAAAGATTATTTGAAATCCTGTTATTAATGCTTAATGCTTTACCAATAAACTTTTTCAGGTTTGACCAACTTATTTTAAAATTACCAAATTTTTCAAGACTTGAAGTGTAAAGTTGAATATTATCTAATAGTTTATCAGTTTGTTTTCTATAATAGGTAAGTGTTGTTGACTGTGATAAGTTGAGCATAAACAATTTCGCTGATTCAAAATCAAATTCGTTAACAATTGATTTATAATAACCAACTTCAGTAATTTCCGAATCAAATAAAACTTGATATACTTCTCCTATTCTTTCGCTTAGAGGGTTGGTGCTCAAGGGTATCAACTGTTGCAACAACAAGTTTATTTCATCTTCATTATAATCCCAGAAACACACAACACCATAATTGAACAAATATATATACTGGTTTTTTTCATTACCAAAAAGGATTTCGCTGCTGGTAGATTTTAATACTCTGCCTTTAAATCCTTGTTTAAAATTTTCTATATTGTTGCTTTCACTAATTTGGTATGCTATTAATTTCATAGAATTTGAATTAAGTATAACAGTTTTGAATTATTTTTTGAATTAACTTTTTATAATAAATTTAATGACAGTTGTATGATTGTCATTATGATACCTACAAAAATAAAAGCCTTTTGGAAGGTTTATAGGAATTATATTTAACCCTTTTATTATATCGTAACTTTCAGTTACTATTTTACCTGAAGGATCAAAAATTTGAATAAATGCTTGATTGGACTCAGTTTTTTGATTAATAAATATGTTGTTTTCATAATACCAGACAGAATTTTCAGCATCATCAGATAAATTTGCAGAATTGCTGCTGTTGAAAACTTGAGATATTTTATTAAAAATCAAGAGAAAACGTCCTGGATTGTCGCTCATTAAAGCGTTTACTTCGACCTTTGAATTTATCCGAAGATCATACATCGTGTTATCTTGTTTGTCAAAAAGATATACTTCTAGAAGAGGATTAATTTTTTCCAGGTTAAAACTTAGTTTACAAATGCCATCAGAACCTGGTTTTAAAAACATCGGAATGATAGTGTTTTGATTAAGTTCTTCAAGGGAGTTAATTGCAAGTTCCTTTGAATCTTCACTAATCGTATAAAGCTGTGGTATTGAAACATTACTATGAAAAATTTTTAATGCATCATATTTAGAGTCAAAATTATTTGTAGCATTATGCTTAAAACAAATGGTTGCTTCATTTGAAAATCCATTCTGAATAGCTGATATAGTTATGATTTCGGTTTCGTCAACAGACCTGAAATAGGGTGCTGTAGATTGGCACTTTGCTTCATTTTTGATGGTTATCGACCCACCTGATGCGTTATTACATTTTACCCAGAATGCCTGTGTAGCAGGAATATATTTAGTTCCTCCACGGTTACCAACACCACTCACATATTCCATATAATCACCTTGTCCGTTATTTAATGCAGGATCCCAAATGTAGATTGCATTATCAATATTTGTTTTAACCCAACCAGCACTATTGTCCCAGTCAACAGTACATGGATATGGGTTACCGATAAAATTGTATCCATCATTATTTTTTGTTAGCATCATGCTGATTTGCCCTGTATTGTATTTGCCTTCAAATACTACAGTTTTATTACCATTTTTAAAAAAAGCATCGTAACCAGTCATAATATCAAGCTGCTGATTGTTTGTGACAATTGCCCAGTTATGCAATGTCTCATTGTAGTTGTACAGTGCACCTCCCCAAAAATGGTTTGAACTATTAGAGGTGGCAACGGTTGGTGTAGAAACATAATGCCATCCACCCTGTGGAATATACCTTTCAAATTTATAAACTCCTGAACCCAGAAGTTTTGATGCTGAACCTGCATCAATTAACATGGCAGTTCGTGAAGTGTTGGTTTTTAAGGTAAAAGTACCATTGTTTGTAAAATTATTGTAAACTTTAATCAAATTGGTAGGGCTGACATCTACTTTAGCATTATTGTCAATGTTCAAATTGTAAAAATGTGTAGCCAGACCTGAAATCGTTTTTGTAGCATAACCATAAAATGTAACTTCTCCGGCTGTTGTAGTTGAGTCAAATAGTTGGCCTCCTGTAGCGGAATTGGTCAAATTTCCTTTAATAAATATTTTTCCTGAAGATGTAATATCTCCATCATAGGTGCTGGTTTGGTTGGTGAAATCAAGACTGTCGAGGACTAAGGCAATTCCGCTACTGAGGCTTAAATGACAGCCATTGTTAATAAACTGGCAATAAAGTTGGGTTGGCAAAAGTATACTGAGTATCAGAACTATTTTGCTATATCTATTTATCTTTTTCATGGCTAATATTTTATATGATTAAAGGATTCTGAGAAAATCACATTCTAATAAGTACTTGTAAACCACTGAACATCCTGAAAAGTAACATTGCAACTGGCATTTGCGGTTACATAAAGTTCGAAATAGTCGTTTAATGTTACTCCACTGATATAAATGACTGTTGAAAACTGCATTGGAACATTAGCACTTGATGGTTTTAGATCACATTCTCCATATCGTGTACTTGTAACACCATTTTTTACTATGCCAATCGATATTATTCTGGATGCACTACTTACTGAAATATTGCCTGTGATAACAAAGAATCCATACATTGTATTACTTGGCTGATAAATAATCTTATTGTTAACAATTTGAAATTTAGTTGTTAATGCTGATGTATTTGTCCAATTGGCTTTATACCAGGTATTGGCACAAGATACTGTTGTAGCAGTTGTATTATTTCTGACATTAATTTTACATTTCGGATTCTGGTCTTCAATACCTGAGTTGTTCATAATTTTAATATTGGCATCACGACCATCTGCACGGGTGAAGTCATAACCAACAAAGAATTTTCCAGTATAATTCCATGTATTGTTAGTAAAATAAAAATCACTGAAACTGAATGTTGAAGGTCTGTAAATTACTGCACTATCGTTGCCTGTGGAATTGTAAAAACCACAATTCATAACAGATGAAACTACCCCTGAACCATTATAAAATTCTATTCCTCTGGAGCATCCGATAAAGTCAACCTCAGAAATTTTAAATATTAATCCTGATTGGCTGCCTGTAAATTGTATAGCTGCATAACTGATATCTGAAAAGTCAGTTTCAAATATCCAGAGTTCAGCATCTGTTGAATCAAGAATACTTTTATAAAATGTTGAAAAAGTACAGTCTTTCACTTCATTATAGGTGCCGCTACCGACAAACCGTATGGCATCTTCGCCACTATTGCTGCCATAATTGATCAGAGTAGAACCATCAAAGCTGAGCATTTTAAAATAACATTCTGACAAGCAACGGAACATTGGTTTATTTGTAAGACCACTTGAAGCTTCAATTGATGCATTACCATATGCAGTACCTTCTATTGTTAATGAGTAAGGCAGATTGATTGTTATGGTGGAGCTGACAGGAAAACTTCCACCTGACAACCTGACGACTGATGGCGCTTCCATGTGTTCATTTAAAAATGAAATTATTTCTTCGATTGTAGTCCAGCTTCCGTCAGGACTAACATCATAAATATAATCTGTCTGTGCACTTTTTGTCTGTAAATACCACTCTTCATTATATGCAATATAGGTCTTTGCTCTCCAGCGATAAATGAAATTGTCATTTTTGTCATCAATTTGGGTGTTTACCCCATTTACCGTAATGAGATCATCAGCATTACCTACGTTTTTTACAGTTATCGTCAATCCATTATCATCTGTTGTTATTTCTGGCAGGCTAATGGTGATATCGTTTGTTGCAAGTATGAAAGTTTCAGTTTTTGACAATGTACAACTGGTGCTTTTTTCAACAGGATTAACTGTATAATTCCCCGTTGCTACATTTTTCCAGATTGAACTTGTGTAATAGTAAAAACCTTTAATTTCATCTGTCTGATAAACCAAAAGACCTTCTCCAGGACTTGAGATTGCTGTCCTTTGAGCCTGAGTCATTCTTGGTACTAATAATCCTTTTGATGTCGATTTCAGCTCCAATATAGAACTGCTATTTGGCGTAAAAGAGGTACCATCGTCAGAAATGCCTGCATTTTGAGCATTCATATTTGTAATGGTTAAAATTGATACAATGATCAGGACTAATGTTTGTAATACATTTTTCATGGCTGTTAGATTTAAAATTCGATACAAAACTATTCTTTGACGTTTAGGTTTTGCAACTTTTTTTTTTGATAAAACTGCAAAATATATTAAAATACAATGGTTTTTAGATAAATTTTTTTTATAAAAGTTTTATTATATGCCTGATTTATATTGAATATTGTTCTGTCAATAAATCGATTTTCTGATTTATTTAGGATGCTTTTTTGATAAAATTATTTTTTTTGGCGTACTGATTTACTACTTAACTTTAATTTTGTTCCAATAATTATCACTTCAATGGATTTGTTATACATCATTTGGAATGTTTCACCTGAAATATTTCCAGGAACATCGGTTCCGGTACGCTGGTATGGGCTGTTTTTCGTTATTGCATTTTATCTTGGCTACATTATCCTTCACCGGATGTTTAAAAAAGAACATGTTGACATAAAATTGCTCGATTCTCTTACAATGTATATGTTGATTGCTACTATCTTAGGTGCCAGACTGGGGCATTGTTTATTTTATGAACCAGAATATTATTTAAAGAATCCTATTGAGATTTTATATGTATGGCAAGGTGGACTTGCCAGTCATGGCGCTGCCATTACAATTATTATTGCTTTAATATTATTTGTAAGAAAATATAAAGAAATCAATTTCTTTTGGTTGATCGACCGTATTGTTATTGTAGTGGCATTGGCAGGGTTCTGGATTAGAATGGGAAACCTGATGAATTCTGAAATTATTGGCAAGCAAACCAATTTGCCCTGGGGTTTTGTTTTCTCAAGGTTGGAAGTGCTAGGTATAACTGGTCCTCATCACCCTTCGCAGATATATGAAGCACTATCATATTTACTAATATTCTTGATTTTACTATGGTTTTATATTAAAAAAAATCGACAGCCAAAGAAAGGGATTATTTTTAGTGTGTTTTTGATAAGTTTGTTCATGGTGCGTTTTCTGATTGAGTTTTTAAAGGAAAATCAAGTGGCATTTGAAAATCAAATGAAATTAAATCTTGGACAATTACTTAGTTTACCTTTTATTGTTTTAGGAATAATACTACTTTTTATATTGAATAAAAAACAGGAATCTATTTAAAATAGATATTTTTTGTTGATGCTGCATAAGCAGCAAAAATCCCATAACCGTTTTTAATGTTATTATATACCTGAACTGGTTCAGAAAATGGATTTTCTTTTGAGTCCCAGTATTTTTGCAATGAGAATTCATAGTTATATTTGGCTGCATTCATACTTTCCAGAACAAATATTAGTGTTTTCCCACTGAAATACCTGTAGTCTTCAAACTTAAAATTCAAATTGTAGGTTTTACCATTTATAATTTTATCATTAAATAACAATCCATTATAGTAGTTTTTTACCAACATAATGTCATCAGACTCAAGATAAACCATTTCTTTATAGATATGAGATTGGTCTGTGCTGTCCCAGTAAAAACAAGTTAATCTGTAATAGTTTAAATCATTGCCATCATCAGTTATTTTAAGTGTTGCTGATGCTTTTAATGTGCCAACACTTTTTTTTAACCAATAATCATAATAAGTTAATGAATCAGTGACTTTCACATTAAGGATATTAAAATCTACTTTCTTTGGTACTGTTTCTTCAGACGATATTGACTCATATTTTGGATGAGTTACTTCAATTTTATATGTGCTTCCAATTTTTGGTGATGATAAATTGTAATAATAGTAACCATCTGGTTGAGCATGTGTAATGGTAGCAAGTAGTTGCATATCTTCATAAATATCTATTTTGGCATCAACAATCAGGCTAAGGTCTGCATTGTCAATGACAGACAAACTTCGGCTAACTTGTATTTTCCAGTTAGAATCTGGTGTAAAATAGCAATTCAGCACCATTGTTGGCTCTTTTATTGGAAAATCAACAATATCTTCAACTTTGGTACATGAACCTGATATGATGAAAATTATTGCAATGATAACTGACAGAGATATGATATTTTTCATAAATTATAGGTTAAAATTTAAACTTAAAGTAGGGATAACAGGAAAAAGACTTACACGAAAGAGAACCCTTTGTCCAAAATCATCATAACCAAAATAGTAATAAAAAGGATTTCTTCTGTTGTATGCATTGTAAATGCTGAAATTCAGGGTTGAATGTATATTTTTTACTTCAAAATTCCAATTAAAGCTAAGATCAAGCCGATGATAAGCTGCCATCCTGAAATCATTTTTCTTATCGAAATATTCAATTTCTTCATAATAGCCGGGGAAATAACTCTCTGTTTGAGAGATAGCCCGCATTATAGGTAGTGTCAATGCATTTCCGGTTCCATAAACCCAAGTCATGCCAATATCAAAATGCTTATTGAATTTGTGTGATAAAACAAACGAAATATCGTTTCTTCTATCATATTTATAAGGATATGCTTCACCAAAATTGATATTTTCAAACTGTCGCATACTCCAGCTAAGCGTGTATCCTATCCATCCGGTTGTATTGCCATTCTTTTTTTCAATAAAAAATTCAGCACCATACGACCATCCTTTTCCACTTTCCACTTTATCCTGCCAGTCGGAACTGGTGTTAAGCCAGGTTGCTCCATCGCGGTATTCAATCAGGTTATTCATGGATTTATAATAACCTTCAATACTGAACGAATATTTGTCTTTAATTGTTGTTGCAACACCAATGGCTGCTTGCTGTGAATTTTGAGGTAAAATTTTGCCAGTTGCAGGAACCCATAAGTCGGTTGGCAGACCTATTGAAGTGTTTGTTAACAAATGAATATATTGCTGCATTTGTACATAAGATGCTTTCAACGACCAATTCTTTGCAAACAGATAGCGTGCTGCAATTCGTGGTTGTGGTTTCCAATAATATTTATTCTCAACAAAAAATGCTGAGGCATGAGCACCTATATTTACTTTAAGATTTTCGGTTACCTTAATATCATCTTCAAAATAAATTGCTCCTTCATGAGCAAACACATCTTTGGCACCTACTGAACTATCAATATCTACAACATTGGTAATATTTACCTTATATACAGATACACCAGGCTTAAATGTGTGATAAATCCAGTTGACACCAAAACGGATAAAATGATTTGGAGAGGGAATATAATCAAAATCAATGCGTCCTGCAATGTCATTAATACCTGAATAATAATTGATAGAATAATACTCCTCCTGTACAAGGCTTCCTTTTTTTGATATATTACTTTCTTCATTCTCAACTTTAAACTGATACATGCTATACGTTAAAGTTGTGTTACTGAATAATTTGGCATTGAACTGATGATTCCATCTGAAAGCAGTTGTAGTGTTTCCCCAACCAAGATTTGCATTTGATTCTTCAGTGTACATCACGCCATTATAAAGATATGAGCGTGGCTTGCTTTTTAAATAAAACTTATCATTTCCGTTATAAACTGAAAAATAAAGGTGATCTTTGGCTGTTAGCCGATGATTGATTTTTGCATTCATATCATAGAAATAATAACCGGCAGTAATCCGCTCATTGGAGTTGGTAGCAAGACGAATTATTGGTTGTGCAATAATATCAACATAAGTTCTGCGTGCACTGATAATAAACGATGTTCTGTCTTTTACGATTGGTCCTTCTACTGTAATTTTTGACGCAATCAAACCTACCGAACCACTTGTATGAAATTTATAAAGGTCTCCTTCTTTCATGGTAATATCAATAACAGATGATAATCTACCACCATATCTGGCAGGAAATCCACCTTTTATCAATTCAACATTTTTTATTGCATCGGCATTAAAAACCGAGAAAAAGCCGAAAAGATGAGAAGCATTATAAACAGGTGTGCCATCAAGCAGAATCAGGTTTTGGTCAGGACCGCCTCCTCTGACATAGATTCCACTACTACCTTCCATTCCTGACTGTACTCCTGGCAATAATTGCAATACTTTTAATACATCAACCTCACCAAACATGGCAGGTATCGATTTGATTTGTGCAATAGGAATATTCACTGTGCTCATCTGCGACATTTCTTCAATCCTTTCAGCTTGTTCTGTTATCACCACTTCTTCAAGATTTACACCCGGGTTCATATTAATGTTAAGCTCTAAATTCGACTTTAAATCAATACTTCTCAACTCTGTTGTATAACCCATATAACTGAAAACAATGGTGTATGTGTCGGCAGGTAAGGTGATGCTATAAAAACCATACTTGTTTGAAGTTGTGCCATGCAACTTGTATTTTTCAAAAATATTGGCACCAATCAATTTTTCCCCACTCTTTTTATCAGATATGTAACCACTGATGGTAAATTTCTGTCCTTTTGTGTTTAAAACAAAAAATGAAAAAAATAGAGTAAAAATAATAAAAGACTTAAGAATTTTTTTGAGCATGATGTAAGTATTACTTAATAAAAAAAGACATTCATAAACCAAATTAGGTTGCGTAGTATAAGGCTGCAAATTTATTGATTATTTTCATTTGAATATTAGAATCATTCAGCAATTTAAATAAACTGGTCTTTGAATTCGGCAGGAACACAAAATTCAAGGTAACACATGTCTGAAAAGTTACAAGCGATAATCTCTCCACCGACTTTTTTTATATTCTCAAGTAAACCATTGTATTTTTCAAAAGTGCAGCTTGCCTTTATGGTTACCATTTCCATGATATTAACAATAAGTGCTGTTTTTAATGCATTTTCTGCAGCATTTCCATATGCTCTTATCAATCCACCTTTTCCTAATAAAACACCTCCGAAATACCTGACTACTGCAATAACAATATTTGTTAGTTCAGCTTTATTGATTTGATTGAGAATCGGGATGCCAGCAGTATGAGCAGGTTCACCATCATCATTTGTGCGTATGAGTGGATTAGAAAAGCCTATTTTATATGCATAACAAACATGATTTGCTTTGAAATGTTCATTTTTTAATTTAAGAATTATCTCTTTTGCTGATTCTTCATTATTTACTTGAGTAGCTATAGCAATAAATTTACTTCCTTTTTCTTTGTATTCACCACTGCTATGCCCATGAATTGTTTTATATGTTAACATACAGCAAAAGTAAGTAAATTTTTATGTTGAAAAAAAAGTAAGATTTTTGCATAATATTCATACTTTTGCACTTTCAAATATGAAGTCTTTTTACCACAATATTATAGTTTTTTCAGTAATACTGGCATTGCTATCTTCTTGCAGCAATTTTCAGAAAATATTAAAAAGTGATGACCAATATCTGAAATATACAACCGCAAAAGAATTGTTTGATAAGGAAGAGTATCAAAAAGCATTGTTATTATTAGAAGATATATTACCTTATTATCGTGTATCAACCGAAGCAGAGTTGGTTGCTTATATGTATGCTTATTGTCACTTTGCTCTTGGAAACAATTTAATAGCAGCTAATAGATTTAAGCTGCTTTATGATACATATCCTTTCGGTAAATATGCAGAACAAAGTCTTTTTAATTTTGCTTATTGTTCTTATATGGAATCGCCTCCCATTTATCTTGACCAAACACCTACAAAAACTGCCATAGAAGCATTTCAGTATTTTATTGACCGCTATCCTGATAGTGATAAGCTTGAGCAATGCAATAAATACATTGATGAGATGTATGACAAACTCGAACAAAAGGATATATCAATTGCACGATTATATTATAAGCTTGAAGATTACCGCTCATCTATCTGGACACTTACAAAAGTTCTTGAAGATTATCCCCTCACCAACGAAAGAGCAGAATTAAGTTACATAGCACTTGACTCATATTATAAATTAGCAATAAACAGTATTGAATTAAAGAAACTTGATCGCCTGCAGGATGCAGTCACCTTTTATCAAAATAATAAAGATAAAATGGAAGGCACAAAATATGCACAGCAGGCTTTAAATATTTTTAAAAATGCCTCTTCACAAATAACAAAGCTTAAAGATAAATCATGAAGAATACAACAGGTATTGAAATAACAACTGTGCCTCGCGATATGAGGAAAATTACTGATATGACAGGTAATTTATATCAAAGCGTTGTCGTTCTCTCAAAGCGTGCACACCAATTGGCTATTGCTGAAAAAACACAGATAACCGAAAAGTTAGCAGAGTTTGCTCCCAGAAATGATTCCTTGGAAGAAATTTTCGATAACAGGGAACAAATGGAAATCTCAGCACACTTTGAAAGACAGCCTAAACCTACTTTGGTAGCAGTAAGTGAATTTTTAAACGGAAAAGTATATTATCGAATCCCGGAAGTTGATACTAATGAAGATCAGGAATGATCAAGGGAAAGAATATATTACTTGGTGTGTGTGGTGGCATAGCAGCATATAAATCTGCATATATTATACGTTTGCTTGTAAAAGCTGGTGCCGGGGTGAAAGTTATTCAAACTCCCGAATCAAAAAATTTTATTGCCCCTCTGACATTTGCCACATTATCAAAAAACTTAGTTTTTTGTGACTCACACAATAAAGATACAGGAGAATGGTACAGCCATATTGAGTTGGCAGAGTGGGCAGATGTTCTATTAATTGCACCAGCTACTGCAAACACTATTGCAAAAATGGTGGCCGGTATTGCTGATAATCTCCTGCTTACAACATATCTTTCGGCCATTTGCCCTGTTGTTGTTGCTCCTGCAATGGATCTTAATATGTATAAACATCCTGCAACAAAAAGCAATATTGAGGTTTTGAAAAATAGAGGCCACTATGTTATTGATGCTCAGGAAGGTGAACTGGCAAGCGGACTATGCGGTGAAGGACGTATGGCCGAACCGGAAGACATTGTTTTTCTGGTAAATAAATTTTTATCCTGATATGTCTGTATCCTTATTTGAAGGGAAAAAAGTACTTATCACAGCAGGCCCTACCTATGAACCTATTGATCCTGTCAGGTTTATTGGAAATCGTTCTTCAGGAAAAATGGGATATGCTATTGCTGAAGAATTATCAAAAAGGGGGGCAGAAGTACTCATAATTTCAGGGCCTGTCAGTGTTAATTGCACAAATTCAGCAATAAAAGTTTATTATGTTGAAACTGCAGAGCAAATGTATCAGGCTTGTATAAAGCATTTTCCAAATTGCAATCTGGCAGTGATGGCTGCTGCGGTAGCTGATTATACTCCTGAGAAGCCTAGTCCTTTAAAAATTAAAAAATCGGATGATTTTCTTGTTATTCAGCTAAAGAAAACAAAAGATATTCTTGCTGCACTTGGTCAAATGAAGAAGAATAACCAGATTTTAGTGGGTTTTAGCCTTGAAACAGACAATGAAATAGAAAATAGCCAGAAAAAAATTAAACAAAAAAAATGCGACATGTTGGTACTGAATTCTTTACAAGATAAAGGGGCAGGTTTTGGTTTTGATACAAATAAAATAACACTGATTGATTCTAAAGGTGATGTTACAGATTATCCACTGAAAAGCAAAACTGAGGTAGCAAAGGATATTGCAAATTACATTGAAAATAGATTTTTTATTAAATGATTATTTGTAAAAAATAAACATTACTAAATAGTAATAACTACTACGATACATTTGTTACAAATCATTTCAATGAAAACCTTATCATAATAAGTGCTTTCTTGTTTATGCTTTAGTTATGCAATGGCTCAGTAAGTTTTTAATGAAAAAATAATTTATTTTTATAACCGTTTACCATTAAAGCCATCTGGCTTGACGAATACATGAAAGTGGAAGAAGAACTTGCAAAAACAACCCTCTTTAAACTATCAAAAGCTAAACAACAACTTATCGATGAACTTAAAATGTATTCTCGCAATATGAAAGCAAGATTTGATGTCAGGAAATAGTTTTTATTTGATAAAGTAATTATAATTCATTTTAAATGACTATAATCTCTTATACTATCAAATGCTTACAACTCAGCACATATTCAGTCACGTCTTCATTTGAATAGCCTACCATTTCATAATCAGCAAATTCCATTCATTACGAACAGTCAAAATCATCAATTAACTCAAAATATTTTAGGCACTTTAAGTACTTTAAGTATTTTAGGCACTTTAAGTACTTTAAGTATTTTAGGCACTTTAAGTACTTCTAAACCTCTCTCGGATCACCTATTAATGGCAGTTTCGCCTGTTTTTCAACATTGATGGTAGCATAGCCGAATTCTTCGGTAACAATGCCTTCCAGTAAATACATCCCGCTGCCACGATAAGGGTATTTTTTTAAAGAATCCGGAAAATGAGTAGTGTCGAAAACTTCTCCATACTGGTCAATAAAAGTTCCGAAATGCATCATTTCGCCTTTGATGGTACGAACAAACTTAATGGTAGCCAGATGTCCGATGGTTTTTACCCTTTTACCATCATAATCTATCAGGTTGTTGGAATGGATTGGTGACCTATATTTAGTTTTCAGCAGGTCAAAATAGGAGAGGGAAACCGGAAACCCCAGTAGTTCAATCTCGTCATAGACATCTTCAATTACATTATATTCGAGTTTTGGGAGCTGATATGTTTTTGTCTCCAGATGAAAGAGCTTCGATTGCTGAATTACAGGTTCTTTTTTGCCGGTAAACAGGTATGCTTCCCACAGAAGTTCTGCTTTGGATTTTCCGGTAAAACGAAATGCTCCGATACGGATTAAAATGCTTAGTTGCTCGGTAGTAATGGAAATTCTTTCGGTAAAATCCTGCAGATTTCTGAATACACCATTGGCTTCACGTTCGGGGGCAATGGCTTTTGCCACAGTTTTTTCAAGATTGGCTACATGTATGAATCCCAGATAGATATGATTTCCGTAAATATTGGTTTTATAATCGCTGTGGTTGACACAGGGCAGTTCAATGATAGCGCCCTGCCGTTTGGCTTCATTCACATATACCCATGTCTGGTAAAATCCGCCAAAATTGTTGATGACCGCCACCATAAACTCCAACGGATAATGGGCTTTCAACCACAGACTTTGAAAACTTTCCACGGCAAAAGAGGCACTGTGAGCCTTGGAAAAAGAATATCCGGCAAAAGATTCGATTTGCCGCCATACTTCGGCAGTAACTTCATCGGGGTAGCCTTTTTCTTTACAGTTGCTGAAGAATTTATCAACGATTCGCTGGAATTCCTTTTTCCCCCTGAACTTTCCGCTCATGGCCCTGCGAAGCACATCCGAATCGGCCAGGTCGAGACCTGCAAAATGATGACAAACCTTCAGGACATCTTCCTGATAAACCATTACACCATAAGTCTCTTTCAGCTGTTGTTCCATCACCGGATGGAGATATTTGAATTTTCCGGGATTGTGAAAGCGCCATATATATTCCCGCATCAT
>Ga0172368_10000486_pt1 | contig 56261 bp, 51 predicted proteins | sample Lak11m_FD_114540 | JGI IMG/M metagenome (GOLD analysis project Ga0172368, IMG submission 114540) | Freshwater microbial communities from Kabuno Bay, South-Kivu, Congo - kab_022012_11m | ecosystem: Environmental > Aquatic > Freshwater > Lake | place: Democratic Republic of the Congo: South-Kivu... | reverse complement strand
TTTTGCCAATCCCTGTATTGCTAACAGGGCAATAGCGTGATAAATTTTTGGAACCACGAAAGTGGCCGCCTGCTTGTCCAAATTGATAGGAGGTCAGTCATGAGTACCCCAATGCATTGTCCTGGATTCGAGGCCAACAAGAATTTGACGTCCCTCACGTGCAAATGCCCTAACTGCGGCAAAGAGGTGGAAATCTTTTCTGACGAATTCGATCGTCCTCACGTGTGCAAAGGGTGCAAGCAGCCGATAGATTTTTCCCAGTGCAAAATAGAAGAGTTTTCTGCGAAGTAACATGATGGGTTAGCGCCAGTGCGCGCTTATGCTTCCTATTTCCTGAGAGCAGTGGGCCTGTTGTGGAGGCAGTGGAAAGATTCACAATAGGCGGGACTCTATGTAATTTGTCTCTTTGATCTCAGATGGGGTCAGGATTGCAGGCGCGAGGACGACTTGAAAGTGTCGTAGGGGCGATAAGCCACCGCTTGCGACAAACACCATAACTACCTATAGCTCGTTTACAATAGACACGAAGGTGTCGCCGCGGTGAAATTCGTTTTGAAACATTCCGAAGGAGGCGCACGCAGGCGAGAGGAGGACGACATCCCCTGGCTGAGCTTCTGCGAGGAGTTGTAGGACTGCATCTCTTAAGTTGTCGAAGGATCCGACTATCTTGCCTTCGGCGCCATTTGCGACCAGTCCTTCACGAATGGGGTTTGTTCCGTCGCCTTTGAGCAGGGCTATTCTGTAAGTCTTGGATGCAGCGGCCTCCACAAATGGCGCAGGATCAAGTTTCTTATCCGCTCCTCCTGCAATAAGGAAAACCCTCTGATTGCCCATGGCCTCCAACGCCGCGCATCCGGCGACCGGTGTGGTGCTGGTGGCATCGTTAATAAAGGTGACGCCGTTTTTGACAGCGATGGTTTGGAGGCGGTGTTCGACGCCTGGAAATTGTTCCGTCGCTTCTCTAACGGCTTCCATTTCCACGCCGAGCTTTGTGCACAGGCTGAGGGCACCGGCGACATTTGAACGATTGTGTAGGCCAGGTAGTTTTATCCTCCAATCATTGGGTACATCTCGGACAGAAAACAAGTCTCTGCCGGCAGGCGCCTCTTTAAACAGGGTAGCACACTCTGGTTGATCCCCATTGAATACACAGAAGTCTCGACCTTGTTGGTAGCAGTAGATTGCTTTCTTGTCGAATACATAATCATTCATGGAGCCATATCGGTTGAGATGATCAGGATAGATATTGGTAAACACCGAGGCGGTTGGAGAGATCTTTGCTTCGTGGAAACCCTGAAGCTGCCAACTGGAAAGTTCAAGGACCACGGTGTCCTTATCGCTTACTGCGTCGAGCAAGGGTAGAGTGGCGCATCCTTTTATATTTCCGGCGAGGCGTACACCCGGTCTAACTCTGGACAGGATGCGATGAATCAACGTCGTCGTCGTCGTCTTACCCCTGGTGCCAGTTATGCCAATTACCGTACCTCCAAATAGTTTGGAGAAGAGGCTTTCGTCCATCTCGACCGGCACCCCGTTCTCTGCCGCTTGTCTTAAATACCTTGACGTTGGAGGGACGTCGGCGTTTCTCAGGATCATATCCGCCTTGGTGAAATCGACTTGGTCATGACCACCCAACTTAAGTTCTATTTCAAGTCCTTTCAGCCGCTCCACTGACAGGGCAAGCTCCTCTTCAGTTTTCAGGTCTGTGACCGTGACAATCGCCCCATGTCGGGCCAAGAAAATAGTGTCGGCTAGACCTCGACCAAGAAGGCCTAGCCCCATTACAATGACGCGTTTTCCTTTGAAGAATGTTTGGCTGTCGATCATGAGACCTCTATTGTCTTTGCTTGGTGCTACAGGAGCTCCTCGGCTGGTTTTGTCCCCTGATCATAGTTTGTCAGCACGACAGAAGCACCTACAATTCAGAGAGTATGATCGGACCATTTTCAGTCACGGCTATAGAGTGCTCAAAGTGTGCAGACAGTTTGCCGTCTGCAGTGACGACTGTCCATCCGTCGCTCAAGAGTTTTAGCTTCCAGGATCCTTCGTTAACCATGGGCTCTAGGGCAAGCGTCATGCCCACCTCTAATCGGGGATTGGGACCCACACCAGTATAGTTTGGAATCTGAGGGGGTTCATGCATCTTTCTACCTACCCCGTGGCCAACGAAGTCCCTCACCACGGAAAACCCGTTGGATTCGACATGTTGCTGAACGGCTGCAGATATGTCCTGCAATCGATTGCCTGCGCAAGCCTTTTGGATCCCTTTGTAAAGGGATTCACGAGTGACGGAAAGGAGCCGGGCCGCTGTATCGGCTATGCGTCCGACGGGATACGTCTTCGCGGCATCACCGACAAAGCCTTTGTAGATGACGCCAACATCGATTCCTACGATATCGCCCTCTAACAGCACTCGTTTTCCCGGTATGCCGTGGACGATTTCTTCATTGATAGATGAACAAATGGCTGCGGGATACGGTCGTTGGTTTTTCATGCGGTATCCCTTGAAGGCGGCTTTGGCCCCTGCCCGTTTGATCATTTTCTCTGTGATTGTATTGAGTTCACCAGTGGTAGTACCTGGTTGGACCACTTCTTCTAAAAAAGCGAGGATTTCCGCAATTATGAGGTTTGCTTCTCTCATGGTCTGAATCTCTCGCGGAGTCTTGAGTGTTATCATTCCTGTTTTCACAGCGGCCCTACGAAGTTGTCTGATGGCAACGCCCGTTTCCGTACGTTGCGAGCTAATATATCAGATTTTTCTGTCCTTGGCTGAAAGAATTGTCACTTAGTCCATCCTGCGAGGGCAAGAAGTGTGTTATACATGTTATTGAAGCATTTGATAGGGTGAAAAAACGCTATGAATATGAACAAAGTTTCAGATCCGTCGTCACGCCCTGTGGAACGCCAATTTGAATGCAAAGTCTATTATGAAGATACTGATTGTATGGGGGTCGTTTATCACGCGAACTATCTGAAGTACCTCGAGAGGGGAAGGACAGAATACGTGGAAGACAGACTATCCAGCGTAGCTGGGTATCACAATCGGGGTTATTTTTTTATGGTACACAAGATTGAGATTGTCTTTCACAGCCCCGGAAGGCTTGGGGATACACTAGTCGTGCGAACTTGGATTGAAAGCACCACAAAATTTAGGATCGTCGTAAAGCAAATCGTTATCAAGAAGGGGGAACCGCGAGATTACCTGGTCACAGCGACAGTGACATTGGTGGCAGTATCTCCCGATGGTCAACTGCTTGAAATACCGTCGGAATTCCACAGTCTTTAGTAGTAATGGGAACGCAGAATCTCTGTTTAGGCCGGACAGCAGTATGCCTGCTCATATTGTGCTTATGTTTCCCTCCGGAGTACGGGGAGGGCGCCGGTAGTGTAACTCTCTACATCAAGTATCTAAAAGTTTCTGGTTTCCAGACTCAACTTAAACTGATACCGAAAGCCTTGTTTGGGTCGCTACCTGCTGACGCTTTCGGCGACCCGAAAACTAAGAATAAGGTGGAGAGATCTTTTTACGCTAAGACTGACTCTGACGAGTGGGTTTCTCTTGTTGCGTCAGAGCTTGCTAATGGGGTCGATGTCAGCGCCGTTGATGAGCTAACTCGCTTTTATTCTTCTCGGGTCGGCCGTAAATTGGCAACGGCGCAGGAAGCAGCCCTGAATTCGTGGACCCTTCAGCATGCACGGGAAGGATATTCCCGTGTTCCCACTTTGAGTGAAACTCGGCTCAGTCTGTTGAGAAAATTGGTCGAAGACTCAGACATCGAGCGTGCCAATATAGAGGCGGTGGACGCTGTGGTTCAAGGTCTCTTGGAAGGCTACCTAGGGCAGTCAGGGAAGCATGAAATGACAAAGGAAGACATGGAAGAGACTTTGCTGCACAGCAGAAGGCTTGCGCAGGCACGGACGGGAGAACTTTGTCTCGTTTCACTCGCGAATAGTCTGAGCTCGTTTAATGATCAGGAACTAGGTGAGTTGTCCTCTTTTTTTGAGTCAAATGTCAGCCGTCAAGCTCAAACCGTTTATCGAAAGGCGTTGCGGAATGTTCTTCGCGATGCGGGTCACGCACTTGGAGAAGCTATGAGAGAAATTTCAGCCATTCCCTCCGGTGGATCAGCCGCATCTCGATAGATACCAGTTTTGTTATTGTTTAGATCACTCGGATCCTTGCTTGTCATTTTCCGCCCCATTTGATATAATATTTTTAAATATTGACTATTATGGCCGGGGTGCAGATTTATGTCAGGCCTTTGCTTTAAGGGGCTGGCGCGATGGGCCGCCCTGTTGTGTAGTGGATTGGTCATAGGTTTGGGAGTCGCTAACAGCGATGCCGATGCAAGCTTTAGAATTAAAGAAGATTCATTTTCTATATCCAACGCCCCTGGATACTGTTTCGCCATGGTGGCGTTTGCCCGTTGGTATTATCTATCGCGTCAGGGACAACCCTCGCTAAGGAAGGTCCTTTCCCCTGCAGCTCAATTGCGCATCGCCAGAGAATTGCAGGAGTTTTATAGTCAAAACCTTATAAAGCTCCAGGCAGACTATTGCAACGTCCACCATGCAAACCCATCAGAATCCTTTCGGAGATTTCTCTTGGGCCTCTTGAGCGGCGAGCCGCAGATCGTGTTGCTGATGAACCGAGGCTCATCAGGGGGTGCAGCAGTTCTGCATGCTGTGCTGGCGTATGAATGGCTTCCGGAACGTAACGTAGTCAAGGTTTACGATCCCAATTACACAAGGGATGAACGCTTCATAGATTTGGACAAGAAGTGGTACACATCTCTGGATATAACCTACAACGCTATATGCTTTCCGGAGGTACTCAACGCTCATCCAGCATTAGTGAGGCGAATGGAATATCTCTACAGTCGATACGTCCATAGGATTGGGGATCAAAGGCTGGCTGGTCCCATTGTTCGTCCCACAGCTCCGTGGCAACAATCTAATTAGTGTGGAGCTAGGCGACAAGACATGCAATCCAATAAGAGACTTATTGTAGGAGTGAAGGCTGGCGGAGCGACTACTGCAATGTCATGGAAATCCGTAGTACGGAGCTGGACATTATAGATCATTAGGGACTCAGCTCAAGACTTAACATACCGTGGTTGACCCGGTTGCCATAGCCAAACACAAGACTTATCACGAGCATGCTTACCTTAGTTCTCAATGACACCTCGATGGCCCTCTTCTCATTGCGACGAACCGAAGGTGACAAAGCAATCTCAGGTCACATCAACGGAGAAGGGGAGCCTTGTCTAGTTCCCGGTTGCTTCTGAGAACCGCTATATTATGAGTTTCGCGATGGCTTAAGACTTCATCGGAAATAACAGGAAACACTGAGCGGCGCCGAATCCTTCATTATTTTCGTAAGGCTCTAACCTGGTGTGGTCCTCTAGAAACCGAAAGACACTCCAGTCGAGAATCCGGCAACGCTCAGAGTCCATTCATTATTAAGCGTTTGATTATCCTCGGTCCAATTACACACCCGTGCAGAGACTGCAGCCCTGATAGAAACATCTGGATGGACCTCCCATTCGCCAGCAATTTTGAGGAGAGTTGCAAAGCCCCGCGTTATCAAGTGTACGCCTTCAAGTTGTACCGATAGGTCCATTCCGTAGGGAAAAGAGTGTCGCGCTTCCACTCCGAGGACAGGGAATGTGCCGTCGAGCCGGCGTGTATTTGATAAGAGCGCGCCGTCTTTGTTTGCGCCGTTGATGGTGGCGCCAAGACGTACATGGTGCAATCCTATGCGCGGCGCCAAGTAAGATGAGGCAAGGGTGAAGGCCTTGTAACCATAACAAAAACGAAACCAGCCGATGTCCAGACGGGCTTCCAGCGGCGTATCTTGGGTATAGGTTTGTCCTTGAAATACGAACGGGGCTTGAATTCTTCTCTGACTGGTTGGAGATGCCGTGAATAAGTCGGTTTCGACCAGGTGATTCTGGAGGACGGATGCCTTGAGGAATACGGTGGTGGCCTCTGCTTGTTCGATCCCAAAGTTTGAGATATCTACGCGAGATCCGGAGCCCGGGTGACCGCCAGCGGGAACGAGCATGTCCCCATTGGTCCAAACATAGTGCCAATCCATGCCGAAGAGGAACCGGCAGTCGGGAATAAGCCGAAAGGGCTCCTGGGCAGTTACAGTATGAGCGTAAGCGATCAAAAAGAGAGTTGCTGCCGTCAAGGTGAGAGAACGAAGTCTCGAAGGCCTCATGACATTTTTCACCTTTCGCGGAGGAGTCCGTCCCAATGGTCGGGACGGTTTATATAACGTTCCCCCGCAATCGGCAACAAAGAAAATCAAATTGACTAGGCAGAGTCTTTCTTCGGAAGAATGCTGACTGATCCTAGGGTAAGTCTTGGCCGGAGGCTACTCAGGCAGCAGCAGCGTCGTCTTCAATGGGCCAGCGGCCTTGGTTCAACCATCGGACGAGGGATGCGTCTATGGCATCCTCGAACACCTCACAACGCGCCGCTATCTCTTTGAAGGAAAGACCCTGCTTGAGCATGTTGTGAATGTTTTCTGGAGTCATACGGACTCTGGAGCCGTCCATTTTTAGCATAAGTCACTCCTAATTGAGATAATACATATTAAGTTCTCTTTAGTGAGATAAGGTTCCAAAAAAATCCCCGTTCTTCGCCGACCGCGTAACGACGGACGTTTCGGTTGATCTACGTGCCCTTGGCTGCACTCCTATTGTTCATACGTGAATGATGGGGTTTCATACGTTCATGCATCAAACAGAGTGCAATCTGTAAATAAGAAGGCAGAATCTTTTTTATTAATCTTGGGTTTTATGTTTGTCAATAAAAATTTTGAGACAACCGCGCCTTGACAGTAAGTAGATTGAGAATCCTTGTATGGTCAGTAGTCTTGACTTAAGGCTAATCGTAGGCTAAGATGCAGGGGCTAGCCTTGCAATCGCCCGACGGAACTTCCGTATCCTCCTTGCTTGGAGCCATACCCTTTTGTTTGGTCCGTCGGGCTTCTTTTTAAGTTTATTACAAGTTCCCCGTCTGAGGAGGCGGGTACGTGTGGGGAGAGTTGCATTCTAGATCTCTTCTCAGCAGTTTTCGGAAATGGTAGCCAAATATAGCGCTTGACACTGCTTCTCCGAAAGAATCTCTGTGGAAGATGAATGCCTTAATAAGAAGCTTCCAGTAATAAATCTTGCTCTTGCCTTTGTCTAATATTCCTAGATACAAGATTGACTTCAAGAACGCTAAGATGTCGTTTGGATGCAACCTACGCCGACGTGCGGGTTTGTACTCGTTGAGGAACGCCAACACACGATCATAGTATTCCTTCGGGGAATATATATGATTCAGAACTGCTTGGTACCCTTGCCTGACCATCTGAATATCCATTTTCGGAATGAAATTTAGGGAACCATCGCAGTTGTCGCCGGTGCATTCTTGAATCAAGCGACCTTCATCAGCGAGACGCTGGTATAGCCGGGTGCCTGGAATTGCGTTGAGAAGCCCGATCATGGCTTTGACGACCCCGCTGTTCTGAATAAACTGAATTTGTCTTTCAAAAATGTTCGGGGGGTCGTTGTCAAAACCGATAATAAATCCTCCCATGACTTCCATACCATTTCGCTGAATGGTCTTGACCGCTTCCAGCAAATCTATTGATGTATTTTGGTGCTTGCCGCACTCCAGTAGGCATTCTTCCTCTGGAGTTTCCAGGCCGAGAAATACCGAATCAAATCCAGCCGCTGTCATGAGGTGCATAAGTTCCTCATCCTGAGCCAGGTTGACCGAAGCCTCAGTATAAAGAGAAAACGGGAACTTCCGTTGCTCCTGCCAAGGCCTCAATGCCTTAAGCAGGGATTTCACTTTTGCCTTATTTCCTATGAAGTTGTCGTCAACAATAAAAAGGCGTCCGCGCCACCCACGGTCGAATAGTGCCTGGAACTCTTCAATCATCTGCTCGTTGGACTTGACGCGAGGTCTTCTCCCATTTAGGTTCACTATGTCGCAAAACTCGCAGTCAAAGGGACATCCCCTCGAGTATTGCACTGACATGGAGGCATAATTTGACATGTCAATGAGATCCCATCTTGGCAGGGGCGTCCGAGTGATGTCCGGTTTCTCTTCTGTTCGATAGACGTACTGCGGGGCGCCTTGCATAAAATCCCTGAGGAAGAGCGGCATGGTTATCTCAGCTTCGTTTAAGACGAAATGATCGACTTCGTCAAACTTCTCTTCAGAGCTCGAAAAGAGCGGGCCGCCCGCTACAATCTTTTTGCCCATGGCCTTGACTCGGGCAAACGTTTCTCTAACTGACTGTTTCTGCACCACCATGGCTCCAACGAACACTATGTCCGCCCACGAAATGGCCTCATCGGTGAGCGTATCCACATTCATGTCCACCAGCTTGAGTTCCCATTCCCGAGGTAACAATGCAGCCACAGTGAGCAGTCCTAGCGGCACATGAGCTGCTCTCTTCCGAATGAACTTGAGGATATATTTGAAGCTCCAAAATGTATCAGGGATGGTAGGATACACGAGGAGGACTCTCATTTTTGGTCACTACTCCTTTGGGTTGATTTGGTCGATGTGGCCTTAATTACATAGTTGAAAACCTGCATTAGGTCAAGTGGACGGCCCTGGCGTGGCGCGAGTCTGATTGCTCCGAATCCTCACGTACTTTCCTTGATTTTCATTGATTCCCTGACTCAGGTGAATAAAGATATCGCAGGAGAGAAGAATCAGGTTTAATTAGCACGGTAGCTTCGGCCCCCAAGATCTGTTTATAAACGTCCAGATGTCGAATAAACGAATAGAATTCCTTGTCCTTGCTGTAGGCTGCGGCGAAAATACCCGTAGCCTCGGCATCGCCTTCTCCGCGCAATACGGCTGCTTTCCTGTATGCCTCGGCCAGAATAATTTCCCTCTCTTTTTCTGCGTTAGCTCTTATTTCCCTTGCCTGCTCGTCACCCTCAGCCCTATATCGTTTGGCGATTCTCTCTCTTTCCGCTTTCATCCTTGCAAAGACGCTCGCCTGTACCTCTTCTGGTAGATCGACCCGTTTTATGCGGACATCAATAACGGAGATGCCAAATGGCTTGGCTGCCTCTGCTGTCCCCAGGGTTACCTGGGCCATGATCTTCTCTCGTTCTTCTCTGATGAATCCTTTGAAGGTGTGGTTGGCTACTTCTTGGCGCAGCCGAGCGAAGATAATGTCGTTTAGCCGCGCGACGGCCCCTGGTTCGTTGCGAACAGTCTGGTAAAACGTGAGTGGATCTAGGATTTTCCACCTAGACACCGTGTCAACAGTGAGCCGTTTTTTGTCAACGGTCACGTACTCTGCCGGTCTTGCTTCCGCCGGCATAATGCGCTTTTCGAAGACCAGGAGCTCCTGAACGAGGGGATATTTGGCGTAAAGACCCGGTTGCTGAACGATCCTAACCGGCTTTCCGAATTCCAGCACCAACCCTTGCTCCCATTCCTGTATGACAAAGAAGGACTGCGAGGCGATAAATACCGCCAGCACTATTACTCCTATCAATTTACCCATGGTCCGCCTCACTTGCTCGTCGGTTCTGGTTTCGCGCGCTCCTGAAACCCTGTTAATGGCAGAAGCGGTAAGACTTTAGAGTCGTCGCCCTGCATAAGGTATTTCTTGGTGGGTTTGAGAAAGATTTCCGCGCGCTCTAGATATAGTCTCTCTCTCGTTACAGCGGGGGCTTTGCTGTATTCTTCTAGGACTTTCAAGAACTGCTCTGCGTCTCCTTTGGCTCGAATAACCCTTTGAGCCTTGTATGCCTCTGCTTGGAGAATCTCCTGTTGGGCCTGACCCCTGGCCTTTGGAACCACATCCTCTTGAAATCCTTCTGCTTCTTTTATCAGCCGCTCACGATCCTCCCAGGCCCGAACCACGTCGTGAAACGCCTCCTGCACCTGAGCGGGCGGATCAACCACGAGGAGACGCGCCTGGGTGACAAGTAAGCCGGTGTTGTAGTTGTCCAAGAGCTTCTGAAGATAAAGTTCTACTTTCTTCTGTATTTCCATCCGACCCGTTGTCATAGTGTAGTCGATGGTATTCTCCCCCACTACGCCTCTGAGCGCAACTTCTGCAGATACTTTCAGCACATTCTCAGGATTCTGAACACCGAATAGAAATCTTACGGGATCCTGCACCATATACTGCACGAAAAGCTGGACATCTACTATATTCTCATCACCTGTTAGCATGAGAGATTCTGCGGGGACAGCTCGCGTTTTCCCTCCATCGGTCCGAAATCCGACCTCAGCGCGTCTGACTCGAGCAGTATCCACGATGGCATGGGACATGAACGGCTTGGGCAGGCGGTACCGTAAGCCTGGTTCGACCAAAGAGTTGACCTTGCCAAATAAGAGCACCACACCTTTTTCCCCCGGTCCCACCATGAATAAGCCCGAGGCGAAGTAGATGATAAGAATTAGAACGATGATGAGCCAGGCCCCCCACCCCCTGATGATCCTATCTGCTAAGGCCTTTATGTCTTGCACGCCCTTTTGAAGTTCTTCAACAGGGTTCTTCTCTTGTCTCGGCCTAAACTGGTCCATTGTTCCTCCGTTGGCATGAATGTCTTTCTTTATACCGACCAAGATATTGTTTGTCGAGCAATAGCGAGGAAGCTCTAGAATTCTTCGCTAAAACCTTCAAAGAGATGGTTGTATGATTTTGCTATGTGTAAAAGAGCAATCGCAACAGGAATTCTTATATATTCATTGGTTGCCCACAATATAGACATCTTGGACACTTACCACGAGATTGGTTAGCTTCGCTCACAACGGAGATTCGATGGCTCTGTCGTCATTGCGATGCGCCGAAGGCGACAAAACGATCTCAGCTTACATCACTAGAGCGCCGAAGTCCTTGTAGAATTAGCTTTTACTTTCGAGAGCCTACATAATACTTGATTAGAGACGATGTGCTGTTGGCGGTTACTCGAACTAAGGCTGCCAAGTGGTTTCCTGCGCCCCTCTAAGACAATCAGACGCCTGTCATTGGAAGAGCAACGTTATCCTTATTCTTTATATTGGCAAAGAAAGAAGAAGAGGCTTGCAGACAATCTGCCAGCCTCTTCTGTTGGGGGGAGAACCATGAAACCTATGGGCTGATGCAGGTAGAGAGGACAGGGCCTCGTGATAATGTCATGTTCTGCCACGCACAGACCCGTGCGTGCCTCTCAACGCCTCCGTCGAGCTTTGATCTTCTCCATCGCTTGTTGGAGCATTTTCGTTGCCCTCTTTTTGCGATCTTCAAGGTCGGACCGCCAGGTCTCCATTTTTTCGATAGCCTCGAGTTCCCATGGCAGCCACTCGTCGCTTCCTTTGGTTCGAATGGACTTTTCCAAAGCTTCCGGGATTGGCGGGTTGCAACATTTCTCGTACTGGTTTTCGATCCTTCGCAACATCTTAAAAAGGCGCTGCATATCACTTTTGGTCAGGGCCGGCTGCTCTTCTTCGTCGCCGAAGATTTCTTTTCCGACAAGCTGTCCATTTTCTTTTTTCAGGGCCTGAATCATTTTCCGTAGGTTGCGATAATTTTCCGTGAAATCTAGTGAATTGAGCGAGGCGCCATCGGAGGTTTGTAACGCACTCTGTGTCATTGCCCACTCCTTCTTACCCAAAAAAAATTGGTGAAAAAACGATGATTCACTCCACCATGAACATCCATAATAAGTAGATGAGACGTACGGGATTTATGACCAGCGTGGTCGGGCGCACGGGGCGCCGATCAAGGCTTGCAAGGCGGTCACCAGCCTTGAGGGGCGTCCTATCACCCCGCGCGAACGGAGTCAAGAATTATTGTTAACTCAAAACTAATATAATGCGAAAAATATGTGGGAGCGTTGGCTTATTGGTAGGCTGATCTGGGTGTTTGTTTGCAGGAGACGCGATTAAATCGCGCTTTTTGTCGGCCGCGAGATAATCGCGAGCCACAAAGCGCGGGGGTCTCTGGACCGAGCCTGAAGACCTACCTCGACTTAATTAGCTCGCCGATAGATAATCCCGGTACTGAAATTGTCTTCAAGAACCGTCTCGAAAGCCTTTCGCCTATTAGTTGGATCGTAGGTGGGCGGCAGCGGATGAACCCATTGCTTTAAGTTACTCCACGTCTTGAACGCTTTGTCGAATGTTACGCAGCTAGTGTATATGTGAAAGAAGGCAAAGCCAGGAGTTTTGACTCCTTCCCTCAGCGCCAAAGCCATGCCGTTTGGGTCGCCGGCAAAAAGTCGGGCCACGAATGACGCCTCATACGTAAGCGCTAGAAGTGTTGCATTGAGGGGTTTTTCGGAAGTGCCACCCGGGCTGGCTTTTGTTATGGTGCCCGGGCGGCTGCTGGGAGAAGGCTGACCTTTGGTCAATCCGTAGATGGAGTTGTCGAAAAGCAGGTAATTGACGTCGATATCTCGCCTCGCCACGTGAGGTAAGTGCCCGCCGCCGATGGCGAGTCCGTCTCCATCTCCGCCAATTGCGAATACGGTCAAATCAGGATTGGCCAATTTGACTCCCGTGGCCACCGGCAGGGTTCGCCCATGGACCGTGTGAAGCCCATAGGTGTGGGAGAAGAACGGGTAGCGACCTGCGCAACCTATACCGGACACCACAACTATTTGATGATGAGGGAGTTTAAGCTGGTCTATACACTTGTTCAGTCCTTGGTGAATACCGAAATAACCGCAGCCCGGGCACCACGTTGGGAGGGCCTCTGACCGAGCATTTAATGCGCAGGATTGAGCTATGTCCCGTACGCGCTTGGCGAGAACATGACCTGGCGTTTTCATATATCTCCTCTATCAATCAAGTCTTCAATTTTCCGTATGATCAACGAGGGCGGGAAGGGACTCCCCGTTACGAGATTGAGTCGTACCACAGAGCCGTGGTGCAAGTGGCCAATGAGATTTGCTAGCTGACCTTCGTAATTGAGTTCAGGAATGAGAGTCTTGTTGCAACGTTCCATGAATTCCTGGATCAGCGATGCGTGGAGGGGGGAGAGAGAGGTAATTTTTAGCGCTCCAACGCGACAACCTTTCTCACGCACTGCACGGACAGCCTCGAGGACAGAGCCGAAGGTGGATCCCCACCCTATTACACCTACGTCGAGGCGATCCTCGACAAAGAAAACCTCAGGCTTGGGAAGATCTACTAGGGCCCCGGCTATTTTTTTATGCCGTTTTTCGCTCATCGCGGTATGTACTTCTGGCGAGTAGTCAGGAGAACCTTTTTCGGTGTGTTCCAACCCGGTTGCTGTGAAGATGTATCCCTCCATGCCCGGCAAGGCCCTCGGGGATATTCCTGATTCAGTGATTTGGTATCGCTTATAGTTTCCCCCTTCTGATCCCGTGGGAGAAACGTTTGCATTGCGTGTCTCTGCTTCAGATGCCAGGGGCATCACGAGGTTTTCCACACGGTTGTCCAGGTAGAAATCGGTGAGGACGATGACCGGCGTTTGATACTTTTCAGCAAGCTGAAAGCTCTTGATTGTATAATGGTAGCATTCGGAGACATTTGTAGGAGCTATGACAATCCTGGCAGAATCGCCCGGACCGCCGAACACAGCGGCATGCAAGTCCGACTGTTCTGTCTTGGTCGGCAGACCTGTTGCTGGTCCACCCCGCTGAGCGTCAATGATCACAGCCGGAATCTCAGCCATAACGCCATGGGTTATGAGTTCTGTCATGAGGGAGAAGCCAGGGCCAGAGGTGGCTGTCATTGACCGCGCGCCAGCGTAAAAACTTCCTAACACCGCTCCGATAGATGAGATTTCATCTTCCATCTGTACAACACGACCGCCTTGTTTCGGCAGGGTCGACGCGAGGAACTCCATGATCGGTGTAGCTGGCGTGATGGGGTAGCCGAAATAGAGCTTTAGTCCAGCGTCGAGAGCGGCCATGCCAATGGCCTGATTACCGGATAGCATCACCATGCGGTCGTTGTGCGGTAGTTCAGGAAACTGAATTGCATCCCCCTTTTTGTCCGAAAATTCTCTCAAAGCATACGTGTAGCCCGCTTCGAAACTTTTTAGGTTACTGCTCAGGATTTTCTCGCCTTTCGTCTTGAACTTACTTTCAACGACAGAGATGAACAGATCAGGACTTACGCCACATATGGCTGCAAATCCCCCCAAGGCGGTTAGATTTCGTCCTCTCGGGGTTCCCGCGGCCTCGGCTGCCAGGTCTGATAGGGGCATCCCGTAAAGCAGTTTATCTGGCGGTAATTCAGCCACAAACGAAGCATCGTGGTGTACGTATGTAGGCGGGTTATTTTCAAAAATGACGACAGATCTAGGGGCCAAAAAGGAGATTCGAGACTTTGCCTCGGTCTCATTTAGCGAGATAAGCACATGGGTGTCTGTTCCCATGGCAACGATCGTTTCACTACCTATACGAGACCGTGTAACGCATCTCCCAAAACCGCGTATTTCGGCGGGGTACGAGTCAAAACCCAGCACGGAAAAGCCGCCCCGCGAGAGCGCTTCGTTTATCATGGCTCCCGCTGCAATGGTTCCATCTCCCGCCATTCCGCACACTTCGACGGTAACATCCACTGTTGGCATGTCAGAACTCCATCCACCACGATGTGTTAACCATGACACCCTCTGCGCAGAAAATGCTTGCCGGGGGGGCTGCAATGCTGATCATCCCTCCGGATAGGTTTTGGGCAGCGATTTTGCCCTGCTCCATAGCGTTTCTATATCCTATTGACACCCAGTAATCTCGCAGTTCAGGGTGATAGATTTGGGCGCAGTCACCCGCGGCGTACACAAGATCGAACCGAGTACGAAGGTTTTCGTCCACGAGAACACCGCGTTCTACATCGAGTCCGGATCGCACAAGAAATTTGACGTTGGGTATGAGACCGTAGAAGGCCCCCACTAGGTTTGAGGCGATGAGTCCGGTGTCGGTGTCAACCTCGATGACATCCTCAGATTTCCTTGTAAGACGCTTAATGCACGACGCCTCGATGATTTCAACACCTTTTCGCGTCAGGCGTTGCTTCACATCATCAGCCAAGTCTCTACTTAACGGGAGAGGCCAGAAAGATTCCTCGTCAAGCATAAACGTTACTCGCTTGCCAGCCGATACAATTGCAGTGGCAAAGGACAGCGAAGTAAGATCTCCGCCCACGATGAGAATCGTTTCGGCTGATTTGAGGCCCTCGATCCATCTTTGAGCATCAGCTGGCGTCTTGAGTGTGAGCAACAATTCTTCGAATATTTGCAAGCGTTCCGGAATACGCTGCCGTCCGCCGCATGCTATGATGAGGGCATCAAAGGGGACTATTTCCTTGTGGGACAGGACCAATTCCCTTTGATCGAGCTTGACTTGTACCACCCTTTGCCCCAACCTAATTCTAATGTTGCATTTTTCGTAAAAGGAGGGAGGGGTCACGAACAGGTCTTCCTTAGAGATGGCGCCTGCGACATATGCTGGCAGAAGATGTGGACGGTAATGGGGAAACGTTTCCTCGCCAATCATCATAATGTCCAGCTCACTGGTTTCTTGGCGGAGCGCCACAGCCGCAGCGTTAGCGGCAGGACCGTTTCCAATGATGACGCAGCGTTCACGAGCCATTAGTTCCTCCGCACGGAATCGTTTGCTGCACTAGTTCTACTTTTGAGACCGAAATGCAATCTACCGGACAGACCCTGACGCATTCACCGCACCGTATGCATCGAGCATTGTCAATGATTACAGCGTTCACATGTCGCCAAATCTTCGTCTCTTCAAACCCGACGACCGCTCCTACCTCATTGAGGACTACGGATTTTACGAGTTTGATGCAGTCGCGGGGGGCTACGTCGATACAGTAGCGACAATAAATGCAGCGGGCCATGTCTATTTCGTAGTGAAGGTAGCACAGATAACACCTTTTTGACTCTTCGCGGGTTTGTTCGGGGGAGAAACCTTGGTCGACTTCGTTGGTGGGAGCGACCATACGGGCTTGAACAGGCATGATAGTGGGCATCTCCTCCCGTTGGATATAATCCCATGATCGCTCCCTGTCCGTAATGTTTGCGTCTTCAATTTTGACTGCCCACTGCGTTGTTCTGCTGCCCGCGAGGTTTTCGACAATCCGTTGCGCCGCTCTTCTGCCGGATGCTATGGCTTCTATGACTGTGGTAGGACCAGTCGTGTAGTCTCCGGCTCCGTATAAACGAGGTACGCTGGAACGAAATGTTCGAGTATCGATCCGAATTACCCCTCTCCTATCCTTATCTCCTGGACCTGGGAGAGGCTCGGCTCCTTGACCTATGGCAACAATGGCCGTATCGCATGGGACAACAAATTCACTTTGCTGAATGGGAGCTACCTTCCTTTTACCGTTTGGCAGGAGTTCCGTGGGTCTGGTCCGTAAGAATTCAACGGCCTCTAATCGATCAACGCCGATGATCCTGTTGGATGCCATGAGCCCGAGGATCTTAATGCCCTCCCGTTTAGTTTCAAATATCTCCTCGTCTGCGACCCTCAGATCGTGCTCTGTGGCCCTTAAGCAGATGGAGACGTTTGATGCGCCGTAGCGAAGAGCTAGGCGGGCGCAATCAAAGGCCGTAAAGCCTGCTCCGATAACCAGAACATTGTTGCCCAGCGACGGCGCCTTTCCTGATGCTATGTCCATGACGAAGCGCAGACCTGTGTAAACGCCTGGCAGGTCCTCGCCCTGAACTTCGAGAGGTTTTGACACATAGCACCCAGCGGCCATTAGGACGGCATCGTAGGCATGGAGCAGATCATCCAGATAAACGTCTCTTCCGACGCGTACTCCGGTGCGCAACGTCATGCCGTGATCGAGTACCCACTGTATTTCTTTGGCAAGGACATCTCTTGGCAGCCGAAATTCAGGAATGCCATAGCGAAGCATGCCGCCTGCTTCCGAAAGGGCCTCAAGGATTGTAACTTGAAACCCGGCGATTGCTAGATCGTAACCAGCGGCAAGACCGGCCGGACCTGCGCCAATAATGCAGACGTTCTTGCCCTGTGGATTCCGAGTGGGCTGTTTTGGCGCGACTGCTGTATCGCCGAAATCAGCCGCGGACCTTTTGAGGTGACAAATCCCTACGGATTTGCCGAGTTCAGGCTCGCCATGGCGGCACTTTGTTTCGCACGGTCTAGAACAGATTCGGCCGAGTACGCCAGGAAAGAGATTGGCAATTCTGTTGAGATCGTACGAGCGAGCGTTGCGATCCTCGAATAAACATCTGATATATGCAGGTACATTGGTGAAAGCTGGACAAGCATTCTGACAGGGGACGTTGACGCCTATGTAATGCAAGTCAGCCGGATGGGTCGAGTAATATGTTCGGCTAGGTTGAGCGTTTGCTTCGTTATGGGGATACGCGGCCGTCTCTACAGTCTTGTCCATGGATTACACTCCTTCCCATATCACTCTTTCAGAATCTAAAACGCAGAGCCGGCATTTGCGAGTCTCTTTTCTTTTGGGTTGTGGCATCAACTGCGACGCGGTCTCCGGCGAGCAACACATCTGACATAACCTGAACTCTGTCGGTCCCATGGACGCCTACTTTCACGTTTACCGGGACCACAGTGCCGGTCTCGGTGAGTTTCCAGACCCGCTTAGCGCCTTCCGGGAGATCGGTGGGCGGTGGCGAACCATGAGCTTTTGCCGACTCGGGAGGAGAGAATCTAAGGGCCTGTTCAGGCACCATGAGGGCGTCATGTACTTCGTCCAACATAATTCTTACGTTTGCAGTCATACCAGGCCTTAACTTGAGGTCTTTGTTATTGACATCTAGCACCACGTTGTAAGTCACAACGTTTTGTTCAATCTTGGGATCGTTTCTGATCTGATTGATGATTGCCTCAAACTCGAGATCTGGGAATGCCGGTACTGTAAAGACTGCCTTTTGCCCTACCGCTACTCTTCCGATGTCTGCTTCATCGACGTTAGTGTGGACCTGCATGCGCGTAAGGTCCTCGGCTATCTTAAAAAGAACTGGCGTCTGAAAACTTGCGGCAACAGTTTGGCCTACATCTGCTGTACGAGAGGTGACAATCCCACTGACGGGGGCAAGGATGCGAGTGTATTTCAGTTCAAGTTCTGCTTCGTTGAGCCTAGCTTGGAGCTGAGCCAAGCGCGCCCTTTCAACGTTGACCTGCGCTTCGGCTGCATCGGCTTTCGTTTTTGCAGCGTCATACTCGCTTTGGCTTATGGAATGTCTTTCAATCAGCTGCTCTTTTCGCCCCAATGTTCTCATCTCATCTGCCAGTGCGACTTCCGCCTTTATCACGTTGGCTTTGGCGGCTTCGACATCTGCCCGCGCCTGGTTAACGTGGGCTTCAATTCGTTCGGGATCTATGAGGCAGATGAGTTGATCCCTCTTTACTACGGACTCGAAGTCAGCATAAAGTTCCTTTATGGTTCCAGATACTTGAGTACCGACAAGCACTTCGACCAGCGGCTTCAGAGTGCCGGTGGAGTTTATCTCGGCTTTGAGGGTCCCTTTTTTTACAGGCACGGTGATATATTTGGTTTGAACTCCGTTGCTGGAACGGTTGCTGACGATAAAATAGGCGGTAACAATTACGAGAGATGCGATACCAATAATGACGAGCGTTCTTTTCAACGATAACATCTCCTGACTTTTCACAAGGGCCGGACGGCGGATCAGATATGCGGCCATTCCGATTGATTTGTATTCACATAACTAAAAAATGTTCATGGAGCAATGGCAACGGAAGAGGCGAAGGCGCAGCCTGCTTTGGAGAATTGACATAGTGCTTGGTCGTTAGCACGCATTGATCGGAGATCGTTCATCTCCTTCTATCCTACCATCGCGTATGAGTATTCTCCGATCTGTGAAGGATCCGATCTCCCTATCATGAGTCACGATAACAAAAGTGATGTGTTTATCCTCGTTCAGTTGTCTGAACATGTCCATGATCTCACGGCTGGTGCGTGTGTCCAGGTTTCCCGTCGGTTCATCCGCAAGTATAATGTTGGGGTCATTCACGAGCGCTCGCGCGATGGCGACCCTTTGTTGCTGTCCACCGGAAAGTTGGGATGGAAGATGGTTGAATCGGTCTCCTAGGCCCACGAGGCTGAGAGCTTCTTCCGCCTTGTATCTGCGCTCCTTGTTGCCCACACTGCCATAGATGAGAGGCAGTTCCACGTTCTGACAGGCGGTCATGCGGGAAAGCAGATTGAATCCTTGAAAAACAAAACCTATCTTCTTGTTCCTAACCTCTGCCCTCTCGTCGCGGTCAAGATCAGACACATCCATACCATCAAGAAAATACTTGCCCGAAGTCGGGGCGTCGAGGCAGCCTAATATATTCATGAGAGTTGATTTGCCCGAACCGGAAGGGCCCATTATAGCGAGGAATTCACCTGTTGTTATGACGAGTTCTATGTCGCTCAGAGCGCTCACCTGAACGCTTCCCGCTGTATATACTTTGGACAGTTTGTGCATCTCGATAAGGGACATGCCAGTTGTCAAAAAAAGCGCGTTGCTGAGAGTGATTGTCGCAGCGTTTCTAGCTTCGGGCCGTGCACGAGGCGCGGCGCCAGACGGAAGAGAGAGGTCGTGAATGATGCCATTTGTGTAGAGAAAAGAGAGCTAAGTGATCTCCTAACGGAGTTTATGCATCCCCGTGGATCTTATCGAGGGAGCTTCGTTTCCAAGGCGATCTTCAATTTTTCTTTTAATTCCGTAAGGTCGGAACTTTTTACGACGTAGTAGTCGGCTGCCACTGCCTTGAGGTCCACCTTGAAACTTGAATAGGCTGAATTGAGTATGACTGGCAGGTCATAGTACTTTTTCCTGAGGCGTTGCAGAAGGTCTAAGCCGCTGTACTCTCGCATCTTTATATCCAGGACAATGCAGTCAGGATGTTCTCTATCCACGACTTCGAGGAGATCCTTCCCATCAGGGAGGGTTATCACTTGATAGCCTTCGTCCTGAAGCTCCATGCTATAGAGCATCCTAATGCCTTCTTCATCATCTACAATGAGTATTTTTGCCATGGTAGGATCCTTGAATGACGCTACGCGCTTCGACTCTATGCTATGCCTTGTAGGCTGATTTCATGTACTTCTACGGGGTGAACAATTCATTTAGTGGGCCACTTTTCTATAAGGTACGGTTTTGCTTTTTCAAACTGCAGGCATTGATCTTCGACAAGTTCTTCCACCTGCTGTGTGTTCATAGCTTCCGTGTCTAACACGAACGAGAGGGTTTTTGCGTAATACAGCGGAATTAGGGACTCAACAAGGGCATCGCGGGGGACAGCGCTGTTTCGATACGCGACGCCAAAATCGAAGAGAATTCGTGCCCAGAGATTGGTGGGAAATTCAAAGTCGCTATCAGGGAGGCTGGCGACCTCTTCAAGTTTGTTGAAATTGGGTTCCTCGACGCACTGTCTGTACATGTCCCAATTTTTTTGGAGGCCTTCCCTCATAGCGGAAGAAAGAGCGGTGGCGTCAATATCCACTGGGGGAGGCACTTGAACTTCTCCTACACCAAAACCGAAGACCGCTGTCGGCCTACTCCATTTCACCTGCTTCCAGTAAGTTTCGAATCGGCACATCAACTCGAAGAGGGTGGCGACCACCTGACTAAACATGCGGGCGATATCGGCAGAGAAATCCCTCACTCTGTGAATTTTTGTCCTGCCCATGAATGACTGAATCACCGCGCCGGGGCTCTTCACAGCGAGGGTTGTCATCCAGAGGTTGATGCCGAACTGACCAACATTTTCGTCCCAATAGTCGCAATCCAGATAGAGTTTTGCTGTCTCCCCAGAAAAACCCACTTCACCACCAATGGGTTGACGTACACGTCTGCCATAAAGCGTCCGGGTCATGGGGTACACAAGATTATTTGTGAAGCTACCATCATATTTGTGGCGGACGTACAGGGGAGCAACGAAATGATAGTCGTCAAACAGAGGTTCACAGAGATTCCGAATCCACTGCGGGGTTATATTTTTGACGTCGGCGTCAAGAACAATTACTGCCTTAGCGGACAGTTCCACGGCCTTTTGGAAAAGACTCCTCAGGTTGTAGCCCTTTCCCACCAGACCCGTCTCAGTGGATAGGGACATTTTTGGGATCTTGGTTTCTGTATCAAAGAAGGCTTGTGTAGTCCCGTCCGGGGACCCATTATCGCAGTTTATGATCACACCGGACTTGTGCGAATAATACTTGGTAAGTCCTATGTCGGCCTGCTTGGTTGGTAGCGATATGGAAGCGGCTTCCTTGTACGACGGGATAGCGACGACAATATCGGCCTTGTTGACGCTCTGCGGGTTGCACTCAGTGAATTTCATAACAGAATGCCTCGAGTATTGATCTTGAGGACTCGGCACATGCATCGGCATTCTACCACAATATGCTCGGTGTTCAACCCTGGGCTGATACGAATGTATGGTTCTGCTGCCGTTGGGAAACGAATAACTTGCAAGAGAAGAGTGGTTGCGATAGAGATCGTGAAGTTTTTGTTGATAGGTTCGAGAATTGTTTGTGGCCTGAGAGGAAAGATACAGCGTGAATCAATCATTGGCTAAATCAGTGGTGGAAGGTCTCATTTTCTCACACGCCGAGCCTCTGACACTGGACACGCTGGAAAGGCTCATCCCTTCGGTTCCTGGAACCGTGTTAGAGGATATACTCCGAGAGATTGAAGAGGAGTATCACGCCAGGGCACGGGGGTTTGTGCTGACACAGGTCGGTGGAGGATACCAGTTCAGGACCCTGCCTGAGGTTGCGCCGTGGATCTTGTCACTGCGGAGCATACGGCCATCAAAGCTGAGTCGAGCGGCGCTGGAAACACTTTCCGTGGTTGCCTATAACCAGCCCATTACGAAGTCGCGGATCGAACAGATCCGTGGAGTAGAGTCATCAAGCGCCCTTAAGAGCCTTTTGGAACGCGATCTTGTTGCGGTGGCGGGAAAATTAGAAGGACCTGGACGACCACTGCTTTATTCGACAACGAATAGGTTTCTCGATGTTTTTGGTCTTAATGCGCTTTCTGAGTTGCCTCCCTTGCCTGACCTGGAAGTGATAGTCGAAGAATGATGATGGCTCTCTGCGGCTCATACTACAGACCCACTTGAGTCCTTCCTATCGAATAATATATGAACCCAAGAGCGAGCATCTTTTTGGGGTCGTAAAGGTTCCGACCGTCGAATATCACAGGTTCTTTGAGGGCCGTCTTTAAGCGCTCAAAGTCGGGATACCTAAACTCGTTCCATTCTGTCACTATTATAAGGGCGTCCTGTCCGTCAACGCAGTCATAATTACTCGTTGCGTATTCTACGGAATCTCCGAGGACGCTAGCTGCTTTTTCCATGGCCACGGGATCAAACACTCGGATCGAGGCGCCGCTGTCTAGTAAAGTCTGCACAACCTCTAGTGACGGGGCGTCTCGTATGTCATCTGTACGAGGCTTAAAACTGAGGCCCCATAGGGCGAATTTCCTCGCTTGAAGCGACTCGGAGCCATAATGTGAGAAGATTTTCTTACAAAAGCGGTCGCGTTGCGTCTTGTTTATCTCTTGTACCGCTTCGAGGAGGCGGAGATTGGCTCCATGCTGTTCTCCGGTGCGAGTCAACGCAGCAACATCTTTCGGGAAACACGACCCGCCGTATCCTAGTCCTGCAAACAGGAATTGGTTGCCGATGCGAGGGTCTGAGCCAATGCCTGCCCTGATCAGTTCGATGTCAGCGCCCACGAGTTCAGCCAGACGAGACAGTTCGTTCATAAAGGATATCTTTGTGGCCAGAAACCCGTTGGCCGCGTATTTAGTCAGCTCTGATGACTCAATGTTCATGATCAACATGGGTTTCCCCGTCCGCACAAAAGGGGAGTATAATTCCTTCAATATCTCCCCTACCCTTACATCGTCAACGCCAATGACAATCCGATCCGGCTTCAGACAGTCCTCGATGGCGTTCCCCTCTTTGAGAAACTCTGGATTCGAAGCTATATCGAAGGGATGGGATGTCGCCTCTCCAATAATCTCTTTAACCTTTCTCGTGGTACCGACTGGTACAGTGCTCTTGGTAACAATAATTTTATAGTTATCCATGGTAGTTGCGATGTTTTGGGCCGCCTCGTAAACCTGGCTCAAATCTGCGCAACCATCGCAGTCCGGAGGCGTCCCCACTGCAATGAAAACGATCAATGACTTTTGTACAGTTTCATCAATTTTGGTGGTAAACGCGAGTCTTCTTTCTGCCAGGTTCCTCTTGATCATTTGATCCAGGCCGGGCTCGTAAATAGGGACGCGACCTTGTCGAAGGGCTTCGATTTTGTCTTCCGCAATGTCCATTATGATGACGTCGTTGCCCATTTCGGCAAAACATGCAGCGGTGACCAAACCTACGTAACCGGCTCCAATTACTCCAACGTGCATGATATCCCAACTCCTTCCAGACAAGACCCTTGAACGCTCGGCGTGGTGAAGCAAGCGTCATTTATGGCATAAATAAACCGGTTAGACCAGAAAAATGTCCTGTTTTCTTGCGTAACATTGGGTCAGGCATAGTAAAGTTGCCGCTTCTCCAGGTCTCGAATACGATCCCTTATCTGGGCGGCCTTCTCAAACTCAAGGTTATGGGCAGCCTGAAACATTTCTTTTGTGAGGCTTTGAATCAGTGCCGGGATGTCTTCAGGTTTGACGCCTGATTCGGAGGGCAGCGGCGCGACTTCCACAGTGACGTAGTCCTTCTCGGCCATAGAGGACAATATGTCCGTGATGTCCTTCCGAATGGTTTCAGGAGTGATGGCATGTTCGACGTTAAATGCGAGTTGAATCTTTCGTCTCCGGTTAGTCTCTTCTATGGCCTTTTTCATAGATTCCGTAAGGTGGTCTCCGTACATGATGACAGTCCCATCCACATTACGGGCGGCTCTCCCTGCAGTCTGTATGAGGGATTTCTCGGATCTGAGAAAGCCCTCTTTGTCGGCGTCCAGGACCGCGACGAGAGAGACTTCCGGAATATCCAACCCTTCCCGGAGGAGATTTATTCCGACGAGCACGTCGAATTCCCCTCGACGCAAGTCCCTAATGATCTCCATTCGCCGTATTGTCTGGATTTCTGAATGCAAATAACGGACTTTCACTCCTAGACTTCCGTAGTATTCTGTCAGGTCTTCAGCCATCTTTTTGGTCAAGGTGGTGACTAGGGCTCTCTGTCCAAGACCGACCCTTCGATTTATTTCGTTTAGAAGGTCATCCACTTGGCCGGTAGCAGGTCGTATTTCTATCACTGGATCCATCAGCCCCGTCGGTCGTATGACCTGCTCTATGATGTGAGGGCGAGACATGTTAAGTTCATAGGGCCCTGGGGTGGCGGAAACGTAAATAATCTGATTCACCAGAGCGTCAAATTCTTCGAAGCGCAAAGGTCTGTTGCCGAGCGCGCTTGGCAGCCGAAAACCAAATTCAACAAGGGTTTGCTTTCGCGCTCGATCGCCTCTGAACATGCCTCCCAGTTGGGGAATGCTCACATGGGACTCGTCGATAAAAAAGAGCGAATCTTTTGGAAAATATTCGAGGAGCGTCGGCGGAGGCTCTCCGGGATTCCTCCCCGTGAGATAGCGTGAATAATTCTCAATTCCGCTACAGTAACCCATTTCTTTCAGCATTTCCACATCGAAGCGCGTCCTCTCCTCAATGCGCTGTGCTTCGATAAATCGGTTTTGTGAACGGAAATATTCGACCCTCTGTTTCATTTCATCCAGAATGCTGTCCGCAGACGCAAGAAGGCGAGATCTTTCCGTCACGTAATGGCTCGCAGGATAAACAGCCACCCGCTCAAGGGATCGCAGGACTTTTCCTCTGAGGGGATCGATCTCATAAATCCCATCCACTTCATCCCCAAAGAACTCAATGCGAATCGCCAGGGTCTCTTCGTAGGCTGGAAATATTTCTAGAATGTCTCCTCGAACCCTGAAAGTTCCTCGATGAAAATCATAATCATTTCGTTCGTATTGGATTTCTACCAACTTTCGGAGCACTTGATCTCTGTCAGACTCCTGTTTCTGAATGAGATGAACGAGCATATTTTGATAGGCTTCAGGGGATCCCAGGCCATAGATGCACGATACCGATGCCACGATGATGACGTCTTTGCGTTCCAGTAGAGACCTGGTTGCAGAATGACGCATTTTATCGATGGCTTCATTGATGCTGGAATCTTTTTCTATGTAAGTGTCCGTTTGAGGAATGTACGCCTCAGGTTGATAATAATCGTAATAGGAGACAAAGTATTCCACTGCATTTTCTGGGAATAGGAGCTTGAATTCATTGAACAACTGTGCGGCCAGAGTCTTGTTGGGGGCGAGGACCAATGTGGTTTTTTCAGTCTGGGCTATGACGTTGGCCATGGTATAGGTCTTCCCAGAACCTGTAACGCCGAGCAGAGTTTGGTGCTTCACCCCCTGTTTTACGTTCTCGACGAGTTGATCGATGGCCTGTGGCTGATCGCCTCGTGGCATAAAGTCTGAAACGAGCTTAAATATACCCATGGACGTTATCTCGGCGACTTATCTATTCACGCACCCCCTCGAGCCTCGGGTAGCCCAAGTCAATCGAGAGAAGGCTTAATAATTTTCAGCGACCGATGCACGTGCCGAATAACCTTTTCGACATTCAAGAAGCCTTGGGGACGGTCGGAAATTATCATTTGAAACATTCTGTCCTTTGAGACGTAGTACTGCACCAACTGCATGATTTTGCGATCATTCTTGTCTTTGAATGAGCACACCAGGTAGCTTTGGGTCCCAGGTATGTCCGGCAAGCGACCTTCCTCGAGGACGGCAGCATCTTTTGAAGTATCGTGGAGGTTTTTCTTGAACGACTCCAACAGCGCTTTTGAATCTATAGGTTTTCTGTTCTGTCGTGGCTCGACCAGAATGGCAATGCGCAGTGACGCGGATGGGTGGGAGAATTTCACTTCGTCATCCGTGACGCGATTACAGCTCATGGATGCAGGATAATCAAAGGAAAATCTTCGTGCTGGATCGACATATTTCTCGTATCCTTGCTGCGCAGCATGCAGCGAGGTATGAGCAAACTCTAATTCCAGCAGCACACCTAGGAGTACAAAGGGTACAATTATTTTCAGTATAGGAATTGCCTGTGATGCGTGCATTAAACGAGGTTACACACTAATATTACCGATCGGATACATCACTTGGCACTCATCGTCAATCGGTTTACGTCGCCGGAATAAGACAGGGCACCTAATTGCCCTGTCTCTTGCTTTACAAATCCTAATGCTATGAGGCTTTTATTCTCCGGGATCCCTTGGCATGTGCTTAGGACGATTTCGGTCCACGACCTCCATATTATTGGGTTCGAATTCGGAGAGGTGCTTATCAATACTAAGATGCATTTACCGCCTTTATTATTAAGTAATTTTCTGCTGACGAATTCGTCCGTTCAGCTCGCGTAATTATCAAACAATTATGCGCTCATGCGGGCCGGTTCTGGCCACACCAACTGAAGGGCATGAGATGGGCAGGATTGTTCACACATTCCGCATCCGACACAAGCTTTACTGTCATACAGACCTGCAATGCTCTCCCCGTCGATGTCGAACATCGTCAGGGCCTGGAACGGGCACACTGCCACACACACCTCGCAGCCGACACAATCCTCTTTCCACACATACGGTTTTGGCCAATCGGATTTCTTAATTCTTGGGGGCTTATTCCCTTTCGGGTCTCTTATTGCCCCATAAGGGCATCCTCGGGCACATACACCGCACTCGATGCAACGACTCGCGTCTATGCTATGAGCTTTTTTCTTTTCGCCCGTGGATGCGCGTGTCGGGCAGGCTCTGGCACATGTCTGGCACCCTTTACACTCCTCCGCTATGATCACATAAGCCATGTCACAGCTCCCTTCGTTCAATGTTTTAATTTGCTGTCGGAAAAACGTTCGCGTCTCGCCGAGAAAGCGGAATATCTGAACCTTACTTCCAAGAGAGGCGTAGTGTCAAGGTGTGCGGATACTTACACGGGTTTCCGTCTGGATACACAGGAGAGAGGCAAGAAGAAGCTACATAACTAGATTTCCGATGGGGGGAGCATGCTCAACCAACCGCGTACAGTTGATGTGGTGCTAAGTAACTTCTTCTCCCCTAGACATACAAAAACACGCTTAAACAGACTCGACCCTCTTAACCGCAGGCACCTTTTCCTTAAGGATTCTTTCTATGCCCATTTTCAATGTCATCTGACTCATTGGGCATCCACCGCACGCGCCTTTGAGTCTGAGTTTGACTATTCCATCCTCGGTCACGTCCACGATTTCTGCATCTCCGCCATCGGCTTGTAGCTGCGGTCTCACCGTGTCGAGTGCAGCCTGGATTTTTTCTCTCATGTTGTCTGCTCCTTTCGGTACACATTTCCGAATCATCGATTGTTGAAAAATCATGATACCATATCACACGGGTATTTTTCCTACAAAAACATTCGACATCGGGATAAAGATTTATGATCAAGTCTTGTTTGAATCCCGTCTCGCGACATGGAGACCGACAATAAAGTGTAATCAGTCTAGCTGGTCTCTTCTCTCCATGAGTTTCCAGAGGTCCATCATCTTAAGCAAGTCATCTGACAAAACTTCGACATTCTCAGGTGCCGAGGAACGATTCTTGATGGCCTTTCGTGCTGATTGCAGAACTAATCTGTTGCAAATATCTTTTATTTCACCTCCTGTGAGTCCTTTGCACTGGCGGCATGCCGCCTCATAGTCCCCGCTAAACTTTATCTTGGGTGTATTCAACCACATTTTGAGCATTTCCATTCTGTCAGAATCAGTCGGTGGGCTTAGCTTAAGTTCGCGGGAAAACTTTCCTGTGGAGCGTAAAACAGTGGGCACTTGCACCGGGGACTGAGCAGTGGCTACCACAACAACGGGTTTGCCGGGGATTGTGGTGCTCATTTCCTTGGCGAGCTGGTTTGCAATCCTTTCGAGCACTTTTGAGTCTGACCATCCACTTGCGCTCAATGTATCAATAGCATCGAGAATGACCAGGGTAGGAGCCATTTGTCGAGCCTGCTTAAAGATTTCTCTGATATTTTTTTCACTTTCGCCCATATATTTTGAGAGCAGTTCCGTTCCCGTCAATTCGATGACATTTAGGCCACTTTCTTTAGCTAGAGATCTTGCCATTAGTGTTTTACCCACACCCGACGGCCCGGTGATGAGCAACCCCGAGACTTTTTCCACTCCAATGCTGGATAAGAAACGATCATGTTTCAGGGGCCATATTACAAGGTCTTTCAGAAAGGATTTCTCGTTATGATAGCCCGCCAAGCAGTCCCAACCACAATCTGTAAGATCCACCTCGAAGATCCGTCCTGAAGCAGGGCGCATGTCTGATAATCCACTCTCGAAATCCTCTTTTTCGACTCTTACAGCATCAAGGAAGTCTTGGGACAGCGTCTGTTCAGTATCTTCTAGACCAGGCAGAACCCTTCGCAAGGCGCGAAATGAGGCCTCGCTGCAAAGGGACTTCAAGTCTGCCCCGACAAAGCCATGGGTTTTCTCAGCTATCTCATCTAAATCCACTCGACCTAACGGCATATCGCGAGTGTGTATGGCTAATATTTGTCTTCGTCCCTCTAGATCTGGTACCCCTATCAGTATCTCACGGTCGAATCTTCCAGGACGCCTTAGGGCTGTATCGAGTGTGTTAGGGAGATTGGTAGCTGCGAGAACTATTACGGAGCCTCGATCTTTGAGTCCATCCATTAAGGCTAAGAGCTGGGCAGTGACACGGCGTTCCACCGCGCCTTCAGTCTCGTCTCTACGAGGCGCAAGGGCATCTATCTCGTCAATGAATATTATGGCTGGCCGATTCTGTTGAGCTTCTTCAAATGCTGCTCTTAGTTTTGCCTCGCTCTCCCCATAGTACTTATCCATGATTTCGGTGCCGATGATACTCTTGAAATAGCATCCGGTCTCACTGGCTACTGCTCGTGCTATCAGTGTCTTACCCGTACCAGAAGGACCGTGAAGGAGTACACCTCTGGGGGGATCGATACCCAGATGATTAAAGATCTCTGGGTGCTCGAGCGGCAACTGAACTACTTCGCGCACCTTCCTTATTGCCTCCTCAAGCCCTCCAACATCAGAAAAAGTCGTATCGCTTTTACTTACATAATCTTGGCCATGCGGATCAATAAATTTGACCGAGGTTGAACTGACGAGTCTGGAAACCTCACGCGGTTCGACTTCGACTATGCGAAGAATTATGTCGTCGCCCAGGTCGGTGGTTAAGTGCAACGCCGAGAGGTCATGGATCACGGCGCCGAGCCTTTTTTCAATGAGGCTCCGCAACTGCACTCGTCCCAAGGATACGCCATCCGGCACTTCCAGTGTGATGCGCCTGCACGGACAGCAAACAGCTTTGCGTAGTTTGACTTGGGCGAACATCGTCAAACCAAGCCGATCCATCGTATCTTGACCCACGGATATCATACGTGAGTCGATCCAAGAATTGGGATGAGCTTTGGCTTGAAGGATACACGACGGCGAGCCCAGAATTTCAACTGGATCACCTTCTGAGAGGTTCAGGAGGTCCATAAACTGTTTGGATATGTAAACCGTTCCACCTGGCTGATGATCCGTCGCCACCTTGGTGATTACAAACATATAGGTCGGGTACGGGTGCAGATGGCAATCGCAGTCTTCCTGTGAATGCCACTCCCCCGGCAGATGATCTTTGCAATGACATTCCATGCCATTTTCCTCTGGTTAAAAAGGCCCGTAGGCCTGAGCTTTTAGCCAAGCTCTTAGGTCGTCGGTAATGCCACACGCCGCGTTGCGACATCCGTAAAACTCTACGGAATCGTCTATAAGGTTCTGTGGGGCCTCGATTTCTTCGATAACCTCGTAATCGTGATGGCTCTGCTTGACTAATACGAGCCTAGGAGGCTTTTTTGTTGCATTGATTTTGAAGTATGCGCTCGCTTCGTTACACGATTTGGCATGATTCAAACCTCGGGACCAATTCGTTCCCCACTCGAGATACCGCGTCACCGCATCAAAGGGGTGGAGGTCCCAATCTATCAACCTGGCAACGTCCTTGTCTTTAATAACTTCTTTAATGCTTTTCATGAGGTTCACCTTAATATAGTTGTTATGCGTGCTGTCTAATGTGTATTGATGCATCAAGTGTGCTAAGGTTGCCAAAATTCCGAAAGACCGATCGGAGTCTCGCAAGAGCTTCGAAGACCCTTGAGACACTTGAACATGGATTGGATTGGCGATTTAGGGGATAATGGCTTAAGCTGGCTCCGGTGTTCGTCCTGATGATAAATTTTGAGACTTCCTGAAGTGGACATGTCAACAGTCTTACAGCAGTTGTTTTATGGTGTCCCTCTTTGCATGTTCACATAATTATGATATAATCAAGCTGTTAGGTCTAATATCTTCTCGTTGGTTCAGGAGGACGTGTCATGCGGCTGACAGCAAAGGCTTTTGTCTTATCTTTTTTCATGATCGTAGCCTGCCAGCAGGCTATCGCCGTTGCCTATGGACAAGACCCTCCCCCTCGGCCGCCAATCGCCCAAGCCTCCCCACATAGCGGAAACAGTACAACCCTATGGGGTGCGATCAAGGAGGCTACGTTTACCGACCGTTGCGCTAATTACTTAGATCGGACTGCGCTTTTCGTAAAAGACATTTTGGATCAATTTGGGCTTTATACCGAAGACAAGAAATGACAAACTAGGTGGTGTTGGACTAATATCCGCATGCAGGCATACACCAATGCCTGTGGCCATTTGTGTCTGCTGACCTAAGGATTGAACCATGAAGTTATTCAAAGCATTTTTTATCACTATCGTTGTTTTTGCCACCGGGGGTGTGTTTGCATCGTCTGGGGACTCGGTGCAACAGTTTTACACAGAAGGATTGCAAGCTCTGAAATCCGGCGATGCGGAAAAGGCCGTGGCTCTGCTTAGCCAAGCCATAGCTTTGAAGAGTCAGGAAGCCTGTTATTATAACGACAGGGGAGTGGCGCATAAGCGCTTGGGAGACTTGGACAAAGCCCTGGTTGATTATACAACGGCAATCCAGATGAGACCTGGCTATACCCACGCCTTGAACAACAGGGGGCTTGTGTACCTGGAACAGGGTAAATACGATCTGGCCATCGCAGACTTCTCAGAGGCATTAAATCGTGGTGAATTGCAATCTAGAATATACACCAACATGGGTCTGGCAAAGGCAAAACAGGGCAATCACCAAGGGGCAATAAAAGATTTTGACAAGGCTTTTTCCTATCAGCCTATGGATCACCGATCGTTCTTATTCATGGCTGAATCCTTGGAAAAGACGGGCGAACTCGAGAAAGCCTTGCGTACATACCAACTTGCGCGGAGTCTATTGAAAGACCCGGAAGCCAAAGCCGTTATTGAGTCGCGTATCCATCAATTAGAAGTGCAGAAAGGACTGCGGCCTATTTATGGTGGTGACATAGCCAATAAACCTCAGAACGCGTCTCAGCCTTTGACAGACGCCCAGGCCCTTTGGTCAAAAAAACCGAGGCCTCAACTCCGAGAGATAGCCCGTGCTCAGCCCTTTCCAGACGCGAGCGTCAGGCGTCAAGAGACAAATCAAACCAGGGAAGCCCTCATAGACTCGTACCACACCTTGGATGAAACAAGCCGAAACAAGGCCATGGGAAAATACTCCGGGCCAGCGCGAGAGATTTATCGTCAGGGACAAGAGTTTGCTACCAAGGCCGACGCAACAAAAGCGCTGATTCGTTTTGAAGACGCCCGGCAACTGGAAAGAAGAAATAAGAATGTTTTCGCAGTGGCTTGGAGTGATATCGAGATAGCACGCCTTCACAAAACCCTGGGAGATTATGTACGCGCTGATGCGTATTTAAGGGATGCTTTAAGGTTGTTTGAAACGCTGAAGGCCCACGATCAAGTCATCTTAACGCTTATCGAACTCGCTGAGACTAACAAGCATCTCATGGAAAAGGAAAAAACGGCGTCTTTCTATCAAATGGCTCGAGACAAAGCCTCTGCTCTTGGCTATGAGGCTTTTGCACAGGAGATTTCTGAGCTGGCCACGGGCAAAAAGGCCAGGTTTGAAAAAAAAAGATCAGCGGAAATCCCTACGCATTCCAGGGACTCTCGTGAGAGCCAACCAGAGGTAAAATCGGCCACCCCACACTCGCCCGATAAGGTAACCGAACCTCGGCCGGTGGAAGGCAAATTAAAGGATCCCGGCGCAGCGTCTTCTATTTCGGCCCAGCGGTCTTCCCTTTCCGGGGCGCCTCGCTCAACCCAAAAGCCCCTAGCTGTGGAAACTAAGGTTCAGCCAGCGTCGGCAAGGAGCGAGCATTCAAGAACTCGAGACGAAAAGCCGCTAATCTTTAGTGGTCCTCAACAAGTTGCCTCAAAGCCTGCGACTCCTGCCGCCAACGAATCACAGAGCATTTCTGGAAAGACCCCATCGTCCGACGGTTCACCTGAAGTTAAAAGAGAAGGTAGCGTTGGTACCCCGGCGAAAAAGCCGGACAAGAGTCAATTGGAATTGCCAGCCCCTCCAGCATCGAGACACAGGGCCCTTGCACAAGAGAGGGGCGTAGTACCCAAGCTTGCGGCCTCTAATGCAAGGTCAAACGGACCAGGTCCGAAGGAACCCTCTCTGCAAGATGACCTGACCCTTCTCCGAGAACTCAGGAAGAGAAGTGATACCCAGAAGATGGTTCCAGTCCTCGAGAGACTAGGTCGGAGGTATTTCGAGACGGGCAATTTTGAAAAATCAGTCCATGCCTACTCCGCGGCCATTGATTTGCGGGAGAAATTTGGCATAACAGATGCGATGGAAGCTATTTTCGAGGCTCGCGCCGCATCGAGAGAGAGCCTTGGGAGTTGGTCCGAAGCGATGGAAGACCTCGCCCGCTCGCTTTATCTGCAGCAAAACGGGGGGAGGCAGCCTGACCGTCATCTTATGGATCGATTAACAAAGGTCAGCAGGGTGCTGGGTATTGAGCGAGATGCCATGATCGCGACGTTTCAATTGTTGTGGAACACTCGCGGCAAGAATGACAGTAATGGAGAATTGCAGGCGTTGTTGACGATTGCAGCCATGTATGATCGGGTCGGTAAATTTTCCCAGGCATTATCGTATTACGACCGAGCTGCCGCATCTGTAACCGCTAATAAAGCGCAGATATTGGAGAAGATGGGAGACGATCGACTCGCTGAACAGCAGTGGACTCAAGCTCTGGAAGCATTGAGGAATCTTGATTATTCTGCATACATCCATATTATGAAGCAGTCCAAAGTCCTCGGCGCTCGGGCAACCCGTTGATGAGGATGACCTGAAAGAGGAAAGGCTGCTGCTGCATGCTGAAGAACTTTTTTACTAGCAACGAATTTGCTACATTTGTCGTCCTTGTAGCTGCAGCTTCACTGGTATTGCTTTTCTTGAAAGGACTGGTCCTTGAGACAATTATTGGAGTTGTTGTGTTAGCAATTGCAGCGGTCCTCATTTTTCTTGGGGGCAGAAGCAGGGGTTCTGATCGAGATTGAGCTTTGGTAGGTCCCTGGATCTATGAGATCAACTATAGTGTTTTTCTAGAGTTCTGTCGGGATCGAAAACTGTTTGTGTGGACTTTTATGTGCGTTCAAGTTATCTCGACCCAGCCTCTGCATCGACGCATTGAAATCCGGATAGGCATCCCTGTTTCTGGTTACCAGAGCTGCTTCAATGTTGCCTAGAGGTACCACACAATCAGATCATTGTTTCTTGTCAATACGCACGACGGGGCGGCCCTTCCGAATAGTCACATCTATGATGGTCGTTTCAGCGGAAGACACCTTCACGTTGGGAACGACGCGTCTAGAAGGTTCGATACCTTCCACCGAAGGCAGGATCACGGCGTACGTGCCGGGAGCAAGGCTCATCTCCTGATGAGGATTGAAACTGAGGCTAACCTTCTCGTTCTTAATTTCGACTTTCTCGAGGACTTTGGTTTGGAGGACCTTGGAGTACTTATTAAAAGAATGGTCAACATCGGCGGGTCTGTCGATTTCGAGAAAAACCCCACCGGTTCTCTGTGCGAGAAAGGAAAAGCCTTTGTGACGTTTCTTTCCCAGCCCTAGTGCCAATACGTCCACGACCAGGCCTTTGGTTGTCTCGGAACTCTCGATGGCCTTCACCACATGTGAACTTGCGCAAGGAGCTGCGGCGCCACCGGTGATGATCAGGAGTCGTGGTTTTCGCCCTGATCCGCCGTGAAAGTCCCTCTTCACGGAAAAAGCCGCGGCAGCGCAGGGGTCTGTGGCCCCCCCATGATCGGCCTTTTCAAGGAGATCTTTCCACTGTTTCGATGATCCGGGAGTCCAGTCGATCAAGAGGCGGCTTAGACAGCCTTTTGCTTCTTCTTTTTTGTCTTTGTTGCCCCCGCACACGAAGTCTCTAACAGCCATCTTTGAACCTGGATTAAGGGTTGAGGACAGTTTCTGAACAAACGTAATGGCAGTTTGAAAACGGCTGGTGTTCCACGACTTGGTTTGGCGTCCCATGGAGTGAGAGTCGTCGAGGATTACTGCTAGATCCCAACGAACTGAAGTGCCCCTATAATTTTGTATCCTCACCAGCACCGACCCGGGCAACTGAAATTTCTCGGATCGCGGGGTGGCCTCCCAGTCAGGGGTGTCTTTTCTTGGAGAAGAGACGTTTTGTCTCTCTTGGTTTGGAGCTTCCTTGGAAGATGATGCACTCGATTTCTTGGTATTCTGACGCTGCTGGCCTGATTGGTGTTCAGGCTTTTGTTTGTCTGAAAGCGCTTTAGCATCTTGTGATTGCCCTGTTTCATGGTCCGTAGAACCTTTGGCAATCTGAGCTATGGACTTGACGGTTGTTTCTATGCCTCGCGGGGCTTCTGGCAAAATCAAAGCCGGCTTGTACGGTTGGGTGATACTAGGAAGTGCTTCGGTCGTGATTGGGATATGAGACACATCTGAGTGCGTAGCGGGAGTTGCGGCGTGGCCAGCCGTTTGGCAAAAAGGATCATCTTTGTCCATGAATGGATCAGCGGCGCCCTGTGACCCTGAAACCCTAGAATCAGAGCAGCTGGGTTGTTCTCGCATACTCGTGCTACTGAAGGGGAGAAATTCTTCCGGAACCTCGGAGAAGGCTGGATTGAGCCACACCAGTATGTCCCTAACCGTAAGGTCTTTTACATACGGCCTGAGACTCTCTCCTCCCCTGACAAAGAAAATCCCTGCCACAAGCGATGCAAAAAGCACTATACACAGAACACGATAGGCATACCCGCTATTGCTCGAGTATTTTCCTTTGCCGTAACCACCCCTTGGCATCTTTTTAGGGCTGTGAAATACTGACTGAGGCACGCGACACCCCCTTGCAGGTCCGGGGAAACAATAAGCCGAATTCTGTTCCCGAACACGGGTGGCAATCATTTATCTAGGGCGACGGTTGCCCGCCGTCTCTAGCGACCTACCCGGAAGCTTCGGACGGGCCATCCTCAAACGCTTCCCTATTTGGTCTTGCTCCGGATGGGGTTTACCTGGCTTCTCGTGTTACCACGAGAACCGGTGAGCTCTTACCTCACCGTTTCACCCTTACCTCTTCGCGAGGAGGCGGTTTGCTTTCTGTGGCACTTTCCTTGGGGTTACCCCCACCGGGCGTTACCCGGCATCCTGCCCTTTGGAGTTCGGACTTTCCTCCCGCGCCTACCGGCGCCGGTGATCACCTGGTCTCCCCGGACAAATCGCGTTATATGTCAGCCTCTACAAAAAAGCAAGACTTGATCATTTAATTGAATGCTATTGAAATCCAAATAATTTTGTTGTATTATAAAATGAAGGATAGTTGTTAAGAGGAAGACCTACATGAATGGTTTACATAGAGAGCGAGGGCTTACTTTCCTCTTATTCCTTGGTTGGCTATTTCTGTCAGCACTAGCGGCGTCTTCCCCCGCAAAGGCTCAATTATCAGGTCATCCTATTCTTCACCAGAGTTCCCTGAATATCGCCGGCGATCAGTACTCGAGGCGCCTCGTGAATAGAGCGCAGGAGATGGAACTGGGCGACCCTTCTCAGGACGCAACGAATCGCTCCGGGACCATGCGCCTTGCGCAGACGCTGCCATTCCAGGCGCCTTCAACGCCAGAAATAGAACCGCAGGTTAGTACGACAAGACCGCCCAAAGGGGAAGGACGTAAGGGCCAAGCATCAAGCCCCAGGCAAAGGGAAGAGAGTTCAGTGGGAAGAGAGTCTAGACCCCATACACAGGAGGATCGCGCTCTGACTCGACGAACCCCGGCGCCGACGAGCAGCGCCGGGAAAAAGAAGCCGGCAGGAGTCAAACAGAAAGCCGTTTCAGTTTCGGAAACCGCGTCGGGAAAAAACGCATTGGAGTCGCAGGGTTTAGAACCCGTCAGTCGGCCCTCTTTCCCAGCAAGCGCATCATCATCTTCTTCCCTGCCGCCGTTGCCTCCCGGAATACCTTACACACCGCCGTATGGAGCTTACCCGCCGAACCAGAAGATGGCACCTAAGGCCGGAGATACGCTTCCGAAGCTGGGTCGGCCGTCAGCCGGCCTTGCTAAACCCAAGCCTTCGGAGACCGGCCTTCCCTCGGCAGCGCCCGCGGGGCCTGAAAAAACCCTTGATAATTTTGTACTGGACTCCTTTAGGGTTGGCATTGCAGAGAGGACTGCCGCAGGGGGCCAGGGCATGGATGAAAAGGTCCCACCGGCTTCGCTACTCGGCCAATTGAGGCAGGACATGAAACAGCTTGGAGAGGGCATCAAGGAGACTTTTCGCAGCCTCTTGTCTTTGCGATGACGCGTATTATTAGATAGGTTCGAGTCGTGTGTATGGGTCGAGCCAGATGTTGACACTCTGATTGAATAGCGTAGCCCTCAACCCGATCTGAGTTCCCCTTCTCCTATTGAGGTAAATCCCTTCTACTCCGGTTAGGGGTCCTGACCGCACAATAACTTTCTTACCAACCACCAAGCCCGGATAGACAACGGCGTCCACGTCCTTTGCCAACGCTTGCTCGATGTTCTCGAGTTCGCGGACAAATTGCGTTTGATCAGGGACTTTGATGAGTCGAACCCACTTTTTCGAATCGTAGAGAAGACTATGCTCTCGCTTTTCCAATGCGATGCATACGTAGCCTCTGAAGAGGGGCACTTGCGTTACTCGAATTCTCTGAAAACAGCCTATGCGTTCTTTCTTGTTATACAAAGGGATGTAATAGCTTACTTCCCTGTTACGAAGATAGGTTGCAATGATTTTTTCGCAATTGGTCCTGGTGTGAACCACCCACCAGCGACCCTCATCCTCTTTGAGAGACCTGTCTTCAGGATATCGTCTGAGAATTGCATCATTATTTTCCACGCGACAACCCCGCCCCAGCCAATAATCTTACAAGAGTGGAGAATCATTATCTGTTGCTCTTGTCCTGAAATTCTTTGGTTTCTTGAAGGTTTTAGTACCTTCGACCTCTGCACATGAAATACGGAACAATAGCCCTAGCTCATAAATATTAAATTATGCGATTCAGAAGTCAACTCGTTTGTTGGTCGTTTGTTGGTCTGCTGATTGCTAACTCGTATTGACACTGGCATCGGGCAGTTAAGCCTACTCCTGGAGCCTTAAGGTCGAGATAAGGCTGGATATCCACCTCTTGTGCTGGCAGTGATATTTCTTCCGTATGAACAGGCCCCACACTGAAATGATCCTATTCTTGTTGCAGTGCAACATTGTTGAACCTCGCCATGAGATCCCAGTATGAACTGAGCCGTCACCTGGAGTTATTTTGTCTAACAGGACGAGTTCCCGCTCGCTTCTCTTCAGCAAGAGCAAAGTATCGTGCGGAACAGGCGTATTCAGGCCTAGCCCCCTACTCACAAAGCCTCCCGCAGACACAATGGCTCGCTGGAACCGTTTATTGGGTGGTCTCTCTGCATAGGGATAGAGGTACCAGGCGCCCAACGTCCTATCGTCATACAGCATTCTGATGAGTTCTCTTAAGCCGGCCCAACGACGAATCACTGCAGCCCTCTTATGATAGGTCTCGAGGTCTAGGAAAATGAAATTTGTATGCGAGCGCACATCAGGCACTTGGCGGAGGAGACTCCTAACAAGATCATTTCTTATGGTAGCCGCCTCCTGCCAGTCCTTGCTCAGTCCGAAGTGAAACGTCGCCATGAAGCCCACCGTTGCGACGACCATACCGAGGGAGATATGTCTTAGGCTTCGGCGTGGGATCGCGGCCGCCGCTGCAATTAGGATCGCCAGGCCGCAAGACGCAGAAGAATAGATGCGACTTGCCCAATTAAAATTAAACCAGCTCGTATCTCCCTGGGGCAGGAACCCATACATTGCCGTCACGGTCTCCGATATCTTCGGTACAGAGCAGCCGTAACCCGCAATTTGATAGGGAAGCATACCAAGAAAGAAAAGGAGAAGACCGAGGGCTAATTTGTATGAGACGGAATTGAGATGAAGAAATGTCTGGGGTTTAACGCTTCGTCCTAGGTCTTCAGAGCGTCCCGAAACATAAAGGCAAAGGAAGAATAGGATAGCAGTCACAAAGCCCACAACAGTGGACGCCGCATCCGGTCGTGTCAAGAACGGCGCAATAAGATAGTGGGGCAGCAGTGCCACATACCACACAATAAGATCGAGCGGGGGTATGATATGACGGTGAGCTACGGCACCGCCGCTCAAGAGTGTATATCTAATAGCCAGCGATATTCCTAGAGCTATGGTTATCCCGCAGATCAACTTTACGAGGAATGTCTTTTTAACGGGGTTTTCGCCTTTGTTTGCTCGCACGGGCAATGCCAAGAATGGGACAGCAAGTATCAAGAGACTCGCGGTTTCGTACGTTAGGAACGAGAGTACATAAATGAGAATGGGTAGAAAGAGGCCTTTCCATTCCAGCGGCCCTTCCGCCCAGGCAAGAAAATAGAACGCCGAGATCCAAAACAGCAGGATGCTGAGCCTCGCATTGTCAGTAAAGATGATAAAGGTAAGAGACGACACCATAGGCAGAAAGAAAACTAGGAACACAGATGTGACTACGAACTGGCGGTCTCGAGGAAACGCTTTCTTCAGGCACGCTCCCATCGATATGGCAGCCCCTATCCAGAGGATCAGTGAGGCGACATGAAAGGCGAGGCGGTTAAAGCCGACTAACTCAAACATACTTAGCCAGTAGAGCCCCTCCAGTGGACGAAGTAATTCTTGCGCATAGGCCCTCACAGATTTGGGATAAGGGAACCAGTATGCCCAACTAAATATCCACCAATCGTCGGCGTCGAACCCAATGTCCCCTGAAGCGACCACTAGTACGCTTGCGTAGAGGATCAAAATTGCTGCTGTCGGCCACTGAAGGCATTCAGAGGCCCACCGCGCATTCATTGCCGCTCCTTGTTTCTGTTATGGTGAATCATCTTTCCTATTATCACTACCAAAGCAGAAGCCGCTTGAAAAGACTTAGGAAAGGAGAATGCCTATCTTGGCGCCTAGGCCCCAAGCTTCGTTATTGATTGTGTAAAAAAGTGCGAGCACCGCTTCAATATATTTTTTTCCTGGAGTGATCAAAGCCTACTTGGTAAACTGGCGCATGAAAGAGTCAGAAAATGATTTTGTGGTGAATGCGATCTCAACAGACGAAAGGAGACAGAGATGGCGGCAAAAAAAATCCTGATGCTGGTCGGCGACTACGTCGAAGATTACGAGGTGATGGTCCCGTTTCAGGCCTTACTTATGGTCGGGCATGTCGTTCATGCTGTCTGTCCTGACAAGAAGGCCGGCGACTTCGTGAGAACCGCGGTCCATGATTTCGAAGGGGATCAGACTTACAGCGAGAAGAGGGGGCACAATTTTACGCTCAACGCAACTTTTTCTGAGGTTAAGGCAGAAGATTACGATGCGCTGGTAATTCCGGGAGGCCGAGCACCCGAATACATAAGACTGAACAAAGCCGTAATCAGTATGGTGCAGCACTTTGCGTCGGCTGACAAACCCATTGCAGCTATCTGTCATGGGGCGCAGGTGCTTGCGGCAGCAGGGATATTAGGAGGAAAGGGCTGCACAGCGTATCCGGCAGTAGGGCCGGATGTCCGGTGTTCCGGTGGAAAATGGGTAGATACTCCCATTGACAAAGCACACGTTGACGGGAAGCTTGTGACAGCGCCGGCATGGCCAGCTCATCCTGACTGGTTAGCGAAATTCCTGATTGTCTTGGGAACTAAGATAGAGCCCTGATTGAAGTATTTTTCTACTTGAGTTGGGGACGCCGACACCAGTATTTGTGCTGTTTTCTACAATAGGCTGAGTATAAAGATTTGCGGCTCCGCCCCAGGCTTCGCAGCGCATGAGCAAAAGGACGTCAGTCTCCGATGAGCTGCGCACCGAAGACTGACATTAGGGGCGAGGCATACGTGACTGCCTCTTAGAAGATGCTCTAGCGTATTACTCGAAGTAATTGTGCTATTTCTCTCATGTTTTTCCAGTGTGAAAGCGCCACGGAGATTGCCACGTATCCAGCGGCTCCTCGAAATGACAAAATAGCTGTTAGCATCATCGACAGCTAAGCGTAGCAATCTAGTTATTAATTATGGCAACGATTGTATAGTGTTTGCATAAAGTCCAGTAGGTCACTAGCATATAATCCCTGAGGGTGAGCTTAGGACGGCAGGTCAACATATGACTTGGGTAACTCGAAAAGAGTGCTATTTTTATCCGTCAGGTGGCGTGCAGGCCTTACACCACACAGCCACTATAAAGCTATCTGTGAGTACAAAGAGCCTTAAGATCATCCCGCGGTTTTCCAAGATTTCTGTTGTTAGGGAGGATCGGCGCCGCAGTGCGCACGCGGGTGTGTGAATAAGAGGGAAGAAGCACTGAGGAGGTCCCTCTGGAATGGGGGCATCCACAGCGTAGATACTCCTCTGGTTGCCTAAGGTTGCCTTCCTGCAGCGGGTTTTTTCTCTTCAGTAAAAAATCCCCTATCGCCTGCATGAAATCCTGCTGAATGTGGATGAAAGGCCGAATGTCCCGTGCATTCCGAGGACCACAGCGCATGTGAAATTAAACGTCAAGATGTTGGATCTCTTTTGCGTGTTCCTTAATAAAGACAAATCGCTTCCGAACGTTCTTACCCATAAGAGTGTCCACAATTTCGTCAGCGCGACCTTCGTCCTTTATTCCCACCTTCAAAATAGTTCGGGTCGCTGGATCCATGGTGGTGTTTTTCAGAGTCGCAGCGTCCATCTCGCCAAGCCCCTTGAACCGCTGAACATCTACATCTTTACCGTTCCGCGATTGCAGGAGTTTGTCTTTTTCGGCGTCGGAAAATACATAATGCACCTTGGTCTTTTTGCCATTCCCCAGCGCAATTCGGTACAGCGGTGGCATGGCGAGATAAACATGTCCTCTCCGTACTAATTCCGGAAGATAACGATAAAAAAAGGTTAGGAGCAAAGTAGCGATGTGGTGGCCGTCCACGTCTGCGTCAGTGTTGATGATAATCTTGCCATAGCGCAACTTCGAGTAATCAAAAGAAGCGCCGATGCTGGCACCTATGCTCTGGATAAGGCTTTGGATTTCTTTATTGGCCAAGAGCTTATCTAGCGAAGCCTGCTCGACGTTGAGGATCTTCCCTCGTATGGGGAGCACGGCCTGGAATGTACGATCTCGAGCCTGTTTCGATGATCCACCGGCGCTGTCGCCTTCGACGATAAACAACTCGGTGGCATCGCGGGACGACAGGGAACAGTCGGCGAGCTTTCCCGGCAGAGTCAATCGCCGAGACGTGGATTTCTTGGCAACCTCTTCCCTTGCACTTCGTGCGGCCTGTCGCGCCTGAGCTGCAAGAAGCACTCTGTTAGCGATGATTGCCGCCTGCCCCGGATTTTGGTGCAGCCAGGTCTCCAGGGTGTTTCTGATTATTGGATCCACTTGGGACGCCAGGGGGCTGTTGAGTCTATCCTTTGTCTGCCCCTGAAATTCAAGATTCCCATGGAGAAATACGGAGAGGATTGCTACGAGACCCTCGCGTGCATCCTCACCTGTTATGCCTTTGACGTTTTTAGGAAGCCCGTTCTTCTTTTCCATATAGGCTTTGAGAGCACGGGATATCCCATTTTTGAACCCAGTCTCATGGGTACCGCCCCCTGGAGTAGGAATGGAATTAACAAAAGACAGAATCTGGCTCGCCGTGTCGGTTGTCCATGCAATAGCAGCTTCAATTCTTATTTCATTGCTGTGCTGTATGTAGATCGGTTGGGCTTCGAGCGTCTGCTTGCCCTGGAGTACGTCTTCCAAAAAGTGTTTGATCCCCCTTGGATAGTGAAAAGTTTCCTTTGACATCGTGCTTTTGTCACGAAAAATGATGGACAAGCCGGAAATTAGAAAAGCCTTTGTTTTAAGTCTATGCCGAATGACTTCGCTAGAGAAGACTCTGTTGGAAAATATCACAGGATCAGGACGAAACACCACCGTGGTTCCTGATCCATCAGCGGGTCCTTTTTTTTTCAAAGGGCTTAGTGGATTGCCCAGTGAAAATTCCTGTGCGTAACGGAAGCCTTTTCTTTCAACCTCTACGAAAAGGGTTTCACTAAGGGCATTCACCACGGAAGCGCCAACTCCATGGAGACCGCCAGCGACCTTATAAACGTCCTCATCGAATTTTCCTCCTGCATGGAGGTTGCAGAAGATTGTCTCGACCGTATTTTTTCCGGTAGCAGGATGAACCTCGGTTGGAATGCCTCTTCCGTTGTCTTTTACCGAAACTCGGCCGTCAGGATAAAGAACCACTTCGATGGTAGTGCAATGGCCGTTAAGGGCCTCGTCCACGCTGTTATCTATGATCTCCCATACAAGCTGGTGCAGTCCTTCAGAGCCTGTGTTGCCTATGTACATGGCGGGTCTCTTCCGAACGGCTTCCAGTCCTTTGAGAACCTGTATATCCTTCACCGTATAACTTGTCTTCATGAGTCAAAACCTATACGAGCAAACGTTGACGAAGACGGAGCAGGCCGGGCTTTTGCCGAACCGGACTCGCGCAATTCGCTTTGTGAGGCATCCTGGTACCTGAAGGGACCTAAAAGCGCAAGGGTCAAGCATTCATGCCCTCCACTCGAGGGGGAAGCGATCATGCCCCTGAACAGTTCAATGACACGGAATGTCATTCTGCGTCGGCTCCCTCGATGGGTGGTTCAGCGAGGGCTAACGCCATGGCTCGTACGTTCGCAAATCGCTTTTTGCCTGCTCCTGCACGATTTAAGAGACGAATATCCGCCACCATGAGGCGATGTACGGTATCGTCGGGTTGAATGATTGCAATGCAATCCGTCTCTTCCGCGCTTACAGCCGACACTACAATGGCACCTTTCCTGAGTTTCATCATCTGCACGCCTCGGGCTGGGCCTTCCATCAACGGGACTTGAGCTGCATAGAATCTCAGAACATGGCCGGAATCGGCCGCGAGTATCAGGAAAGGGCCCTCTTCACGGATAACTGACTGGACAGAATCGTTTTGTTTCAAGATGACCATCTTTCGACCCGTTCGCTTTGAGGGATTGGCCAACTCTTCGCAATTGACTCGAAACCCTCTACCGAGTGCCGTAATTACGATTGCTCGAATACCTGGGATGTGGCCCCCGTCTGTGACGCAACTACTGCTACGGTCTTCGACATCAAAGAGGGTCTGCTGTTCAGCGGGGCCGCTTTCTGCATCGGGCGAGAGGGCATCCAGTGACGTTTGACATTCAGCGAATTCGTCGGGAGAGTAGGTCAACATACCTACTACCATCTCGCCGTCGGTTAGGATCACTAGGTTGTTTAGTGGTTCGCCGAATCCGGAGGTAGCCGGAATGACCGATGCCCTTATAACGTAAACCTTTCCAATGCTGGTAAATATGGCGACGGTCCCGCTTATATCAAGTCTCGCATGGGCCAGGAGTTCGTCCCCTTCCCGAAATTTGAGTGAAGCTGCATCTTCGACCCTGCTCTTGATCCGGCGGATCCAGCCTTGTCTCGAGAGGATTACCGTGGTATCTTCATGTTCAGCCAGATCCTCGAGTCGGTAATCCACGGCAAGGGCTTTGGCGGGCTCGATAATGTGGGTTTTTCGTGGATCACCGTACTTTTTTTCTATGTTGATAAATTCGCGGTCCATTATCTGCCAGATGCGTTGGGGACTCGCCAAATCACGCATGATGTCTGCCTCTTCTTTTCTTTTGGCTGATAGTTCTTCGAGTACCTTGCCTATCTCCATACCTACCAATTTGTAGAGTCTTAGTTCCAGTATTGCCTCTGTCTGTTCATGGTCGAGGGTGAAGCTTCCTCGGAGACTTTCGTAGGCCTCCTGTTTGTTTTTTGCCCGCCTTATTAACCGCAAGGCAAGATCGAGATCGTTGAAGAGGATTTCGAAGCCTTGGAGTAAATGTATTCGCTTCTGGAGCACACCCAGTCGATGATTGAGGCGAGCCACGATGGTTTCATATCGAAAGTCTAGGAATTGGCCCAGTATTTGATGAAGTCCCAGTCGTTCTGGTATGCCGTCCTTTGTGATCGCTATAAATTGAAGGGGAAAGTTTATCTGGAGTTCCGTATGCTTGTATAAGAAAGCCATGACCGACTCAGTGTTGACATCCGCTGTTTTAGGCTCCAGGACTATGCGAACTTCTTGTGTGCTCTCGTCTCTAACGTCAACGACTTGCCGCAGTTTCTTGTCTCGAACAAGCGATGCTATCCTCTCAATTAACCGAGCTTTGTTTACCGTGTATGGGATGGACGTCAATATTATCTGTGCTCGGCCCCGGGGCATGTTTTCGACTCGGTATGCGCCTCTGAGCTTTACTGCACCGTGTCCGCGTCGATACATTTCAGCCAGGCTTTGCTGGTCGTCGAGGATCTCGCCGCCAGTAGGAAAATCCGGACCCTTTATGAATTCCATTAAGGAGGGCGCATCGAGATTCGGGTTTTTTATCAAAGCCCTGCACGCCGCCAAGACCTCACCAAGGTTGTGTGGAGGAAAGGAACAGCTCATGCCTACGGCTATGCCTGACGACCCGTTCAGTAGGAGATTCGGTATTGCCGCCGGCAGCAAAAGAGGCTCTTCGCCCATGGCGTCGTACGTGGGTTGAAATACGGTTGTCCCTTCGTCTATTTCCTGTAGCAGTAGGTTTGCGAATTGACTCAACCGCGTCTCAGTGTACCTCATAGCCGCGGGAGAATCCCCGTCCATGGAGCCAAAATTTCCTGAGCCGTCGATGAGGGGGTAGCGAAGGCTGAAGTCTTGGGCCATACGCACCAGGGCATCGTAAGCAGCTTGATCGCCGTGGGGGTGATATTTCCCTATTACTTCGCCGACGACTGCGGCTGATTTGCGCATCTTGGCGGTATTATGAAGTCCCATGGCCTGCATTGCGTAGAGGATCCGGCGGTGCACGGGTTTAAGCCCGTCTCGTACGTCAGGCAGGGCGCGGGAAACAATCGTGGACAGAGCATACGCTAGATATCTTTGCTCTATTTCCAGTGAAAGATCCGATTCGATCGTATTTTCAGTTGCTAATTCTGTGTGGCGCGCCATAGCGTGATCCGCCTCGATAGTTGGTGTACGGTCAAGGGCAGACAGTGGAACACACTCGCTACCCTTTGGGACGCTACTAATTAATCAGGAGAGACACATATGGCAAGAGCAAAGTGCTAGGTCAGAGAGGTGGTCGAAAGAAATCACTAATTCGGAGGATCATCTGACGAACGTCTGAACAACCGGCAAGAGCGGTCCCCTCAGATGGTTGTCTCGATTCCAGGGCGTTCCGCCTGCATCTTCAATGCTTCCGTGAACCCACCTTCGAGTATTTGTCCCGCGGTGACGATCACCCAGTCAAATATGTCTTGATCGCTAAAGTTGACACGGGTGCCTTTTCTAAGTTGTTTCATAAGGATGGGTTCGTTCTCGAGAAAGCCTTCGGCGCTTATTCCGTTCCATTTATCCAGAGAGACCCACATCCACTCATGGTCGCCGGTATCGGAATCAAATCTGACTTTAACAGCATGGACATAACCATCTTTTATACCAGACTTGCGAAAACTTCTTTTGAAATTTGGAAGCCTTCGACGCGCTTGTCTATGGGCCTGCAACATTCTTTGCTTCAGTACCGCTGCTTTGTTTTTTTCGTACTCGGGGTCATGGTTGTCGTAGCCGCCAGGGTTGTCTATGTTGGCGCCTATTCCTGCAAGGACTTCCTTCAAACTCCGAGGCCCTGCCGCAGCGCCCCCGGTACCAAAGGCATTGATGACGGCGCTGCCGCCTGGAAAGTGGGCCTCGTCATCGGGTTTCTTCATTGTCATGGTAAAAGAGTATGGAGCTGACTGTATTGGAAACGGCCCTGCTTGGCTGCCCTGAATGGGGCCCATATCGAGTAGAGTTTGGGCAATCAGAAATAGCAGCTTCGAAGCCTCGACCTCAAACTCGTTCGGAACAGCTTCCAGTTCAAGTTCAGGGAGGCCAAATTTTTGCATCCCGTGTGTGTGAATCCACAAACCATCTGATTCATCTACTGCCTCACAGTTTATGTGAAAGTCTAGAAGCCTGCTAGAGACGCTCTTTACATTCTTTTTCCACTCCGCCTCTCCCCATAGTGTGTGGGAGATAACGTCTTGGACCACCCCGGACGCGGCGGATTGGAAATTATCGACAAGGAGGGCTACAAAATTGAGCCACGCCCCAGGATCGTCAACTTTTTGCATAAAGCGCACTCGCACTATCAGCCGGGCGTTGACGATTCGATCAAGATCTTGGGATTGCAGCCCCCGGGAATTGCGCGGCAGCACGTCCTCGGGATAGGAAAATAGGTCTTCGGCTTCGTCCTTTCTTACGTATTCGATGCTCAAGACACTTGTCTCGACGAGATGATCTAACTGGGCAGTGCAGGGCTTGAGGACCGGATCGTTGGCGCAAGCCGATGTCACCTCTTTTCTGACCATCTCCCAATCGGGAACTGCTTCATGGGCAGAATATATCCAGTATTCAAGAAACAGCCGCCGGGGGGTTTTCTTTTCATGGAACGGGCGTGGAACCATACGAGCTCTGCCTTCGGGAGAGACCACTCTGGTAGGATTATAACTATTTGATATGTCGAGGTTTGTCCGGGTTTTCATGAGTTTTATCGCTTTTTCTCGCAATCTCTGAAGTCGGAGTTTATTTGACGATGAGACCCACTCGTTGAATAGAGAAAAGGCGGTACCCCACGCCGTACTGTTTTTGGATGATCCTCGGCCGAGTGTTTTGAATGCCTGCTTCACTAGTGGAATGGATGCGTCGAGATTGGGATGCGCGTCCAGAAGCTTTTGGGCCTCGTCGGTACGACCGAGGCCAGTGAGCGACAGCGCAGCGGTTGCAAGGTCTTCATCCTGGAGATCACCGCCAAGTGTGTCCATAACCCTTGCACTCGCTGCGTATGATTCATCGAATTTTTCCAATGCGAGCTTGACTTTTGCCAGCCAACGCTGGATGTCTATCTCTTCGGGAGATTCTCTGAGGGCGAGCGAGAAAAACTCTTCTGCCTTCTTATGTTCCCGTAAGGACGCGTATCCGACGCCCAGGGCTTTCAAACTGGATTCCAGCTGTCCGTGGCGCCGCACAAGAGCTTCCAGGGCGACAACCACTGGCCTGTTAACCGCCCCCCCATTGAGAATTCTTCGGGAAAAGGCGATAATTTTGTGTTTGGCTTCTTCAGGTATATTGTCGGGGTGAGCGGGAGTCCATTTTTTCGGCAGGCGGGCGTGGCAGTGTGGACAATTTATGAAGTCATCAGATATGGTTAAGAACCTTTCTTCTGATATAGTTTGGAGAAATCCGCATTCCGGGCATCTGACCTGTATCATTGCGAAACTCCTCGTCCGAAAAATGTTAGTCACGCCTCTAGGAGCATGCTATAAGGTCAAGGTGAAGTTTAAATTTCATAAATAAAATCAAATGTCAATAGGAACATACTTATTTAATTGATTATTTTATGTAGTTGAGGCATAGGGTCGCTTTATGTGTGGAATTTGTGGAATAGTCGATTTTGAGAGGACGCCGCTACGATCGAGTGTCGAAGGCATGAATCAGGCCTTGACTCACAGAGGTCCGGACATGGCGGGGATCGAGGCGTTTCAAGAGTGTGTATTAGGACATCGGCGGCTTTCCATCTTGGACCTCTCTGAAGCAGCCCGCCAACCTATGCTCTCCCAAGATGGGACAATTGCTTTAGTGTTTAACGGCGAAATCTACAATTTTCGCCTCATCCGCGCCAGACTTGAAAATAAAGGATATTTGTTCAAGACCAATTCAGATTCGGAAGTGCTTCTGGCCCTTTATTCGGAAAAGCAAGAGCGAATGCTTGAAGATCTGAACGGGATGTTCAGCTTTGCCGTTTGGGATGACCGAAAGAAGAGGTTGTTTTTGGCTAGAGATCGGCTGGGCAAAAAGCCGCTTTATTATTATGCTTCGTCCAACCGATTGGGTTTCTCGTCTGAACTCCATTCCTTGTGCCGCGATGCTGTGGCTCCCCGGAGTATATGTGAGCAGGCCCTTTTTCAATATTTCCTCTACGATTTCGTGCCGGCGCCCGGGACGATTTTTTCTGGAGTTAAAAAGCTCCCGGCCGGCCATAAAGCTATTTTCGACCGAGACGGCCTTGTGATCGAACGCTATTGGACGCCACCGGTTCCATCTTCAAGGCAAGACTATGTGCGGAGCAGAGAAGAGCTGCGAGAATTACTCGAAGACTCTGTCGAGCTTCGCCTCATTTCGGATGTGCCCTTGGGAGCTTTTTTGAGCGGAGGCATTGATTCGACGCTGATCTCGGCCCTTGTGGCCCGACAGGCTACGAGGAGAGTTAAGACGTTCAGTATCGCCTTTCCGGGCACATCTCACGATGAATCGAGGTGGTCGCAGATGGCCGCGGCAGCCTTGGGGACAGACCACCGGGAATTCTCGTCGGCGCTGGATATCGAGGCCGTGTTTCCTCACATTGTGCGGCACTTCGGCGAGCCTTTCGGCGATTCGTCCGCCATTCCCACGTGGAGCCTGGCTTTCCACACGCGTCAAGAGGTGACGGTGGCTCTTTCGGGCGACGGAGGAGATGAACTATTTGGGGGGTACGACCGATACTTGGCTCGACGCCTTCAACTACTCTACGACTTTGTGCCCGAGTTGCTGCGGGCTAAAGTCATAGAACCGCTTATAGAGAGATTGCCGGAGACCACAGACTACTACGGCACCAGCGTGGTCAAGAAACTAAAACTATTCATAAGAGCGTGTACCAGACTGAGGGACGAGCCTCACGCCTTGGTTCCACGGACCTTTTCCAAAGAACAGGTTTCTCGTCTGACCGGCATCGCCTACCTGCCAGATACCGACGTCTGTTTGTCAATCGCACGCCAGTATGCAGGGTTGGATCCAGTTAGCGCCATGATGCTCACGGACATCCAGACGTATCTCGCTGAAGATATCCTTACCAAGGTGGATAGAGTAAGCATGGCGCACTCCCTGGAAGTCCGCTGTCCGCTGCTGGACTATCGACTAGTGGAACTGGCCTGCAGGATGCCTCTCGCGTTCAAGCTCAAAGGCACCACTACCAAGAGTATCCTTCGAGAGGCTGCGAAACCCCTTGTACCGTCGGCTATCCTGAAAAGACCAAAGTATGGCTTCCAAATCCCCTTGGGAGAGTGGCTCAAAGGGGGGCTCCGCTCTTGGGCTCAAGCCATGCTTTTCGATTCCTCTCGCCAGTTCCTGGATTCCGGGTTCATCGCACAAATATGGGACGAGCATCAATCCGGCAAATGCGATCACGCTCATCGTATTTGGCTCCTATTGATTTTTCAGGAGTGGTGCCGGCAACTGGTGGACTAGTATATAACTCCGGGAGCTGCCCAAGTTTTCGGGAGCGAATGTAACTGGCCTTCACTTCGTCATTCAGCGAGTTTTAGGGACCCCGATTCCCCGATTTTGGGATCTGTAATTTCGATAGAAGCTAGGATATAGTGGGAACATTCACCCATCGAGGGCCAGCATACGGATAATTGTCCTGATTTGCTCCCGTCCGCCCTCGGAGATATCGGTGATCTTGAATCCGGCTATGGGCTCGCCCGCCGCTTTCTTCGATGCCCATTTGCACTCCGCTTCGAAGCTGAAGGGGAAAGCATGCCCGTAATAGTCGGGCTGCACCACGAACTCCTTCTTATCCCCTGGCGCGGTTTCGATCCCCTTTATGCGGAGGCCTTCCTCGGATATATCAACCACATACCCTTCTGAGAGCAGGTCATCCGCATCGTATATTGGGAGAGGAACATAGACAAAGTACCTTGGGTACTTTCTACGGTTCTTGACCGTGAGGCCTTTCTCTGCCTGGGCCATGATGTCCTGGGCTTCATTCTCATCAACTGCTCCGGCGTTCACCAGTGTTCGCATCATGTTGCGGAGTGCGTTAGGCGTGACATTATACTTGATCAACAATTCCTTTGCAGTCATTCCAGATCTCAGATCGGCCACTATCTCTTTGGCCTTTATGATGCGTTTTGAGCCCATGAGATTATCAGCAACACCGATCCTTGTTATCTTGTTGGGCGTCATGTGACACGAAACGATTATAGCCCCTTACGGTTCTTTTTTCTACAACTTGCAGGGGTATTGTGAGCAGCAAGTAATACGTCCTGAGTCGTAGCACATAATATGTCCGGTTTGTTTGGTCACGATGGAGGTAACTATTGGGCCGGGCAGAGCTACTTCAGGAGATTCGGAAGATGAGGTTTGAAACTGTTTAAAGTGACTGGCGGGAGCGAAGGTTGACTCAATAACAGGGCGCAATGATTATGGGGGTGTGCGCCAGGACATTTCTGCGTCAAATACATCGTTACGAGGGAAATAGGGTTGAGGGTTTATTGGATAAGCGTTTGACACAGATTTCCTCTCGTCGCGCTCCGCTGGACGAGTCGGTTAAGCTTTGTGACACTTATTCGAGGCGGTATCAAGGCTGGAATGTACCCCATTTGTTCGGCGACAATTACACTTGTGCAACCAATAGAGTGGAGTGGTCTGATGAACCTTTCTGTAGTTACAAGAAACATATTGGTTCAAGGTGCCCCTGGAGCTTGCATAAGAGCTTAGAGGACGTCTTGGGACTATAAGTTCACAAGTAGTAAAAGCCATCAGTCTCTTTATCGAGGCTTTCAAAAAGATTTCTTAAGCGTTGTTGATGGCTTTCATTAGCATGAAACAGCGGCGAGCCCTATGCCTGCAAAAAAAAATATTTGAGGGTTCTTAAGGAACTTTTGTGCTCGTTCGGTGTCTCATCTGTCGTAACCGGAAGATTCCGGTGGAGAGATAGAGATGGTAGGAGCATGATAGAAACGCATTAAATTGTTCCCCAACTTCTATCCGCAGAATGTTGCCGAACCCGTCCCCCGCTAGGCGGGTTTTGGCTATTTATATCCTGGATTTCTTATCTTGGTTGCCTGAGGAAACAGAAGACCAATTGATGGTTGGTATGGGTTCTTTCCGTCCGATAGCTATTTTAGCGCTGATATTTGTAACGGTTCTCTGCTACCCTGCATTGGTCAAGTCACAGGTCGGAACGACCAGAATTACAGACGAAAATGCCATCGGTACAGCTACGTACGACGACCTCGTGCAACTTGCTCAAACGATTGTCGCTCAAGATAAAGAGGCATATTATAAGATGTTTGCCGCCGGTCGTGCAAGGTCGTTGTCTGTAGGCACCGAGGTCTATATCTTGGAGACGAAGAATGATGGCAGAGTGTACCGTGTTCGACCTAAGGGAGAGACCTTCTCAGTCTGGATTCCTCAAGGGGCTCTAAAATAAGGCCAGCCAAATAAGCAGACCATGAATTACATTTTTTCTCTACAGGCTCTCGAAATCCTAGGGCGAAAATCACCGTAAAACGTGTTCTGAGAAGTGCGTGATTTCAAGCGGCGAGCCCTGCGTCTGCACTGCAGACTCAGTAAAGCCCTTTCTCTGGAATACGGTGCCGTACTCCACCTTTTGGATTCGCCATGTCCTTGAAGTGTCGAGGAATGACATGGCAGTGGAAGTGAATTATTGATTGCCACTTCACAGTTCATGCCTATATTGTAGTTGTCTGGTAAGTACTTTTAGGCTCCTTTACAATGTCAAGCACTTGGGAGGTACATGAATTCTCTTTACCGGGAATCCCGACCCAGGAGAGTTTGCATAAAACAGAGAAGTCCGTTAATGACAGGAGGCAAGCTGCTCAAGCCCAGAAACTTTTCGCCCTGAAGAGTGGGGCAGCTTCAACAGGCAGTTTTGTTGATGACTGCAATACGCCAGGGCAGTCCATTAGATGTTAGGAGCCCGTTCATGCAAAGAGCGACTGGGGCCGAAGGGAAAGACGGTAAGGTAATATTTCAGGAAACCCTCAAGATGAGGGAGCTTCATACCGTACTGTTTTCTATGTTGGGTTTGTTCTGGATTGCTGTGACAATCGCTTTAGTTTGCGGGGGCTCTCTTTTTGGGTCTATATTCTTTTTGCTCCTGGGGCTACCAATCATTATTTTGCCGTCCTTAAAATACTTATTTGGAAGGGTTATCTTGAGAGTCACCACGTATGGTATCTATGTGGAGACCACTTTTCCCAAAAGGAAATCGCTGAAGCTGTTGGGATGGGAGCAAGTACAGTCCTCTGAACTGAAATACTACCCCGAGAGCGGGCATTTGGGGTTCTTCAAGAGCGGTCTCTTCAGCCCGTGGTCTTATGGGTTCCTTGCTGCCGCGTACCTGCGTTACGGTATGATAGGTTCGGTGCACTGGAAGCCGCTGTTCGGTGATAAAGAAGTTCATTTCCAGGTGACCAGAAACGGAGTCGAGAGCTTCATCGTTATTGACACAACAATGCCGTCCGATTTTGTAAAAGCAATTGAGGAAGCAGCCAGTTCGTTCTTAAACAAAGACTTCAACGTGACTATTCAGGAAAAGCCGAGTCCCAGGGAACGTTATTATTTACCGGTAGCGGGTTTGCTCTTTGTTATCGTTATCCTGGCATTGGCCATTGTAGCGGTCTTTATAATCCGGTCATTTTACGAATGAAAGGTCTTACCAAGAGAGAAGTATATGAAAACCCTAAGAATCAAATGGCAAAGGTTAGTAACGGAAGGCCAAACGTGTGACAGATGCGGCCTTACTGGAGACGAACTCGAAAAAGCAATCTCGAACCTCAAGAAATCTCTCGCTCCCATGAAAATAGAGGTAGTTTTGGAAAAACTTGAACTCTCATTTGAAGAATTCCAGAAGAACCCTTTGAGTTCAAATCAGATTTGGATTGATGAGAAGCCAATTGAGGAGTGGATAGGAGGAATTATTGGTCAAAGTACCTGTTGTGGTCCCTGTGGAGATGCAGAGTGCAGAACTGTCTGTGTAGATGGAGAAAATCATGAAACAATACCAGCGGATTTAATCACCAAAGCGGGACTCCTTGCAGCTTCCCGTTTGTTCAGTACTCAGATGAATGAATGATGTTGCGGCAGCGAACCTTTAGGAGTTCCCTCCGGAGGCTGCTGTTCCAAGTAGAGCAGAAACCAGAGTTGCATTGCCAGAGCCTCTTATTTAATCACGTACGGACTGCCAGATTGCAAATGGACTGGCTGCGGAAGTCCTTTTGAAGTGAGCCAAGAGATTCGGACTGTATCATCAAGGTAGATAGTTAAAACGCAGCACTGCAAACATCGTCCTTGGCTGGTGAAGACACGGGGAGTCGCTGATATTTGACTATAGGCTCCATCACCTCAAGACCAATACCATTCTCTGTCTGTGTTTTTGGCAATGAGCCACCTGGTTTTATTGCAGCACCGCAAACGATCGATGAGACCCTTCGCGGCAAAACAAGAGCCGTTCATTTTGTAGGGTTCACAGCGATGGTAACTTAAATCCCATACCTCTCTGCTTACGCAAAGATTGCTGATTACCCCTTGATGTTAGAAAATTATTAGAGTGAGGGAGCTGACGTACCCACAGAATCTGTGGGTAACTTGACGAAAACCCTGTTGATAACATTTGTTAGACCAGAAGTCTTGTAAGTTCAAAGCACAGTGTTCCGGCATGGAGCACCCAAGAAATATCTAATAATATCAAGGCAAAGTATAACTCGCCGATATCTTTAGCCTGATTTTTCTAGCTCAAAAAACCTGCTGTTTCGAGTTACTTACAGCTGTTGACAAACTGAAACAAGAATTACTGAGTTCGGCCATCAAAAAAGGGAACCACTTGGTTCAAGAAAATCCTTTCAGGACGTGGCTACAGGGTCTCGTTCAAAAAGATGGGGAACACTACGGCGGCAGTGAGATGAAATGTTCGTGCGCATAGGGATTTGTGATTACTTTCGTGCACCGTACATGTAATGAACCTCGCCTGCTGCCCGCTGAACTCGGGGCTTGATGCCCAACTGACTATGCTGAGCCTGGCGGACTTCACATTTGTTCATGCAATGGGTATCTATGGTCTATGGGACATCTTTGCGATCCCGCGCGGAACGCTGGGCGTCGCCGAGATGCGATGTTCGATGCAATCAACAAGAACGGAGATAAAAGACACCATGCAGCAAGCCTTAGCCTTTGAACAGGGCCCCATCAGACCCCCAAGTGAGGCTGGCAGCCTTCTCATACGCGTCACTCGAAATTGTCCTTGGAACCGATGCGCCTTCTGTAGCACTTATCGGGGCCGAAAGTTTTCCCGTCGGTCTGTGCAGGAGGTCAAAGCAGACATAGACACCGTCAAGCATATAGCCGACGATATAAAGCGCATATCATGGCGGATGGGTGAAGGAGGGCATCTCACTAGGACGGTGCTCGGCAGTATCCTACGGGATGGAAACCTGCCTGACTCGTATAGGTCCGTGGTTTTTTGGCTGGCATCCGGAGGCAACACAGTATTTCTTCAGGATGCCAACTCTCTTGTTTTGTCCACAGACACTCTTGTCGAGATACTGCGCCACATTAAAGATACGTTCCCCCTCGTAAGTCGTATTACCTCGTACGCGAGGGCAAATACCTTGGCAAGCAAGACTGTGGACGATCTCGTCAGACTTCGCCAGGTAGGTTTATCGAGGCTCCATGTAGGTATGGAGTCTGGTTCAGACGCGGTGCTCAAGCTTATCCGTAAGGGCGCTACCTCACAGCAGATAGTGGAAGGAGGCAAGCGGGTCGTCGCTAGCGGAATATCTCTGTGCCTCTACATTATACCTGGTATAGGAGGGGTCGATTATTCACGAGAACATGCACTGGAATCAGCGCGAGTGGTCAATGCAGTGAATCCGCAGTTTGTAAGGCTTCGGTCCCTTTACGTACGACACAATACCCCACTCATGGATATGGTCCAGACAGGTGCTTTTCAACCTCCTGATGAAGACCCGATGGTGAAGGAGATAAGAGCCTTAATTGAAACCATGGATGGGATTACAACCACAATTGTAAGCGACCACATTTTGAATCTGTTGGAGGAGGTTACCGGTACCCTGCCTCAGGACAAGGCCACCATACTTGGTGTCATAGACCGATACCTTGGCATGGATGACGACGACCGGCTTCTCTTTCAGTTGGGCAGACGGGCAGGCGCGATAAGAGACCTCGACGAACTGAAAGACCCTGTGACGAGAACCAAGCTCGAAGCAGCCCGATTAGAGATTCAGGCTCAGACGCCTGGAGGGGTCCCACAATACATAGCTGAGATCAAGAAGCGTTTCGTGTGAGAACGAGGATCATCATTGACGGAAATCCGTTGTGATGGGCATTGTAGGCACTCAACATGTCTGAGCAGAGTATTCCTGCGGACCTTGGCTCCCCATGATGCACTGATGGTGAAGAATATCACGCTGGAAGACACAAGAAGCGACAGCCATCTTCACTTCCCCATGCTCTTACACCTAGTTTCATCAACGTTGAGTACTTTTTCCTGGAAAAGGGCCGGTCTGGTTTCCTCACAGCACGGTCAATGGATTGTGAGATTTCCTAGTGAAGATTGCACACCGATACCAGAGAGATGTTGATTCCGAAAAGGCTCTGGGGAATTTTGTGACAGCCTGGCCGTGTCATCCTGTGCAGGGCAGCGAGACGCCAACGGTGCGATAAGTCTGGGACCGAAACCGGATCGGGTGTGGGAGGGAATCCCCGCCTAGGTGGTAGCTCCACAATAGCATTCCGGGTACCGCAGGGTGTATTCCGTAAC